>JACXTT010011337.1_pt1 | contig 11937 bp, 9 predicted proteins | sample 9270951 | NCBI WGS metagenome assembly JACXTT01 (sample SAMN15532306, study PRJNA645909) | rock metagenome | isolation source: weathered quartz diorite | place: Puerto Rico | collected 2017-06-21 | reverse complement strand
GGGGGGAACGCGGCACCCCCGCCCCGATGGCTGGACCGTGCGCATACCCTGTTCGCAGACCGATCTGACGCCTTCGGGCCGGTTTCTCTACGTCGGCAACCGCGGCCACAACGGCATCGGCGGGTTCGCCGTCGACGCGGCCGGACGGCTGACGCCCGCGGGGCATGTGGCGACCGAGGCAGTCCCGACCGCGTTCGGTCTCGATTCGAAGGGGACGTTCCTGTTCGCCTCGGGAACGGCGACCGGACGGCTGGCCTCGTACAGGGTGGACGGCGGGACCGGCGCGCTGGCCCCGCTCGACACCTACACGGTCGGACGGCGACCTGCGGCGGTGCTGGCGGTCTCTCTCGGCCGCTGACGCCTACGCCTGGTCTTGGCCGAGAACCTTCTTCTGGATACCGGTGAGGTAACGGTCCAGGTCGGCCACGCTCTCGAAGACGTTCATGGTGGGCAGGGCCATGATGATGTCGAAGACCTTGCGGATCTGCGGCTGCAGGTTGGTCATCGCAAACCCACCCCCGGCCGCCTTCATCGCCTTCTGGGCCGCGATGATCACCCGGACGCCCGCACTGCTGATGTAAGAGAGGTCCTTGAGGTCGAGCACGAGGGCGCGGGGCTTGCTCCTGGTGACGGCCGCGATGTGCTCCTGGAGTGAGGTGTACGTGTTGCTGTCCAGCGAGCCGGCGGGACGGATCTTCACGAATCCCTCGCCCGGCTCCGAGGTAATGGTCAGCGGCATGTGGTCCTCCCGATCCGCTTCGTCAGCGTCAGTACGTTGCGCGAGCCCCTGTGGCGGTAGTCCACCTCATCCATCACGCGCTTGATCAAGTAGACGCCCACGCCGTGCACGTCGCCGCCCTCCGGCGGGAGGGACGGGTCCGCCCACTCATGCGGGTCGAAGGGCGGCGCGTCGTCCTCTACCGTCGCCGTGATCGCCTCGGATGTCACGTGAAAGCCGACGCGGATCTCGCCGTCCTCGCGCCCGCCGTAACCGTGGCGGATGACGTTGGTGACCGCCTCCTCGAGGGCGAGCCTCAGATCGGAGACGAGCTCCCCCGGCAGGGCATGCTCTCGGCCCACCCGCGCGACCTCCTCCGCGAGCCGGTCGATCTCCGTGAGGGCGCTGCGGAGGTGTAGCCGGTCCGCGGCGCGCCGGATGACGAGCACGGCGATGTCGTCGGCCGGCGGCGTCCCGTCCGCGAAGGCCGTTACCGGGCCGAGCACCGCCGCGGCGAGCTGCTCGGCGCGGCGGCCGCCGTGAGCGGCGACCGCGGCTCGCAGCCGCTCGTCGGAGAAGAACGCGCCGGCGCGATCCGTGGCCTCGGTCACCCCGTCGGTGTACATGAAGAGGGCATCCCCGGGCCTGAGGATCATGTCATAGAAGCCGTAGCGCGCATCGTCGTCGATGCCGAGCGCGGGGGCGCGCCCGTGCTCGAGGATCTCGACGGCGCCGTCGGCGCGCAGCACCAGCGGCGGGTTGTGGCCGGCGTTCGTGTACACGACGTGGCCCGTGTCGGGATCGAGGATGCCGCAGAACGCGGTGATGAACATGCACTGCTCGTTGGCAACGACGGTCCGGCGATTCACGCGGTCCATGATGGCGGCCGGCGAGTCTCCGGTGACGGCGGAGGCGCCGAGCAAGGTCTTGGTGACGGCCATGAACAGGGCCGCCGGCACGCCCTTGTCGGAAACGTCGCCGAGGGCGAAGTAGAGCCGCCCGTCTTCGAGCAGGAAGCAGTCGTAGAAGTCGCCGCCCACCTCGCGCGCGGGCCGCAGGTCGCCGTGGATCTCCCAGCCCTGCAGCGGCGGGTACGTCCGCGGGACGAAGCTCAGCTGAATGTCGCGGGCGATGCGGAGCTCGCTCTCGATCTTCGCACGGGCGGCCATCTCCGCCCGCAGCGCGCGCGTGCGGCGGCGCACCAGCCAGCCCAGCAGGAAGTTCAGGCCCACGGCGAGCCCGCCGGCGCCGAGGACGACGCCTGCCACCCAGAACGGGTTCAGCCACGTCGGAAAGTTCAGCGTCCGCACGCCCTCGAGCCACACGCGGATCGACCGGTGATAGACGGAGCCCTTGTCCGCCTTCAGCCTGACCAGATGCCGGTCGAGGGCGTCGAGCACCTCCTTCCCGCGACCCTTGGGCGCGGCGAAGCGCAGCTCGACCGGGCTGAACATGATCGAGGTCTTCTCGGCCTTGCTGCCGCGCCCGGCCCAGGCCCCGAAGATGCGCGGCAACAGGGCCGCGTCCGCCTGACCCTGGACGGCGAGGCGGAGCGCGTCGGCGTAGTCGCTCACCTCGACGAACGTCGGGAACACTTTGAGTGTCTCGTGGGTGCTCTGGAGCGCTGCATAGTAGATGTCGCCCCGCACCACCGCCAGCCTGTGGCCGGTCAGGTCCAGCAGTGTGTGGATGTTCGCGCTCCGCGGCGCATATACTTGTCCCCAGTTCTCGATGAGCAGCTCGTGCGAGAACTCGAACTGCCGGCTGCGTTCAGTCGAGTAGCCGATGGCGAGGAGCAGGTCGATCTCGCCGCGCCGCAGGCGCTCGAGGCACTGATCCCAGGCGCCCTCGACGTACTCGAGCGTCCACCGCTCCTGCCGGGCGACGTGCTCGAGCACGTCCACGTAGATACCCTGAGGGCGACTCTGCTCGTCGCGGAAGATCAGCGGCGGGTTCGGGTACGTGCCGACGCGGAGTGTCGTGGCGGCGTCGAGCGGCGCCGGCGCTGCGAGCAGGACGCCGGAGAGGGCGATGAGAGCGGCCAGCGCGCAGTGAACTGCTGTCACGGGGAGTCTCTGAGTATGACGAGCGCAGCTTAGCCGAGATCGGCGCCCGCGGAAAGGCGGTCGGGCGCACACTACGGCTGGATCCGGAACGCCTCCTCGCGTAATGCCTCGGCTTCAGCGAAGCTGCCTATCCGAGCAAGCTCGTCACCACGTTGCCGGAGCGCCCGACCGAGGTTAGCGCGGAGGCGAGGGAGATCGGGCGAGGATTGGAAGACGCGGCGAAGCGGCGGGAGTGCGTCCTTGTATCGGCCTTGCTTCACATACAGCTCCCCGAGATTCGCTAACGCCTGTCTGAGATCTGGATTCAAGCGCAGAGCTTGTTGATATTCTCGTTCCGCCTCGTCGGGGCGCCCTTCTATCTCGAGGAGGCCACCGAGGTTGTTGCGCGTCATGGCGTGCTCTCGAAGTGCGAGGGACCGCCGGAGGGCTGCTTCGGTCTCCTGCGTTCGGTTTTGGGCCATGAAGGCAAGCGCCAGGTTGTTGTGGCAAATCGCGCACTCCGGATCTGTCTCGATCGCCCAGCTCCACAGGCTCTCGGAGTCTCGCCACCCACTCGCCTGCACCCAGGTTGCCGAGCCGAGGCCGAGCAGAACCAGGGCGGCTCCGGCGAGACTGACTCGACTCACGAGAGGACTCAACGTCCCGCGCGCCGCGGCCCACATCACACATGCGAGCCCGCCCCCGGCCAACGCGGCAAAGCCCAGGCCGGACAGGTAGCTGTAGCGGTCGTGCGCGAGCTGATTTCCGGTGTGCAGCGGCCCCACCAGCGGCAGCAGCATGGCAGCTGAGTACGCCCACGCCGCGAGCCCAGCGGGCCATTGACGCCTCAGGCCCACCAGCAACCCCGTGATCAGTGTCATGGCGATCAACGGAATCAGGAAGCGCGATGAGAGAAACTCGATCCGAGCTGGCAGCTCGTAGAGCGGGGACAGATTCGTCGGCCACAGCCACTTCCACGGATAGAAGATGATGCCGTAGCCCGTCATGGCGAGTCGTGCACTCGGACCGTACTGAGCATATGGAGTGAACGTTGCGCCGTTCCTGGTGGCGATGATGGCGACGACGCCCCCGATGAGGGCCAGCGCAAAATACGGCAGCTTTTCGATCAGCAGTGGTCGCCAACCACCGCGCAGACGCCGAAGCGGGTAGATGTCGAGAATGAGCAGAGCGGCCGGGAGCGGCACCGCCTGCGCCTTGCACAGGAGTGCCGCGGCGAAAGCCACGATCGATGCGATCCGCGCGCCCCGCCCTGCGCCCGGCTCGAGCGAGACGAGATACGCCAACACCGCCAGCAGGAAGAAGAGGCCGCATAGCACATCGCGCCGCTCGGTGACCCACGCGACGGACTCGGCGCGAAGCGGATGGGCGCCGAAGACAAGCGCGGCGAAGGCGGCGCTCCACAGCAGCGGGGGGCCATCTGAAAAGCCGCCGGCAACCAGGAGCCGGCGAACGATGAAATAAAAGACGACGGCGTTCATCGCATGAATCAGCACGTTGCCCAGGTGGTAGCCCCAGGGATTCATACCCCCGAGCGTGTAGTTGAGACCGAGAGACATCCAGGTGAGCGGGATGTAGTGACCCATCAAGGTCTCCGTCCACATCCATCTGAGCTGCGCCCACCCCAGTCCGCGGAACGCTTGATTCTGGAGAAAGTTGATGTCGTCATCCCAGTTGAGGAACTGGCCGTCGAGCGCCGGCAGGAAGACGACGAACACGGCGGCGAAGACAACGAGAGAAAGAAGACACGGCAGAAGCCTCGCGCGGGCGGCTTCAGAACGCCCTGAAAACGATCTTTGGACGAGCAAAGCCACAAGACGATGGTCCGCTGGCGTCTACGATCGAGTCAAGAAATGGAGGAGCGGTCGAAAACCCGCGTGCCCTTGCCCACTTGCCGCCGGCTCCGCGGGAGCCAGAGCACGATCCCGATGGCGATGACGCTCAGTCCGCCGAGCAGTCCCATGACCAGGAGCACCTCACTGCGCCGTGGATCGTCGGCCTGCCTCGCGCGCATGGCCACGTTGCGGAGGATCGGGCGGAAGAGCCAGTTGGATCTGACGAGGGGATCCGTTGCGGTGCGAGCGCCGATCACCATCACGTGCATCGAGCCGAACCGGCGCTCCGTCCATCCGACGGCGATCGGGGCGAAGCTCGACGCGAACAGTCCTCGCTGCACGCTGACTGGCGTCGGCGACCAGGCGCCCGAGGTGGTGAGGAACACCGCCGCCTGGAATCCCTGGAGCTGGACGACGTAGAGGTCGAATGCTTCCGGCGCCGCCGCCTTCGCGGGCGCTGGCCGAGCCTCGACGCGCACGGTGACGCGATTGCCCGCGCCGTCGGGCGAGACGTCTATCGACACGGCGAACGGCGGCGACGGCAGGGATGCCTCGACCGGCGCGATGGCCAGCCACGTCGTGGCGCACGCCGCGAGCGCCGCGATCGTCAGTCGCCGGCTCGCCGTGCCCGGCCACGCCAGCGCACTGGTGACGACCGCGGCGAGCGCGCTCAGCGCCAGGCCGAGGCGAACCGACATCGGAGCGTAGCGGAACTCGACATCGTGACGCCCGGGCCCGAGCTTCACCGCCCGGAAGGCGTGATCGGCGCGCTCGACTCGCGTCTCCCGGCCATCGACGCTCGCCGTCCATCCGGGAAACCACACATCGGTGAGCACGAGATAGCCGCCCCGATCGCTCTCCGCGCTGATCATCACGCGATCGGCGCCGTAGCGTTCGATCCGCGCCGTCCCAGGCGATGGGGCGTCCCTACGAGGCGAGCGATCGTCGCCAGGCGTCGCGTCCAGGCAGTCAGTCAGCAGGACTTCACGTCGAAAATCCACAGAGCGCGCCCGGATGAGCTTCAGCACCTCGGCCGTATCAAGGCATCGCGCCTCTGCCGCCACGAAGGCGCGGGGCAGCGCCGCCTCGTTTCGGTAGATGCGACCGTCGACGCCGTGGTAGCGGAGCGACAGGCCAGGGCCGTCGAGGGCCACGTCGGGAGGCACGAGAACGTGGCGAATGCCGAGCAGATCTCGCACCGGGGACAGGAAGACGGGTATCTCCGGCACGTACCCGCTGCCGAGCAGGTTGAGCGCGCTCGTCTCGGATCGGATCGCCTCGTCCAGATGACGCGGCGTCATCCCGTCGTACGCGGCGACGCCCTCGAGGCCGTACAGCATGCCCAGGTTGGGAGCCATCAGCACTCGACCGGGAGCCTGCGCGACCTCTTGCTGGAGACGGACGAGCGCGGGCGGCGTGGGATACAGGAGACGGGCGTCGATCACCGGGTTATAGCTCAGCGCGAGCGGCGCGAGGCCGGCGAACTGGACGCCGATGAGTGCAAGCGCCCACGCGGAGCCACGCCGCGAGACGCCGATCAGGCACAGTGCGGCGCTCGCGGTGAAGAGCGCGAGGAACCACAGATAGCGCGCCGGGCCCTCGGCCGCGAGCCAGAGTCGCCTCATCGTCGCGTAGTCGGCGGTGAACGAGACGAACACCACTGCCACCACCGCGACGAATGCGATCTTGATCACGGCCCGTTGCCGCGGCAATGGTCGGTCAGGCTCGGTGAAGAGCGTGTCCATTCCGATCGCGCCCAGCACGCACAGCGGGAACACCACGAGCGGAGCGAGGCGGAAGTTGATCACGAGCGAGCCCGCGTTTGCCGCCTCGGGGCCCAGGCCGTACAGCCCGGTACCGCTGACGATGGCCATCAGCCCAAAGAACAATGCGCCGGGCCGGCGAGCGATCAGGGCCAGCGGGATCAGGAGCCAGGGCGCCAGCCCGACCGAGACCGCCGTCTCGTTGAAGTTCCATTCGCCCCAGTAGTCGCCGCCGGTTGGACTGCCATAGTAGTAGGGCACCAGAAGGTTGATCGCCGAGCGCAACGACGCCGACAGCGGCGGCATCCACGCCTCGCGCGTCGCCAGCACCGAGCTCAGCCTCGTGTACTCGAAGAACGGCAGGAGCTGGATCGAGGCGAGCAAGAGTCCCAGAGCCACGCCGGCCGCATACCGCAACAGGAACGGGACGCCCGCTCCATGCACGCGCCACAGCGCCCAGGCGCTGGCCGACGCGAGTGCCAGCGCCAGGCCCTGGGGATAGCCGGCCCACACGCCCAGGGCCACGGTCAGCGCGACGAGGGTGATCGGACGACGACCCGGACGGATCCGTAGGCACTCCACGGACGCGAGCAGCATCGGAATGAAGATCAGCGTGGCGGCGTAGGTCCACTGGAGCCACACGATGACGAGACCGCTCCACATGAAGCTGATGGCGCCCATGAGAGCGGCGAGCGGGTGGAGCGCCCGCACCCGCAGAAACCAGTACGTCGCCAGGCCGATGGCCGCCACTTTCAGGATGGCGATGAGCGCGAACGCCGATGCGATCGGCACGATCAGCGCCACCCAGTTGAGCGGGAACAGCAGCGCGCTTTGTGGATTTGCGAAGAAGGGACTGCCGGCGAACACGTGCGGATTCCAGAGCGGGATCCGCCCCTGCCAGATCTCGCTGACCGCGTAGATGAGCCACGGCTGGAAGAGGTACGCGGGATCGGTCAGGAGGTCGTTGCCAGGCCGCAGCCCCGGAGCCAGGGCGCGCCACGGATACGTGGTGAAGAGAACGTCGGCGGAGGACAGCACCCGGCCGGGCATGAGCGCGCGCCCGAAGACCAGGAACGGCAAGACGATCAGCGCCACGACGGATGCGGCGTCCGGACGCGCGCGGATGACGCGAACGAGCCTCATTCACCCGATTATGGGCGGCGGGCCTCGAAATCCTGAAAATCTGGCCGCGGCGGTGCTGGTGCGGCCGAGGCCCGTCGGTCACATCGCGGTGTAGCCGCCGTCGACGAACAGCAAGGTGCCGGTCACGTACGAAGCGTCGTCAGAAGCGAGAAACAGGATGCAGGCGGCGACTTCGTCGGGCGTGCCGTGACGCCGGAGCAAGGTGCCCTTGGCGGCGTCGTCCCGGTACTGCTCGAACGTCCGGCCGATCGCTTGATTGCGGTTCTCGTGAAAGGGCGTGTAGATCGGCCCGGGGCAGACCGCGTTCACCCGGATGCCGTCCGCCGCGTGATCCGCCGCCATCCCGCGGGTCAGCCCGGCGACCGCCGCCTTGGTGGTGTCGTACTGCGTCGTCTTGCCGATGCTCGTCACGGACCGCACCGAGGCGACGTTGACGATGCTGCCGGGCGCGGCCTGCCGCAGGAGCGGAATCGCCGCCTTCGCGCAGAACGCGTACCCCTTGAGATTCACGCCGAGAATCTCGTCCCAGCTCTCGGCGCTGGCCTCTTCCACCGTGTGATAGAGCCGGACCCCGGCGTTGTTGACGAGGATGTCGAGCCGGCCGAAGCGCTGCGCGGCGTGCCGAACGAATGCCGCGGCCTCCGCCTCGCGTTCGACGTGCGCTTCCACGAACACGACCTCGCCGCCGCTCGCCGCGATCTCCGCCGCAACCCGCTTGCCCCGCTCGGCATCGCGGTCTGCGAAGGCCACCTTCGCCCCTTCCTTCACGAACCGCCGCACGGTGGCCTCGCCGATCCCCGAGGCTCCGCCGGTCACGGCAGCCACCTTCCCGTTCAGTCGTGCCATGGTTCGGACCATACGGCAGGCGAGCGTCGAGATCCAGGGAAAGTGTCGACCTTGGGCCTGACCGCAGGTGGGCGGCAAGTGGTAGCTTGTCGTCAGGTGCGTGATGGAGCAAGCGGGCAATCGTCGGCGATTCTTGAAGTTCCTGGCCGCGAGCCCCTTGCTCGCGCGCGGCACGGCGCAGTGGGCGTCGACCGTCGCCGAGGCCGCGGCGACCGACGGAGCTCCCGAGCGCGCGCTGATTGCGTCACCGAACGAAGCCCTGAACGTCCTCGACTTCGAGCCGGTCGCGCGCCAGACCCTGCCGCCCGCGCACTACGGCTATCTGGCCACCGGGGTCGATGACGACGCGACCCTCCAGGCGAACCGAACCGGATTCTCGAAGTTTCAGATCCGGGCACGCCGGCTCGTCGACGTCAGCCGCATCGACACATCGACCGAGCTGTTCGGCACCACCTGGAAGACGCCGATCGTGCTCGCGCCCGTGGGCAGTCAGAAGGCGTTCCATGCTGACGGTGAGATGGCATCGGCGCGGGCTGCCGGAGCCAGAGATCATCTCCTGATGCTCTCGACCGGCAGCACGACCTCCGTCGAGAACGTCACGGCCGCCCGGGGAGGACCGATCTGGTTCCAGCTCTATCCCACGGACACGTGGCGAATCACGCAAGCGCTGGTGAAGCGGGCCGAGCGGGCGGGCTGCCCGGTGCTCGTCCTCACGGTGGATCTTCCTGCCGGACGAAACACCGAGACCGAGGCGCGGTTCGCGAGGAAGGATACCCGGCCGTGCGCGAGCTGCCACCAGGGCTTTTTCCGCCGCAAGCCGATGTTCGACGGGCTAGATCTCAGCGGAGTGTCGTTTTCCTTTCCTGGGCTGACGTGGGAATTCGTGCGTCGGCTGAAAGACACCACGAAGATGAAGCTCGTGCTCAAGGGCATCGAGACCCGCGAGGACGCGGCGCTCGCCGTGCAACACGGAGTGGACGGGATCATCGTGTCGAACCACGGGGGGCGAGCGCAGGAAGGCGGGCGCGGCACGATCGAATGTCTCCCGGAAGTCATCGACGCCGTACAGGGCAAGATCCCGGTGCTCGTCGACGGTGGGATTCGGCGGGGCACCGACGTCTTCAAGGCCCTCGCGCTCGGGGCCAAAGCCGTCGGCATTGGCCGGCCCTATATCTGGGGGCTGGCGGCCTTCGGCCAGCCTGGTGTGGAAAAGGTGCTGGATCTCCTTACTCGTGAAATGACGTTGATGATGAGGCATGCAGGCGTGACGTCCCTGGGCAAGCTCGATCGCAGCTTCATCATCGACGGGCGCCGACAGTAGTTTCGACCGCCGGCCTGAGGAAGGCGGGAACGATCGCGCAGGGTGCGCTCAGCCGATCACGCCGTACCGGGGTCAGGCGTCCCGAGCCAGAACGGGCTGACCTTGCCGATCCGCTCGAGATAGGCGCGACGCTCCTCGGCGCGACGGGGATACCAGGTCGACAGATAGTCGGCGTCGAGCATGTGGTGGCGCGATTCTGTGGCGAAGAAGCCGGCAAGCTCCGCGAGACCGATGAAGCCCTCTTCCGAGCGCGCCTGGAAGGCCGGCCAGCGACGCGCGTGCTCTTCCGACCGGAAGAGATTCATGCCCGTTCATAGAAACGGCGGGCGGCCCCGGGAGGGACCGAAGCCGTAGTTGAGGTGTCCCACGACGCCTGGCGGATCGACCCAGACGATCCGGCCGTCCCGCATCTCGACGCTCACCGGATCGCCGCAGTCGAGGCACGCGGCGTCGACGCGGACGGTCTCGCCCGGAAAGAGCCAGGTGGCCGAGGTCGCCTCGAACCCGCACTGGGCGAACCACTTCTGCGCGCCGCGCACGGTGATCCGGTACTGCGTGGGTTGGTTGTTCAGCGGCGGGAACGACGCGATGTAGTCGGTTTCGGGGTGCAGCCAGCCGATCGGATAGGCGCGCATCACGTCGTGGAGGAGCAAGCGTCCCTCCTCGACGCCGCGGCCCAGCGCCCGAGCGAGCTCCGCGTAGTGCGGCGCGCGCCCGGTGTCGACGAGCCCGCGCATGATGCGCTGGAACATCCGGTCCATGACAAGCGCGTCGGCCATCGCAGTCTCCCCGGGAGTATATGCCACGCGCCGTCGGGCGAGCAGGCGGCGCGCCCGTCGCCGCCAGCCCCTATACCCTGCCCCGCCGCGCGCCATGGTCGCCCCCGCCCACGGATCTCACGCTGAGCGGCGCCCCCGACCGGGCGACGGCGGCCCGAGAGTGCTAAAGTTGCCTCTCGCGATGCGGTGACCTGAACTCGATGCCGTGAGCTCACGCGGAGGGTGAGGCGATGGATTTCGGGATCTTCAATCTGATGGGGGCGCGCCAGCCGGACAAGCCAGCGGCGCAAGTGTTTGGCGAAGCCGCCGAGCAGACGAGGCTGGCCGATGCGCTGGGCTACACGATCGCCTGGTTCGCCGAGCACCATTTCTCGAACTATTGCCTGTGCGCGTCGCCCTTGATGATGGTGGCGCATTGCGCCTCGATGACGAAGCGGATCCGGCTCGGCACCGCCGTCGTGGTCTTGCCCTTGTACAACCCGGCTCGGCTGGCCGCCGAGATCGCCACCGCCGACGCGCTGTCGAAGGGCCGGCTGATGCTCGGCATCGGCGCCGGGTATCAGCCATACGAATTCGAGCGATTCGGCGTCGACATCGCCCAGAATCTCGAAATGACCGACGAGTTCTGCGACATCCTCGACCTGGCCTTCAGTCGGGACTTCTTCAGCTACCACGGCAAGCACTACCAGATGCCGGACACTCACATCCCGGCCCGCCCGGTGCAGAACCCGCTGCCGATCTACGTCGCCGGCCATACCCAGGCGATGTTCCGCGCGGCCGCGCGGCACGGCTATCGGGTGCTGACGTCGGGCCGGGTCGGCGGTATCAAGCTGCTCGCGGCGCAGTATGCCGACATCGTCGCGGCCTTCGCCGCCGAGAAGGTGGAGCTGTCGCGGGCGCATGTCACGCTCAACCGCTTCGCCCACATCACCGACAGCCGCCAGGACGGGATGCGTTTCGCGGAGAACGCGCGCTATCAGTCGCGGCTCGCGTCGAGCCTGAGGCGCCGGCAGGAGGTCATGCAGGGAACCGTTCTGGTCGATGTGCCGTTCCCCGACGAGCCGCCGCTCGAGACCATCTACGAAGACTTGTTGATCGGCGACGTCGAGACGGTGGCCGAGAAGCTCGTCGCCGAGATCCACGCGACCAAGCCCTCGCACGTGTGCTTCTCGTTCAAGGTTGGCGACACGCCGCACGCATCGGCGATACGCTCGATGGAGCTGATGATGAGTGAGGTCAAGCCGAGAATCGAACGAGCGCTCGGCCCGGTCGAGCACGCGGCAGCGGAGTGACCCATGGCACTTGAAACCCGTGATGCTCGTCTCCACGACCTCGTCGCGCCCGACGCGCCGATCGATCGCATTGCCGGCGGGCTCACGTTCACCGAGGGCCCGATCTGGCGCGGCGGAGCGCTGCTCTTCAGCGACATCCCCAACAAGCGCATCGTGCGCTGGCGGCGGCTGCCCGAG
>JACXTT010011336.1_pt1 | contig 11937 bp, 8 predicted proteins | sample 9270951 | NCBI WGS metagenome assembly JACXTT01 (sample SAMN15532306, study PRJNA645909) | rock metagenome | isolation source: weathered quartz diorite | place: Puerto Rico | collected 2017-06-21 | reverse complement strand
TCAATGCGTTCTTGTCGAGAGATCGCGTTGGATAGATGTCCTGACCAGTTGGCACGACGTTATAATCTCCGGCCAAGATGACAGGCACGCCGGCCTTCATGAGTTCCGCGCCGTTCTCGATTAAACGTTCGAGCCAAGCCAATTTGTAATCAAACTTCGGACCGGGTTGAGGATTTCCGTTCGGCAGGTAGATGGAAGTGATCAGCACACCATTTACCGCTGCCTCAATATAGCGTGCCTGATGATCGTCAGGATTCCCAGGCAAACTGGATCGCGTCAGCACCGGATCGCACTCCCGCGTCAGGATCGCGACGCCGTTCCAGGAGCGTTCGCCTAGCCAGACTCCACGATAGCCGAGGTCGCGAAGGGCACTTGCCGGAAACGCTCGCTGTTCTACCTTGAGTTCCTGGAGGCAAACGACGTCGGGTTGCGCCCTTTTGAGCCACGCAATGAGATTATGCAGGCGCTTGTTGATGTTGTTGATGTTGAACGTGGCGATCTTCAACGGCCCGCCTCACGCGAAAAGACCATTCTGCCCCTGACCTGAGTGTCACAATGCAAGCACTTCGTTTGCTGAGTACGTGTTTTGAGGATGAAATAGGCATCGCTATCGAATGTAGTTTGGTCGAACCTCAGTGCCGCTCGGCAAGTGGGATCAGTATGGGAAAACACGCTTCGCAGAAGCGATGCCAAACCAAACGCGATCGAGCCCGCCCGCCGGTGACAGACGCTATGCGCAACAGCCTGCATGAAGTAGACCGGCGTATCTATTGCGATCGCAATCGGATGTCCGTCTGCGGGGGTGCCCCAAACAGTCGTTTATATTCCCGGTTGAATTGCGAGGCGCTTTCGTAACCGACCAGAGCGCTTGCACGCCCGGCGCTCATGCTTTGATCGAGCATCAATTGCCGCGCTTCTTGCAAACGCAGCATCTTCTGAAACTGCACGGGACTCATTCCCGTGACCGACCGGAATCGTTCGCGAAAGGTGGTTAGACTCATGTTTGCGTGTTCGGCGAGATCTCCCACGCGCATCTCTTCCGCGAGATTCTGCCTGATCCACGAAATCGCACGGGCGACCTGCTGGGTTGGACTGGCGGCGTTGACGAGATTCCACAGATACGCCGCATGAGTGCCCGTCAGCAAGCGAATGATGATTTCCTGTTGGATCAGAGCCGCAAGCTGGGGAATCACGACGGGTTCGTCGAGCAGGGAGATGAGTCGATGGAAAGCATCGAGCACCGGGGCATCGAGCCTTTGTATCCAAATCGGCTCAAGGGCCTCTTTCTTCCCCGGCCCCTTCGCCTCTATTTTGGACGCGACCTGAGTAATGAGATTTCTGTCGAACTTGAGCATGATGCCCAGATAGGGTTCCGTCGCAGTGGCTCGGGTGATGTGGTAGGAAACCGGCAAGTCGATGGTCGTCAGAAGCGATTGCCCTGGCCCATAAGAGAGATCCTTGTCGCCAAGCAGCACATGCTTGCTTCCCTGGACTGTCAGAGCCATTCCCAGAGTGTAAAAGCAATGCACCGGCTGGCTTGGCCGGTTGCGGCGATACACTGTCAGTTCGGGAAGGGAGGTGCGGTGATCGCCGGGGATCCTCGCGATCCGCTCCAGAGCCCCGGCCAGAAGACCGACATATCCTGTCGCATTCATTCTAGGGTTTGGTACCGCAATCATGGATTTTCCATCTCCGCACAGAATTGTTGCGCTTGCCTTTTTAAGAATGCCATAAACCAGCCTTGATGAGCACGCGAAAGTGCAAAGATCCGTCGATTTGGGCAAAGGATACGGTGGTTCCGGCAAGACAGCATGCTTCTTCCGCACTAGAATTGGTTTTGTAGCGAATCGCAAAACCGAGGTGAATCATGCCAGCTAACACTATCGAAAACGTGAAGATCAACAACGGGTACTGGAACATCTCCGCGGATCTCCACCTTCCGCCAAACTTCGATGAGAAGAAGAAGTATCCGGCAATCATTAGCGCTCACCCCATCGGGAGCTGCAAAGATCAGACCTCCGGAAACGTGTACGGCGAAGGGCTCGCTAAGGAAGGATTTGTCGTGATCGCGTTCGACGCGAGTTTTCAGGCCGATAGCGGCGGAGAGCCGCGCAGTATCGAGGACCCGGTACTACGTGTCGAAGATTTCTATCATGTCACCGACTACCTGATGACTCTTCCCTATGTCGGCGAAGATCGAATTGGTGTGCTGGGCATCTGCGGTGGCGGCGGCTACTCGATTAACGCCGCCATGACGGAGCGCCGCATCCGGGCCGTCGGGACTGTCACTGGAGCGAACTATGGCCGGCTGATGCGCGAGGGTTTCAGCGGATATGACCCGATCGGAGCGCTCGAAAAAATGGCCAAGCAGCGCACGGCAGAGGCGCGCGGCGCAAAGCTCCGGGTGGACGACCTGTTGCCCCCGTCTCCCGAAGAGGCCAAGAAGCTCGGCATAACCGATGTGGACTTGCTCGGCGCTACCGAATACTATCGGACACCGCGTGGACAGAAGCCGAACGGCCGTAACCTTTCTCTCTATTCCCACAGCATAGGGGCGATGAGCTGGGACGCATTCCACCTGGCGGAGGTACTTCTGACCCAGCCCCTCATGGTCGTCGTTGGAGATATCGTCGGTGGCTTCGGCGCCTACAGAGATGGCTGTGAAATTGTCGGCCGCGCGGCCTCGAAGGAGAAGGAACTCGTGGTCGTCAAGGGATGGTCACACTATGACCTCTATGACAAGCCGGAGCCTGTCTCTCAAGCCCTTGCCAAGTTGATCCCCTTTTACAAGAAGCATCTGGGTTCGACGGAATCGAAATCTGCGGTGTCGACGGCTGGCGGAAACGCGCAGGGGGAACGAAGGTAGAATTCCGCCGGGCCGCGTTGCGCCCCGAGCATATCGCTAACAGCCTGTCACGACATCCGCTTATCCAGTCGCCGGGTGGCAAACGGGAGGGAAAGATGCAGAGTGTATTGACACTGGGTGCAGGCGGCCAAATCGCCCACTGGGTGATTGAAATGCTTGGGGGCATCAAGGACGTCCAGATGACACTGTATCTACGCCACGCTCGCAAGCTGAAGCGTAAAATTCCGGAGAACGCCAAAATCGTCGAAGGCGACGTGCTCGACCGAAAAGTGCTCCGTCTTGCCATGGCTGGGCAAGATGTTGTTTACGCCAACTTGACCGGCGATGATCTGGAACAGCAGGCACAGAGCATTATCGCATCGATGAAGGAAGCGGGCATCACACAGCTGATCTTCATTGCGTCGCTGGGAATCTACGACGAGATTCCCGGCAAATTCGGTGACTGGAACCGGCGTGAGATCGGCGCGTATTTACCGCCGTTCCGGAAGGCCGCGGACCTGATCGAAGCTTCGGGCCTCGATTACACGATTCTTCGCCCAGCGTGGCTGACCGACGAAGACGAGATCAGCTATGAGACTACGGAGAGACACGAGCTCTTCAGAGGCACGGAGGTTTCCCGCAAGAGCGTGGCTGCGGTCGTAGTGCAGTGCATCCGCGAACCCAGGGCTTACTCGCGGCGCAATCTCGGCGTCAATAAACCGAATACGGACGGCGACAAACCCCGATTCTATTGAGCACCGGCGCGAAGTGAAGTGCGCGGCGCCTCCAATCTAGGTGCCCAACTTGGACGGCTATGTCGGATCGCTTCGTAAGCTGCTGCCGGGAAACGAGTTGATTTGGTTCGAATGGACCCGTTTTTATGCTGCGAGAGTTCGAAATGCGTCCAGAATGGGGAGCCAACTTGCAAGTCATTAATCCCATTGGGTTGCCTACCCCTTGAGATCGTTAAGTTCTTTGAAATCAGGTTCGAGTCCGAGCTGGGTTAGTGCGGCGGCGCCCAAATCCGTGCCCTCATAACCCCGCTCAGAGACTTGCGGTTCAATCATCCACTTGCACGATTTAGCCGCGAGTTGGAACACCCGGACTTGACCGTACGCAGGCTTCTCCAAGGCAGGACTCGGACAACAAGGAGAGAAGTCAGATGACAACCCTGAGGACCGATCATGCCGTGCCCGCTTGTGCGGTTAGTAACGGTTCAACTTTGTAACCGCGGAGCGGAATCGACGAAGCTGGCAGCCGCCAAGAAGCCCGTAGGCAAAGTACAGGGGGATTCACCTGTCAACTGTTGCCTACAGGGCAATGCGCGCGGAGGACCGGCGCTTGGTGATCGTGATCGGGTCAGCGGCTTCTCTGGCGCCCGTCACGCTCAGGGAAGGAAGCTCTTGACGAAGTCGAGCACATTCTGCCGGTCCATGCGGAAGACACCGCCGGTGCCAGCGCAGTTGCCGTTGATGCCGAACGAGGTCACGGCGGCGACAATCTTGGTTTCACTGGGACCAGATCCATAGAAGTTGGGGCCACCCGAATCTCCGAAGCACGTCCCCCCAGTGTTGGCGTTGTTCGACAACAGTAGTGAGAAATCGCCCGTGAATCCAGGGGTGTTGATTTGGATGAGATGCGGAGTTGCCAGATACCGGGTTCTGGAAGCCTGGATCTGGAAACTGGCGGCATCGGGGAAGCTCTTCTGGAGGCCGTATCCAACCGCAGTGAAGGTAATGTCCTGCTTGCCGCGCTGAGTTTTCAGCGTATCGAATTGATTTGCCGCGGGCAGTTTTCCGTATTGATCCGGGGGCAGGATCACCCCAGGCGCCTGAAGAATTACGACGCCGACGTCGTGCAGGACAAATGGGGCCAATTCGTACGAAGGGTGGGCGTGCCAAGTAATGGCTTCCACGGCGTTTGGACCCGCAAAAGGGTAGTTGTTGGTTGTACCGATGCCCGACTGCACGTCCGACTCCGTAAATACCCTCATCCCGGTGTAAGGCGAACCAGGGAAGTCGTCGGTGCAGTGTCCTGCTGTGAGCAAGACCGTCGGAGACAACAGAGTCCCACTGCACCGAAATGCAGGTTTACCGTTGACCTCCATTAGCAGGAGGACGACGCCAGGGTGGCGGGCGCCATCCTTTTCGCCGTCGGTGATGGCGCGGGCAGGGATAACCGAGAGTATTAGCAGGGCTGTAGCCGACAGCAATTTGACCGGTGTCTTTCGCATGACTTATTCCTTCCTCCATAACGAAGCACTGAACGTTGGTCTCCCTTGCACGTTAGCGCGCGCCCTAAACGCGGTCAAGCCGAATCGGGAGAGAAAAGTACTAGCCTGGCTTAGGAGGAGGGCGCGGGACGATGGAGGTTTTGAACGACACGAGGTGGGAATGTAAATTCCACGTAGTGTTCATCCCGAAGTGTCGCACACGAAGACTGTGCCCGTCTGGGCACATACCACTGAGCCACAAAAGCCGGCGCAGGGCCGGACGGCCCACTAATGGAACAGAAACTCGACTTCGCTGAGTCGTCCGGCTCCGTTGCGCAGGCGAGTTCCTTAGAAGAAACAGGCTACTCGAGAATCGACAACTTTTTGACCGTAAATCACGCCGTGGCCGCCCCCCATCTAGTCCGGCGGAGGTTCGTCGAACACCGATGCCGGATTCTCGAACTTCGTGTACTCGCGCAAGAACACCATCGGCACCTTACCCGTCGGGCCGTTGCGCTGCTTGGCCAGGATCAGTTCCGCCTGCCCGCGGAGATCCTCGCGGTCCGGCTTGTAGTATTCCTCGCGGAACACGAATGCCACCATGTCCGCGTCCTGCTCGATCGAACCCGATTCGCGCAAGTCCGAAAGCTGCGGCCGGTGGTCGCCTTGCCTCGATTCCGTCGCGCGCGACAACTGCGAAAGCGCAATGATCGGCACGTCGAGTTCTTTCGACAGCAGCTTCATGCCCCGCGAAATCGCGCTCACTTCCTGGTTGCGATTCTCGGTGCGCCCGCGCGAACTCATCAGTTGCAGATAGTCGATCACCACCAACCCAAGCCCGTGTTGCTGTTTCAGCTTGCGGAGCTTCGAGTGGATATCCATGATGTTGACGCCCGCCGAATCGTCAATAAAAAGCGGCGCGTCCATCAACGTGCCAAGCGCCATTTGCAACTGCCGGCGTTCGTCGCCATTCAAGAAGCCCGCGCGGAACTTCTGTTGATCGACGCGGCCCTGGGCGCACACCAGGCGGGTCAGCAGCGATTCCTTCGACATTTCGAGCGAAAACACAGCCACCGTGCGAGGATCGCTGGGATTGGTGGCCACATGCTGCGCGATGTTCAACGCGAGCGCCGTCTTGCCCATTGCCGGGCGCGCCGCGAGGATGAAGAGTTCGCCCCCGCGCAGACCGCCTGTCATTTCATCGAGCTTCGTCAGACCCGTGCTGATGCCCTTGTTGCGGCGCGTCGGATCGAGAAAGGCGTTGAGGCCGCCCTGAAACGATTCGACAATGTCGCCGGGGCGCACCAGCGAATCCTTGAGATTGGCGTCGCCCATCTGCAGCAGCGACTCTTCAGCGCTCGCGGCGATCTCATCCGCCGTATCCTGACCGATGAACGCGCGGTCGCGGATTTTTTCGGCGATGAAGATCAGCTTCCGTAACTGCGCTTTGTCTTTTACGATGCGGACGTAGGAATCGATGCTCGGCAGCTTGGGCAGGCCATCGTCCAGCGAGACAAGATAGGCGAGGCCGTCCACCGATTCGAGCTGGTTCTGCCGTACGAGTTCATTCGCCAGCGTGACGCGATCGAGACGGTCGCCGCGCTGGTACAGGTCCTGCATGCGCCCGAAGATGCGGCGGTGCTTTTCAATCGAGAAATCGTCGGAGGCAAGCGCGGCGGCAACTTCGAGAAACAGGCTATCGTCGAGCAGGACCGAACCCAGCACCAGCCTTTCGGCTTCCAGGTTTTGAGGGAGTCCTTTTTCGAATGCTGCGTCGCTGGCGGCCATCGGACTTTGATTGTAGTATCAGAGTGCCTGTGAAAAGACCTGTGAATTTCTCTTTCTTACAACTTCACTGCCTTCACGCGGATGCGGCGGTAATCCACAGTCCACGTGGTTCCGTCGTACAGCGTGGGACGCATTTCGTCGATCACCGCGCGAAGGGCATCGCCGTCGATGGACTTCACGAACATGCGCAGCCAATCCTCCATCCCATCGGGTCCCGGGGCGAGTTTCGTCGGGCGGTCGAACAACATCGCCTCCCGCACTTCGAACCCATTCGCTTCGAGAATGGCCGCGTATTCGCCGATTGAAGGATAGAACCAGTCCGGGGTGTGTCCAGCGCAAGTGCGCATGACGCTTGCCACGTTGCCCTTGCCTCCGAACTCACAAACGAAACGGCCGCCGGGCCTCAATGCACGCGCGACGCATTGCACTGCCAGTTCCGGGGGGCGCACCCAATGCAGCGCCGCATTCGAAAACACAGCGTCAAATGGAGTTTCAAATTTGAAGTTCGTTGCATCGGCAAGTTGAAAAGTCAGGTTGGGATAATTGATCCGCGCCTGAGCGACCATGCTCGGGGCGGAATCTAGGCCCGTAACGATTGCGCCCTTGGACGCGATGTCGCTGCTGAGTTGGCCGGAGCCGCAACCAAGGTCGAGAATCTTTTCGCCGGGCTGTGGATCCAGCCAGTCAATCAGGCCGCGGCCAAAGTTCCAAACATAACCGTGGCTCGCCTCATAACGTTCCACATCCCAGTCTTTACTCGACATGTTCTCAACGTAGCAAAATAGAGGGATGCCTCTTGTGCTGTTCGCCCTCCTGAGTGTGGTTGGATTCGCCGCTGAAGCCGTGATGCTGCGACAGGCGGTGATTTCGCCCGACGCGACGAAGGTCGTCTGGCTACAGGCAGGTTCGCTCCTGGTAGCGCCAGCGAATGACGCTTCCGCCCCGCGCAAAATTGGCGGCGGCGGAGCGAGTAGCATCACCTGGGCGCCGGATTCCAAGCGTGTGGCGTTCCTCGCGGGCGGGCAGATTCAGATATCCGATCTGACGTCCGGGACGCCGCGCAAACTAACGGACGTAAAGGGCTACCTGCAGTCTGCGCGATGGTCGCCCGACGGGAAACAAATAGCCGTGCTGTTTACTGAAAACGCCAAGCGTGATGCGGGTCCGGCGCAGGCTGTTACTCCCGACGCCGGCGTGGTGGGCGAGAACCTGGACGTGCAGCGCATCGCGCTTGTGAACCTCGAGACCGGCGCGGTTGCGAATGCCAGCCCCGCGGATTTGTATGTGCACGAGTACGATTGGGCGCCGGATGGCGGAGGATTCGTGTTTACGGCCGCGCCTCCGCCAGGAGACAACAATTGGTATGACTGCCTGATTTACTCGATGCGCTTGAAAGGAGACGCGCCGCCGAAGGTCCTGTATAAGCCTGAATATCAGGTCGCCGTGCCGCGCTGGTCGCCCGATGGCAAGCGTGTGGCGTTCATCGAAGGCATCATGAGCGACGAGGGTTCGACCGGCGGCGAAATCTATGTTGTCGACGCGATGGACGGGTCTGCCCCGCGCAATCTGACGCCGGATCGCCAGTCGTCGCCCAACTGGCTGCATTGGAGCGGCGCCAATCGGATCCTCTTCAGTGAGAATTTGGGCGGCGGTTCCGCCCTCGCGATGCTGGATGTTCGCAGCGCGACTGCCGAACGCATCTGGCAGGCTGACGAATCGATTTCGACGTCGGTTGCCGCCGATGGCGTCACGCTGGCCGCAGTGCGCTCTGGGTGGACGGCGGCGCCTGAGATCTGGGTTGGCAAGAACGGCGGCTGGAACCCGTACACGACCGTCAACAAGGACGCCAAGTCAGAAATCGGGCGGGTGCGCAACATGTCGTGGCAGTCGGACGGCTTCACCGTGCAGGGCTACCTGATGTATCCCGAAGGCTTCGATCCGGCGAAAAAGTATCCTCTCATCGTTTCCGTGCATGGCGGACCCGGCGGCGTCACCAAATCCTCCTGGCCGGGTGGGCGCGGAGGGGGTGGTTATGCGAGGTTCGCAAGGCTTGGCTATTTCGTGTTCTTCCCGAATCCCCGCGGCAGCTTTGGTCAGGGCGAGAAGTTCACCAAGGCCAACCAGCGGGACTTCGGTTTTGGCGACCTGCGCGACATTCAGCGCGGCATCGATGCGGTGTTGAAAATCGCGCCCGTCGACCCGGAACGGCTTGGCCTTGGGGGCTGGAGCTATGGCGGCTACATGGCAATGATGACCGCCACGCAGACCAATCGTTTCAAGGCCATTGTGGCGGGCGCCGGGATCTCGAACCTGCAAAGCTATGCGGGCCAGAATCACATCACCAAATGGATGTTCGACTATTTCGGAGCGACGGTGTACGACGACCCTGCTGCGTACGCGAAGAGTTCGCCGATGACGTACATCAAGAACGCGAAGACGCCGACGTTGATTCTCGTGGGCGAACGGGATGGCGAATGCCCGCCGCCACAGTCGTACGAGTTCTGGGCGGGGTTGAAGGCGGTTGGAGTGAAGACGCAGTTCGTAATCTACCCGGGAGAAGGTCACGGAATCCGGGATCCGGAACACCAGAAGGACATGAACCAGCGGATAGAGGAGTGGTTCCGGGTGCATTTGCTGCAGCCGGCTGCCAATTAAGCAATGTCCGGCATCCTCTCCAAACTCTTTCGGAAGAAACCGGCTAATCTCGAAAGGAAACTTGAAATCCTCGCGCGGTGCGGTATCGGGCTTACTCCTCCATTTCAAGGCCGAGACTTGTTGGAGTCCTGGCCCCGCAAGGACTTCGAGAAGCCTGGCTTCAACATGGTTCTCGTTGGCATTGGCATGACGGAGGAGCGGCCGCCGTGGCGCAACCACAGCGTCAATGTCTGGCACTTCGACTCGGAATGCATTGAGGGCCCGGGCTCTTATTCCCGAATCGCGGAACGCATGAAAGAGATGGCGCGCGGCTCTCTTCCAATCGAGAACATTCGGGACGACGTCCGTGACGATGGAAGCCAGGCTTGGCTGGCATTCGACTACCGAGGGCAGGAAATCCGCATTGACTGCGAGGTCCACAGCGATTGGGTGGACTTCGAGGTATTCGGCCACTTCGTGCGAATCCTGGCGGAATCGGATCCGGACAAAGTCTACATTTACTACGATCTAGGCGGTCAGGACTGCATCCTCGCATGCGTAACCCGGCTCCAATTGGAGCAACTGAAGGCGAATGGCGTGGGTTTCTGCGAACTGACTTGAAGGCCAGCTACGCCTCGAAGTCAACGAAGGCCATCAAGCGAGCGAAACCGCCTCCGGATGGCCCCCATCACTCATTTCTCAAGTCTTAAAACGACAGCCGCATCGAGAACTGAATCACCCGAGGACCTCCGCCCACCAGCCCCGCAGTGGTGCCCACGGCGGTCGCCACGGCGCTTCCCACGGTGGAGGTGATCTTCCCGAAGCTCGCGCTGCTTTGGTTCGCCACCGGGTTCGAGAAGTTGGTGTGATTGAAGATGTTGAAGAAGTCGCCACGGAACTGCAGCCGTAGCTTCTCCGTCCCCAGCGGGAATGTCTTCGCCATCGTCACATCATAGTTGGCGAGGCCGGGGCCATAGTACGCATCGCGGCCCGATGTGCCTACGCGCCCGGTAGGAGGCGTGGACGAGAAGAACGTCTTGTCGAACGCTCCATCGACAGCGCGATTGTCCTGGGTCAGCTTACCAGTGCCGATCACGTCGGGACGATCGGTGAACTGGTTGAAGCCGCTGAAGTCCGCGGAACTGTTGTACACAGTGAACGGCGCGCCGGTTTGCAGGGTCGTGATGCCCGAAACCTGCCAGCCGCCGATCAGTTCGCGGCCCAGCAAGTTATTCCAGCCGAGCAGCCGGTGGCCCGGGCCGATCGGAATCTCCGAAACGTACGTGAACACCGCGCGATGGCGGATGTCGAAGTTCGAAGGGCCATATTCCGCTCGCAGATCGCGCGGATTGGCGACGCCACCCGGCTGTCCAGTGGGTACCGACCAAGATGAACTGTTGTCGATCGACTTGCCATACGTATAAGTCGCCATGAAGTACGTGCCGCGCTTGCCCTGGTACTTGCTGGTCAGCACCAGCCCGTTGTAGTGCGAGTTCGCGATGTCTTTGCCCATGTTGATCGCGCCGAACGTGTTGTACTGAAACAACTGCACATTGGGACTCTGATTGCCGCGCTTGGTTGGATCGTTCACAGTCACGAACGGCTGGTTCAGATCGATGTTGAGCAGCAATTTGTGTCCAACAGAACCCTGGTAGTTGGCCTCCACTGAAAACGCCTGGCCGATACGGCGTTGCACGCCGAAGTTGTACTGGTAAATATAGGCGTTGCGCAAATCCGGATCGGTTGTGCTGATGCTAATCAGGCCGATGGTCGGCGTCCCGGGACCCTGCTTGCCGATGTTCGACACCAGCGGCACGTTCTGGTTGAAGCCGGTCGCCCAGGGGAACTTGCCGGGCTGTGTGACGCCGGCGTTTTGATTGGTGGTCAAACTGTACGGGATGTTCAACCCCATATTGGCCGGGATATTGTTGAACAACTCGTCATAGCCGACACGGAATCCTGCACGGATCACGGTGTCGTTATTGCCGAAGACGCTTTTGGCGAAGCGTGGCGTGTACGCCAGGCCGACGATTGGCGCGATGTTGTTCTTGTCCGAGTTAACGCCGCTATTGGACAGCGTCACGGGGCCTGGATTCAGGGTCAATGACGCGTATCCGGTCTTTGTGGTGTCGATGCCGAGCACCTGATTCGATCCAAGCAGAACGGGGCCTACGCCCGGGATGAAGTTGGTGGCTTGGTTTCGCGTCTGGAAGATTGCGGAGGTGTACTCGTAACGAACGCCATAGTTGATGGTGAAGTTATCGCGCACCTTGTAGCTGTCCTGCCAATAGAGATCGTAGGGGTAGCGGCGCCAGTAGGCGAGCGTGGACCCGGTGTGGAAGCCCGACGTATTGACCAGACCTGCGGCGAAATCGTTCCAGTTTTGAAAGTTGAAGGTCCCGCGGAACGATCCGTCGAGGAAGCGGCGGGCGTCTTCGCGCCGCACGTGGTAACCCAT
>JACXTT010011335.1_pt1 | contig 11937 bp, 12 predicted proteins | sample 9270951 | NCBI WGS metagenome assembly JACXTT01 (sample SAMN15532306, study PRJNA645909) | rock metagenome | isolation source: weathered quartz diorite | place: Puerto Rico | collected 2017-06-21 | reverse complement strand
GTGGAACTCTGACCCGCTTTGGCAGCCCGCGCTAGTCTTGTGTACACCGACTAATCCCAACGAACTATGCATCCAGAGCTTGGGTAACGGTTTGCGAGTCGGGAACACTTGCGGTTATATGCTGTCGCCTGCAAACGCTTTCTTCTACCAGATGGGCGGGAGTGGAACCCTCGCTTTAAATGCTGCGAGCGGGTGCGGTTGGACCGCCGCGAGCAACGACAATTGGATAACGCTAACGTCGTCTGCTAGTGGCACCGGTTCAGATTCGGTTACGTTCGAAGTGAGAGAGTACTTTACCGGGAGTCCTCGCATTGGGACGATGAGTATTGCGGGACAGGCCTTCACAGTTCTTCAAGACGCCGGTTTGCAGGATTGCACGTACGTGCTTGCACCTATGAACTCAGCATATTTATCCGGTGGCGGGACCGGAGCGTTCAACGTGTTTTCGGAAGTGCAATGTGCGTGGATCGCGACGAGCAACGTCAGCTGGATAACCATCACATCGAGCAACATGGGCATTGGAAACGCGACACTGAGTTACGTTGTGGCGGCCAATGCGACCGGGCTTTCCCGCAAGGGAAGAATAACGGTCGGCGGACAAGCCTACACCGTGAAGCAGAAGTGACACTGCGGTTTGAAAACCACCCGGCTAAGCCTTGCCCCAAGCTCGCAACCCCGTCATACTAGGCCAGCACCGTTGGTTAGGTGCTCGTCTGATCTAGACTGCCTCGTGCCAATCGACGGGCGGAGGTTCTCGATGGATAACGAGCGAAGACACTCGACGCGCGGCGACCTGTTTACCGAAGTGCAGTACGAGGGCGTCGGTATTCACGCCGAAACTCGAATCTCCGATATCAATCTGTCCGGGGTCTTCATAGACGCGCTCTCCCCGTTGCCGGTGGGAGCCGTCCTCAAGCTTTTTTTTACTCTGCCTGGTGGACAACGCGTGACCACCGAAGGGATCGTCGTACATTGCCAGCCGGGAATTGGTATGGGGGTGGAGTTCACTGGCCTCAAACCCGAGGACGCGATTCTCATTCAAGAAACCATCGACGCGCATCGATGATCCACGATTCGTGATCAAAATCGTAACTACCGCTCTTGTCGTTGTTCATCTCGTCGCTTCATTCTGGCACGGCGACGCCCATACAAAACTCGCGGTGGAGCTACCCCCCAACAAAGCAATCTTCGTATGGGGCGTGATCCTGTTCGCGCCTATCGCCGCCGCTGCGCTTGTGTGGACGCGCTACGTATTGATCGGACTCTGGGTGCTCGTTTTGTCGATGGTCGGTGCCCTGCTTTTCGGCGTATATCATCACTATGTCTTGGTATCTCCCGACAACATAGCTCATCTGCCCGTCGGTAGCGCCGAGGCTCACTCCCAATTCATCTCCAGCGCCGCCGTAATTGGATTGCTTGAGCTGGCATCAGCGCTCTGTGGTGCGTTCTTCTTGGGCTTTTGGCAGGCGAAATCACGAGCCGGTCGGATCAAGAACAGCGACCGGTAGCGAGCGGCAGCCAGTCAAGCCGTTGATACAGCGACATTGAGGTCGATGTGAACAACGCAATAGTGGTGGGGGAAGCGGAATACAGCCGCGTCGAGTACGAAAGAAGATTCCTCGTTTCAACGCATTCGGACTGGCGGGCCGTTGTAGAGTCTTACTCAAAGACCTTCGAAGACAAATACCTTCGGAACACGAGACTACGGTTGAGGATCCTGACCGACTCGGACACCGGGCGGCGCATCTTCAAACTCAACAAGAAACCCGAATCGTCGTCGCCCTACTATCGGACGATCAGCCGGATTCTTCTGTCGCCCAGTGAATACCAACTGCTTGATGGACTCGAGGGCGACCGCATCACGAAGGTTCGTTACTATCACCACTACCTCGGCCGGGTATTCTCGATCGATGTTTTCGAGGGCGAACTCGACGCGCTCGTTCTGTGTGAGACCGAAGCGACGGGTCTCGAAGACTTAATGGCGGTCGAGCCCCCTCCTTATGCAGCGCACGAAGTGACTGCAGAACGGTTCTTCGAAGGGGGCAACCTATGCCGTGCGACTCGTGCAGACCTGACGCGCGAGCTTTCCAAATTCGGATAACCCGGTCTTGCGATTGTATCCGATCGAAGTTGCGACGGGTCTCATTCGCAGTATAATCCGGGCGGCTAAATGATGCTGGGAACTCCTTCAGAGAAAGCACCGACATTCGAATGAAAAAAGAAATGGATCCACCGGATCGTTGGGACCCGGAGCCCCGCTGGCCGGCGTGGATCGCGGTCCTGGCGGTTGGCGGACTATACACCGCGCTACCATCGTATCTGATACTTGGTCCACGCTGGCTCTTCCTGGCAGTGGTTGCGGTGCTCCTTTTGCCGATAGTCATCTCCCACGTCAGAGGGCATCACCTGCTCAATCGAGTCTTCGGCTTGACAGTCACGTCGGTGGTGACGGTGGGGTTGATTGCCTCGGTAATACTGCTGATAGTGGCCCTGCCGACGCATAAAGAGAGCCCTACCGAATTGCTGGTGTCTGCAGCGTCTTTGTGGTTCACGAACATTCTGGTCTTTGCGCTGTGGTATTGGAGACTCGATGCAGGAGGCCCACTCGGGCGCGATCGACAGCCCGGTCATTTCGACGGCGCTTTCTTGTTTCCTCAGATGACCATGCATCCTGAAGCGAAGCGCGCCGCCAATGAAGAGGAATGGTCGCCGAACTTTTTTGACTATCTGTTCCTGGCATTCAATACCAGCACTGCCTTTTCACCAACGGATGTGCCGGTGCTTACGCGCTGGGCCAAAATCCTGATGATGCTTCAGTCGCTAATATCTTTGACAGTGATTGCGCTGTTGGCGGCGCGGGCGGTAAATATGCTCTAGTGCTTTGGATGGCAGGAGAACAGAATTCTCACGGACGGCAACGCCGACTATTCGATGGAGTTGAGTATCGTTTAAGTCAGCTAAAAGCGTCAATCATCGCACGAACGTTGTCGCCTAACGGATAAAGTACAGGACAAGTGCAGCCTGCTTCAATGTACTCACACACCTTTGCGCGGCACTCGTCCGGCGTGCCCGAAGCGGTGATGAGTTGAACAACGTCATCGGGAACCAGTTCCGTTGCTTCTCGGATCTGATGCTCCTCGGCAGGCCAGGTCAACACTCGCCCGATCTCCTCAAGCAAATCCTGACTCACGCCGCTCGCCTTCATTATGTGAGGCTGCTGCCCGAGGTATTGAGTGACAAGCTCACGGGCGTTGTCGAGGGCGCGCGATCGATCTTTGTCCAGCGAACAAACTACCAGTTGAGGCCGGTCGATCTGATCTACACTGCGACCAGCGCGTTCGGCCCCGGCTCCGAGGTGCTCCATCGCTTCACGGTTGTAGGCGGGAGATACGAGGTAGTTGAGCAGCACTCCGTCCGCGATTTCGCCCGATAACTCCATCATTTTCATACCTGTTGCGCCGATGTAGATTGGGACATTCTTTGGCGAGCGATCACCGTGAACGATGTCGATCTCGATGTCTTCTACCTGAACGAACTCGCCCTTGAAGGTCACTTTTTCCATCGCGAGCAATCGGCGAACGACATCGACGGTTTCGCGCATCGCTTGAAGTGGTTTGCGTCGATTGACTCCGACCCTTGTTGCCAGGGGCTCCCACCACACGCCTAGTCCGCACATCGCCCGACCGGGCGCCAGATCGTCGAGCGTCGAAAACGTCGCAGCGATCAGCGCCGCGTTGCGGGTCCAGTTGTTGATAACGCCGGACCCGATCTTGATTCGAGCGGTCGTCGCCGCATAGGCAGCCATTGGGACAATAGCGTCGCGCACCAATCGCGATTCCGCTTGCCACACGGCTTCAAAGCCTCGAGACTCTGCGTAGCGCACGTAGTCGATAGCCTCGCGCAGCGGGTGTTTGTCCTGGAGGTAGAGGGCAACACGGTTTGAAAACTCAGGCATAATGGCTCCAATCTGGCGCGCGACGCATTGCAAATTAACGGGGGCATTATACTATTACTTTGCGGGGATTGGCGTCTTTGCGCGAAATAACCGCCTGAAGAAAACGATTCGCGCAAAGCCGCGAAGACCCGCAAAGCAGACGCTAAGACAGGCGAAAACGACGACCGAGTTGGAGCGGACAAATGATCAACACGCCGGACCTCATTCTAAAAAGAGGGATGATCATCGACGGCACCGGCCGTCCCGGAGTCATCGGCGACGTCGCGATTCGTCGCAACTGGATTCTCGCAATCGATGCGCCGGGTTCCCTCCAGGGTGCGCCTGAGGAATTGGATTGCAAGGGATTGGTCATCGCGCCCGGGTTTATCGATACCCATAGTCATTCGGACTTGCGTGTACTCACTGAGCCTGAGCTGCCGATGAAAGTTCGGCAGGGCATCACGCTGGAAGTTTTCGGCCAAGACGGCATTTCGGTCGCGCCAATTCGCAAAGCAGACCGCCAACAAATGGGACGCTTGCTAGCGGGTTTACTCGGTAAGCTTGATCGCGACTGGGATTGGGAGTCGGTCGGTGAGTATCTCGCCGCCGTCCAGCGCGCTAAACCGTCGCTTGATTGCAGCTACCTGATTCCGCACGGCGCGGTTCGCTCAAACGCGATGGGAATGGAGGACCGGCGCGCGACGGTGAGTGAGATTGCCGAGATGCAGGAGCTGATTCGGCAGTCGATGCGTGAAGGTGCACTCGGGATGTCGACCGGGTTGATCTATCCGCCGTGCTGTTTCGCGGACACGTCGGAATTGATCGAGCTGTGTAAGGCGGTCGCCGAGTTTGACGGAGTCTTCGTGGCCCACATGCGTAGCGAGAGCGACTATCTCGAAGACGCGGTCGCCGAGATGATCGAAATCGGCAAGAAGTCGCGCGTGCGGGTTCACATCTCGCATTTCAAAGTCGCCGGGCGAGAGAACTGGGCGGTGATCGACGGGGTTCTCGAAATGGTTCAGATCGCGCGCGCTGATGGAATGCGTCTGACCGCCGATCAATATCCTTATATCGCGGGATCGACGATGCTCGGCGCAATACTGCCTCCGTGGGCTCACGCGGGAGGAGTCGAAGCGACGCTTGCGCGGCTTGCTAGTGCGGAAGAGCGCGGGCGCATGCGCGAGGCGATGCTCGACCGCTCGCGGTCGGAGTGGGACAACTTCTGGAAGTGGTCAGGGCCTGAAGGCATCATCGTTTCCGATATTCCGTCCGGGCGATGTCCGGAATGGGTCGGCAAGAACCTCGCCGAGGCGGCAGCGCTCGCGAAACAAGCCGGCAGCGGGGTGAGTGAAGAAACGGCAGCCGAGTTCGCTCTTGATCTGCTTGCTGATGAGCGAATGGGCGTCGGGATGATCTCGTTCAGTCAATCCGAAGAAGTTGTGCAAAAGATCATGCGCGAACCTTACGTGAACGTCTGCACCGATGGACTGCTGGGCGGGAAGCCTCACCCACGGGCTTACGGGACTTACCCACGGATCCTCGGCCGCTACGTCCGAGAGCTGAACGTTTTGACGATTGAAGAAGCGGTTCGCAAGATGTCGGGCCTTGCCGCCGCAACATTCAGACTCGATCGTTACGGACTGATCGAACAAGGCGCTCAGGCAAACCTGGTGGTTTTTGATCCACAACGAGTGATTGATCGCGCGACGTTCGAGTATTCAAAACAGTATCCGGTTGGAATCGACCACGTTATTGTTGAAGGTGAGCCGGTAATACGTTATGGAGAACCGTATTTCACCGGCGTTGGCGTCGCGGTAAAGTCGCAAGATCACTCGTGATCGCCTTTGTCCTCGGCTTGCGAGCTAGAAAGGCGACGCAGCCGTCAATCATCCGCTGCTCGCCAAAGCACGTGAGAGTGCGCACGCGAAACCCGGCCGCCCGTAGTTGCTTCCTCACTTCAGATCGCTTGTAGAGTTGCAGTTGATGAACTTCCTCATCACGTCTGAAGAGTGAACCCACTCTTCTGAACGACGTTATCCGCCGCGTGAGCCGATCGGTACGGGCATCTTCGTGAACGTCGACTAAGACCGCCCAGCCGGGTCCCTCCATATGTTTCTGACGCGGGCCCTTCCCGCGTCCCGGCTCGGCGATATCGAACATAAACAATCCACCGGGCTGGAGTGCGGTGTACACCCGATGAAATAGGCTTCGGAGCTGGCTGACGCTATTTTGCTTGTCGAACAGATAGTTGAAACACTCACCGAGTGACGTGACCGCAACACACTTCGGGAGTTTGACCCTCAGCAACGACCCTATCTGGAATTCTCCTTGTGGGACTCTGCCACGGGCGATATCGATCATCGACTCGGAAATGTCTATGCCAAGGACATCGTAACCCGCATTGGCGAGTGCTCCAGCCCACAGCCCGCTCCCGCACCCCAGATCAATCACGAGACCACCGGCAATGCCGGCCTTCCCGAGTTCGTGAAGCAGCCCAGGCGCACATTTCCTGGCGTAATCACCAAACCCCACATCGTGAATGTAGGCCAAGTCGTGCCGGTAAGCTTCCATCAAAGCGGTCCTCGTCAAGAGCGCGATAGCGGGCTCCAGTTTTCGCATACTCGCCGTAATCACGCAACCCACGCGCTCCAGCCGCTCTGCTGGCACGTGTCCGCGACGGATGGTAAGATTCACCGTCAAAGCTGATCGTCCAAAGGCCACATCGATGCGAGCCCACATCGTCACATTCGGCTGTCAGATGAATGAATACGATACCCACGCCATCCAGTCGGAGCTGGCTGGCATCGGCTATTCGTTCGTCGAGAGTTACCGCCAAGCCGATCTGGTACTCGTCAACACGTGCGCGGTGCGAGGCAAACCGGTGGAAAAAGTCCAAACGCTGTTGGGCGAACTGCGCAAAGAAAAGTATCGGCGCAGGCATCTTACTATCGGTTTGATGGGTTGTCTTGCGCAGCTTCCGGAAGGCCAGCGGATGGGCCGACGGTTTGGTGTCGACATAATGCTCGGGCCGGGAGCGATAACCCAGATCGTTCCGGCAATCGAGAGCGGCAAGTTTCAATCATTCGAGTTCAAACGCGAGCTCCAGTTCTATTCGCCGCCTCCTCCAACCGGAGAGCTTAGCGCGCACCTCACGATTATGCGCGGCTGCAATCACCGATGCACGTACTGTATCGTTCCGGCGACGCGAGGCCCCGAGGTCTCCCGTCCGGCGGAAGACATCATCAACGAGGCAAGAGCTTTGAAAGAGGCGGGGGTTGTCGAGGTAAGCCTGCTTGGCCAGAACGTCAACTCCTATGGCATGGTTGCCGGGACCGGATTGCGGCGGGCGTTGATACCGGGATACCCCTCGTTTGCCGAGTTGCTGCGGATGGTAGGCCGGGTCGGAATCCCGCGAGTTCGTTTCATCACCTCACATCCGATCAACTTTGACGACGAGATAATTGAAGCCATCGCCCGCACGCCGGCTGTATGCAGGTTCATCCATCTGCCGGTTCAATCGGGCTCAAACCGCGCGCTCAAACGAATGGCTCGGGAGTACACGCGCGAGTTCTACCTCGATCGGGTGCACAAGGTCCGCGAGCTTCTGCCCGACGCTACGATCTCGACCGACTTCATTGTTGGATTCCCCGGCGAAACCGAGGAGGACTTTGACGAGACGCTCTCCCTCTATCGCCAGGTTCGATACGACATGGCTTACATGTTCATCTACTCGGAGCGAGAAGGCACGCCGGCCGCGCTCCATTTCGACGATATGGAGCGCAGCGTAAAGGTCGAGCGGCTGTCGCGGCTGATCGAGCTGTCCAAGGACATCTCTCTCGAGCAAAATCACAACTGGGTCGGGCGTGAAGTTGAAGTGCTGGTTAAGAGTTCCGCGGCTGAAGAGGGGTTCGTCCAGGGACACACTCGCGGCAATCATGTTGCTTTAGTCAAAGCCGACCTCAGTCCCGGCATCCACCGGGTTTATGTTGCTCAGGCGACTCCGAATCGCCTGTACTGTACAACCGAACCGACGGGTTTGAACTCAGAACTCATACAGGGACCTGTTATCCCTGGCACCTACGATTTGAGCTTCGCCGTCTAGCACGCGGGTGCAGCTAAAAGCGTGGGTGACAGTCCCAGCGATGTCTGGTCCGCCCGGCGCTTTGCGGGTCTCGGCATCCAGGCGGGAACCGGTTGTCCAGATAGCTATTTCGCGCAAAGACGCAGAGCCTGCCGCCAGGACGCGAAGGTTGCCGAGACACTCTTGGTGAGTTGTCGAGTGGCGATGAAGTCGCACTCTTAGTTGCATTCGCCTTCGATCTCAAACGTCCTGTCTTGTTAGGGTCAAATCGAAGTGATATATTGAAAAGGTTGATTTGGTGTGGACTAGAGAACAGAGCGAATACTCGCATTGGAGGACAGAGATGGCAGAGAATGATGGATCGGGAGCAGCCGAAAAACTGACTTTCTTATTGATAGGTGCGGGCATTGGAGCGACGTTGGCGTTATTGTTCGCACCAAAGAGCGGCCGCGAATTGCGCGGAGACATCGCCGATTACACAAAGCGCGGAGTGGACGCCGCAGGGGAGCAAGCTCGGATCTTGGGCGATCGCGCGTCGGAACTCTACGGAACCGCATCCAGCAGAGCCGCCGAAGTCTACGGGACTGCTGCAGGCAGGGTCTCTGAGGTGTACGGGACTGCCGCGGGCAAGGTCTCCGACGCTTACGGTACAGCGCGAGAAAAAGTGGTGGCCGGCGCGGAGACCGTATCGGAAGTTGCCGGACGACAGAAAGACCAGATCGCCGCGGCGATTGAAGCGGGCAAGCAGGCTTATCGCGAAGAGAAGCGCAAGGCGGGTGTCGCGGGTGACGGCGAGGAAGCCTAGTCAAGAGCTCCTCCTGGCCGCCGAATTCCGACGGCCTAAACGTTGCGCAAACGCCACGGCCCCACTTCATCTTTTTATTAGTCAGACCTCTTGGGGCTAGTTGAGTTCCCTGTGTTCGGCTAGGAGAGTTGCGTGGATCAGCATAGTTTTTACATCGTCATGACGGTGGCGGCAGTGGTCATCGTCGTGAGCTTCATCGTTCAGGCAGCGATGTTTATGTTTATCTATGGCGCCATCAAAAAGCTCACCGGCATTGCGGCGTCAGTTCAGGCCAAGGCAGAGCCCTTGATTGCCAAAACTGTGCCGTTGATTGATCAGGTTCAGGGTACCATCAGCACGGTCAAGGACTCAGTCGAGAAGATCAGCACTCAAGCAAAGGATGCGTTTGACAAGGTGACCATTGAAACACGCGCAGTGGCCGCGGCGGTCTCGGCCTCTTCGCAAGAGATCTCGAAGCTCGCCCAGCGTCAGGCGGAGCAGATCTCGCAGACTCTCGACTACACCGCCGCCTCGATACAGCGGCAGGTTACCGAACTGGACAGCTTGCTGGTAAGGACTCAGGATCGCTTTGAGGATACGACCAGGGAAGTGCAAACCACCGTGCTGCAGCCGATGCGTGAGCTTTCGGCGATGCTCGTCGGTTTGCGACGGATACTGGAGACGTTGTTTGGGCGCAACCGAAAACCGATCGACCAGGCGTATCAGGACGAAGAGCTATTCATTTGACTGCTCCTTGAAACGGGCTCCAGGGGCCACTTTCACGGGAGCAATCAACTTATCGCCATCAGCACCTGGTTTCCTTTTGTTAGGAGCCAGGTGCTTTGCAATTTGCGATTTGTGATTTGCGATTATTTGCGATTTGCAATTATTTGCAATTTGGAATTCGTGATTTTGCAACCTGTGGCTAGCTGGATCGCACGGACTATCGAGTCACGAATGGAAAATTGAGAATTGAATAAGAGGAGAATATGGCTACCGAGACGCCATTCGATCTGAAGGCAACGGTAAACTTGCCGAAGACTACCTTTCCGCAAAAAGCAAATCTGACTCAGCGCGAGCCCGAACGCCTGGCGCGCTGGAGACAGATGGACCTGTATCACGAGATTTGCCGCGCCCGGGCGGGCCGTCCTGTGTTTTTGCTGCATGATGGTCCGCCGTATGCAAATGCTGATATCCACATCGGCACGGCGATGAACAAGATTCTGAAGGACTTCATCGTCAAGTCGCACTCGATGATGGGATTCGACGCGCCGTATGTGCCGGGCTACGACTGCCACGGGTTGCCGATCGAACTGTACGTCGACAAAAAACTCGGAGCGAAAAAATCTCAGATGAGTCCAGTGTCGATTCGGAAGGCTTGCCGCGAGCACGCTGCTCAGGCGCTAAAACGGCAGACTCGCGACTTTCAACGCCTGGGTGTTTTAGGCGAGTGGGACGATCCTTACCTCACAATGTCAAATGCGTACGAAGCAGAGACAGCGCGTTTGTTCGGGCGCTTCGTTGGTCGAGGATATGTCTACAAAGGCGCGCGGCCGGTGTACTGGTGTATCCACGATCAGACCGCGCTTGCCGAAGCCGAGGTCGAATACAAGGAGCACACCAGCCCCTCTATCTACGTTAAGTTTCCGCTTCCCGAAGATCAGGTCCGCGAGTTGCGTGGAAGAGTCGATGGCCAGTGGTCAGTAGTCGGTAAGCCGGTCTTTGTCTTGATCTGGACGACTACCCCGTGGACGCTTCCCGCGAACCTCGGTATCGCGGTGAACCCGAATTTTGATTATGCTGCGGTCGATGTAGGCGATGAGATCTACATCGTCGCGAAGGATTTGGTCGATGCCGTAGCCGAAAAATGCGGACTCACCTCGGCACGAATCGTCGCAAGCTTTCCCGGTTCGGCGCTTGATAGATTACAAGCTCGGCACGCGTGGATCGATCGTCCGTCGTTGCTAATGGTTGGCGAACACGTGACCCTGGGAGGCGAGGCCGACGCCGAAACCGAACTCGATGTTGCGTTCGCCCAAAAGAAAACCACCGGCAAAGCCGGAACCGGTTGCGTTCACACTGCGCCCGGGCATGGCCACGACGACTTTGTCATAGGCCAGCAATACCGCGACGATCTCGCTGCGGTGTACGACCAGCTACGCGATGCTGGTGTGCTCGGCGGACAAATAGCAGGCGCGGAGGTCTACTGTCCCGTGGACAATGCAGGGCGGTTCACTGGCGAGGTCGAAGGCTTTGCCGGGCAATCGGTCTTCGAGGCCAACGGTCAGATCGTGGACTTCTTGCGCGCGAACGGCGCGCTGCTGTTCACTGAAGAATATCCGCATCGTTATCCGCATTGCTGGCGTTGTCACAACCCGGTGATCTTTCGCGCTACTCCGCAATGGTTTATCTCGATGGACCGCTCAGCGGAAGTTGGGCACAGCTTGCGGGCAGCCGCGTTAGCTGAGGTCGAACGCGTCACCTGGATTCCCGCTTGGGGCCGAAGTCGTATGCGAAACATGCTCAAAGGCCGGCCCGACTGGTGCGTGTCTCGGCAGCGAGTGTGGGGAGTGCCGATCCCCGCCTTCTATTGCGCAGTCTGTGGCGAGACGATCGCAGATGAGAAGGTGATCGATCACGTATCATCTATTTTCGCAAAAGAGACGGCCGATGCCTGGTACGCGCGCGAACCTGAGTATCTGCTCCCGGAGGGATTTACCTGTCCCAAATGTGCGGGTTCGACTTTTACCAAAGAGACAGACATTCTCGATGTGTGGTTCGATTCCGGTTCGTCCTCGATAGCGGTGCTCGTCGCGGAGCGGAATCTGCAGTGGCCTGCGGATGTCTACATCGAAGGTCCTGATCAACACCGGGGGTGGTTTAACTCGTCGCTCATGGTTGGACTCGCCGCTCGCGATCGGGCTCCGTACAACACGGTGATCACTCACGGCTGGACGGTCGACGGCGAAGGCAAGGCCATGCACAAGTCCACTGGCAACGCGATGCCGGCGGACGAGGTCGTCAGCAAGCAGGGCGCGGAAATATTGCGGCTGTGGGCCGCATCCTCCGACTATCAGGAGGACGTGCGCGTCTCGCCCGAGATTCTGAATCGAATGGTCGACGCCTATCGCAAACTTC
>JACXTT010011334.1_pt1 | contig 11937 bp, 16 predicted proteins | sample 9270951 | NCBI WGS metagenome assembly JACXTT01 (sample SAMN15532306, study PRJNA645909) | rock metagenome | isolation source: weathered quartz diorite | place: Puerto Rico | collected 2017-06-21 | reverse complement strand
CTGCGAAGCCCAGAGACCGCGTCCAGCTGCTGCGGGGTCAACCCCGCTACAATCTCCCCGACGCCCGGCACCATGCCGAGCACGAACTCCGCCGCCTTGGCGTTCCACTTAACCGTGTGCCAGGCGAACACCATCACCTCGCTCATCAACTGACCGGCCACAGCCGCCGGCCACGGACCGATCGCCAAACTCTCCTTCGCGACTTGGGGATTGAGCACGACCGACCGCCACCAAGGCTCATCCGCGAAACGCACATCGACGATGAGAAAGGGAAACCTCCCCGCGCGCTCAATCGCCTGCGCAGGGAGTCCGGACCACAGCTCGCGGTGCGGAGTCGCGCCCTCTTTGAGCTGCGTGAAACTGCGCTCATTCAGCCGGTAGACGAGCTCCGACGAATCTGTGCCCTTCCAGCGCGGCGGTGCGGGCGGCTGAGAAGGGTCGTCTTCCGTTCGCTTGTAGCTCGGCATGTCGGCTCCCCAAAAATGGGGCCGCATTGTCGAGGCGGGCGTTGGAATTGGGTGCTGGGGGTTTCGGGGGAAATCCCTGCAAACCCTCGCCGGGCGTGAAACTCACTTGGAAATCCACGTCACGGACGACAGGTTAGGCGAGTATATCCGGCGCTACTTGCTCGCCCATCGCATGATGTCGCACGGCGCGCGCACGCAGACCGTGGTCGCGTACAGTGGCCTGACGCGCGACCAGCTGGTCACGCAGCGCCGCCGCTGGGGCTTTTCTCCCGAGATTCGCCAGCGTGGGCCGGCGCCCAGCGCCTTTCACGTGTTCTTCAAGTCAAAGCGACACCGGAGCGAGGCGGCCCTCTTCGCCTCGATCTGTCACATCACGGGCGCGATCAGCGCAAAGCTCGGGAACGAGGCGGGACACTTGCGGCCGTGTCTCGAGAACGGCGAGCTCTTCTGCGAGGCGCTGGAAGTCTTTCGGGAATGGGCGCCGGAAGCAGAGCTTGATTTCGAGCACGCGCTGCAGCTCGCGACCGGTGTGGTGCACGCCGAGCATGTGACGCTCGGGTGGTGTTCCGACTGTCACGGCGCGATGCTCTTCGAGGGGTGCCGGCGAACCTACGCGAACTGCGGGCACTGCCGCGGGGAGCCTCACCCTGGCCCTCTCCCGGAGGGAGCGGGAATTGGCAACCCGTCAGCGCGATAGGAGGCCGATCAAAGCGTGCCAGACCACAATGAGGAGTCCAAACCCGAGCGAAACGCCGATCATGTGCCAGAAGGGGAAGGCGGCACCGGCTGCGGAGAGCTTGAAGAGGAAGGAGACGAGGATACCTAAGAGCATGAGACCGGCGCAGACGGTCTGTACTATCGGCGCAAGCAGCGTGAGGACGGCTAGGAGTGGCAGGCGCACGGCGGTCCAGGCGATGCGAAGACTGCCGGTAGCGATCGACCGAACGTGGTTGGGATGTGCGCTCATGCTGGATTTAAGGGCGTTGGACCTAAGGCGCAGGAGACAGTAGACCGCCGGTCACATCATCGGGACTCTCGTCCTTAGATTATACTCTGCTCGCATTATGCGAGCAACTGACGCCGGCTGCTGACGAACGGCGTCCTCGCCGACGTCATCGACGTCCTACGGCGCCTCCCGGTACTATCCTCGAGAACCACCGCGAATCCTACAACCCCGCTGGCGTGGGAGAGATCATGGCAGACCGTGAGCGCGAAAGATCCAATCTACGAGAACTCGTCCTGAACGACCTGCGTTCGACAGACGATGAGGCAAAGGCCGCGTTCGACAAGGAATTCGGGAGCGCGCTCCCCGCCTTCGCGGATGCAACGGCCGCGGCGCTGGATGTTTGGAGTCAGTTCAGGGACCCCATTGAAGATACCGACAAGCGGCGCGTCGCCGTCACTGCCGTAGCGTTCACCGCAATCAACCAGCACATCACGTCGTTCAAGCTCTTCATGTCTGGATATACCGTGGCCTCCGGCGCCCTTTTCCGGCAAGTGCTCGAAGGTGTGAGCCTGGCGTCCTTGTGCGCGGCCAAGTCCCTCACGGTGCTCGACCGCTTCCTCGACGAGAAATATTCGCCCGGTAAAGCCGTCGCGGATCTCGCGAAGCACGCCGACGCAGCGCGCGTGAACCGTGTAGCGCTCAAGACGCTGATCCATCAGTACAAGTTCTATCACAAGTACGCGCACCTGACGATGCTGACGATCGCTGCGGGCGCCAATTTCTCGCTTGGTGGCTTACCGAATGTCGGCGCGTATTTTGACCCCGGCAAACTTCAGGAATATGGTCGGGAAGTTCGTAGCCGGGTGAGCTTGGCGAAGGTCTTACCGAACTTCATGAACGGCGTCGCGCGAAACGTCGCGGCTTGGTAAGGCGGCGCGCTGTTGAGACGGCAGTAGCCGTGGCAGACGCGCAGCAAGGTCGCTATTCGCAGTCATTTGGCTCGCTCGCCATGAGTCATCCACTCTTGATTCCCGATCAAGGTCGAGCGAGCAATTGAAAGCCTGGCGCAGCCTTTGATGGCCCACAGCGTCTCTTTCACATGCTTCGAGAGGGAGGGCGGCAGCCAGGGGCTCAAAGTGATCCGGGAAATGCATGAGAGGGGGAATCGAACGTCCAAAACTTTGGCCTCGCGGTTCTTGGATTCGTAGATGGCTCGAAACTCGCTCTCGTGCTGGTAGGCGGAACGCTTTCGGAACGGCAGGTCGGCAATTCGAAGGTCATGCTTGCGAATCTGGGACAAGAGCAGATACCGCACCGCGCGAGTGCGCACTCCGCTTTGTGCTCGCAGCGCGGCGATAAGCGCTTGGCGCTCAAACTGGATACACACGCCGGCGGGCCCTCCCGCAAACACACTCCAGTGGTGGTAGGTCTCGAGGCCCAAGGTGAAGCATAGTGCCAGGACCGTTTTCAGTTGCCGCTTTTCGCGGTACAGCTGTAGATAGTACGAATCGTTCTTGTCGTACCAACTCTGCGGATCGAGCAATGTGAGCTTCTGCTCTGTCAGCGCGTAAATCAGGGACGGCAGCGTCGTGTAACGGCGCAAGAATCTCTCGGGCATCTGCGCTGCTCCTGCCCCAGGGTCGGGGCGTAGCTCCTACACCGCGCTGTCCGTATCGAAGACGCTGAAAGTCACGTCCCCTACCGACTGCAAATGAACTCGCGCGCCAGAACGGCCAAGGACACCAGGGCACCTATCGGGTACCAGGAGGTACTCACCTGTCTTCAGGACTTGACGTGAGTCTGGAACCCGGGCCGACGAGGATGAGGATCAAAGCCAATGGCCGTGAAGCCGTGAATATCCGAGCGAACGACGGATTCGTCCACTTCAGTCGCGGTATCTTTGAGCAGCCGCCCCGAGATCTCCTTGATCGCCTCGGCTATCCCCCACCGTCTTGAGGTCACAATCTCGTCGGTCTGCGAGTTGTAGAGCTGAAATCGGTAGATGGTAACCTTCGCCATTGCTTACTCCCTTCTAGCCGGCGGCGGCGGTCAAGCGAGGTGTGGGCGGGATAAGCTTGAAAGTCGCCTCGATGTAACCTTCGCTGTTGCGGGTTGCGTCACAGCCACCGTGATTGCACTCACTGTGACCCTGCATGTTGAATGAGAAGCACGACTGCCGCGAACTGCCCGGCGCAGGAGCGCACCACGACCAGGCGTTGCAATTTCGGTCGCCGCTGAGCCAGTAGCGGCTCGACACGACTTCATAATCGCCTTGTGCGGGCGCTTCCGCACAAAGCGTGTAGGTTTGCCCCGTATCCTGTCCGCGGCCGCTCGCTTTCGGTCCGGATTTGGCGGGGATCGTGACCGGCGACTGCAAGGCCGTGTAGGACACCCGCAACGTCAAGCCCCCGCGCCGCGACCCGACCTTGCCGATCCTGACGAGGCTCGTCTGCTTGGTCGCGGCCGCGGGCACGGCGAAGCTCACGGTCAATACCTGCCCGCCGTCGGTGACCTTGCCCGAGCTGCCCATCGTCGGCTTGGCGATATCCGCGCTCAGCGGAGCGTCGAATCCTCGGATCTCGAGGGTCGATGCGTCACCCTCAACTCGGACGTTCAGACGATATTCGTGTGCCACGTTGGCCTCGACGTAGCCCAGATCGAGGTCCGCTCGGCTTCCCCGCACTTCCGTGTCCTGTCCGATAATTCGCGCCACAAAGGGCTCAGGCATCTTCTGGTGGACGAAATAAAGGAGTGCCCCGAGAGAGGCGATGAGCCACAGGAGGATAGCCAGTAACTTGATGACCGAGTTTGCATTGCGCAGGAGAGCAAAGATCAGGACTGCGCCAACGAGAAAGAAGAATGCGGCGAGAGCGAGGTCGTTGACACTCGCCGCCTTCAAGATTTCCGGTGTGTGCTTGATCAGCTCAGTCAACCATTCCATCTTGCTCTTCTCCTGCCACCGGGCCGCGTGCTTGGATTAAATCCTTCCGGGGAAGCGCTGTTGCAAAGCGGACAAGAATTTCTGGGCTAGCTTCTCAAAGCCCGCTGGATAGGGGTGAAGTTCGTTCGCCCAATCCTCGTTTGTGAGAGTGCCCTGGGTGGGTACCAAGGTGAAGTCGTACTTGCGGCTCTCCCATTCCTCAAGCTTGACGAGCGTGTCTCGGAACATCGCCAACGCATCGTGGAGGATCCGCGTGCCCTCCTCGGTGTTCCATCCGGTGAACGTCAACGAGGGCAGCATCCACGGGCCCACGCACGGCGGATGGCGTTGCATCGGGTGGGCGAAATCATAGGCGTGTCCGAAGATCGGCACGCCCGCAGCGTAGCGGGTTCGGAAAAGGAATAGATCGAGATAGGAAGCGCGGATGGACGCGAGTCGGCCGGCGAATCGCTCAGTATCCAAACCGGCGGAGCTCGAGTCCTTGTAGTCCAGCCAAATGATGAATGGGTCGCCGGCGATGTCGTTGCCGCCTCCGGAAAAAAGGATCGCATCTGGCTTTCCGGTCAACCAGTTCTTAGGATTGCTCAGGGCCGCGATGAGCCGCTTCTGTTTGGCAAGACCCATCTCGTCCGTTGTGGCATCTCCGTAGTGTGAGATATTCAGGATCTTCGGAGGTGGGCTCCCCATCTTCTTGAGGTGCGCAATGATGTCCGTGTCCCGAGGCGGGAACTCAACGCTGTTCCCTTTCAAGGGATAGTTAAACCACGAGTCTCCATGCGCCAAGAGCATGAGTGGAGGCTTCCCTCCCCGACGGACGCTGGCTCGGACGCTCGCGACGTCGCGCTGGTGAGCTTCGGTGCGAGCGCCAATATCGCGCTCGATTGACTCGCGCAGCGCAGCTTGAAGACGCGCTGGCTCGGGGGGCTGCTGGGGAAAGGGCCTGCCCTTCATTTTCGGTGCTGACCTGGCGGCTCGCGATGGTTTGGCCCTGATAGCCCCGGTCGAACCGGCCGCGCGTCGCGGCGGCTTCTTCTTTGCTGCCATGCGGCACTCCCCTCATTCTTCTTTGAGACCCCAATCTAATATATCTGTCTCGAGTGGCCAGGTCGTGACAGGGGATTCCGATATTTCTTCGACACACCGGTTCCGGGAGGGGCCACCGGGAGACGCACGTCACGGGTCTTGCACCGACTGTGGAGCTCAGTTGCGGAAATTCGTGGGGTGTTTCGGGCGCCGCGGGCCCTTTCACGGCAGAGACTCGTGCGGGCTCTCCGGGGAGGCAGCACGGGGTGCCAACGGTGCATGCTGTCGTTTGGGTCTTCGCCGGCGTCGACGCCTCCGCTAGAGGCGTTCTCGTGCTCAATCTCTTGAGCGCCGGGGGGCCATGTCGTCTGCTCGCATTATGCGATCACGGGGTAAGTGCTTTATCCATGGCGCTCCATTTTCCGGAGCAGGGCGCCATGGCGAGGAGCAAGAAAGCGACGGCGCTGCGCAAGACCTTGCGCGGCCGGGGGCACCAGACCCTAATTCAAATCCTCGTCCAGGCGCGGAAGAAGGCGGGGATGACGCAGCGGGACTTGGCGGCGCGGATCAAACGGCCGCATTCCTTCGTGGGTCGGACGGAAGCGGGGGAGCGGCGGGTGGATGTAATCGAGTTTATCGAGATTGCGAGGGTGTTGGGGGCGGATCCGAGGGAGTTGTTTGCGGAGCTGATCGACTGATGCCCGCCTCACAGGCGATGCCAATAGGCGTTCGTGACGGCCGGAAACCCGCTGATCTTGGCCGCGATCAAGCTAAGCCGAGTCTCTGGCAGCCCGAACACATCGATACGCAAGTGAAGGACGTCGGAGGTGCTGAACTCCGATAGCACTCGTAGCGGAACAACGTTCAGATTTTGGAACTGCCCCAGCACGCGGGACAGAACACCCGGATCAGCTTCCGCGACGACCCGCAGACACAGTGTGGTTGCAAGTTCGCATTCTTCTTCGTTGGTCATGAGACCCATACCTCATACGCCTTCCGATCACAGCGAGCGCAAGCGAGCCCCGGCTTTCGGTGAAAGCCGGGCAGCTAATGCGCTCAGTGTTTCGGATGGTTGGGTTCATGACTGCCGGATCAGTATGCAAATCCGATGGGTTCGTTGCAACTCGATCTCGTGGAAGTCGCTTCAGGCTATGTAGCAAAGATGTAGACCGTTGCTCCCTTCGAGTGCCATCAATGTGAAGTTCGTGCGTTTCAGTGTGGGGACCAGCACTGTGGTGGCGAGCTTGTCGAGTGCTGTGACGTCTTCCGGCTCCCGAAAAGCTACGGAATCGTCCACGGCGACAATTAAGACCGTGTTTTGCTCGTATTTCTTCTTGGCCTTGTGCTCCACAGCATCCTGGATAAGCTTGAGATGATCAGCGCGGATTGATTTGTGCTCACGCGCGATCCCTTCCGCTTTGATCGACACCCGTTTGTGGCGCGAGCCTACAGCCGTGACGGGTCCATAGGCTGCCACATGACCCTGCTTGCTCAGGAGTTCCATGCGAAGGGAATCCTCATACGTCTTTAGTGTGGTCGTGACTTCGAGATAGCGGATCTTGTCGGGCTGCGCCCGCTCATCGTCGACGATGCCGTCGTAGTTCTGGTTTCCGATGAAGTGCGTGATCATGACTTGCGAGCTCGCTCTGAAGTAGCGATGGGCGAAGAGCGCCATCGGCCGAGCCTCGAGTATCAATTCGTTAGCGAAATGCTTGCCGGCCCGGGCCTCTGCTCTCAGCTCTTTGGTGTTAAATCTCGCGTGCGCGGCATCGACCCACGCAAGCATGTCTGCCGCACTGCGCGGCGTCTCGAGCTCCTGTTGTGTGAGCACCGGCCGTAATGCGGTTTTGTTCAATGGACGCCCTACATCAGTAGTCGAAGACGATCGTGCCGTCAGGGGTGGCTCCGCTTGTTGAGACAGATTTCTCCTCGGGATAAGTGGATCTGTCTGGGCGGTTGATGATGCTCTCTTCCTCTTTGGTCTTCGTCAATCTCTTCACCACAGCGCAGTCTCGCGGCCCGAAGGGACGCGAGAAGCACTTCGTTGCCGAGGTCGGAGAAAATCGACTGCATATAACGCTTCAGGAGCGGCGATCTCGAAGGGGCCGCTACCTCAGCATCCCCCGAAATCGACCTGATGAACGCGTTATCGGTCATGGGCCGATCTTCAAGCCGCCGCCGAAGTGATCTTCGCCAGCGCGCCGAAGTACTCGTCGGGCGTGGCGTAGCCGAGGGTCTCGTGAACGCGCCTGGCGTTGTAAAAGTCGAAGTACCTCGACAGCGAGCGCTGCGCCTCGGGCCCGTTCGCGTAGCCGCGCAGATAGATCTCCTCGTACTTCACGCTCCGCCACAGCCGTTCGATAAAGACGTTGTCGATCCAGCGACCCTTGCCGTCCATGCTGATCGCCACGCCCCGGGTCTTCAGCGGCGCGAGCCACTCCTCGCTGGTGAATTGCGAGCCCTGGTCGGTGTTGAAAATCTCCGGCGAGCCGAACTTCGCGAGCGCCTCCTCGAGTGCCTCCACGCAGAAGTCCGGAGTGAGCGTGTTCGAGAGCCGCCAGGCGAGCACCTTGCGGCTGAAGAGATCGAGGATCGCCATCAGGTACAAAAACCCATGCGCCATCGGCACATAAGTTATGTCCGAGCTCCACACCTGGTTCGGCCGCTCGATGGGCAGGTTCTCCAGCAGGTACGGATAGGTCGACGCGCCGCGGGCCGGGATGCTGGTGCGCGGCTTGCGATACAGCGCCTCGATCCCCATCCGCCACATGAGCGTGCCCACATGCTTTCGGCCGACATTGTGGCCCTCGCGGTGCAGCTGCGCGGCGAGCTTGCGGGCACCGTAGCACGGAGCCTCCAGGTGCAGCTCATCGATCCGCCGCATCAGAAGCAGATCTCGCTCCGACACCGGCCGCGGTTGGTAGTACACGCTCGCGCGCGACAGACCCAGCAACTCCGCCTGATGCTTCACCGTCACCTCGGCGCCCCGTTCGATCATCGCTTGCCGCTCAGGCCGGGGAATTTCCCGAGCGCATCGCGCAAAAAATCGCGCTCCATGGTGAGCTCGCCCACCTTCTCGCGCAGTTGTCGGATCTGCTCCTTAGCGTCGTCGGCCACCACATTGCCGCCGAACACCGCCACCAGGTTCTGCAGCACCTCGCCCTTCCAGGCCGTCACCTGGTTCGGGTGCACCTCATGGTGAGCGGCGATCTCCGCCACCGTCTTCTCCCCGCGGATCGCCTCCAAGGCCACCCGCGCTTTGAACACCGCAGAATGATTACGTCTCGGTCTTCGCATGGACTCCTCCGGTCAGCCCGGACAGAATCCACTTATACCCGTGTCTTAAAAAGTGGGGCCAGCACTGTCTGCGGCCACGAACTTGGCGTGGCGCGCAAACATAAGATCGAAGCTCTTCGAGTGTTCGTAGATGAAGCCAACGAGCTCGACGCGGTCCACGGGCTTGGCTTCGATCACTCGGTACACGCCGCCGCCACTCATGCCGCCCAGTCTTGCGTTGATCTTTCCGCCTTGGTGAAACGGCCAATGAAGATTTGGCAAGTCAAGATATGGGCCCATTTTGTCCGGTGAAACTGAATCACAGCTGAGGCAAGCGTCTGAAAGGGCGACTCCACTGCGACCTCCTGCTCCTCGCGGAGGGACCCCGGATATCCGCCATAAATCACGACCTCTCGCTCGCGTACGGGCTCCGTCGGCCATTGCACTGGGTAGTGGGGATACAGGTTGGCGAGACCAAGAGTCACGTCTGGAATCCGGAACGTGGCAAGGTCAGCATTTCGGTTGCGGTCGATAAGCCACTCTTCTGGATCGGCCGTGGCGCCACCGAACTGGCAGCCAAACGAAGAGAATCGGTCCTTGTCCAAAAGGTACTGCCTGTAGACGTGGTCAGCCGTCACTCCGAATTGACAGACACCGGTATGGAGCACGCACAGGGTTCCGTTGTGAAGGACTCGATAGTGACCGTGGTCGTCGAGTCCATGCCACCAAAATGGCGTCGCCATTCTCATGATGAGCTGCCGCATGGTGGGCAGATACCCGCTTGCCTCAAGGCGATCGAACTGAGCCTTGCGTTTCCCGTCCATTACTTCTTGATCTCGACGGCACCGAGCAGTGCGAACTCCGTGTCGGTCGTCACTCTTCCCTTAAGTCTTGCATTTCAACGCACCGCTCAGAATAACCCGTCGTCACCGGCGCGCCTCTTCACGCATTAGCCAGTACATCCAGGGAGCAGAACCCGTATATCAGGGCGTTTGCCGCGAAACCGGGTTGAGCCCACTTTTTCCCTGAAATCCCCGCGTGTCGAATGGCTTGCTGCGCCCGAAGCTCCCCACGTCCGTTTACTTCAACTGGGAACTACCGTGAACTCGACACTCGGAATCACCGACGACCCTGTCGTCCCGCGCACCACCGTGACCCTGTCACGCTGGGTCAACGAACCACTCCTTCCCTTCCAAGAACTGCTGAGCGCCCATGATGTGGCCCGGCTCATCCGTCGTCCTAAGCTCATCATCTCCGGGCTCGTGCTATTACGGCGCTTTCCGCAGAAACGTCGCTATCGCGGCCGGCGGGTCGGCTGGCTTCGGTCCGACGTACGGGACTGGCTGTCGCACGACCTCGCGCTAGCGGGCGCACGACCGGCAGGCAAGATCGCAACGCGTCCTTGCACGAGAGCGCATCCCCGCCAACCCTGCCTCCCGGTTGAATGCTCTTCAGATTGTCGCCGCGCTGCCAAGTGCTCGACACGACGTTTGCGGGCACCTGTGCACCGGAGCGGCCGATGAGCAGTGCAGCCCTCGCGATCACGCCTCCCATTCGTCTTCTGCGGCTTCCGGAAGTGTGCAAAGCCACAGGCCTCGGGCGAGCGATGATCTACCGCTTGCAAGCTGAACAGCGCTTCCCCAAGAGTGTGAAGATCACCGAACACGCCGTCGGCTGGATCGAGAGCGAAGTACAAATCTGGCTCGCAGAGCGCGTCGCGACCAGATAAGGAAACTAGGCGGCGATAGCGACCTTCACAGCCTTGTCGTCCTTGCGCAGCGTGTCGAGATAATCCGCCCACGCCTGCATCATCTTCCGCCGTACCGGAAGGTACTGCGCATAGTTGTACGCCGCTCGGACCTCGTTCTCATCGACGTGCGCGAGCTGGCGCTCGATGGCGTCCGGCTCCCAGCCTTGTTCGTTGAGGAGCGTTGAAGCCATCGACCGGAAGCCGTGACCGGTCATCTCTTCCGCGGTGAACCCCATGCGACGGAGTGCTGCGTTGACGGTGTTTTCGCTGATCGGTTGTTCGGTGGAGCGGATGCCCGGAAACACGAGTCCATCGGGACCGGTAAACGGCTGCAGCTCGCGCAGGATTTCGATCGCTTGTTTTGAGAGCGGCACGATGTGCGGGCAGGGCCGCTTCATCCGCTCAGCCGGAATTTTCCACTGCGCTTCCTTGAAGTCGAACTCTTCCCAGCGTGCGTGGCGCAGCTCGCTCGAGCGAACGAAGACAAGCGGAAGCAAGCGCAGCGCCGCCTGCACCACGCGCGACTTCCCTTGATAGCCATCGATGGCGCGCAGCAAACCGCCAACTTCACTGGGGTAGGTAATCGAGGCGTAGTGGCGGTGCTTCACCGGCGGCAGAGCACCCTTGAGGTCCACCACGGGATCGCGGTCTGCGCGGCGCGTAGCGACGGCGTAGCGCATCACTTCGCTGCATTTGGTCTTCACTTTGTGCGCGGTCTCCAGAACCCCGCGTTTCTTCATCTTTTCCAGGCAGTCGAGAAAATCCGCGGGTGTAATCGTCTTCACCGGCTTCGATCCGACAACGGGGAAGACGTCCTGCTCGAAGCGGGTGATGACGGCATTCGCGTATTGCCCGCTCCAATTCTTGCGGCGTTCATCCCACCATTCACGGGCGACGGCTTCGAAGGTATGTGCGCGGGCGCGTCTCTCGGCCTTGCGCTCGGCCGATGGGTCGATGCCGTGTGTGAGCTTCAGTCGCAACTCCTCGCGCCGCTGTCGCGCGAGCTTGAGTGACACCTCGGGATACACGCCGAGGGAATGCAGTTTCTCGACGCCGCCATATCGGTACTTCAGCTTCCACCAGCGTGATCCATTGGGATTCACGAGCATGTACAGACCGCCGCCGTCGAACAGCTTGAACGGCTTCTCTCCAGGCTTCGTGTTGCGGATGATCGTGTCGTTGAGCTTCATAAAAACGCGCACATCAAATAGACCGCAGCCAACAGACCAAAATTCGATTTGGGGGTTACTTTTTGGGGGTTACTGCGTTCGGCACTGGTGAGTAACCCCCAGAACAACCCCCACAGACCGGTAGCAGAGGGTGGATGCGACGGTACTCTGGTAACAGTCGAGATGCAATAAACCCCTATAAAATAAGGGCTTTGTGGAAGTCAGTGGACCGGAGTAGATGCTTGAATGGTGGCCAGGGGCGGAATCGAACCACCGACACGCGGATTTTCAGTCCGCTGCTCTACCAACTGAGCTACCTGGCCGCGGGGATGGGAGGGCGCGTATTAGACCGGCCCGCGCCGGGG
>JACXTT010011333.1_pt1 | contig 11938 bp, 12 predicted proteins | sample 9270951 | NCBI WGS metagenome assembly JACXTT01 (sample SAMN15532306, study PRJNA645909) | rock metagenome | isolation source: weathered quartz diorite | place: Puerto Rico | collected 2017-06-21 | reverse complement strand
TCGCTCATGACGTCCGATTTCGATCGAGGACGAGGCAACATGCAAACGATCGCGCTCCTCACGCGGCGAATCTTTCCAGCGCCGCGATCAATTCACGCCCGTGCTGGATCTGCACCCTGACCAAGTTCGACATCAAGAAGACCGACGACATGGCGGCGGCGCTCTCCACGCTCGCCGTTCAGGGCAAGCGCGGCGCGTTCGAGCTGAAGGACGCCGCGGTCGAGTACCCGCGCATCGCGGCCGCGGCGCAGCGATTCGGCATCGGCAAGGGCGTCGGCGCGCTCACGACGCTCGGCGGGCTCACGCAGCTCGCGCGCACCGCCACGGGCTCGAGCGCCGAGGCCGGCACCTCGGTCGAGCGCATGTTCTCGAACATGGGCGTCAAGGCGGGCAAAATCCGCGCGCTCACCGGCGTCGACGTGTGGCACGGCGACTTCAAAGAGAACCTCGTCAACATCATCGGTAAGGCCGGCGGCCAGGACTACGGCCAGAAGTACAAGGCGCTGTCCGACGTGTTCGGCGAGCGCGGCATTCGCGCGATTTCGCCGCTGATGAGCGCGTTCGCCGACGCGGTGAAAGACGGCAAAGACGGCTTCCAGGCGATGCGCGACAAGCTCGCCGAGGCCACCGACGCGACCGGCGCCGACGCCGAGATCCAGCGTGATCTCGCTACCGCGCAGGAGGGCGCGAGCGCGCGCCTGACGGCCGCTTGGGAGAGCGTCAAAGCGCAGCTCGGCGAGGCGACGCCGCAGATCGCCGATCTCGCCACGCGCTTCGCCGACTTCATCACCAACACCGATTTCGGATTTCTCGCGACGGCGCTCGACAACCTCGCCGACGCCGCCTCGTCCGCGGCCGAGTTTCTCGAGTCGCTCGGTCTGCTCAAACGCAAGCCGAAGACCGTCGAGGACCAGATCCGCGACGCCGAGCGCCAATACGTGCGCTACGCGCCCGAGCGCGAGAAGCTGCAAAAGCGGCTCAACGAGGTCGGGCCGGGCGGGCTCAGCAAAGAGGAATTCGACCGGCTCGGCGAGCTCAACCGCCTCAAGCGCGAGCCCGGGCGCCTGCGCATGGAGGAGAACCGCCGCAAGCGCGACCTCAAGGAGATGGCCGAGGGCTACATGTCGCAGGGCGAGCTCGCCGACGCGCTCACGGGCGCCGACACCGGCAAGACGCTGTTCGGCCACAAGACGCAGCTCACCGCCGTCGGCGCCAAGGACATCGCCGCCAAGCTCGCCGAGAACCCCGACACGCCGCTACGCGACCTCGGGCTCGACCTCGGCGAGGACTCACCGGCGCTCGCGAAAATCCGCAGATTCGCGGGCACCGTGCACACCGCGCGCGGCGAGGCCAGCGGAATCACCGCCGCCGAGCAGCTACACGCCCGCGACGCGCTCAATCGAGGCAGTGCCGCCGCCGACAAGACCGCCGCCGAGCAGCAGACGTTCGCGGCCAAGCAGCACCAACAGGCGGCCCAGGCGCTCAAGGAGGCGGCGACCGCGCTCAAGAAGTCGAGCGCGCCGCACTTCGCCGGGGCGGACTCGCAGGGGTGAGTTGAAGCAAATCCGTCAGTGCGCGTCGGCGACCTGCTTGAGCACGCCGGCCTCGTCGAGTTCACCGAGACGCGCCAGTAGCCAGCGAACCAAAGCTGCGGAGCCATCGGGCTCCGAAAACTCCACGACGGGACGACTCGCGATCAGCACAAGGACGTCGCCATCCTTGGCGGAGCGCCAGTCCGCTTTCCGAGTGCGCAGGTTGTCGAGCCTTGCCTCCATCTGGCGGAAGAGAGCACTGTGTTTCTCTCCATCGCAGGAGATCCACATGCTGACGCTCGCGTTGTCGATGCACGAGATCCCCCCCCGACGTGCGGAAACTCGCGGTGACTGTCCATTCCGAGGCCGCCCCAGGACACAAAGTGGTCGCCGAACGCCTTATGGATTTTCTCCTCCCTCACCTCCCAATCCGCGGCCTTCCATTCCTCGTTGGCCTTCTTTGCAAATTTGGAGAGCACTCGCGCCATCTTGCCCAACAGATTTCGGGCTGCGCCAAAGTTCGCTTCCGTTCGCGTGATCGGGTCGTCGAAATGGTCCGCCATGCCGTTCTCCTCGAGCCATTGCCTTAGATCGTTCCAAAGCCAATGCAACTCCGGCGAATACGGACTCACGATGGCCGCCCGTAGATCCTGCCAGAGAAGGGGTTTCGCCGCGCCATCGCCGAGGCGCTCGCTCGCAAGCGTGTGAAGAATCGCGCGCGCGCGAGCCCGTTCCGGATGTTGGTGATACTTCACCAGCTGATTCTCGTCGCTCAGCCCCGAGTGGATCTTGACCTCGAACCAAAACTCCTGCTGATCGTCGTCCGTCGCTAAGACGAGGTCGAGGAGACCCTTCGGATCACGTAAGTAGTGCTGCGTTCGCGGAGTCTTGAAGCGCGTCCCTTCCGGTAGCTGCAGCAGTCGGGCCATTGGGCGTGCATCGAGCTCAACGGCAGCAGCGACGGCTTCGGTAACGAAGTTCTCGGTTTTTCCGGCCTTCGCAAGGAGCCGGTCCAACACCGATGGCATGACGGCCGATGATACCGGCATCCCGATCTACCTGCCACCGCGCCGTATCAAGCCCCTCCCGTGGTCGCCACCCCCGCATCGATAATCTACGGCCTGCCGCGCATGCGGTTCCGCGGGCTGAACGCGCCGCCGTATGACGTCGCCGGGTTCAATTTCGCGCACAGCCACGGCGTGCGCGGCTACCCGTACGTCGACGGCGAGGCGTTCGAGTGGACGGGGCTCAACTCGAAGCGGCTGCCGTTCACGCTGTACTTCCTGAACACGTTGGAGCCCGACCTGTTCCCGAAGGCTTGGAACAGCTGGTGGAAGGCGCTCGCGAACGGCGAGCCGGGCGAGCTCGTGCACCCGCTGCTCGGGCCGGTGCAGGCGGTCGTGCGCGACGGCGACGTGCAGCTCGTCGCGCAGGTCATCAGCGGCATCGTCGTCCACGTCAATTTCTCGACCGCCATCAAGGACCCCGCGGAGAAGCGGCCGGACTTCACCGTCAAGGCCAAGGCCGCGGCCGGGCGCGCCGCCGACGCCGACAACGCCGCTGCCGCCGCGAGCATCCCGTACCCCGCCGACATGCCGGGCCCGTCGCTGCTCGACATGGTGAAGCAAATCGACGGCCTCCTGTTCCTGCTCAAGAACGAGGCGCTCGGCGTCATCGCGCAGGTGCAGGGCGTCATCGACTTCATGGTGACGTTCATCGACACCAATCGCCCCGACCATTTCGCCATCCACGCGCGCGACGCGCTCGTGTCGCTGTGGGTGAGCCTCGACGCGCTCGCGCAGGAGGTCGGCGCCAACACCGCGCGCAAGACCGGGAGCGAGACGCTGAAGAGCCCGACCACACTCGAAGCGTTCGCGCGGCGGCACGGCAACGCCCTCGCCGACATCGTCGAGCTGAACGTCAGCGCGATCGGCGCGCCCGAGGTGCCCGCCGGCGCGACGCTGAAGTTCTACGTGAGCCCGTAATTTCCGGAGAAAACGTGAGTGCATCAGGTCGCGGCGTCGTCGAGTTGCGCCTTGCGGACGGCTCCGTCCTCGACAGCTGGGAGACGTTCTCGCTGCAGGAGTCGTTCACCGATCCGCTCGGCAGCTACCAGTTCACAGTGGCGCCACCGGCGGCGCAGCGCGCGGCGATGCGCGACCAATTGCGCAAGGGCGAGCGCGTCGCGATTCGGATCGATGGCCGGCCGCAGGCAACGTGCCTCATCACCACGCAGACGCAGGAGATCGGCGACAACGGCTACACGCTCGGCATCGAAGCCAAGAGCCTGCTCGTCACCGCCTACGAGGCGAGCGTCGATCCGTACCTCGCCAAGAGCTTCACCGAGGACACGCCCATGAAGGACGTTGTGCTCGCGGTGATGCGCAACTTCGGCTTCGCGAAAATCCACACCGACTCGGCCGCCGACGTCACCGCGATCAGCGGCAAGAGCCTGCGCGGCCGGCAGCCGCCGGTCATCCTCGACGAGCTGACGCTGAAGGATGTGCAAGCGCAGCAAAACGAGACCGCGTACGGCTTCTGCTCGCGCCTGTTCACGCGCGTCGGGCTCGCGCTGCGCGTCGACGTGAACGGCGATCTGTTGCTCTCGGCGCCCGACTACGAGCAGCAGGCCGAGTACGAGGTGGTTGCCAGCGCCGACCTGTCGCTCGAGGGCGACCGCCTCCTGCGCCAGCACGGCATCCAAATCCGCGACACGAACGAGCAGCAATTTTCCGAGATCATCGTCGCCGGCAAGTCGCCCGACCGCCGCGGCGCGACGAGCGCGGCACAACCCTTCGCCGGCGTGTTCGTCGCCGACATCGACCGCCCCGCCGACGCGCCGTTCGCGAAGGCCAACGGGCGGCAGCTCGTGCGCGGGCGGCACACGTACCGCGGCCCGTGGAAGCCCAAGTACAAGATCGACAAGAGGAGCCGCGACATGAAGGTGTGCAAGGAGTTTGCGCAGCTCCTGCATGGCATTCGCGCGGCGAACGCGTTTCAAGTGCGCGGCACGGTCGACGGCATCATCTCGAAGAGCGCAGGCGCGGTGTGGGCCGTCGACACGGTCGCGAGCGTGACCATCGACCACGCCGGCATCGACGAGGACATGTGGCTGCTCGAGCGGCACATGCAGGTGAGCCGGCGCGCGGGGCAGACGACGACGCTCACGTTCATTCCGCTCGGATCGCTCTTGCTCGGCGAGGCGTCGTGATGGGCGTCCTGCTGCGCTACACCGATTTCCGGTTTCTGTGCTCGCAGCGGCTAACCTTCGTCGACACGCTGGCGATCGCGGGGCCGCCGTTCAACAGCATCCAGCGCGTCTTCGGCCAATTCACCGGCGTCTTGCCCGGCATGAGCGTGCAGCTCATCGGCACCGCGCACAACGACGGTCGCTACCTCGTCGCGAGCAAGCCGTCGCCCGAGACGCTGCTCATCGACACCTCCGACGGCAGCGCGCTCACCGACGAGACCGTCGGCGCCACCGCGATCGTTGTGCAGATCGCGAAGGACGGCTCCGAGGAGTTTCCCGGGCTGTCCGCCGGGCAGGCGGGGCGAACGAGCCTCGTGCGTGCGGGCGGCTTCACCGGCGGCTTTCAGGGCCTCGGCAGCGGCGGCGCCGTCCCGTTCTACGACGGCACGCCGCTCAGCATCTCGGTCAACGCCTTCGCCGCCGATCCCGGCCCGCCGCAGTTCGACTGGTATCTGAGCCAGCGGACCGACGACCCCGCGAAGCAGTACCTCGCGATCCACCAGGCCCACGACAACGTCGATGGCACCACCAATTCGGGCACGGTCCAGCTCGGCCACACCGCGCTTGCGACGGCCGAGCTCGCCATCTCCGGCATCCCCAGCGTCGACCAGGTGATGCAGCTCTTCCGCTTCTGCGACCTCTACTGCCGCCGCCGCAGCGACGGGGCGATCCAGTGGACGAACCCGCTCCGGGCGATGTTCCAGGCGTAGTCGGAGCGCCCGGCAGCCGGCCAGGCGCCGAACATCTCCGTGTGGCCAACGAGGTTCCGCGCAACTCGGGCGGCCCGGGCGCTTGCCGGCGCGACGCCGGGTTTGCAGGGCTGCATCGATGTGGGGGAGAACTGCGACAGGAGCCAGGACACGCAGTGCCCCTCAGCGGTACAATCCGCCCCCGTGGGCCGGTGGTACCGCACGAGAGCAATAGGGACGCTGGTTACAGCAGTCATCTCGCTCGCGGTCTGTTCCAAGAAGCAGGACCCGGGCACGAGCGGCGCGGTGGCGGCCACGAGTGGAGGCGGCGGCAAGGTCGCCCAGCCGAGCTGCAAGCCCGGGAGCTGCTGCACGGGCGCCGACTGCCTCGGCGGGCAATGCTGCGATATCGCGACGCACTCCTGCTCGCCGTCGGCCTGCTCGTGCAACTCCGACGCGCAATGCGCCGGGGGCCAGAAGTGCTGCGGCGGAAGATGTGGTGCGGCGGCGTGTTGCGGCGGCGCCGACTGCGGTGCCGGTAACGTGTGCAAAACCGGCTCGTGCGTCGCCGGATGCCAGTCGAACGCCGACTGCCTCGCGGGCCAATGCTGCAGCACCGTCACTAAGCAATGCGGCAGCCAGGACTGCCCGTGCGCGAGCGACGCCCAGTGCGGTGCAGGCAAGAAATGCTGCACCGGCGCCTGCACCGCCGCGGAGTGCTGCGGCGATGACGATTGCGGCTCCGGCAAATGTTGCAGCAACGGCTCGTGCACGCCGTGCTGCAAGTCCGAGAGCGATTGCCTCGCAAACGAGTGCTGCGACCCGAGCACGAAGAAGTGCTCGACGAGCTGTCCGTGCGACAGCGACCCCCAGTGCGGCGCGGGCAAGAAATGCTGCGGCGGCGCTTGCGCTGCCGCGCAGTGCTGCAGCGATCACGACTGCGGGCCCGGCAAGTGCTGCAACAACAGCTCGTGCGCGCCATGCTGCAAGTCGGCGGCCGACTGCCTCGCGAGCCAGTGCTGCGATCCGACGACCAAGAAGTGCGGCGCATGCGCCTGCGAGAACGACGGCCACTGCGGTGCCGGCAAGCACTGCTGTGGCGGGACGTGCTTGCCGGAAGCGACTTGCTGCGACGACTCGGAGTGCGGCCTGGACAAGTGCTGCGAGAACGGGTCGTGCGCGCCATGCTGCAAGTCGGCGGCCGATTGCCTGGCCGGCCAGTGCTGCGATCCGGCCACGCGCCAGTGCTCGAATACCTGCCCGTGCCAGAAGGACGACCAGTGCCCGGCAAAACAGTGCTGCGACACAGGCGCCGGCGTTTGCTATGCGTGCTGCCAAACAAGCGCCGATTGCGGCGCCGGAAGGGTCTGCTGCGCACAGTAGAGGAAGGCGGACGATGACGCGGAAGGCGATGGCGGTTTGGTTGGCGGTGGGCGTGCTCGCTGCGTGCACTTCCTCGGGCGGTGAGGTGTCGTCCGGCGCCGGCGGCGCCTTCAGCGGCAATTCGCCGGCGGCAACGAGCGGCAGCGGCGGACCGGCCGGCGAGACGGGCAAGCCGTGCGGCAAGAACGGAGACTGCATGAGCGGGCTATGCCTGCCCATCGGCGGAGGAAAGAACGTCTGCACCACCCCCTGCACGTCCAGCGCCGATTGCGTGCCTGGTTGGGCGTGCAAGCCGCTTCTCGGCCAGCCGAGCGACGTGTGCCAGTGCGCGATCTCGACGGAGCAATGCAACGGCAAGGACGACGACTGCAACGGCGTCGTCGACGACGAGCCGGCGGCCGATCAATCTTGCGCCCCGGATGGGATGGGCTACGGCTGCAAGTCGGGCTCGTGCCAGTGCCTGCTCATGTGCGGCGCAACATGCGTGAACCCCAACGTGGACCCAAAGAACTGCGGCGCCTGCGGAAAAAAGTGCGCCATTTCTTGTTCCGGTGGGGCGTGCGTACATGCGAGCCAGATTGCGCTCGGCACCCTCCACACCTGTGCGCGCATGGATGACGGAAGCGCCAAGTGCTGGGGCGATAACACGAACGGTCAGCTTGGCGATGGAAGCACGCAGAACAAGACCTCCCCCACGTCCGTTTCGGGCCTGTCGAAGGCGGCCGAGATCTCGCTGGGCCAAGGGACGCATACGTGCGCACGCCTGAGCGACGGCACTGCCATGTGCTGGGGCTACAATGCCCGAGGCCAGCTTGGCGACGGCACGATGCAGGACAAGACCACGCCCACGATGGTTCTAGGTCTGTCGAAGGTCGCCCAAATATCGATCGGCGCGGCACATACCTGCGCGCGAATCACGGACGGCACCGTCAAGTGCTGGGGAAGCAACGCCAACGGCGAGCTCGGGGGCCCCGTACAGGACACCAGCAAGCCCGCGCCTGTTCCGGGCCTGTCGAACGTCGCCGAGATTTCGGTCGGCGGTGCGCACACTTGCGCACGAATCACCGACGGCACCGTCAAGTGCTGGGGTTACAACGCCGATGGCCAGCTCGGCAATGGTATGGAGGACGGCAAGCCGACATTTTCTCCCCCGACCCCCGTACTGGCCCTTTCGAACGTCGCTCAGATTACGCTGGGTCAGTCGCATACTTGCGTCCGACTCACCGACGCGACGGTCAAGTGCTGGGGCCGGAACAGTGACCACGAGCTTGGCGACGGCACGCTGGACAGCCACTCTAGCCCTACCTCTGTTCCAGGCCTGTCTAATGTCGCTGACATCGCGCTCGGCACGTACGACACGTGCGCGCGGCTCACCGACGGTACCGTCAAGTGCTGGGGCGGAAACATCGCAGGCGAGTTCGGCGATGGCACCAAGGGAGCCAAGACCACTCCTACGTTCGTTCCCGACCTTTCGAACGTAGCAGCGATCGCCGTCTGCAACTTTCACACATGCGCACGACTCGGCGACGGCACGGTCAAATGCTGGGGTGGCAATGTCCAAGGCCAGCTCGGCGACGGTACAACGAACGAGAGGCTCGTTCCTACCTCGGTCGTTTGGTGACCTGATTCTGCGAATGCCGCGCCGCCGGACGGCGAGCGGGACCGCGTAAGGGGCCTATCCGTTGCGCAAACCGTAGGGGTCAAGACAAAGCGGTGCCCCTGCCACACGGGGTGCTGGAGAAACGTGTTGGGCCATATCCGGAAGCCCCGATGCAACTTATGCCGCGAGACGCTGACGCCCTCCTCCTCACCGCCGACGTGCTGGCGAGCGACAACTCGAACGGCGAGGTGCGCTGCAAGCTCGGCGAGGCGACGACCGGCCAGGGCAAGAGCGCCGACGTGCCCATGTACTGCTCGCACGGCTTCGTCGGCGTGCCGGAGGCGCCGGACGAGGACGGCAGCGCGTGCCAGGCGTTCTACGCGCAGGACGGCGACGAGCAGAAGATCGTCGGCACGCGCGACAACCGCCTCGCGGGCAAGCTCGGCGAGATGAAGGACGGCGACCGCGCGATCGTCAACCTCGGAGAAGCGCGGTTCGACATCAAGCGCGACAAGGACGCCGTCTCGACGTCGACGAAGAACAAGAAGACGGGCAAGCCGATGCGCTCGCTGCTCGACGGCGACGCCGGCGAAATCCACGTCGACAACGGCGATGCCTCCGCAGTCATCAAACCCGATGAGATCGTGCTCGCCGTCGCCGGCGGCGCGTCGATCCGCGTGGGAAAAGACGGCACGGTGAAGATCGTCGGCACCGTGATCCAGGCGATCGCGCCCGTCGTCCAGCTTGGCGATCAAGGTGGCGGGCAGCCGCCGCCGCCGTCACCCGCGGGCGCCGTGGCGATCGGGCCGCAGCCGGGCGCCGTCAGCACCAAAGTCTTCGCCTCCGCGTGAGCCATGCCCTACATGAACGGTCCCTACGGCGCGCTCACCTCGTTGCCCGCGCCGGCAACGACGCGCGTGGTGGCGGCGCGCAAGATCGACTTCGCGCGCGGGCGCTACGAGTACGACGCCGACGGCAACGCGGTCGGCATGGATCCAACCGCGCAGCGCGTGATCCTGGCGGTGTCGTTCGGTGCCGCGCCCGAGGTCGGCGTGATCGACGATCGCGAGCTCGAAGCCCGGCGGGCGCGCATCGAGGCGGCGCTGCAAGCGATGGTCGACGAAGGCGCGATCCGCGACGTCGTCGTCACCGTCGAGTCGGCCGGCGCCGGCGAGGTCGCGGAGACCGTCGGGTACCACAACCTCGCGACCGCCCAGGACGAGAGCGTGACCTTGTGACCGACATGAGCCTCACGTACCCGACGGAAGACCAAATCCGGTCGCAGCTCCTGAGCGACATCTTCTACGGGCTCGCGAAGTTCGGCATTCGCGCGAACGTCGCCGAAAACTCGGAGCTGTGGCATCGCGCGAACGCGTTTGCCAAGCGCGTCTCGGTCGCGATCGCCAACGGCAAGATCGGCCTCTTGGCCGTCAGCCCGCTGCGCGCGAAGGGGAAGAGCCTCGTCGATCTGGCGGCCGTGTTTGGCGTGTTTCCGCGCCCGGCGAGCGCCGCGAGCGGCTTCTTGATCTGCAAGGTGCTGCTGCCCGCGGTGAGCGTGCTCGTCACCGCGGGCTACGCGTGCACGAGCGCCAAAGGAATACAGTATGCCGTTACGAGCGACGCCACCGTCGCGACCGGCGGTCTCGTGCGCGTGCTCGCGACGACCAGCGGCAAGCGCACCGATCTCGCCGCCGACGCCATCGTCACCTGGAACAGCGCGGCGATCGGATTCCTCGACCAAAAGGCCGTGGTCGCGCCAGGCGGGCTCGACGGCGGCAAGGAAACCGACGACGAGGAGACGCTGCGCGCGCGCCTCCTGCGCCGGCTCGGATTCCCCGGCGTCGGCGGCAACTGGGCTCACGTGGAAGAATGGGCCGAGGGCGCGAGCGCGGCGATCGAGTTCGCCGCGGTGTACCCAACGATTCGCGGGCCCGGCAGCTACGACGTCGCGGTGCTCGGCGACGACGCCGCGCCGGTGCTCAACGGCAGCGTGCAGAACCTGGCCGCAGCGGCCATCATCGCGCAGCACCCGGGGCACGTCTCGCTCAACGTCACGTCGGTGGTGCTCCAGCAGCTCGACGTCGTCATCAACCTCGGGCTGCCGCTCCCGAAGCTCGCGGGCGGCGCCGGCGGCGGCTGGGTGGATCCCGCGCCGTGGCCGAGCACCAACGAGTCGGGCGTGCACGCCAAGGTCACCGCGGTCGATACGATCGCGAAGACCATCACCGTCGACTCAACCAACGCCGACGCGCCGACCGCGAACCTGCAGATCGCGATCTGGGACTACGCGGCGAAAGACGCGGACGGCAATCCGGCGCCGCAGTTTCGGCGATTCGGCGTGCTCGGCGTGACGGGCATGTCCGGCGCCTACGTGCTCAAGCTCGACGCCGGCACGAGCGACGCGATGGCGTTCATCGAGACCGGCATGTACGTATCGCCCGCGGCTGACCACCTGCGGCAGTACGCCGACGCCTTCGTCGCCGCGGTGGGTAAGCTCGGGCCCGGTGAAAAGACGGCCGATCCGGACTTGCTCGTCTACGCGCGCCGCAAGCCGGGGCCAGACGTCGAGCGGCCGTACACGCTCACCTCGCGACAGCTCGACGCGATCACCGAGGCGCACGTCGAGGCCGCCGACGCGAGCTACGCCGCGCGCTTCGACACCGGCACCGCGAACACGCGCACGACGCCGAGCGTGCCGAGCCTCGTCTCGGCCCCGCCGCGAAAATTGGGCCTGGAACACCTCGCGTTCCGAGCACAGCGATGACCACTCCCAAGACCATCGAGGATTTCGGCGGGCCGTACTTCGACGCGATGCCGCCCGACAACCCCGAGACGGACATGGGCGCCGATCACGGCAACCCGCTGCTCGAGTGCGTCGCGCAGATGACGCACACCGCCGACAAGGCCGATGTGCACTTCGCGACGACTGCGGCCGCCGCGCCCGCCGCGGTGACGCCTCTGCACAAGAGCCAGTGGGGCGACGGCGCCGGCCAGCGGCCCACGGTCACGAAAGCGGCCACGGGGCTATACAGTATTATCTATGCGGGCTCGTTCCCGTCGCTGACCGAGCCGGGCACGGGCGGCGTCGAGACGCTCGGGTTCTTCTCCGCGCTGCCCAAGTGCTGGACGACCGACCCGCTCGACAAGCTCGACACTCGCCTCGTCGGGATCTCGGCGCACCAGGTTGACATCGCCGTCTACGCGAACGGCGCGCTCGCAGACGTCGGCGACCACTCGGGCAGCCTCATCAACGTCGACCTCTGGATCAAGTAGCCGCCGTGCGGTTTCCCGCGAAATTCCCGTGGAAGTGGGGCGGCCACGACCGCACGCTCGAAATCGAGCACCAGGCGCTGCTCGACGCGCTGTCGCCCGGCTGGGACGTCTCGCAGGGCACGGAAATCTGGGCTGAGACGCGCGCCGAAGCGCTCGCCGTGACGATGATCTGGGCGATCAACCGCCGCATCGGCAACCAGGCGCAGCCGCT
>JACXTT010011332.1_pt1 | contig 11939 bp, 7 predicted proteins | sample 9270951 | NCBI WGS metagenome assembly JACXTT01 (sample SAMN15532306, study PRJNA645909) | rock metagenome | isolation source: weathered quartz diorite | place: Puerto Rico | collected 2017-06-21 | reverse complement strand
TGTGGCGCTGGGGCAATGCCCACACGCTGACCCATGTGCATCCGCTGGGCATGCAAAAACCGCTGGATAAAATTTTCAACGTGGGCCCCTTCCAGGTAGCCGGTGGCCGCGAGGCGCCCAACAACATGAACATGCCCGTGGGCCCAGCCCCCTGGGGTGTACGATCCGGCCCGTCCACGCGGCGGGTCATAGACTTTGCGCAGCCGGACAAATCGGTAGGCATCAACCCAGTGGGCCAGAGCGGCGTGCTGTTCGACCGCCACTATGCCGACCAGGCGCCGTTCTTTGCCGAGGGCATTTACCAGCCGCAGCACCTGAGCGCGGCCGACGTCAAGGCCCACACCACCAGCACACTGACGCTGACGCCCTGACGGTAAACTTGAGCAAGCCCATGCCTTTTCAGACGGAACCTCCTTTCAGCCACGGACAGCCCATACGCACGGCTGTGCTCTATTGCAACCTGGGTACGCCGGACGCACCGACGCCATCAGCCGTGCGCCGCTACCTGGCCGAATTTTTGAGCGACCGGCGCGTGGTGGAGATTCCGCGCCTGCTGTGGTGGTTCATCTTGCACGGCGTCATTCTGCGTTTGCGGCCCGCACAGTCCGCCGCCAAATACGCCAGCATCTGGACGCCAGACGGTTCACCGCTGAAGCTGTGGACCGAAAAACAATCCAAGCTGCTGCAAGGCTGGCTGGGCCAGCGCAACCATGGCGTGAAGGTGCGCTATGCGATGCGCTACGGCGCCACCTCCATTGCTTCGCAGTTGGATGCCCTGAAGGCCGATGGGGTGACCCGCGTGCTGGTGGTTCCGGCCTACCCGCAGTACAGCGCCACCACCACAGCCAGTGTGTTTGACGCGGTCTATGCTTGGGCCCAGCGCACCCGCGCTGTGCCGGAGCTTCGCTTTGTCAACCACTACCATGACCACGAAGACTACATAGGCGCGCTGGCCAACAGCATCCAGCGGCACTGGAAGACCCATGGTCAGCCCGACCAATTGGTTATGAGCTTTCACGGTGTGCCAGCACGCACGCTGGACCTGGGTGACCCCTACCACTGCGAATGCTTCAAGACGGCCCGCCTGCTGGCCACGCGCCTGGGGCTGGATGCCACGCAGTTCAAGGTAACGTTCCAGTCGCGCCTGGGCCGCGCCAAATGGCTGCAGCCCTACACCGAGCCCACGCTGATCGCCATGGGCCGAGCCGGCGTCAAACGTGTGGATGTGGTGTGCCCCGGCTTCACCAGCGACTGCCTGGAAACCCTGGAAGAAATCAGCATGGAAGCGCGCGCCGCCTTCCTGCTGGCGGGCGGCAAGACCTTCCACTACATTCCGGCACTCAACGACGACCCGGAGTGGATCACCGCGCTGTGCAACATCACAGAGCGCCACCTGCAGGGCTGGGACACACAGGACGAACCGGATGCCGAAGCCCAGGCCCTGTCGCGCATTCGCGCTTTGGCCATGGGCGCCAAAGAGTAGGCGGCAACATGGCGGCGGCGCACCTGTGCATAGCCCGCCATGGTGAAACCGATTGGAACCTGCGTGGCATCTTGCAAGGCTGGCTGGACGTGCCCCTCAATGCCAAGGGCCGCCAGCAAGCCAGCAGCATGGCGAGCAATCTGGCGGCAGCGCAGTTTGATGTAGTGTGGAGCAGCCCCTTGGCCCGTGCACGGGAAACGGCGGACATCATTACCACCGCATGGCACTTGGAACCACCGCTACTGCATGAAGGCTTGCGTGAAAAACACTTTGGCGCCATACAAGGTATTCCCAAGAACGAGCTGGCCGAGCTGAATCCTGCGCTGCTGGAGCAAATCCTGCGGCGCAACCCGGCCGCGCATTTTGTCGGCGGCGAGACCATGGACGAGACCGCCGACCGCGTACTGACTGCCGTGCTGGACATTGGCGCGCGGCACGGCGGGCAACGGGTTCTGGTTGTGACCCACGGCTGGGTCCTGGATGTTGTGACCCGCCACGTCAACGGCCTGGCTCGCAGCACGGTGCTGGCGGTCAAGCCGCAGAACGGCGACTGCGTGTGGGTCAGGGTTGATGACCAGATTCAGACTGCAGCCGCGCCGCATGCAGCTGACTCTTCAGATCCGCAGCAACCCTAGTCAGCACACCGGGCCAATCACCGCGGGTGCTTTGCCGGTACAAGGTGATGCAAGGGTACCAGGGCGAATCATCACGGTCCACAAGCCATCGCCAGTCTGGCACCTGCGGCAGCAACACCCACGTCGCAATACCCAGCGCTGCGCTCAGATGCGCAACACTGGTGTCCACACACACCACGACGTCCATCAACGAGCACAGCGCGGCCGTGTCACCAAAGTCCTGCAGATCTTCACCAAAATGCCGCAGTGGACTGTGCTGTGCCAAGGCGGTCTGGTCGGATTCGCGCACGTCCTTTTGCAGGCTGATGTAGTCACAATCGCCGGTCAGATACGGCAACCAAGTTGACAGCGCGATGCTGCGGTTGCTGTCGTTGCTATGGGCAGCGCTGCCGCTCCACGTGATGCCAACACGGGGCTTGGTTTTTGCGCCCAGGCGTGTACTCCAATGCTGAACTTTGCCCGCATCCCGACGCAAATAGGGCTGACGGCCGGGTATGGTTTCCAGTGCAGTCCTGCATGCCAAGGGCAGAGACATCAGAGGGCAGTGGTAGTCGAAAGCTGGCAGCGGCATACCGCGCTCAAGCAGTTCAGCCACACCATCCAGGCCGCTGAGCAGGCCCAGCAGCCCTTTCTGCACTTCGAGAATGACACGCGCACCCTGGGCCGCCACTACTGCGGCATAGCGGCAGAACTGAATGGTGTCACCGTAGCCCTGCTCGCTGTGCAGCAAAATGGTCTTTCCGGCCAGCGGTGCATCGCCAAGCCACAGAGGCTGCGCAAAGTTGCGTTTGCGGGCCTGGCTGTTGACGTCTTCCCAGCGCCATTCATACAGCTTCCAGCCAATAGAAAAATCTCCCCTCAGCAACAGCGACAAGGACTTGTTGAACAAGGCCTGCCCATAATCTGACTGCAAGGCAATGGCTTGGTCATAGCTGGCCACGGCCGCATCCAGTTGCCCCAGGGCATGCAAAGCCAAGCCGCGGTGGGAATAGGCTTCTGCGTAGTTCGCCTGGATGGCAATGGCTTGTTCATAGCTGGCCAGCGCCGCTTCCAATTGCATGCTTTCGTGCAATGCCATGCCGCGGTTGGAGTAGGCCTTGGCGTAGCCCGGTTTGATGTCTATGGCGCGGTCAAAGCTGGCAATGGCGGCAGGCCATTGGCGCAGCGCCTGCAACGCAACACCGCGGTTGCAATGGGCCTCGGCGTAGTCAGGTTTGGTGGCAATTGCCCGGTCCTGGCTATCCACCGCGGACTGCCATTGCCCCAGTTCCTGCAGCACCACGCCCCGGTTGCAATAGGCTTCTGCATAAGTCGGCTCGATGGCAATGGCCTGGTCATAACTGGCCAGGGCCGCCTGCAACTGCCCCATCATCTGCAAGGCATAGGCACGGTGAAAGTGAGACTGCGCATGGCTGGGTCGGATGGCAATGGCCTTGTCGTAACTGGCAACCGCCTGCGGCCATTGCTGCAGCTCTTGCAACACGCTGCCCAGATTGAAGTGGGCATGCGCATGGGCGGGTTGCAGTGCCGCAGCCTGAGCATAGCTGGCGGCTGCAGCGTCCAAGTGGCGCAGCGCGTGCAGGCCCATGCCGCGGCTGAAATGGGCGTCGGGATTGTTGGGCGCCAAGGCCAAGGCTTTGTCACAACTGGCAACAGCCTCTTGCCAACGCCCCATCTCCAGCAACGTACCGGCGCGGTTGGCATGCGCAGCCGCGTTGTTGGCCTGCAGTGCAATGGCCTGGTCGTAACAGGCCAGCGCGGCGTCCTGCTGCTGCAAGGCGCGCAAGGCATTGCCCCGGTTGGTATGGAAGTCTGCATTGCCGGGAAACAGGGCGATGGCCCTGCCAATGGTGTCGGCCGCCTCTTGAAAGCTGCCGGTCTGGGCATGTGCCACGCCCAATAGATGCAAAGCCTGGTAGTGCTGGGGTTGCACCGCTACTATGCGCGCATACAGGGCCTTGGCCTGCGCAAACTGCCCCTTCTGGTGCTGCGCAATGGCCTCTTTGAATGCAGCTGGCACCTGGGTCGCCTGCAATACTGGCATGGCGCCGGTTTGCGGCGCCATGCCCTGGGGTCCTATGGGTTTCATGGTGCTGGCGATCAGCCCTTCCAGACGAAAGGAAACTTGAACTGCTTGATGAAGCCGTCCGGCATGTAGTCGCCCAGCACGCCGTAGCGCTCGGGCCACAGCCGGGTACTTTTGACGGCAGTGCCGAACAGGTAGTCGATGAAGGCAAAGTGTGCGGAGTAATTGCGGTCCAGCGCTTCCTGGTCCTGGCTGTGGTGCCAGTGGTGGAAATTGGGGGTGACGATGATGTAGCGCAGCGGCCCCAGCCGAACGCTGACATTGGCATGGTTGAACACCGCCTGGAAGCCAACGATGACGATGTAGGTGTCAATCACATCTTTGGAAAAGCCCAGCACAAAAATCGGCGCCAGCACCAGCGTGCGGGTGATGATGAGCTCCAGCATGTGCTGGCGCGAGCCAGCCATCCAGTCCATGTGTTTGGCGCTGTGGTGCACGGCATGCAGGCGCCACAGCAGAGGCACTTCGTGGTAGGCCCGGTGCGTCCAATACTGCACCAGGTCTGCCACTAGGATGATCAACGGCACCGCAACAAAAAACGGCAGGTCACGCACCCAGGCCTGTATGCCATCCTTGGCCGCCCAGCCAAACAACTTGTGCACCAGCAAGTTGGTGGCCAGCAAAATGAAGCCCACCACCATATGGTTGACGATGAAATGGTTGAAGTCGGTCTGCCATTCAGGGCGAAAAATCGGCTGCTCCTTGCGCAAGGCGAACAGTTTTTCAATGAAGATGAAAATCAGCGATGAGCCCAGCAAATCCAAAATGAACCAGTCCAATCCGATGTACGGCGTGTGGTCCGCAAAGTCGTTGACCGGCACCTTGCTGCCGCCCAGGATGGCTGTCAAAGCCACCAGCAGAAACGCAAAACCCGATAACCAGCGCGCCCGGTTGAACAACACATTGCCCAGGGACATGCCCCCGGCCAGCACCATGGCCACAAACATCACCTTGCGTATGACATCCACGTCATAGCTTTTGCGCAGCTCCGGCGTGGTCAGGTACTGCGGAAAGTGAAAGGCCAACACGCCCAAAAAGCACAAAATGGCCAGAGACAGCGCAATCACGCCGGTGATCAGCCCATGGCCGCGCTCCAGTGCGCCATGGCCTTCGGTGAGTTCATTGAGTTTTTTGAGCATAGCCTTCCCTGTATGTCGTAGACGACCCGCAGTATCTCATTCTTGCCCCCCAGCCATCCGCGGTCGGGGTTCGGGTATGTACCAGGGTCGCAACTGCCGGGTTTGCAACGATTTGCAGCAGTTTTGGCACAAACATGCCTTTGAAATGGCCGATACTCGGCACGGCGTCTTCGCACATTCGCAACGCCCATCGCTAACCCAGGGAGGCGCGCCGCGCATGAAGCCAAGTCTTAAACCGGTGGTGTGTTCATTGTTGGCAAGCTGCTGGCTGCTATTTGGGGCTGCCATAGCCGAGCCCCTGCCCAAATCGGCGGTGCCGGACCCGCTGAAGTCGTGGATTCCGTGGGTACTGCACGGCCACGAGATGCTGGCTTGCCCGCGCGCCTTTAACAGCGGCGACGCCGACAACGACAGCGAGCGGGCCTGCCTGTGGCCTTCACGTCTGGAACTGAACGTCAGCGGCAAAGGGGCGGTATTCCGGCTGGAGGTTCAGGTGTTTGGTGCGCCGGCCTTGGTCAGTCTGCCGGGTGAACCGGGCAAATGGCCGCAATCACTGAAATCCAACGGCGCGCCGCTGGCTGTCACCAGCCGGGACGACCGCCCTGTCGCCCTGCTGCCCGCCGGCAGCCATGTGGTGACCGGTGTGCTGCCGTGGGCGGAGATGCCAGAAGATGTGCAACTGCCGCGCGACACCGGCAGCCTGCAACTGACCATGGACGGCCATGCCGTCAACCGGGCCGCCGATGAAGAGGGTCGCCTCTGGTTGCAAAGCGCCAAAGACCAGGGGCAGGAGTCTGATGCGCTGACACTGCGCACGGCCCGCCTGGTGGACGACGACATCCCCCTGCGTGTCACGACCCACCTGGACCTGGAAGTCTCCGGCAAACCGCGCGAAGTGCAGGTGCCCATGGCCTTGTTGCCTGGCTTTGTTGCCGAGAGTCTGAACAGCCAGCTACCGGCTCGCCTGCAGGACGACGGCATGCTGCGCCTGCAGGTGCGTCCGGGCAACTGGGTCGTGGACCTGGTCGGCCACCGCATGGCACCCACCAGCACACTGGCCTTGCCGCAAGGCCAGAGCGAAGAAATCTGGTCCTTTGTAGCGCACAACGAGCTGCGCGTGGTCAACGCCCAGGGCCTGACCAGTGTGGACCCCAAACAGGTTCCGCTGCCAGACGTCTGGCGCGGCTACCCGGCATTCCAGATCAAGCCGGGACAATCCCTGCAGTTGGTGGAGTCCCGCCGTGGTAACCCCAACCCCATTGCCGACAAGCTGTCGCTGCAGCGTCAGATCTGGCTCGACTTCGACGGCAAGGGCTACACCATGCAGGATGCCTTTACCGGCACGCTCTCAAGGACCTGGCGACTGGAAATGGCCGCACCCGCTGTGCTGGGCCGGGTTGCGACCGAACACGATGACCAGCCAGTAACCCGGCGCGCCGGGGCCACGGGCGACGGCGTCGAAATGCGGCTTGGTACATTGACCACGATGACCGCCGACAGCCGCCTGGAGGCGAACAGCCGCGTGCTTCCAGCCAGCGGCTGGGCGGTGGACATCAACAGCGCCTCGGCCGACCTGAACCTGCCCCCAGGCTGGCAGTTGCTGCATGCCAGCGGCGTCGACAAGGCCGAAGGCTCCTGGCTGGAGCGCTGGACCCTGTGGGACTTTTTCGTGGTACTGCTGACCACGCTGGTTGCAGCAAAACTGTTGGGCCGCAAGGCCGCAGCACTGCTGGCCTTGGCACTGGTGGCCAGCGCCCACATGCATTGGGCACCGCGCGATGCCTGGCTGGTGCTGCTCGGTGCCCTGGCACTGACCCGGGTATTGCCAAACGGCAAGCTGCAGCGCACCGCCACCTGGGTAAGCCGCCTGTGTGTGGCGGTCATTGCACTGATGCTGCTGCCGCACGCCGTGGAGCAGATCCGTCTGGCCATCCACCCGGCGCTGGAACAACCATGGCAGACCAATGCCGACTCCTCAGGCTTGATGCCGGGTGTGCCGGTCTATAAACTTGGAACAGTGAAGCCCATGCAGGCCGTGGTTATACAGGAAGACATCGTACCTCCGGCTCCGGCTCCGGCGCCAGCCCCGGAGCCCACCGAAACGCCACGTTCCGTCTCGGTAGCGACCCCGGCAGTGGCACCACCTCCTCCCTTTATTCCAAAGCCGGATGCCGCGAGAAGGGCACTGGCAGGCAAGCGGAGCGTAGCGGAATCCAAGCTGTATGCGCCCGTTGGCAATGCGCAAGGCCAGCAGGAGGGTGCCAGTTTGCGCGACATAGACCCCAACGCCAAAGTGCAGACCGGCCCCGGCCTGCCCAACTGGCACTGGCAGACCCACCACCTGCGTTGGCAGGGTCCGGTACAAGCCACGCAGACGCTGCATCTGTTCCTGTTGCCACCGTGGGCAACTGCCGTGCTGCGCCTGGCGGGCTTGGCCCTACTCGTGGCGTCGTTCTGGCTGGCCGTGCGGGCTTTGCCTGCACGCAAGAATGACAATGGTGAACAGCAGCAATCCACCATTCCCAACGCCTTGACCGCAGCATCGCTAGCGGCAGTGTTGGCCATCATGCTGGGCGGCCTGCCCACCGACAGCCGGGCCGCTGAGACTGCCGAAGCGGCGCCGGGGCCTGGCGCCCCCAGCAGCGCCATCCTTGACGAGTTACGCGCCAAGATCACGGGCGCACCAAGTTGCCTACCGCAGTGCGCAGACATTGCGCGGCTGCGGATCGAGGCCCGGGGCTCGCAGATGCAGTTGCGCCTGGAGGTGCATGCGCTGGCAGACACCATGCTGCCCCTTCCCGGTCAGGGCACCAACTGGCGACCCAACGTGGTCAGCAGCGACGGCAAACCAGCCGTCGTGCGCCGTGACGAGAGCGGCGCTTTGTGGCTGGCCGTGCATGCCGGTGTCACCCCCGTGTTGCTGATGGCCGATGTCGGCAACGCGGCCAATGTGGAGGTCACCCTGCCCATGCCGGTGCGCGAGGTTACCGCCCAGGCCGACGGCTGGACCTTGAATGGCCTGGATGCGCGCGGCCTGTCCGCTGGTGCTTTAAGCCTGTCGCGCAGCGCCGTGGGCTCGGGCCATTCCGACGACGGCACGCAGCGCGACGGCTTGCCCGCCTTTGTGCGGGTGCAGCGCACGTTGCGCCTGGGCCTGCACTGGACGATGGACACGCAGATCCAGCGCCTGACGCCCAGCCGCGCACCGGTGCGTGTGAAGATACGCCTGCTGCCAGGCGAGACGGTCAACAACGAAACGGTGCGGGTTGAAGACGGCGTGGCACTGGTACAGCTGGGGGCGGAAGAGTCGGCCTCCTTTGCCAGCAGCGTCAAAGAGAATCCGCACCTGCAATGGACCAGCGGTCAAGACAGCAATCAGATCGAACGCTGGTCGCTGGAACCCTCTACACAATGGCATGTGCAATGGAGCGGTATTGCGCCCGTGCAATATGTAGACTCCGGCAGCCAACGCCTGCTGCTGGGCTGGCAGCCATGGCCCGGTGAAAGCGTGACGCTGGACACCAGCAAGCCAACAGGCAGCGCCGGTCAGACACTCACCATAGACCAGCAAACCATCAGCATGACGCCCGGCCTGCATGCCACCGACGTGGCAGCCAGCGCCAGGCTGCGCACCAGCCAGGGCGGCAACCACCACGTGCAGTTGCCAATCGATGCCGAATTCCTGGGCCTCACCGTTGACGGGGCAAGCCTGCCGGTTCGCCCTCAGGGGCGTGAGCTGCTGATACCCATCACGCCCGGCGCCCATACGCTGAAGATAGACTGGCGCGAACCGCGCGGCATCGATTGGTGGTTTGGCGTGACGCCGCTGGCCCTGGGTACAACCGGCGTCAATGCCACAACCGAGATTCAGCTGGGGCCCGACAGGGTGGTACTGGCAGTGGGCGGACCTGCGATGGGGCCCACCGTGCTGTTCTGGGGCGTATTGCTAGCCCTGCTCGGTGCTGCGTTGGCGTTGGGCAGAACAAGCCGCACGCCGCTGGCCACCGGTGCCTGGTTCTTGCTGGGTATGGGCCTGGCACAGACCACGCTATGGGGTACTGCGGTGGTAGTGGCCTTCTTCTTTGCATTGGCGGCGCGGCGTCTGCCGTACACCGCAAACGGCGCAGGCATGGGGCGCAAGACCTTCAATCTGCTGCAGATCGTGCTGGTGCTATGGGCGCTGTTGTGCGCAGCCATCGTGTTTGATGCCATTCAGACCGGCCTGCTGGGTTACCCGGACATGATGGTCAGCGGCAACGGCTCCAGCGCCGCACATCTGCAGTGGTACCAGGACCGTTTTGCGGGCCAGCCCGAGGCGACCTGGGTCCTGTCCATGCCAGTGCTGGCCTACCGGCTGTTGATGCTGCTGTGGGCGCTGTGGCTGGCCGCATCCATCGTCAAGTGGGTGCGCTGGGCCTGGGAATCGTTCAGCCTGGGCGGCTATTGGCGCAAGCGCGAGACATCCGGGCAAATGCCTACGCAGGTCGCGGCAGGGACCGAGGAAGAGAAGCCGGAACCGGCCTCCCCCCATTAGCGGCGGTGCACGTGGCGGGCTCAGTCGCTGGGCCAGCGCAAGCTGCGCGCAGCCTCGGTGACTGGGGATGCGACACGCCATTGAAGAATGTAGGGATCCGCATCGCTGCCCGGCCAGACCGCGGCAGCCAAGGTGCGCACAGGCGCCGGTCGTGTGTCGCTTGCATCTGGCTTGGCGCGCGGGACCGCACCAGCTTTGCGCTGCCGGCTATTGGTAGACATGGATTTCATGCTGCTTCTACTCCATCAATAAAGTCCATCACACGGTCAAGTTGAACCGGCACATTCAGTGCCGGTGCGTGGCCGCAATCGGCTACTTCCATCACCTGCAGCCGCCCCGTAGCGCCGGGGCCGCGCCGGCCCATCTCGGCAATGGTTGCATCCAGCACCAACTCCGATGCAACACCGTGCAGGCACAGTACGGGAATCTGCAGTGCGTCATAGTGCCGCCACAGCGCATAGTCGTTGGGGTGGCTGACAAACTGCTGCACCATGGCCGGGTCGTAGTGCGTGGTCACACGGCCGTCCGGCAGGCGTCTGGCGGAGGACTCTGTCAGCAGGCGCCACTGCGCGTCGCTGAGCCAACCGAACGATTGGTAGATCTGGCGGAAATACGCCTCCAGCTCCAGCAGCGTGGCAAATGCCGGTGGCTTGCCGGCATAGTCGCGGATGCGGGCCAGCGCGGGCTCTGCCAGGGCAGGCGCGTTGTCGTTCAAGGTCAGGCTGCGGATGCGCCCCTGCATGGTCGGCTCGAACAGGCCGGCGGCGCACACGGTGCCTATTGCGCCCCCCATGGAAGTACCGACCCAATGGGCCTGCGCAATACCCAGTTGGTCAAACATTTCTGTAGCCATGCGCGCATAAAACGCCAGGCAGTAGTGCTGTGCAGGCTGTGGACTCCACTGGCTCCAGCCACGGCCAATGGTGTCGGGGCAGATCACGCGGTAGCGCGAACTCAAATGCCTGGCCAATTCATCCATGTCACGACAGTTGCGCGCCAGGCCGTGCCAGGCGATGACCACCGGGGCCTGTTCCGCACCCCACTCTGTGTAGTGCATCTCCAGGCCGGCACATTGAATGAAGTGCGAACGAAACGCCATGAATGAACTTCTTTCTAAATTTGCAGCTCAGCTCAGCGCAGCAGCTTGCCGTTGGAGCCGATGACCGTGACTTCCACAAAACGCGAACCAACGCGGTTGTTGGCGGAGTAGCTGACGCGGGTTCCACCCAGGTCCAGGTTGTCCAAGCTCTCCAGAGCCTTTACCAATTTGGCGCGTGTTGGTGCCGGTCCGGCTCTGCGCAAACCCTCGACCAGCACCTTGGCACCCAGGAACTCTTCAAAGCTGGTATAGCTGATGGCCTGGCCCGCCGCATATTTCTTCATCAGCATTTGGTATTCGCGCACCACCGGCTTGGTGGCACCAAACGGATACGGCACCACCTGCGAGATGCCCAGCCCGTGCACGGCATGGAGTCCGGCCAACTTGACCAATTCGGCCGGGTCCACCACCGAGATGTTGTACAGCTGACCGCCACCGCCCGCCGCGCGGTACTGCTTGACGAACGCCGCCGTCGAGCGATTGACGGAGATCATGATGATGGCCTGTGCCTCGGCGCGTTTGATCTGTTGCACGGCATCCCGCACCTGGTCGGTGTTGCGCTCGTAGGAGGCGGCACCCACCAGCGTCATGCCACGCCGTGTCACCGCCGCTTCCACACCGGCCAAGCCAGCCTTGCCAAAAGCATCGTTCTGGTACATCACGGCGATACGGGTCATGCCCAGCGTCACCACCTGGTTCACCATGTGTTCGGTTTCATCCAGATAGCCGGCCCGCAAATGGAAGATATACGGGTTGAACGGGCTGCGCAGTGCCTCGCCACCGGTATAGGGCGCCACCAGCGGTGCCCCACCCACGTCCAGAATGCCGTCGGAGAGAAGCTTGGACACATTGGCCGTTCCGGCAAACCCAAACAGGGCGATCACCTCCGGGTTGGCCAACGCCTCCTGCGTCAGCCGCACCGTCTCGTCGACCTTGTAGCCGTCATCGACAACGGTGTCCTGG
>JACXTT010011331.1_pt1 | contig 11939 bp, 5 predicted proteins | sample 9270951 | NCBI WGS metagenome assembly JACXTT01 (sample SAMN15532306, study PRJNA645909) | rock metagenome | isolation source: weathered quartz diorite | place: Puerto Rico | collected 2017-06-21 | reverse complement strand
AACCTCACAAATCAGGTTCGAAACATCGCCGCGGTTACCACCGCCGTTGCCAGAGGCGATCTTTCCAAGATGATCACTGTCGATGCGCGCGGCGAATTTTTGGAGCTGAAAAATACTGTTAACACGATGGTGGATCAACTCAACTGGTTCGCATCCGAAGTGACGCGCGTGGCGCGCGAAGTGGGAACCGAGGGCAAACTTGGCGGTCAGGCGGACGTGAAAGGCGTCGCCGGCACCTGGAAGGATCTGACGGACAGCGTGAATTTTATGGCGGGTAATCTCACCACCCAAGTCCGCAACATCGCCGCGGTAACGACCGCCGTCGCGAATGGCGACCTGTCGAAGAAGATCACCGTCGAGGTTCGCGGCGAAATCCTCGAACTCAAGAATACAGTCAACACGATGGTCGACCAGCTCAATTCATTTGCATCGGAAGTCACGCGCGTGGCGCGCGAAGTCGGAACGGAAGGACGGCTCGGCGGGCAGGCGGAAGTAAAAGGCGTTGCCGGAACGTGGAAAGATCTGACGGACAGCGTGAATTTCATGGCATCGAACCTCACGAATCAGGTGCGAAGCATTTCAAAAGTCGTGACGGCAGTGGCAAACGGAAATCTCAAACGCAAATTGGTGTTGGAAGCAAAAGGCGAGATCGACCAACTCGCCGAAACAATCAATGAAATGATCGACACGCTGGCCACATCTGCAGAGCACGTGACGACAGTAGCGCGCGAAGTGGGTATCGAAGGAAAGCTGGGTGGTCAGGCGAATGTGCCGAACGCAGCGGGCACATGGCGCGACCTTACGAACAACGTGAACCGCATGGCCGCAGCGCTCACATCGCAGGTCCGCGCGATCGCGGATGTAGCGACGGCCGTAACGAAGGGCGATCTTTCGCGATCGATCACTGTGGATGCTGTAGGCGAAGTGGCGGCATTGAAAGACAACATTAATGAAATGATCCGGAACTTGCGCGAGACCACAAAGCGCAACACCGAACAGGACTGGCTCAAGACGAATCTCGCCCGATTCACGCGTTTACTGCAGGGGCAGCGCGACCTGTTGGCAGTATCGAAATTGATTCTGTCGGAGCTCGCGCCATTGGCGAACGTCCAACACGGCGTGTTCTATATCAATGACTCGAACGATGGTGAACCCGATCTCCGGCTCTTGGCAAGCTATGCGTTCAATACGCGTAAACATATCGTCACTCGCATTCGTGCCGGAGACGGCATCGTCGGCCAAGCAGCTCTCGAACAGCAGCGGATTCTCCTGACCGATGTGCCGCGGGATTACATTGAGATCGGATCCTCACTGGGTGAGGCGCCGCCATTAAATGTCATTGTCTTGCCGGTGTTATTCGAGGGACAGGTGAAAGCGATTATTGAGCTGGCATCGTTCCACCGGTTTAGCGACATCCACATTACATTCTTCGATCAGCTCACCGAGATCATCGGCATCATGCTGAACACCATAACGGCCACAATGCGCACGGAAGAGCTGCTCAAACAGTCCCAATCCCTCACTACCGAGTTGCAATCGCGGCAAGCCCAATTGACTGAAACGAACGATCAATTGCAACAGCAAGCGCGGACATTGCAGGAATCCGAAGAACGACTCAAGGCGCAGCAGGAGGAACTCCAACAGACCAACGAAGAGCTCGAAGAAAAGGCAGGGCTTCTGTTCCAGCAAAACAAAGAGGTCGAGCGAAAGAATGCCGAAATCGAAAAAGCCCGCGCATCGCTAGAAGAGAAGGCAGCGCAACTCGCGCTGACGTCGAAGTACAAGAATGAATTCTTGGCGAACATGTCGCATGAGCTGAGAACGCCCCTCAACAGCATGTTGATCCTCTCTCGCCTACTCAGTGAAAACGAAGAAAACAATTTAACCGCGAGACAGGTGGAGTACGCCGAAACGATCCACACGTCGGGTGAGGATCTGCTCCAATTGATCAACGAAATCCTCGACCTATCCAAGATTGAGTCCGGAACCATGGAAGTTGAAAACCGCCGGGTGTTGATTCGGGAGCTTCACGACGATGTGCGTAAGAATTTTGAGCCGGTCGCGAATTCAAAAGGATTGGAGTTCAATGTTGAAGTTCGTTCGAACGCCCCGAACACGATCTTTACCGATGCCCAGCGGTTGCAGCAAATCCTAAAGAACTTGTTATCGAACGCGTTCAAGTTTACCGACGAGGGATCGGTGACGCTGCGCATCGAAACGGTTAGCCGAGGGTGGAGCGTAGGTCATAAAACGCTCGATCAAGCCGATCAGGTCGTAGCGTTTTCCGTGATCGATACGGGAATCGGCATTCCCGCGGACAAACATCGAATTATTTTCGAGGCATTTCAGCAGGCCGACGGGACAATCACGAGAAAGTACGGCGGTACCGGGCTGGGCTTGTCTATCAGCCGCGAAATCGCGGACTTGCTCGGCGGAGAACTCCGAGTGAAGAGCGAGCCGCGGAAGGGAAGCACCTTCACGCTCTATCTGCCTCGCAAACGCGAGGGGACCATGGCGCCAGCCCCATCAACCCGAGCCTCGGAAGATGAGGAACCACATTCGTCGGCCGCCGGCGCAGCGCCCGTGTCCCTGTCTCTCTCCGATGATCGGGACACGATCGAAGACACCGATCTGGTTCTCCTCATCATTGATTTTGATGCCCAATCCGGCGAGAACATGGTCCACATAGCGCGTGACCACGGCTTCAAAGCGATCGTAGCCCTCGGTTCGGACACGGCGATGCGATTTGCGCGCGACGTGAGACCTGACGCCATTGTTCTCAGACCCGACGACGAGGGATGGATGGTGTTGGACCTTCTGAAGCGCGATCTCACAACGCGGCACATTCCTGTACAGATTATCGCCGCCAAGAACGATCGGCAGCGTGCCCTGAACATCGGCGCGTTTGGATTCTTGGAATCTGATGTGGACGATGAAACGCTCGCGGAGGGTCTCGAGAATATGAAGAGATTTCTCGAGCGGGAGGTGAAGAATCTCTTGGTCGTCGAAGATGACAAGAACCAGAGGAAAGCGATCTCGGATATTATCGGAGATGGCGATGTCCAGATCGTCGCTGCCGGCACTGGCGATGAAGCGCTGGCCGCGCTGCGTTCCACGCACTTTGATTGCATTGTGGTTGATCTCGGACTGCCGGACATGTCCGGTTTCGATCTGCTCGAGCGGATCAAGAAGGAATTGGGGCTTTACGATTTGCCTGTGATTGTCTACACGGCAAAGGATCTTTCCTCAAAGGAAGAGACGCGCCTGCGGAAACTCGCAGAAACCATCATCATCAAGGACGCGCGATCTCCAGAACGGCTACTTGCAGAAACGGCGCTGTTTCTGCATCGTCCCCCAGAAAACCTGCCGCCGGTCAAGCGGCGCATGCTGGAACAGGAACAGAGGACTGATCCCGTGTTGACAGGGAAGAAACTTCTTGTGGTCGATGATGACGTGAGAAATATTTTTAGTCTCACAAGCCTGCTGGAGCGGCATCAGATGGTCGTCATGTTCGCTGAAAATGGCCATGATGCTCTCGAGACGTTGAAAGATACGCCGGACGTGGATGCGATTCTTGTTGATGTCATGATGCCTGAAATGGATGGCTATGAGACGATGCGTGAAGTCCGCAAGATGCCCCGCTTTAAGGACACGCCCATCATTGCAGTCACTGCGAAGGCTATGAAGGGTGATCGCGAAAAATGTGTTGAAGCTGGAGCATCGGATTACGTTTCGAAGCCTGCGGATGTGGATCGGCTGTTGTCGTTATTGCGAGTGTATTTGGGGAAATGACAGATAAGGTCAATATTCTTCTCGTCGACGACCGGCGGGAGAACCTGTTGGCTCTTGAGGCCATCCTCGGCAAACTTGATCAGAATCTCGTCAAGGCAATTTCGGGCGGGGAGGCTCTGAAGTTTCTTCTCAAGAATGACGTCGCCGTCATTCTGCTCGATGTCGACATGCCGCACATGGATGGCTTCCAAACCGCGAAGCTAATTCGGGAGCGGGAAAGAACGCGCCACACGCCAATCATCTTTCTTACTGCCATCAGTAAAAATGATGTCCACGTGAACCAGGGATATTCCTTGGGTGGCGTGGACTACATTTTCAAACCTTTCGTGCCTGAGGTATTGAAGTCGAAAGTTACGACGTTTGTCGAAGCCTTCAAACAGCGACAGGAGATACAGCGCCAGTCCGCGCTGCTCAAGGCCGAACGCGATCTTGCCGCTGGCATTCTTGATACGGTTGCGGGCTTTGTCCTCGTGCTGGATCGCGATGGGCGCATTCTTCGCGTCAATCGAGCGTTTCAGGAATTGACGGGCTACACATTCGATGACGTTCGAGGAAATTTTCTTTACAAATATTTGGAGGAGAACGATACGGCAGAGAATTTCCTCAAGTCGGGCAAAGGCCCAACGGAATGCCGCGAATATTGGCTCACAAATGGAAATATTCGCCTGCTCGTTTCCTGGTGCTGCACGGCTCTGAGTAAGGATGTCGGAGGTAGCGGGCACTTCGTCGTAACCGGCCGCGACATCACCGAGCTGCGTCTCCGTACCGATGAGCTCGAAGCTTTCACCTATTCCGTTTCACACGACATGCGCGCGCCCGTGCGAGCGATCGACGGATTTACGCGAATTCTGATCGAAGAGTACGCGAACTCGCTCGACGATGAAGGCAAGCGTCTGTTGGAGATCGTTCGTCAAAATACGGAGAAGATGGGACAGTTGATCGATGGCTTGCTTGCGCTATCCCGGCTCGGCCGTGAAAAATTAATGTTCACCGATATCGATATGACCGAAGTTGCAAAGGCCGCATTCGAAGAGCAAAACGCGGCCGGAGGCAGCGGGCGGAACATCACGTTCAGGCTTGAAGAACTGCCGGTCGCTTACGGCGACAAGCGGCTCATCACGCAGGTATTTCAGAATCTCTTGGCGAATGCGATCAAATTTACGAGAAACCAACCGGCCGCAACGATTGAGGTGGGCTGCCGAGCCGGCTCCGGTGAGGACATTTACGTCGTACGGGACAATGGCGTTGGATTTGATATGAGCCACGCGCAAAAACTCTTCGGAACTTTCCAGCGCCTGCATGCTGCGAATGAATTCGAAGGAAGCGGGATCGGTCTTGCCACAGTACAACGCATCATTGATCGTCACAGCGGCCGCGTTTGGGCGGAGGCGGAGCCGAACAACGGCGCCGCATTTTATTTTTCGTTGCCCGTGAAGGAACAACGGAAGGCTAGTTAACGCTTACGCCGCCCGGTCCGCTCGATCCTCCAACACGTCCCGGTACAATTTGGTCAAGTATGAACGTATAAGTACGCAGTCAAAGCTGGACGCCCGCCCGTTTTTGGGTTCCTCCTGCACAGTGCCCTGCGCGCGGGCTTGGAGGAACGTCAAGTACTTCAGTGCATAACTCCGCATGGCACTGTTCGACAAACCTAAACAGTAACGTTCGGCTGCCTGCGTGAACAGCGCGAAAGCTTCTGATCGGTCTGTACTTTGTATCTTCATTCCGTCCTGTCACCCCAATGGAATATGAATTCTTCCGACCTGTACAGGACTAGCGGCATTTGGAGTGCCAAGAATCAGGATACGTTCTGAACTGCGGCAGAAGCGGGTTCGCGCAACGGTAAGCTAACTGTGAACGTTGCGCCGCGTCCTTCTCCCTCGCTGGAAGCCTCGATAAGACCGCCGTGTAATTCGACGAGATGCCTCGCGATGGAGAGACCGAGCCCCAGGCCTCCTGCGGTGCGGCTCGACATGGTTTCGGCTTGGCGGAAACGGTCGAAGACGTATGGGAGAAAATGAGGACTGATGCCTCTACCCGTATCGGTGACGGTGAGTCTCGCTTGCGCTTCGGTGTACTCTAACTTCACTCGAACGACGCCCGATGCGGGTGTGAACTTCACTGCATTCGACAAGAGATTCCACACGATCTGTTGCAGACGATGCTGATCGCCAGAAACGCGTCCGCCATCGGGCATGTGGTCGCATTCCAGTCGCACGCCTTTAGCGTCGGCGGTAGGCCGAACGGAATCAACTGCGGCTTCGACGACTTCCGATAATCGCACCGGCTTCAATTCCAGGCGGAGGCGGCCGGTAATAATTCGCGACACATCGAGCATGTCCTCGATAAGTTCGGCCTGCACCTTTGCATTTCGCTCGATCGCCTCGAAAGCCCGGGCGGTCGTGACTTCGTCAAGACGCTTGGAGCGGAGAATTTGTGTCCAGCCTAGGATCGCGTTCAGAGGAGTTCGAAGTTCATGCGACAGTGTGGCGAGAAATTCGTCCTTCGCGCGATTGGCGATTTGGGCTTCGCGATACAGCCGTGCGTTCTCCAGAGCCAGGCTGATTCGTCGCGCCAAATCTTGCGCAAAGATCAGTTCGGTCGAAGTGTAGCGGCCCGGCTTCGGTGAAGCAAAGCCGATGACGCCAAGCACGGAATGACGGCCCGGAATCGGCACCACGACCGCAGAACGAAGACCCAACAGTTTCAAGGCGTCATATTTTGCGTTGTCTCGGACTGCTTCCCACAATTCGTCATTACTGATGTCGGAGAACAATTCCGGCGTGCCTGTTTGAAATACGCGCACAACCGGTAATGTTTCGCTCGACAGATCTTCTGGTCGAATCTCCACTTGCTGAGCAAGGAATTCCTTTTCAGGATCGACGTGAGCGATGAGCGCTGAGCTGATCTCATGACCGTCCAGAGCCAGATAGACGAAACACCAGTCCGCGAAAGTCGGAATCGCGAGTCTGGATATATTGACGAGCGTCCTCTCATAATCCAATGTTCCAGCGAGCATCGTGCTGGCTTCTGCAAGAAACGCGGAACGGCGCTCCGATGCTTCGGCCTCGGCGCGCGCGGCCTCCGCACGGATGAACTGTTCGCGCTGTTGTTCGGACCGTTTGCGTTCCGTAATGTCATTGCCGGTGAGGATCGTGTGGTCGGTGCCAAGAGCGGTCTTCGACCATGCGATCAGCCGCGACATTCCATCTTTCGCTTGCCAGTAATTTTCAGCTTCGCTCATTTCTTGCCACGGCCCCGTCGATACAAAGAATGAGCTCAGCGTCCGTCCTTTTACTTCGTCGTGCGAGTAGCCGAGAATTCGCTCGAATGCTCGACTCGCTCGGACGATCTGTTGGGAAGCATCGAGCACGATCACGATGCTGTCTGCAGTATCCAAGACGGCTGAGATGAAATCTCGTTCGGCTTGCAGCTCGACATTCAGCTTTCGAATCTCGTCGTTGCTGCTCGCGAGCTCCGACACGATTTGTTGCAACAGCTTCGCTTGTCGTTTGACCTCTTCGGTCTTCTTGTGAAGCTCCACGAATGCTGTAACCTTCGCAAGCAGGACCTCCGGCACGAATGGTTTCGTCAGATAATCGACCGCCCCCAACGAATAACCTTTGAAGACGTGCTGTTCCGTCTTGTTGATCGCAGTCAAAAAGATAATCGGCGTATGGCGTGATTTTTCGCGTTCAAGAATCAAAGCGGCCGTTTCGAAGCCGTTCATGATCGGCATATCGACGTCAAGAATGATTAGAGCGAATTCCTGATTGAGAAGCAGCCGCAAAGCATCAAGACCGGATTCCGCGCGGACGATATTTTGACCGAGCCCCGTTAATAGCGCCTCGAGCGCAACGAGATTTTCAATATGATCATCAACCAGCAAAATGCTGACCTTATCTTCATTCATACTTCAGTCCTTTGGCCAGCAGAGAGCGCATTTAGAAAAGACGCGATTTGTTCCAGCGGCAAAATTTTGTCGACTGCGACGGCATCAATGGCGGCTTTCGGCATGAGATGACCTTCCGCTGCTGCAGGGTCCTGAACTAAAACGTAGCCGCCCACTTCTTTGATTCTCGTAAGCCCGGCCGTACCGTCCTTGCTCATTCCTGTCAGCAATACGCCTATGACACCTTCGCGGAACGTTTCCGCCGCAGATTGAAAAAACACATCGATCGACGGGCGTGCATGCAAGATGGGCTCGTCGGTAGAAAGAGCGAAATGATCGTCATCGACAAGAAGGTGATAATTCGGCGGGCAGACGTAAATGTGTCCTTCCTTGATTTCGTCTTTGTCATTCACCTCAATCACGGGCAGATTCACCTGGGTGGCCAGCAGGGGAGCAAACAGTTCAGAATCCCCATAGCTCCGGTGGTGAACCACGGCGATCGGAAGCGGAAAATCTTTTGGCAGCGCGCCGAGTACGGTCTTCAGCGCGTGAAATCCGCCGAGCGAAGTTCCTATTGCAACGATTTGAAAAGCCATCAAGCAATTCTCCGATACAGTCTTGCAACCCCGTCGATTTCTTCGTAAGCGTGTTCGTGCGGGCTAAACTTCAAGGTCTCCTTCGCGCCTAAGCCCAGGACGCCGAACACTGCGAGACTTTGGTGGAGCAGATTATGAACTCGAGCTTGCAGTTCGCTGTTGAAATAGATCATGACATTTCTGCAAAGGATCACGTGGAACTCGTTGAACGACGAGTCCGTTGCCAGATTGTGCTGAGCGAACACCACATTATCGCGAAGCGATGATTTCAGTATGACTCGGTCGTATGCCGCCCTGTAGTAATCCGAGAAGGATTGCGTTCCGCCGGCTTTGATGTAGTTGTTCGTATACGTTTGCATCAAATCGATCGGATAGATACCGTCCTTCGCTTTCTTCAAAACGGCATCGTTGATATCAGTAGCGTAGATGCGGCAGCGATCGTAGATTCCTTCTTCCTGCAAGAGGATTGCGAGCGAGTACACTTCTTCGCCCATAGAAACGCCGGCAAGCCAAATTCTTATGAAGGGATACGTCTTGAGTAAAGGAACGACATCTCTTCTGAATGCCCGGTAGAAGTGAGGATCGCGGAACATTGCGCTGACATTGACCGACAGTGAATACAAGAAGCGTTCCAGCCAGGCAGTGTCATGAAGGATTCGATCCTGAAGAAGAGAGATCCTTTCAATTTCTTCATTCCGCATGAAGTTCCAGATGCGGCGCCTGAGCGAGGACAAGGCGTAGTGCCGGAAGTCGAAGCCATATTGGCGGAAGATGCCCTCGAGCAAGAGCTCCAGCTCGATTTCTTCGACGGATTGGTAGTGCTGCTGTGTTGCGAACATGGAAACCCTGCGGCCGCCCCCTATTTAAACAGCCACACTCTCAATAGCGATAACAATTGCTCGCTGTCTGCGGGCTTCGTGATGTAGTCGGAAGCGCCGGCCTCAATACACTTTTCTCGGTCTCCCTTCATGGCTTTGGCAGTGAGAGCAATGAGCGGGACCTGTCGAAATTCATTCATCCCGCGGATCCGCTGCATCGCTTCATAGCCGTCCATCTCGGGCATCATGATGTCAACGAGCGCAACGTCGACATCTGGAACGCTCTTCAGCATTTCAATCCCGTCTCTGCCGTTCTCTGCGTACAACACTTGCATGTCGTAACGCTCGAGAAGGCTGGTAAGAGCGAAGATGTTGCGCATATCGTCATCGATGATGAGCACTTTCTTGGCAGCCAGCACGGGATCCTTTTTGCGAAGTTGCTCGAGCATCTGACGCTTCGGCTCTGGGAGATTCTCCTCCACACGATGCAGGAAGAGCGCCGTCTCATCCAATAGCCGTTCGAGTGACCGGACATCCTTCACAATGATCGTCTCTGCCAACCGACGCAGTTCCGTCTCTTCGCGCTGGCTGAGATCCTTGCCGGTGTAAATGATGATCGGGATATTGCCGATCTCGCCTTTGATCCGTTCCATCAGTTCGAAACCGTTCATGTCGGGCAAGCCAAGATCCAGGACCACGCAATCGTAACGCTTGCTGCGGAGCTGGCTCATCGCCTCCTCAGCTGTGCCGACTGCGGTGGTTTCAACATCGCCGTCGCCGATGAGTTCAATGATGCTCTGCCGCGCGACTTTGTCATCCTCGATCACCAGCAAGCTTTTCACACCGCGCTGGACAAAACTTTCAATCTTTCCAATTGAGTCCCGAAGCGGGTCGGGCGTGACCGGTTTGTTCTCGAATGCCATAGCGCCCATCTTCAAGCCGCGCTGTTTTTCGTCAGAAACGGAGATGATGTGCACCGGAATGTGGCGTGTGGCTTTTGTATGCTTCAAGCGATCGAGAACGCTCCAGCCGTCCATGCCCGGTAACTCGATGTCGAGCGTGATCGCGCTCGGCGTGTATTGACGAGCCAAAGCGAGACCGACGTCGCCACGCGTGGCAACTAGGGCCTTGAAGCCGCGCTCACGAGCCATCTCCATCATGATCTTTGCGAAGTTCACGTCGTCTTCGATAATAAGGAGCGTTCGATCGCCTCGTACGATATCGGCGCGGTCGTCGTCCAAGACACTCTCCATGATCACCGGTTGAACTTCGATCTCTTGTGATGTTGGCATTTCCTCTACATACGCACGCAGCGTCCGCTTCTTCGTATCGGGCGTGTACGACAGCGGCAGATAGAGTGTGAATGTGCTGCCCTCTCCTACCGAGCTGTCGAGCTGAATCTCTCCGCCCAGCAGCGTCGCGATTTCGCGGCTGATCGAAAGACCGAGGCCGGTGCCGCCGTATCTTCGCGTGATGGTGCCATCGGCTTGCTGGAACGATTCAAAGATGATGCGATGTTTGTCCGCTGAGATGCCAATTCCGGTGTCCTTCACAGAGAAGGCGATCACCGACTCGGCTCCGCTCAAGACTTTGTTGTCCGCATTCCAACCGCCTTTCGCTCCCGTGATGTTGACCGAAACTGTTCCGCGTTCTGTGAACTTGAACGCATTGGATAGCAGATTCTTCAGTACTTGATGCAAGCGCCGTTGATCCGTGTAAACTCCCGGCGGCAGCAGAGGATCGACATGAATCGAAAACTCCAGACTTTTGTCGTACGCGACCTGCCGGAAAGTGCGTTCGACGTAATCTGAGAGGTCGCTGAACAGTACGCGCCCGATTTCGACCTCCATCATGCCGGATTCGATCTTGGTGAGATCCAGGATTTCATTGATCAGATCCAAGAGATCCGAACCTGATGAATAAATCGTGCGGGCAAACTCTTTCTGCTTGTCGGTCAGGTCCTCGCCTTCCGACAACAGTTTCGCAAGGATCAGCATGCTGTTCAGCGGCGTGCGCAATTCGTGCGACATGTTCGCCAAGAATTCGGATTTGTACTTCGATGTGATCTCGAGCTGTTCTGCCTTTTCCCCCAGCGCGCGGCTGGCACGTTCGATTTCCTGGTTCTTACGTTCGACTTCCAGATTCTGCTTCGCAAGCAAGTTCGCTTTTTCTTCCAGTTCTTCGTTCGTCTGCTGCAATTCGTCTTGCTGTTGCCGCAGGCGTTCTTCCGATTGCTGGAGGGATTTTGCCTGTTCCTGCAAGCGGCGGTTCGTCTCCGTCAATTCGGCTTGCCGGGTCTGCAGTTCGTTTGCGAGGGTCTGCGACTGCTTGAGCAATTCTTCTGTTCTCATCGTCGCTGTGATGGTGTTCAACACGATACCGATCGATTCCGTGAGTTGATCGAAGAACGTCAAGTGGATATCGCTGAATCGGTGGAACGACGCCAGCTCGATCACTGCCTTGATTTGTCCTTCGAACAAAACCGGCAGCACAACGATGTTCAGCGGCGGCGCTTCACCCAGTCCGGAATTGATCTGGATGTAAGTGGAAGGAACGTCGGTGAGCAAGATACGATCTTTCTCGAACGCGCACTGGCCGACCAACCCTTCGCCGGCTCTGAACCGGTTCGCGATTCCTTTTCGCTCGCGATAAGCATAGCTGGCGAGCAGCTTCAGATCGGCCTCTGAACCATCGGCGCCTTCATTGAGGTAGAACACGCCGTGCTGCATCGAGACGAGTGGGGCGAGTTCGGACAAAATCAGTTTGGACACAGCGAGCAGGTCGCGTTGTCCTTGGAGCAAGCGATTGAATTTCGCGAGGTTCGTTTTCAACCAGTCCTGC
>JACXTT010011330.1_pt1 | contig 11940 bp, 12 predicted proteins | sample 9270951 | NCBI WGS metagenome assembly JACXTT01 (sample SAMN15532306, study PRJNA645909) | rock metagenome | isolation source: weathered quartz diorite | place: Puerto Rico | collected 2017-06-21 | reverse complement strand
GGGATGTCCAGACCGGGCTCGTATGGATGACCAAAATCCTGACGGATCCGTTTCACGATATCAAGCTCTATCATAAGGCACCGGTTTACCTGCTGCACGGCGAGCTCTTCGATTCCGAGGTCTTCGAATCTAAGGGCGCCTGAGCAGCAGCTTTGGAACTAGTCTCGCTCAGCTGATTTTGGCGGCTTGGCGCGGCGCAGACTCCCTGTAAGGCGACGGACGATCATCTCGCGCAAAATTTGGCGCCGGATCGACCGGTTCGTCGCCACGAGATCGGACCACCACCAGCCATCCTGCTGCATGGCCTTGGCGGCGGCTACGAAGCGGTCCGCGACTGCTTCGAAGTCCGCGTCTTGATAGTTTAAACTGAAGATAATTCGCCCCGTACCGATCCAGCTGAGCGCCAAGCCTTCCCTGCGCAGGTAGTATTGGAACATCCAATTATAGCGTGACGGCCGGGCGTACAAAATATTCCAAATCGACGACATGTTTTCGATCCGTACGGGAAGGTCCTCGTCCTGCATCCGGCGATTAAGCTTCTCCCTTCTTCCATTCCATATCTTATCGAGATCATGATACAGCTCGCGAATTTCCGGACTGCCGGATTTCTGCAAAAACGCATACATCGCGCCCATGACATAGGGATGGGAGTTAAAAGTTCCACGGGCAAAGCAGACGTCGGCCGGACGGTCATCGCGGTAGCGCTTCATCAATTCCTTTCGTCCGCAGACAACGCCGACCGGCAGGCCTCCTCCAAGCGTCTTGCCATAGGTCACAATGTCGGCCTCTACTCCAAAATATTCCTGCGCCCCTCCCAGCGCGAGGCGAAAACCGGTAAAAACCTCGTCAAAAATCATTACGATCTTGCCTTCGCTGCAAACGGCACGCAGCCGCTTCAGCCAAGCGGCATAAGCCCTTTTGTCGAAATGCGCTTGCCGCGCACTGTCGACCAGCGAAGCATCCGACGGCGCGGCTGCATTCGGATGCAAAGCCTGCAGAGGGTTGACAAGCACGCAGGCAATGTCGCGGCGCTTACGCAACACCGCCAAAGAATCCTCCGACATATCTTTCAAAGTGTAGGTCTCGTGCACAGGGGCGGGATTGCCGACACCCGGTTGCACATCGTCCCACCAGCCGTGGTAAGCACCGCAAAAACGGACCAAATGCGACCTTCCGGTGTGATAGCGCGCAAGCCGCACCGCCTGCATCACGGCCTCGGTTCCAGACATATGAAAAGAAATCTCGTCGTGACCGGAAATTTCCTTTATCCGCCGGACATTATAAGCAATCACCGGGTGATACGCGCCAAGGACGGGCCCGAGTTCCCGCACATGTTGATTTCCGCAATCGATGCACGCCTTGTAAAAATCATAGCCGAACACATTCACGCCATAGGAGCCCGTGAGATCGTAAAAACGATTCCCGTCGAGATCGGTAAGCGTCACGCCCGCGGACGACTGCAAAAAAACGCCCGCATTGAGATTCTCCTGCACCAGCCGGCTGTATTGGAACGGCACCCGATAGGCGGCCGTGAACTGAAGGTCCGAGATGCTTTCCTTGACATCCGCAGTGAGCGCGCGCGTCTTCGCAAAGCGCTCGCGGAATTCTTCAGAAAGCCTGGCAAATCCAGCCCGCCGGCGCGCGGCCACGTGTTCAGGGGGGTCGTCGGAACAAAAGAACTGCTCTTCTTCGAATTCGTAGAACGGAATGAGCGATGCGATCCGCTTCGCAATCCTGGAATGCCCAGCAAGCGAAGGATGCTTGGCTTTCGACAGCGCAAGCCTACTCTTCAGTTTCGCCAAGGCGACAACAGCGGCCGCAGCCGCTCCAGCTGCAGACGAGAAAACAAAAACGGGTTGGGACATCATAAACGCAGGGCCTATCGAGACACGATTACCATATCATGACGATTCGCTCCCTCATCGCAAGAGCCGCCCGGCAAGAGGGCCTCAATTTTGTCCTCACCAACAAGATTCCCCGGCGCTCGGCGACGCGGCTCATCGGCTGGTTTAGCAAAATCGAACAGCCATTGGTCCGCGATTTGTCGATCGGAATTTGGCGTCTTTTTTCCGATTTGGATCTCAGCGAAGCCAAAAAGGAACAATTTAAGAGCATGCATGATTGTTTCACCAGGGAGCTCAAGGAAGGCGCCCGGCCCGCCGACCCGGATCCAAAAGTGCTCGCGAGCCCCTGCGACGGCATCATTGGAGCGAATGGCGTAATCCGCGGCACCGAGCTCATGCAGATTAAAGGATCTAGCTACACGCTCGACGAACTGTTGGGCGACGCAAGTCTTGTGAGCCGCTACCGGAACGGAAGCTATGTTACGCTGCGGCTGACGTCCAGCATGTACCACCGGTTTCATGCGCCCCACGACTGCCGCGTGGAGCAAGTGACCTATATCCCGGGAGATGCTTTTAACGTCAACCCGGTCACGCTCAAACGTATTGAAAAGCTCTTTTGCAAGAATGAGCGCGCCGTGGTCCAAACGAGGCTTGCGCTGTCGGGACACCTTGTTGCGCTGGTGCCCGTTGCCGCGATACTCGTCGCAAGCATAAGGCTGCACTTTCTTGACGTCCCGCTGAGCCTCCAGTATGACGGGCCGCATATCCTTGCCTGCGATGCGCCGTATGGCAAGGGAGAGGAAATGGGCTGGTTTGAGCATGGATCGACGATCATCGTCGTTGCGCCAGAAAGCTTCGCGCTCTGCAAGAATGTTCAAGAGGGGAGCATCATCCGCGCCGGACAGCCGCTGATGCTTCTGCCTTGAGTCTGCTTAAGGATACGCGTCGATGGCCGCCCGCTCCCCATTTGCGCCAGTCTCATACCCCGATCTGCCGGAAATCGCGGGCGTGCGCTCTGCCGCTGGCAGTGCCGGTATTCGCTATCATGATCGCACCGATGTGATGCTCGCTCTGTTCGATAAGGGCACAGAGGTCGCGGGTGTCTTTACGAAGTCGAAATGCGCGTCTGCACCGGTTGAGTGGTGCCGAGCGAGGTTGAAGCGCGGAAAGGCGCGGGCGCTCGTCGTCAATTCCGGCAATGCCAATGCTTTTACCGGCCGCAATGGCGCGGAGGCCGCCAAATTCACTGCCGCGCTAGCCGCGCGGGCGAGCGGTGTGCCCGCAACCGAGGTTTTTCTGGCTTCGACGGGAGTCATTGGCGATCCGCTCGACGCTTCGAAATTCGATGGCGTTTTGGAGCAGCTCGCCGCACATGCCGCTCCCGATGGCCTGCTCGAATCCGCTAAGGCAATTATGACGACCGACACATTTCCAAAAATTGCAACCGGCACGGCGCTGCTCGGTGGCGTCGAGGTGACGCTCTCCGGCATGGCCAAAGGTGCCGGTATGATCGCGCCGGACATGGCGACCATGCTTGCCTTTATATTCACGGATGCGCCGATAGCCGCGTCCGCCTTGCAGTCAATGCTCTCGAGGAGCGTCAAAACATCGTTTAACGCGATCACCGTCGACGGCGACACCTCGACATCCGACACATTGATGCTGTTTGCGACGGGGGCCGCCGCAAAACGCGGCGCGCCAAGAATTTTTGCAGCAAACGACCGCCGCCTTGCTTCGTTTAAACAGGCGCTCGACCGCATCCTGCTCGACCTTGCCCACATGGTCGTAAAAGACGGCGAAGGCGCGCGCAAATTCGTCGAGGTGGAAGTGACCGGCGCGGTCTCGGCATCTTCGGCCAAAAAAATCGCTTTCTCGATCGCCAATTCTCCGCTTGTCAAAACGGCGATTGCGGGCGAGGACGCCAATTGGGGCCGCATCGTGATGGCTGTCGGCAAGGCGGGCGAACGGGCCGAACGCGACAAGCTCGCAATCTGGTTCAACGATGTGCGCGTTGCTCATAAGGGTCAGCGCGATCCTGCCTATGACGAGGCGGAAGTCTCCAAGCTAATGCGTTCGGCGGAAATTTCAATCCGCGTGGATTTGGGCTTGGGCAAGGGCGAAGCAAAAGTGTGGACCTGCGATCTCACCAAGGACTATGTCGCGATCAACGGCGATTACCGCTCGTGAAACTCCTGCTCGTGGCTGCCGTCGCTCTCATCGACCCGGATTGCCGCGTTCTGATCGCGCAGCGCCCGGAAGGAAAGACTCTCGCGGGCCTTTGGGAATTTCCGGGCGGCAAGGTCGAGATGGATGAACGGCCGGAGCAGAGCCTCATCCGGGAACTCAATGAGGAACTCGGGATCACGGTCGACGAGGCTTGCCTCGCGCCGCTCACTTTTACGAGCTTCGCCTACCCTGACTTCCATCTCCTGATGCCGCTTTACATATGCCGCCGCTGGAAAGGTTTTGTCGCGGCGCGCGAACATCAGGCCCTAAAATGGGTGCCGCCAAAAGAGCTTCGCGCCTACCCGATGCCGCCCGCCGACGCGCCGCTGATCCCGGCGCTTATCGACCTGCTTTGTGGCTAGGCTAGCGGGGGCGGTGTGCTTGAAATGATCGATTGGCTCTTCCATGCAGTCCGCGAAGCGGCAGGCGTAGCCAAAGCCGCGCTCTATCAAAAACTTCGTCACTGCGCTGGCCACAAGCTGGCGTGCCGGCCGGCAGTTAAGTTGAAATGCTCGGCATCGAAACAGCGGTCCAGGCAGTCCTCAAAGAGCCTGGCAAGGACGTGCAAATACGATTTTCTTGAACCTGTTGCGCTTCGCTCCAGAATCCACACTGGGCTTTCCCGCCTTCGTGATTGACGAAACCGCGACAATCCTTATTCTTCCTTTAGCCGACAGCGAGACTCTGGCGAAACAGCTTGGCGCGGACCCGTTGCTGCTGGATTGTCCGGCCAGATTAACAGCGAATCGGGCATGGCGCTTGGCCGGAAGGGCTGAAGCGGTTTGTCGGATACCTCAAAACGCTGTGAGGCGATCGTCACAATGCCTGCACAAAGCGCACTGGCTCGCCTTGCCCCGGCGTCACAAGCTCGCCCTCCCACATCACGAGCATTCCACGGATGATGGCGCCGACCGGCCACCCTAAAACCGAAGCGCCTTCATAGGGAGTCCAGCCGCACCGCGAGGCGATCCAACGGTCGTTGATGACCGCCCGCCGCTTTAGATCGACGATGGTGAAATCGGCGTCGTATCCGACGGCGATGCGCCCCTTTCCGGCAATCGCGAAGAGCCGCGCGGGGCCCGCGCTCGTCATATCGACAAAACGCAAAAGGGAGAGCCGCCCATTGTTCACATGATCGAGCATGATCGGCACAAGCGTCTGCACGCCGGGCATGCCGGATGGGCTTTGAGGGTAAGGTTTGGCCTTCTCTTCCAGAGTGTGGGGCGCGTGATCGGAGCCCAAAATATCGGCGATGCCCTGCTCTACCGCGACCCATAAACATTCGCGCTGGCCTGCGTCGCGGATGGGAGGATTCATCTGCATTTTTGAACCAAGCCGCGGATAATCCTCCGCGCTCAGAGTCAAGTGTTGCGGCGTCACCTCGACGCTCGCAATATCCTTATGCGCCCCCAAAAAATCCATTTCCTCGCCGCTGGAGACATGGAGCACATGAATTAAGGCGCGCTGTTGCCGCGCGATGCGCAACAGCCGCTGGGTCGCGCGCAGCGCCACCTCCTCGTCCCGCCAGGCCGGGTGCGAGGAGACGTCACCTGGCAAGCGCAGTTCCTTGCGTTCGTTTAGCCGGAATTCGTCCTCGCTGTGAACAGCGGCGCGCCTTTTTGTTTGCCCGAGGATGGCGGCGATTCCGGCATCCTCGGCGACAAGCAGCGTGCCGGTCGACGAGCCCATAAAAACTTTGATTCCGGTGGCGCCCGGCAGCCGCTCGAGTTCCGCAATGTCGCGCCAATTATCCGCCATTCCGCCGACCCAAAACGCGTAATCGCAATGCATGCGGCCCTGTGCCCGCGCCATTTTATCCGCAAGCGCCTCTGCGCCCGTCGTTGGAGGATCGGTATTGGGCATTTCGAAGACAGCAGTAACGCCGCCAAGAACCGCAGCGCGCGAGCCGGTCTCAAGATCTTCCTTGTAGGTAAGGCCCGGCTCGCGAAAATGCACTTGCGTATCGATGACGCCCGGCAAGACGTGGAGGCCGGTAGCATTGATCGTCTCGCCCGCGCTCGCGCGGGAAAGATCGCCGAGCCGGGCAATTTTTCCGCCCAAAATACCGATGTCGCGCGTGCTCACCCCGTTGTGATCGACCAAACTGCCGCCCTTCAAGATCAAGTCGAAGTTCTGCGGCATTTTTGACCCGTCCGAAACGATGTAACTTGCGCCCTGCCGTGGCTCGCTTATCTACGGCGATGCAATGCAAGAGTCGAGGGATTGGACGCACGGAATGTACTGCCTGCTTGAGGATCGCGGTATTATCGCAGTGAAGGGTGCGGATGCGCCCGGCTTCCTGCAGAGGCTCATTACGAATAGCGTGCTTGATATTCCCAATGGAGAGAGCCGCTATTCCGCGCTTTTGACGCCCCAGGGTAAGCTGCTATTCGATTTTTTTGTTGTTCCGCTGAAAGATGAGACAGGCTATCTCATCGATTGTCTCAAGGAGCAGATGGGCGATCTCGTCAAACGTCTGAATCTCCACAAGATGCGAGCGAACATCATAATCGCGGATAAATCCGTAGATTTTGCTGTTGCCGCGATCTTTGGTGGTGGCCTGTGGGAAGGAATCGAGGGCATTATTTATCGCGACATGCGGACACCAAACATGGGCCTGCGCGTGATCGCAAAACGCGACCCATTGCGGCAGATCGCAAATGCTGGCGAGACGGACTATGAAGCGCACCGCATTGGTGAGGGCGTGCCGAAGGGCGGCGCCGATTTTGCCTATGGCGACACCTTCGTTCATGAAGCAAACCTCGATCTCTTAAATGGCGTCGATTTCAAAAAGGGATGCTACGTCGGCCAGGAAGTTGTCGCCCGCGTGGAATTCCGCAAATCGGCACGCAAGCGCATCATAAGAATCCGCTTCGGCGGCCCGGCTCCAGCCCGAGGCACGCAAATCATGGCCGGTGACGTGGCGATCGGGCAGGTCGGTTCGACTATAGGCAGCGAGGGGCTCGCGACAATGCGGCTGGATCGTCTGGAAGAAGCGCAAGTTTCCGGTTTCGAGCTAAAGGCCGGGGAGCTTTCCGTCACCATTTTGGCGCCGGGCTGAAAGGGAGCCGATGCCACAGCACCCGCAAGCCGGCCGCACGTCCCGCTGCCCTTGGTCCGGCACTGACCCTCTCTATGTTGCCTATCATGATCAGGAATGGGGCGTGCCGGAGCGCAACGACCGGGCGCTTTATGAAAAATTGATGCTCGACGGTTTTCAGGCCGGGCTTTCCTGGATCACGGTTCTGCGCAAGCGCGAAGCCTTTCGCGCCGCATTCGACAATTTCGACCCCGAAAAGATCGCGCGCTACAATCCTCAAAAGATCGAACGGCTGTTGCAAAACCCCGGCATAATTCGCAACCGGGCAAAAATCGAAGGCACGATTGCATCGGCGCGCGCGTGGCTCAAGATTCAAGAGGCCGAAGGTTTTTCAAACTATCTTTGGGGTTTTTTCGAAGGCCAGAGCGTGCAAAATTGTTTTCGCGATATGAGCGAAATCCCCGCGACAACTCCGCTCTCTCAGCGCATCGCCAAGGACCTAAAAAGCCGCGATTTCAATTTCTGCGGGCCGACTGTCGTTTATGCCTTTTGTCAGGCAACTGGCATGGTGAACGATCACCTGGTCCAATGCTTCCGGCATGAAGAATGCCGCGCTTTTGCAATACGGTGCGGCTGAGCAAGCATGAAAGCGCGGCGCTTCTCACCCTTGCCGCCAAAGTCGGAGGCCGGTCGGTCGCGCAGCACTCGTTCCTTGCCCAATCCAAATGGTGTGGTTAACTCCCCTCCACGCCTTTGGCAGCGTCGTCGAGGACATTCGCGATTTTGGCAACCTGCTCCGCACTGAGCGGGCCCCGAGAAACACGCAGCCGCAAGGCGAGCTTTAGATTCTCCATCGCGCGAAGGATTTGCGGCGCCGGGCCACCGCCATGGCGTGCGTTGATCTCCGCAATGCGGGCGAAAATCGCCTCGACCAGCCCGCGGTTTTGTTCGAGCACCGTTTCGCCTTCCGGCGTGATTGCATAGAGCTTGCGCGGCCCATCGGTTGACTCGACTCGAATGAGTCCCTGTTCCTCGAGCAGCGTCAAGGCCGGATAAACGATTCCGGGGCTCGGCGCGTATGCGCCGCCAAACCGATCCTCGATCGCCTTGATCAATTCATAGCCATGCGAGGGCTTTTCGCTAATCAGCTTCAAAATGACCAAGCGGACATCGCCCTGATCGAACACCCGGCGGCGGGCGCCAAAGAGCCCGAAATGCCTGCGGCCTCCGCCGCTGGCACCTTCGCCTTGCGCGCAACAGCCGGAGTAACGGTGAAAGCGCATGGGAACCTCCTGCAGAGCTAGTTTAGATATATCTTATACAGATATATCACAATATAGCTTGCACAAGCCGCTCCGCAAAATTTTTTCCTTGCGCGGTCGTCCGGGTCCTTACTGATTGAGAGGGGCGGCGGGTTGGCGGCGGGGAGGCGCTGGCGCAGAGCGTGACCGCCTCTGTGAGGGGATCAATTCCGCCGGTGGCGGATTAATGCCAGCGCCCGTTGTACCCGCCACCTTTTCGACCGCGGCCACCACCGTGTTGCTGGCCGTATCGATCACCGAGGCGGCGCCTTTGGACCAAGCAATATAGGCGGGTTTGGCGTCGGGGGCGACGGCCGCCTTCACGCAGAGGCGCGGAGAAATCGACCTTATTAGGACCGTGACCACTACCGTGTTCGTGGCCGTGTCGCAAACTTCCACGTGGGTACAACTCACGATAGGCGTGTTTCCCATCCCAGGGGTGAGGACGATCCGACTGTAGTAAGCCCACGAGGGCCCCGCCTCCACCGGCGAGGCCATCGGGCCTAGCCCGATGGCCAGCATCGCTCATAGGGCCGTAACCCCCTGCGCCCAGAGGCTTGGATTGCTGTTATCGCTAGGCATAATAGATTTCCTCGATTTCATTGCGGCGGCCCCGGCTGGCGGACTTTTGCATGGGATCCGGTCCAGTGGGATCCCGCCGGCAAGCACGCGTCTGTGGCGAGAAAAAGTCGCTGCAAGCCGCGCTGCAAATTTTTCTTGCGCCGCATTCACGACGCGTTTTCGCAGGGCCGGAATAAGCCGTGACCTAAATTCCGCCAAAGAATCCGCGCAGGCGTGACATATCCGCCATATCGCGGCGGGCGGTTCTGCTTTACAAATAAGGTACATCGTCAACCCATCTTCGATTCGGTCAACAAATGGCTTCTCTCACCCGCCGGACGATCATCGCCGGAGCCTCCGCTTCCGCCGCGGCCGCCCTCGCCGGATGCGTCAACACGAACCCCAATCCCGCCATCAACGCTGCCGCGGTCTCGCCTGATACGACGGATGCCATCGAGCCGCGCTACCGTGAAATCTACGCCGCGGTGAGCGACGGCAAGTTCATCGTTCCTGCGGTCAATTTTGCGCAGGTCGATTCGGCGTATTTGCGCAAGAACGTCGCATACTCGACCAATGAATCGCAGGGCACGATCGTGATCGATCCCGCCAACCACTACCTCTACCATGTAGAGGGCGGCGGCAGGGCGACCCGCTATGGCGTCGGTGTTGGGCGCGACGGTTTCCGCTGGGCCGGAGAAGCAAGGATTAAGAGCAAACAGGAATGGCCCGACTGGTATCCCCCGGAGGAAATGCTCGGCCGCAGGCCGGACCTCATGAAAGATATGGTTGCGCTGCAAAGCGGGATTGGGATGCATGGCGGCCCCGACAACCCGCTCGGCGCCCGCGCAATGTATCTTTGGCAGGGGAACAAGGACACTTATTTTCGTATCCATGGCACCAATGAGCCCTGGACGATTGGGGGGAGCCAATCCTCGGGCTGCATCCGCATGATCAACCAGGATGCGATGGATCTTTATCAGAAGGCGCCGGTCGGCACCCGGGTCGTGGTGCTCGGCTCCGCGAATGCTGTACCGCTTAGCCTCGCCAACGGCTGAGGCGGCATATTATCTTTGGCAACCGCCGCAGTAAAATGTGGCCCGCCCCGATTGGGTGATTCGCTTGATTGAGCCGCCGCATCGGGAGCAGGGTCTATATGCGTGATCATAAACGCGAAAATTGTGCTGAAAATAACCGAGTCTGCCGTCGATTGTGCGATGGTCGCGCAAGGACGAGCCGCCGGCCGCAATCGCTTCCTCAAGCACTTCGCGAATGGCAAGCGCCAGCCGCATAGCATGCGCGCTCGGCGCGCCATCCTTCCGGACGAGAGTCATGGAGGAGCGACGCGGCGATAGACAGGCCCTGTACAAAGCCTCGCAGACATAAATATTTCCGAGGCCGGCAATGAGCTTTTGGTCGAGGAGCGCAGCTTTAAGGGAGGTCCGCTTGGCGCCAAAAAGCTTGGCAAGTGCTGCACCATCAAATTCGTCGCTCAGCGGCTCAATTCCGACGCTGCGGAATAACGGATGTGTGCCAAACGCTTGGCGTGGAATTAACAGCATGAAGCCGAAACGGCGCGGATCGTTGTAGACGATACGCGCGCCTGTCGAAAGTTCGAATACGACATGATCATGAGCGGGATTTTTTGCGGCGGCGTCAGCCTCGGGCAGGGGCCTCTGCGTGTTCGGCGCCTGCTCGACGCGAAACGATCCAGACATGCCAAGGTGCATAACAAGGGACTCTGCGCCGTCGAGATCGGCAATAAGATACTTTGCTCTTCGCCTTAGTGCTTCGACAGTTCTGCCGGTTAGCCTTTCGGCGAAACGTTTTGGAAAAGGAAACCGCAGATCCGCGCGGCGCTGTTCGACCCGGCTGAGCTGCGCCCGCAAAAACACCGTTTCGAGCCCGCGGCGGACGGTTTCGACTTCCGGCAACTCCGGCACTTATGTGCGCTCTCTTTGCGTCCTCGCTTTGGAAGGTTGCAGTTGGGCCGCAAACTGCTTGCGGATCAAGCGAAAAAGGAGGAAACACAGCGCCTGCGTATCGGCAAGGGGCCGGCGCGCTTGCTGAAAATCCGTGCTGCGCCAGCGCAGCCAAAGAGATTATTCCAAGGAGATGATGATGTTCACACGGCGCGATCTCTTGAAGTCGACACCGGCAATAGCTGCTGCAGCGGCCGGCACGGGCCTGGGCTCACTTTCTGCCGCGCCGTCGGAGGCCGCCGAACCTGTCTTCAAAGTGCCGCCGCTTGGCTATGGGTTTGATGCGCTCGAGCCCTATATCGACACGGCTACCATGATGATTCACCATGATCGACATCATGGAGCCTATGTCGCGGCCGCAAATGGGCTTGTGGAAAAATATCCTGACCTCGCGGTGAAACCGCCAGCGCAGATTCTATCCGACCTTGCGATTGTGCCGGAAGCAGTGCGGCAGCCCGTGCGCAACAATCTCGGCGGCCACTGGAACCATTCTTTCTTTTGGGCGCTTATGACACCCGGAGGCGCAAAAGAACCCGGCGGGGAACTTAAAGCAGCAATCGATACGGCGTTTGGTTCGACCGCTAAACTTACGGAGATGGTGAATGCCGCTGGGCTCGGGCGTTTTGGCTCTGGATGGGCCTGGCTTGTCGTCGATAAGACGGGCAAGCTCGATATTATCTCGACTCCCAATCAGGATACGCCGCTCGAACAGAGTGTCCGGAGAGTCGTGCTCGGTGTCGATGTCTGGGAACACGCATATTATCTCAAATATCAAAACAAGCGTGCCGACTATCTCGCGGCTTGGTGGAACACCGTGAATTGGGACCGGGCCGCGGCAAATTTTGCCAAAGCGCCTGTTTGATCGGCTGGCGGAACCCTGTGACACATATTGCCGCCTACGCCGGCGCGGTTTGGTGGTGCGTGGCAGCGGCGCTTTTCTGCGGCTCAATCGTCGCTGGCCTAGCACAGCCCTTTGTGCAGCGGCGCCG
>JACXTT010011329.1_pt1 | contig 11940 bp, 8 predicted proteins | sample 9270951 | NCBI WGS metagenome assembly JACXTT01 (sample SAMN15532306, study PRJNA645909) | rock metagenome | isolation source: weathered quartz diorite | place: Puerto Rico | collected 2017-06-21 | reverse complement strand
CTTCAACAACAACCTGGTGCTGTTCCTCTCGGGCATGCGCAACTACGACATGGCCGTGGCCATGTCCGACTACACCAAGAACCTCAGCTTTGCTGACGCGCTGTTCCAGACCGGTGCGCCCACCATGTTGGGTTCGCTGGACCAGCTGGAGCTGTATGCCAAGGGCAGCAAATACATGCTCACCGGCCGCTCCGGCCAATTGCTGGAGGCCGCGCTGGCGGGCTTCAAGAACAAGATGGTGGCCGACGTTGTGGCCAAGTCGCATGTGATTGTGGGCACCTTTGCCGAACTCAAGGCCGTGGGCAACTCCACCAACCTGGAGGGCAAGACCATCATCACCTCGGCGGTGGACGACGAACGCATGGCGTTCTTCACCAAGTGCAAAGTCAATCTGGTCATTGACGTGTCGCCCAAGCTGTTCCAGGAAGTGGTGGGCATCAACACCATCGAGGCCATGATCCTGGCCACGCTGGAAAAACCACAAGAGGAAGTTTCGGACGACGATTTCGTTGAAATCCTGGACGAGCTGGACATCAAACCACGCCTGCTGCACCCCACGGGCAAGTTCCGCAACATCCGCCGCTTTGCGTTTGTCATCCATCCGCTGAGCCAAAATTACATCCGCAACGCCTTCCCCATCCCCAAGTCCACGCCCAAGTTCGTCATGGACAAGGTCGAGACCCTGGCAGCCCACATGCCGCCCATGGTGTATTGCAAGATGAGCAATATCGTCTCGCCCAACGGGGCCGAGGCCGAGGGCTGGCTGATCTCGGTGGGCGGCACGCCCAAGGAAATGCTAACGCGCAGCCCGGAATTTACCTACCGCCGCCTGCTGCAGGCCTCCAAGATGGCCGAGAAGATGGGGGCGCAGATCATGGGCCTGGGTGCGTTCACCAAGGTGGTGGGCGACGCCGGCATCACCGTGGCGCGCCGCTCCAGCCTGCCCATCACCACCGGCAACAGCTACTCGGCCTCCGGTGCGCTGTGGGCGGCCGCTGACGCCATGCGCCGCATGGGCCTGTTGCATGTCAACAAGCACAACAAGAAGGTGGCAGCCAAGACCATGGTGATCGGTGCTTCGGGTTCTATCGGTTCGGTCAGCGCACGCCTGCTGGCTATGTCATTCGACGAGGTCTACCTGGCCGGGCGCACGCTGAGCAAACTGGACGAGCTGAAGGCCTCCATCCTGAAGGAAACGCCGGACGCCAAGGTCTACACCACCATTGACTACAACGACCTGCTGGCCGACATGGACATGATCGTCACGTCCACTTCGGGTGCCGGCAAGGAAATTCTGGACATCATGCGGGTCAAGCCCGGCTGTGTCATCACCGACGTGGCACGCCCGCTGGACCTGCCAGCCTCGGACGTGGCCAAGCGCCCCGACGTGCTGGTCATCGAATCCGGCGAGATCGATCTGCCGACCAAGGTCAAGGGCTTGAAGAGCATTGGCCTGCCGCCCAACGTGGTCTACGCCTGCCTGGCCGAGACCATTGTGCTGGCGCTCGAAGGCCGCTTTGAAGTCTTCACCGTGGGCCGCGACACCGAGTGGGAAAAGGTCAAGGAAATCTACAAGCTGGGCCTCAAGCACGGCATGAAGCTGGCCGCCATCTCCGGCGTCAATGGCGTGTTCTCGGATGACGACATTGCCAAGGTCGTCAAGCTGGCCAGAAAAGCGCGCCTGACGTGGAAAGATTCGGGTCAGGCCAAGAAGAGCAAGCCTGCGGCTGAGGTGGACGATGCACCGGTCAAAACACCGGCCAAGAAGAAGCCTGTGCTGGCATCGGTGAAGCCGGCTGCACCAGCCAAGAAGGCGGTGGCGAAGAAGGCGCCTGCCAAGGCTGCAGTGGGCAAAACTCCTGCCAAAAAAGCGGCCGCCAAGAAGGCCGCACCGCGCAAGGCGGCGGCGGCTTAGTTATTGCCCCCACGCTCCCTCACCGCGCATGGGAGCGGCCCCACGGCGACTAGGCCTAAGCGCGAAAGATTCATGCACCCACGTACACTGGGCGCATGAACCGCAATCTCTGGCTATTGGCCCTGTGCCAAGGACTCTTTCTTACCAACAACGTCGCTTTCATCGCCATCAACGGTTTGGTCGGCTTTAGCCTGGCCCCGTTTGGCTGGATGGCCACGCTGCCCGTCATGGGCTATGTGGTCGGCGGTGCCCTGAGCACACCGCTGGTGGCCTACACCCAGTCCCGCTGGGGTCGGCGCGTCTCCTTCCAGATCGGTCTGGCTGTGGCGCTGGCGTCGGCCCTGGCGGCTACCTGGGCCGTGTTCGACAAAAACTTCTGGCTGCTGGTCGTGGCCACCGTCGTCGCGGGCTACTACAGCGCCAACGGGCAGTTGTACCGCTTTGCCGCCGCAGAGTTGGTGGAAGCACCACAGCGCGAACGTGCCGTGTCCCTGGTGCTGGCCGGCGGCTTGCTGGGCGCCATCGTCGGCCCCAACCTGGCGGCCCGTTCGCGTGGCCTGCTGGAGGTGCCGTTTGCTGGCGCCTATGCTGTGCTGGCCATGGTTGCACTGTTGGCCATGGTGTTGATGGCCTTCATTCAGTTCCCGCCACACGTTGCAGCGCGGCGCGACCACAGCGCGGGCCGTCCATTGGGCCTCATCATGCGCCAGCCCCTGTTCCTGGTGGCTTGCGCCAGCGCCGCCTTGGGCTATGGGGTGATGAACCTGCTGATGGCGGCCACGCCGCTGGCCATGCAACAGTGTGGCCTGTCCTTTGACAATGTAGCCTTTGTATTGGAATGGCACGTCATCGGCATGTTTGCACCCGGCTTTTTGTCCGGCGGCTGGATCAAGCGCTTTGGCGCGCTACCGGTCATGGGCGTCGGCGTGTTGCTGAACCTGGTGTGCATCGCGGTGGCCCTGTCGGGCGTGGAACTGCAACAGTTTGCCATTGCGCTATTCGTGCTGGGCGTGGGCTGGAATTTGATCTTCACCGGCAGCACCACGCTGTCGCTGCGCGCCTACCGACCCGAAGAAAAAGACAAGGCCCAGGCGGCCATCAACTTCTGCGTGTTCACGGTATTGGCCTGCACATCGTTCGCGTCGGGCGCGTTGGTCACGTCACGCGGCTGGCCGTTGTTGAATTGGGGGTCACTGGTGCCGGTGGTGATGTTGGCGGTTTCGCTGGGGTGGCTGGCGTGGCAACAGCGGGCACGGCGGGCGGTGGCTAGCCTTTGACGGCGAGCGGCCGCGCGGGTTCGCGCTCATTGAAGGCAGGAAATCGCGCCACTTATTTGGCGCGATAAGTCTTGCGCACCACATATATTGGCGCAATACTGCGTGTATTGCGCCAAAAAGAGACCGCGTACATGTCAAAAATCTCCTCCAACCCTGAACTTGACCAGCTAGTCGCACTGGTATCCGCCCACCCAGAAGGTCTTGGCTTGGAAGCTATCACGCAGATGACGGACGGCAGTTTGCCACGCCGCACGCTGCAGCGCCGCTTGGCTTTGCTGGTGGCGCAAGGACGTATCAAGAAGCTGGGCGAGGCACGGGCCGTACGCTACACAAGTCTGCCGCGGTCGGTCGACGAAGTCCTATCTGCCCAACCACTAGGCGGCCACACGGTGCGAGAACCTGATGCGGCCTATGTGAGAACTTCACCACAAGGGGCCGAAATCAGGGCCTACGTATGCCAGCCGCAAGCGTTGCGACCACCAGTGGGTTACAAGCTTGATTTCTTGGAGCAGTACCACCCCAACCATACAGCCTACCTCCCGCCGGATCTGCGCGACCAACTGCATGCCATGGGCCGCTCCTCGGCGAGCCAGACACCTGCAGGCACTTTTGCGCGCAACATTCTCAATCGTCTATTGATTGACCTGTCTTGGGCATCGTCGCAGCTGGAAGGCAACACCTACAGCCGCTTTGATACCGAGCGTCTGATCGAATTCGGCCGAGCTGCCGAGGGCAAAGGCGCGGTGGAAACCCAGATGATCCTGAACCACAAGTCGGCCATTGAATACCTGGTGCTGGACCCGGCCCGTGCTCAGCTAACGCCGGATACCATCATTGCGCTGCACGCCTTTTTGTCCGATGGCTTAATGGCTGATCCGGCTGCGGTGGGCCGCATCCGCCGCCGCGCCGTGGAAATTGGTGGCAGTGTGTACCTGCCCGTCGCCTTGCCACAGCGGTTGGAAGAATTATTTGGCATCGTCATCCAGATGGCTGCGGAAATTCTGGACCCGTTTGAGCAAGCGTTCTTTCTGATGGTGCATCTGCCGTATCTGCAACCGTTTGAAGACGTGAACAAGCGGGTATCCCGCCTGGCCGCCAACATTCCATTCATTCGCCACAACCTGTGCCCACTATCGTTCATCGACGTTCCGCAACAGGCGTACACGGACGCCATGATTGGTGTGTACGAACTCAATCGTGTCGAGCTTTTGCGTGATGTTTTCGTGTGGGCCTACGAGCGGTCCTGCCAGCAATATGTGGCTGTCAAACAAAACCTCGTGCCACCTGATATCTTCAGGCTGCGCTATCGCCAAGCCTTGACTGAAGTGGTTGCAGCCATTGTTCAAGACAACGTGCCCGCGAGCAAGAAGACCGTGCGCGCCAGGTTACCGACCCAAGTGGCGGCGTCAGACAAGGACCATTTCATTCAATTGGTCCTGGAAGAGTTTGCCGCTTTGCACACTGGCAATGCGGTGCGCTTTGGCATCCGGCCATTGGAACTTGCTACTTGGCGGGAGCAGCATGGTGAAAGCAGCGGTTAATTGTTGAGATATTCAAAATGAACGGAAAACTGATATTCAACAATCGCCTAAAACCGCTGATCCAACCACTGTTTCAACCTCGCAAACACCGGTGTGGCGTCCAGCTCGTTGAAGATCTCGTGGTACAGCGTGTCGAAGCACTGGGTTTGCACGATGTTCTTTGGCGCCGCAGCGGCAAAGTCGCGGCTGCCCTGGGCGTTGATCAGACGGTCGTCGCCGGCGTACATCAGCAGCGTGGGCACCGTCCACTGCGCGGCCCGGGCCAGGGTCAGTGGGCCGGCTTCGGCAATGAAGCGGGCCAAGCGGGCCGAGATGCGGTCGTGCACCAGTCGGTCGCTCTTGTAGGCCTCTACCACCTTGGGGTCGTGCGAGATGAATTGCGGTTTGACGCCATTGCCCACGCGCAGCTCGGGCACAATTTTCGGCAGCACGGCCACCAGCAGTTTCTGGAAGGCGTTCATGCCGGCGTTCAGCGCTGGTGACGACATCACCAGGCCTTCCACCGGGCGCATGCCCAGCGACACAAATCGGCCCACCACCAGGCCACCCAGGCTGTGGCCCAGCAGAATCAGCGGTGTGCTGGCGTTCATGCGGGCGCGGGTGCTGTCCACGATATCAGCCAGGTCATCCAGCAAACGGGTGTCGGTGGTCAGGCTGCCACGTGGGCCGCCGGACTCACCATGGCCGCATTGGTCATAACCGCGCACGGCAAAACCCCATTGATTCAGCTGGCGGGCCACATGGTCGTAGCGGCCGGCGTGTTCACCCAGGCCGTGGACCACGATGACCACACCGCGCAGCGTTTGGTTGGCATCCAGCGGCCAGTCCTGGATGACCACGTTATCACCGTCGGTGGCGATAAAGGTCGATAGCGTAGATTCCGCGCCCATGGTGCTCAACCCAACATCACGGGCATTGTGCGATGACCTGGGCCACAGCTGCGGTCAGCTTCTTGGCATAGGCAATGTGCAGGAACTCGTTGGGCCCATGGGCATTGCTCTTGGGGCCCAGCACGCCGCAGACCATCATCTGCGCCGTTGGAAAACCGGCCGACAGCATATTCATCAATGGAATGGTGCCACCCTGGCCCACGTAACCACAGGGTGCGCCAAAGTGCGTTTGCGAAGCGGCATTCAGTGCCGATTCGAACCAGGGCGCGGTACTTGGCGCGTTCCAGCCGGTGGCGCTGCTCAGGCCTTCGAACGTGACGCGGGCCTGGTAGGGCGCATTGTCTTCCAACAAGGCTTTGAGTTCCTGCACGGCGGTGGCGGCTTCCACCAGCGGGGGCAGGCGCAGGCTGAGTTTGAAGGCCGTGTAGGGCCGCAGCACGTTGCCGGCGTCTTTGAGGGGGGGCAGGCCTTCAGCACCGGTCACGCTCAGCGTGGGCAGCCAGGTGCGGTTCAGCAGGGCCTGCAGCGGGTCGGTCGTAGTAGGCAGCGCGAAGGTGGTGGCGCCGCCGCAGTCGTAGTGGGCCCAGGGGAAGCGTTTGTAGATTTCGTCGCCCAGAATAGCGGCCGTGGCCTTGGCCTGGCTCAGGCGGTCGGCCGGCACCTCGCAGTGGAAGCTGGCCGGCAACAGACGGCCGGTGGCGCTGTCTTCCAGGCGGTCCAGCACCTGGCGCATGATGCGAAAGCTCGATGGCACCAGGCCGCTGGCATCGCCGGAGTGTATGCCTTCGGTCAAGATCTCGACTTTGAGCACGCCGCTGGCCATGCCGCGCAGGCTATTGGTCAGCCACAGTTGGTCGTAGTTGCCGGCACCCGAGTCCAGGCACACGACCAGGCCGACTTCACCCAAGCGGGGCTTGAGCGCATCGATGTAGGGCAGCAAGTCGTAGGAACCGCTTTCTTCGCAGCTTTCGATCAGGCCGACGATGCGGGGGTGGGGTGCGTTCTGGCTCTTCAGTGCCTGCACGGCGGCAATGGCGGCGTAGGCGGCGTAGCCGTCATCCGCGCCGCCGCGGCCATAGAGCTTGCCATCATCTATCTTGGGCGTCCATGGGCCCAGATCACTGCGCCAGCCGGAAAACTCGGGCTGCTTGTCCAGGTGGCCGTACATCAGCACGGTCTGTGTCGAATCCAGCTTGGTGGCGGGAATTTCAAAGAACAGCACCGGCGTGCGGCCGGGCAGGCGAATGACCTCCAGCGTCAAGCCACTGACCCTTTGTGCCTCGATCCAGGCTGCGGTGTTGCGCACCACGGTGTCGAGGAAGCCATTGGCCTCCCACTGGGCGTCAAACATCGGTGACTTGGCCGGTATGCGGATGTATTCCTGCAGCTGGGGCACGATCTGGGCGTCCCAAGTGGCACTGACATGGCTGAGCGTGTCGGCTGCATTCAGCGCGGACGCGGGGATACGGGCATTCATGGGGGAACTCCTGGCTTCTTGGCGCCGGTAAATAAACCAGCATCATGCCACGCCTTTACGCTGGCGTCGCGCCCGGCGTTTGGCTGGCAAAAGCTTGCTACAGTGGCATGGCTAGCAACCCATCACACCTTACCGGAGTCACCCATGGTTTTTTCGCTCGCCCGCCGTGCCCTTGCTGCTTTGACCGTTGGCGCCCTGTGCTGGGGCAGCCTGGCCCAGGCCCAGACAGGCCCCGTGAAGCTGTTGGTGGGTTTCCCGGCTGGCGGGGGAACCGACGCCATTGCCCGCATCCTGGCTGAAAAGCTCAAGGACCCGCTGGGCAGCACCGTGATTGTGGAAAACAAGGCCGGCGCCGGTGGCCAGATTGCGGCGCAGTATTTGAAGACCGCCCCGGCGGATGGCAACACCTTGTTCTTGTCGCATGACCACACCATTTCCATCCTGCCCCTGGTGACCAAGAACCCGGGCTTTGAGCCGGCCCGTGATTTTGTGGCTGTCGGGGGTTTCGCCACCTTTGTGAATGCGCTGGCGGTGTCCGGCGGAACACCGGCCAAGACCTTGCCGGAATATGCAGCCTGGGTGCGCAGCCAGGGCGGCGGCAAGGGTACGGTGGGCGTGCCGGCACCGGCCTCGGTGCCCGAATTTCTGGTCAAGCTGATTGGGCAGAAGTACCAGCTGGACCTGCAGTCCGCCCCCTACCGTGGCAGCGCACCCATGATGAGCGACATGCTGGGCAACCAGATTGCAGCAGGCACCGGTTCCATTCCCGACTTCATGGAGAACCACAAGGCCGGCAAGATACGGGTGGTGGCAGTCATGGGAACCGCACGCCAGGCCACCTTGCCCGATGTGCCCACCTTTGCAGAACTGGGCCTGGCTGGGTTTGAAGACGTGCCCTACTACGGCATCTTTGCGCCCGCAGGCACACCACCGGCAACCATCGAGAAGCTATCTGCCGCACTGGCCAAAGTGGTGGCCATGCCTGACGTGCGGGAACGCCTGACCGCCATGGGTCTGACCGTGGGCTATATGACTGCACAGCAACTGAGCAGCCGCGAACAGGCCTACAGCCAAAGCTGGGCGCGCATCATCAAGGCCAGCGGGTTTGTGCCGCAGTAAGGCCGCCTGTTAGAAACGCTGGCCCAACACAAAGCGCAGCACCCCGGCCGCAAACTCGGCGTCCTGGTCAACGAAGTCCTGGGCTTCGTGCACCTCACAGGCATTCAGGCTGGCCGCGCGCCCCACGCTGCGTGGGCCGCCGGTCAGGCGCGCCACTTGCACACGCGCAGCCTTGGCACCCTGGGTTGCGGCGTCCAGTAGCGATGGTAGCGAGCGTGTGCAATTGTCGGCCGCGTGGCCCAGCACCAGCAGGGCACCTGTGAAGTCCTGTATGCCTGTTGCCTGAACGGTTTGCGTTGCCCACGGTTTGCGGCGGGCCCCTTCGCCGGACAACATGGGGGAGGCCAGCACCACGCCATCAGGCGCATCTGCATCGCGCAGCCGGGCGGCCGCATTCGCAGCCGACAACGAGCCCCGGCTGTGGCCTATAAGCCAGACCCTCTGGGCACCGGTGCGCTTGCGCACATCCTGCATGACGCGCGCCAGGTCTTGGGCGTGCGCGGCGTCGATGCGAAACCCAGCCAGCCCATCTTCGCCAGACCAGTCGCTGGGAGCGTCCACCAGCACCGTGGCCAAACCTGCAGCCCGCCAAAGGGGTGCGGAGCGCACCAGGATGTTGGCGTTCAAGTGCCGCGGGCAACCCTTATCATCCAGATCCAGCGTTCCGGGGCCACCCACCAGCAGCACAAGTGCAACGCCCGTTGCCAAGTCTGCCAGCTTCTGGCCCGGCAGCCAGCTGTAACGGGTCGTACTGTTGCCATGGGTAGCCAGCGACACGACGGCACCACAATGTGCCAACGCAGTTACAGTTGCAATCGCCGCATCCGCAGCAGGGTTCGCCGCCCGCGCAGCGCCGGCGCTGACCAGACATAGGCCCAGGGCCCAGGCGCGCAGCTTCATGGTGCTAGGGTTGTGGTTGCGCTATCCAATGCGCAATCTGGTCCACCACCGACTGCTCGGCCCCTATGTAGCCATGAAAGTGCAGTGCCTCGCAGGGGTCGCCGGACTCACCACCGCCTTCGTTGATCAGCAACAATGCCTTCACCGGCGCATTCTTCAGGGCCGACGGAATGTTCTTGGCCTCCCACGGCGTGCAGACGCGGCAGCCATCGCGCTGGTGGTGCACCACCAGCGTTGGCACGCGGATCTTGTCCAGCGACTGGCTGGGCACCGCACCGACCACCTTGTTACCGGTGACCGATGAGGTCAGCACAATGCCGGCGATGCGGTTTTCTGTATTCTGAATGGCAGCCGCAGCAGCCGAGATGGTACCCATGCTGGTACCAACGACCCACAACGGCAAGTCGCTGCGTGCCTTGAGGGCGGCGAACACGGCATCGTTATCGGCGCTGTGCTTGCCGGAAATGCGTACCGCGCCGTTGTGCAGATCAATGCCGTCACTGGGGCGTCCCACCATCGCAATATTGAAGGGGTGGCGCGCCCACAGTTTGCCGCTGCGAATCAAGAAATTCTGGTTGTTGGGCCAGCCATCCACGCCGATGGAGCCGTAGCCGCCGCCTCCGCCGGAAAACAGCACCACCGTGGCCGTGGCCTGCGGGTTCCACTTCACAAACAGCGGCACGTGCACGCCGGGGCGCGATTCGATGGACAGCACCTGGCTGCCAGGCAATGTGGGAGGCGGTACCGGGGCCTGGGCCTGGCTCTGGTCCTGTGCAAAGACCTGGCCAGTCATCCACAGCAGCAGGGTCAGCAACAGGGATCGAATGTTCATGAAACCTTCTCCCGAGGGCAGGCATGGGCAACGTAACCGGGATCGCACCGCCCGCGAGAAAAGGGCAGTCATGGCGGCCGTGTCGGCCGCAACGCCGGGCGGCTAGGCAGCGGTTGCCGCACCTTGTTGCGGCGTTTTGGGCTTGCGTGGCAAACGTGTGGTCGATGGTTTTGCCTTTGCCGATGCACGACGCACTGGTTTGACACGGGGCTTGGGCAGTGGAACCGTCTGTGCCAACGCCAGGTACTGCTGGAAACTTTCACGCAGGCACTGCGCCAGCACGTCGGGGTCTGGCAACTGCTCATAGCAACCGGTAAACGACACGACGATGGTGTCGTTGTAACCGGTCACCGAAAACACCAGCCCCATGCCGTCCGATATCGGCATGATGGCCGACATATAGGTCAGCCGCGCGCCCAACAAGTACAGCGGCGCGCGGGCACCTGGCACATTGGTGATGGCACAGTTGGCCAACGGTGCCCAGTCACCCAGACGGGCGGATGCCGAACGCAGCATCTTGCTGGTGGCGGCAATGGCCAGGGATGGCGCCTGCTGCGCCAGACGGGTCAGCTCGCGGGCGCTGACGGCCTGCGCCATGATGCTGGATGACGAGGTCGCTTTTTGAATCGTCACCAGGCGCTCTACGGGGTCTTCGATGTCGGTACCCAGGCCCACACGCACCCAGGAGAAATTGCTTTGCGCTTCGTCCTCATCCAGATCGCTGTGGATGGCAATGGGTGCGGCCGCAACCAGGCTTTGCACCGGCAATTCGTCCTGCAATGCCAGGTAGTTGCGCAGGCCTCCGGCGCAAACTGCCAGCACCACGTCGTTGACGCTGGCCTTGGGCACCAGGGTGCGGATAGCCTTGAAGTCCTGCAGGGCAAAGCGCCGTGTGTCAAACACGCGGTGCGGTGATACCTCGGTATTGAAACGTGTGGTGGGAAAGGCATGCGGCCGCCCCAGGAATTCGCCGGCAAAGGTCTTCACCGTGGATTTGAGCGCCGTCCAGCTGCTGTGCAGGGGCTGCGCCAGGCGCAGTGGCAGGGTCGCAAAATTCAGGCCGGCCAACCACAGCAGCAGCATATTGCCGGGCGCTGACTCTGGGAACCAGGGCGCGGCGGGGGTTGGTGCGCAGGCAACGGGTGTCAGGTCGTGCAGCAGGCTGGTGATTTCACTGCCATGGGTGACGTCGATGGCGGCATGGTGAATCTTCAGCAATACCGCAAAGCTGCCCACCGGCAGGTCCAGGAAGCTGTCCAGCCCTTCGATGACGTACATCTCCCACAGCGGGCGCTGCAAATCCAGAGGCCGCGCATGGATGCGCGAGGACTGGATGCAGAACTGGCGCCAGTCACCGGGCTTGGGCAGTGCGATGTGGCGCACGTGGTATTCGAGGTTGAAGTTTTCGTCTTCAATCCAGTAGGGGTAGTCCAGGTCCAGCGGCACGCGCTGGATTTTTTCGCGGAAGTTGGGCAGGCGGTCCAGCCGGCTTTCGACATGGGCCAGGATCTGCTTGAAGCGCACCATGCCGCCTGGCGCGGTCGACTGGTCGTAGATGTGCAGCAGCGTGACGTTGGAATTGGCGTGGGCGCTATCGGAATAGATAAAGGCCGCGTCGTGTTCACTCAATTGGCGCATGCTGGTCTTTCGCGGTCAGATGGTGGGGGTTTCGGGCAATGGCTCAGGCGCAGCCCCAGTGGCGCTCAACACGCGCGCCAACATGCCCCGAGGGACAAAGGGCTTCCATTGGTTTTCCGGCTGGGCCAGGCGGTCTGCCACGATGGCCAGCACGATGCCATTGAAGCCCAGACCGATATGGCTGCCAGGCACCTGTATGTTTTCATGCAGGGCGGGGTCACCATCGATGGTGGCCTCCTGGGGTGGCACCACGCCATCGGACAACGAGTACAGGCAACTCGTGGGTATGGCCAGGCGGCGGCGTTCGCGCATGACCTTGACCCGGGGTTGCATCACGTGGGCACCTGCACC
>JACXTT010011328.1_pt1 | contig 11941 bp, 6 predicted proteins | sample 9270951 | NCBI WGS metagenome assembly JACXTT01 (sample SAMN15532306, study PRJNA645909) | rock metagenome | isolation source: weathered quartz diorite | place: Puerto Rico | collected 2017-06-21 | reverse complement strand
CAGACCGCCTGGCGCGGTACCGCCCCACTCGAAGCGAGTCTCTTCAGGTGTCCAGTGAAACAGCACCACATGCCACGTGTGAGCACGGCCGCCGTGCTCATAGTAGACGAGGCAGTACTCGATCGTGCACGCGGCCGCGATCAGCCGCCGGCTCGGCAACCGCGGATTGCTAATCGTGTCAGTGACCTGATACGCAGCTCCGGGCTCGGCGATGTCGAGCGTTGTGCTGCCGAATAACGTCTGCAGTTCGTCGCGGACGCCGAGCGGCAGTCCTCTGATGGACGTGACGATCCCGAACCGGTCGTCCTTCACGTGGTCGCGCAGCGCCCTGGACAGTGTTATGGGGGCTGCCGCCTGGCTGCCGGCGACCGCAGCCCACCAGAGGCTCACGCCGACGGCACAGAGAGCGAGAAGCAGTGTTTTACGCATCCACACCCAAGCTACTTCTTTTCCGGTGGTGTCTCGAGCATCCAGGCCTCGCGGGCACCTCAACGAGTCAGGAGGATTCCACTGGTGGACTGACGGCCGTCGATCATGTACGCGACGCCACTCATGGTTTCGTCCGGCTTCGCGCCTGATGCGCCGGAAGGGCCGCGGGAATACGACCTTCCATCGAACATCAGTACCTCGTAATGACTCGCCTGCGCGTTGCCATAGCTGCGCTGCCACAGGATCACGTCGCTCCACCCGCGCGTCCGATGGTCGCTGACGACAACCGGCAGCCATGTCAGGCCGATCTGCGCCACACTGTCGTAACCGTTACCCTTCTTCTTCAATACGACGAGCGGGCAACCGCCACCGCTTCCGCAGACGAACGGGCCCTGCACCTGAACCAGGACCTCCGGAACGCCATCTCCATCCAGGTCGACCCGGTTGTACCGGTAATAGTTGCGGTCCTCCTTCTCCAATCGAAGGAGCCGCGACACCGCCTTCTCGAGCGCGGCGTCGTGCGCTTTCTCGGACGACACCGCACGCGTGACGGTCGGTGTCGGACCGGACTGGACTGTCAGCAGCTGCAGCGCGAGTAGAGCGATCAGGCGACTCGTCAAACCTGCCATTGCGGTGTATTCGCGGATTGTAGTGAACCTTCAGCGATCCTGGGGACGCGCATTCTCACGTCCCGGCATGATCACCACGCGACCTGGTTCGTGCTCGTCGCGCGAACAGTCGACACCGCGTGTGAGCACCGTACCTACGACCCGTTCAAGAAAGTCACGGCTCGTCCGCACCTCACAGCCGCATGTCAGCCTTCTGCGCTCGGCGTCCTTTTGTACGTGAGCCACGCGGTCCTCGCAGGTTACAACTTTGACCGAACGTATGCCGGCGAATCAAACCCTGCCCTATCGATGTAAATCGCGCGTTACAAAACAAAAGGCACGGAGAAATTTCTCCGTGCCTTCGTGGCGGGCCGGCTGAAGCCGGCCCCTACGTACTGTCGGCTTACTCGATATCGCCTGCCGGTGGCCGAGCCGACATCGGCTCCTCGGTCTCGAACGCATATTCGATATCGCGATCGAGATCCAGCTCCTCCTCCGTCGGCGGCGGCAGCGCCGGCGGCGGTGGTGGCTCGTCGGGTGGAATCCGCACGTGCCGATACCATTCGAAGCCCGTGCCGGCGGGAATCAGACGGCCCATCGTCACGTTCTCCTTCAGCCCGCGCAGGTGATCGATCTTCCCGCTGATCGACGCCTCGGTCAGCACGCGCGTCGTCTCCTGGAACGAGGCCGCGGAGATGAACGAGTCGGTTGACAGCGACGCCTTCGTGATCCCGAGCAGCATCGGCTGCGCGGTGGCCGGACGGCCGCCGCTGCCGATCACGCGCTCGTTCTCCTCGAGGAAGCGGAACTTGTCCACCTGCTCGTCGATCAGGAACTCGGTGTCGCCGACATCCTCGATCTTCACCCACCGCATCATCTGCCGCGCGATGACCTCGATGTGCTTGTCGTTGATGTTGACGCCCTGCAGCCGGTAGACCTCCTGAATTTCGTTCACGAGGTACTTCTGCAGCTCCTTCTCGCCGAGCACCCGCAGGATGTCGTGCGGATTGCTCGGCCCGTCCATCAGCTGCTCGCCCGCGCGCACCCGCTCGCCCTCGTGGACGTTGACGTGCACGCCGCGCGGCAGCGCGTACTCGCGTGGTTCGGTCGAATCGTCCGGGACGATGATCATCTTGCGCTGGCCCTTGACGACCCCGCCATCCTTGACCACCCCGTCGATCTCGGAGATGACCGCCGGGTCGCGCGGCTTGCGCGCTTCGAAGAGCTCCACGACGCGCGGCAGACCGCCGGTGATGTCCTTCGTCTTCGTGGTCTCGCGCGGGATCTTCGCGAGGACGTCGCCCGCCTCCACCGTCTCGCCGTCCTGCACCATCAGGTGCGCGTGCGACGGCATGTGGTACTTGCGGGCCGTCTTGCCGGACTTGTCCTTGACCTCGATCGTCGGCTGTTTCTTCTCGTCAGGTGAGTCGACGATGATGAAGCGCGAGAGGCCGGTCACCTCGTCGACCTCTTCGTGGACGGTCACCCCTTCGATGATGTCCTTGAAGCGGATGGTACCCGGCTCCTCGGTGAGGATCGAGAACGTATACGGATCCCACTCGACGAGCGTCTGACCCTGCTCGACCTTCTGGCCGTCCTTCACCTTGAGCCGTGCGCCGTAGACGATCGGGTAGCGTTCGCGATCGCGCCCCTTCTCGTCCTTCACGACGAGCGAGCCATTGCGGTTCATGACGATCAGCTGGCCGCCTTCCTTGTGGGTCTGGACGACCTGCAGGCCCTCGTAGTGCACCGTCCCCGCGTGACGCGCATCCAGCGTGTTCTGCTCGGACACGCGCGAGGCCGTGCCGCCGATGTGGAACGTTCGCATCGTCAGCTGCGTACCGGGTTCGCCGATCGACTGCGCGGCAATGACGCCCACTGCCTGGCCCAATTCGACGAGACGACCGGTTGCCAGGTCGCGGCCGTAGCAGCGCTTGCAGACGCCGCGGCGTGCCGCGCACGTCAGCACCGAGCGGATCTTCACCTTCTCGATGCCGCTCTCCTGAATCGCCGACGCCTTGTCCTCGTCGATCTCGTCGTTCAGCTCGACGATGGTGCCCGCGCCGAACGGGTCGACGATCTTCTCGAGCGTGACGCGGCCCACGATACGATCGCGCAGCGGCTCGATGATCTCACCCGACTCGACGATGGCTCGCGCCTCGATCCCGTCAAGGGTGCCGCAATCGTCTTCCGAGATGATCACGTCCTGCGCGACGTCCACGAGACGGCGCGTCAGATAGCCTGAGTCGGCGGTCTTCAGCGCCGTGTCCGCGAGGCCCTTGCGTGCGCCGTGCGTCGAGATGAAGTACTGCAACACGGTGAGGCCTTCACGGAAGTTGCTCGTAATCGGCGTCTCGATGATTTCACCTGACGGCTTCGCCATCAGTCCACGCATGCCGGCCAGCTGACGGATCTGCTGCTTCGAGCCTCGCGCACCCGAGTCGGCCATGATGTAGACCGGGTTGAAGCTGCGACCCGAATGATCGAGCTCCGCCATCTCGCTGAACATCTCGTCGGCGATCTTCTCGGTGACTTCGGACCAGACGGCGATGATCTTGTTGTAGCGCTCGCCGTTGGTAATCGCGCCTTCCAGGTACTGCTGCTCGACCTTGATCACCTCGTTGCGGGCCGCGTCCACGAGCTGCTGCTTGTTGCCGGGGATCACGAGGTCGTCGATACCGATCGACAGCCCGGATCTCGTCGCGTAGGTGAACCCCAGGTTCTTCAGCGCGTCCAGCATGTCGACGGTGCGCTCGAGGCCGAAGTCGAGATAACACTTCTGCACGAGCTGTTGCAGCCCCTTCTTCTTCAGCAGTCCGTTGACGTACGGCATCTGCTTCGGCAGCTGCTCGTTGAGCAGCACGCGGCCGACAGTCGTGTTGATGATCTTCCCCTTGACCTCGCTGACCTCGGTGTGGATGACGTCCTGGTCGTCGCGCGCGGTCGTCAGATCCAGGAGCATGCCGGAGTAGCGCAGACGAATCGGGCTGAGCGTTTCGAGCTCGCTCGCTTCGAGCGCCAGGATCACGTCGTTGATGTTCCCGAACGCGCGTCCTTCGCCCTTCGCACCGCTCTTCGCCTTCGTCAGGTAATAGCAGCCAAGGACGATGTCCTGCGACGGCACCGCGATCGGCGCACCGTTGGCCGGGCTGAGAATGTTGTTGCTCGACATCATCAGCACCGACGCTTCGATCTGCGCTTCTGGCGACAGCGGGATGTGCACCGCCATCTGGTCGCCGTCGAAGTCTGCGTTGAACGCCGTGCAGACGAGCGGGTGAATGCGAATCGCCTTTCCTTCGACGAGCACCGGCTCGAACGCCTGGATGCCGAGTCGATGCAGCGTCGGCGCGCGGTTGAGCAGCACCGGATGCTCGCGGATCACCTCTTCGAGGATGTCCCACACCTCCGGCCGCTGCTGCTCCACCATCTCCTTGGCCTGCTTGATGGTGGCAACGAGCTGTCTCTCTTCGAGCTTGTTGTAGATGAACGGCTTGAACAGCTCGAGCGCCATCTTCTTCGGCAGACCGCACTGGTGCAGCTTCAGCTCCGGTCCGACGACGATGACGGAACGGCCCGAGTAGTCGACGCGCTTGCCGAGCAGGTTCTGACGGAAACGTCCCTGCTTGCCCTTCAGCGTGTCGGACAGCGACTTCAGTGGACGGTTGTTGGCGCCGCGCAGCACGCGGCCGCGGCGGCCGTTGTCGAAGAGCGCATCGACCGCTTCCTGCAGCATGCGCTTTTCGTTGCGGATGATGACGTCCGGCGCCTTCAGCTCCATCAGCTTCTTTAGCCGGTTGTTCCGGTTGATGACGCGGCGATAGAGATCGTTCAGGTCCGAGGTCGCGAAGCGGCCACCGTCGAGCGGCACCAGCGGACGCAGCTCCGGCGGAATCACCGGGATGACGTCGAGGATCATCCAGTGCGGCTGGTTGTTCGACTTGCGGAAGCTGTCGACGACCTTCAGGCGCTTGGCGTACTTCAGCTTCTTCTGCACCGAGTTCTCGTTGCGCATCTTGACGCGCAGCTCCTCAGCGAGCTTCTCGATGTTGACGCGCTTGAGCAGCTCCTTGATCGCCTCGGCGCCCATCTGCGCACGGAACTTCGTGCCGAAATCCTCGCGCGCCTTGCGGAACTGCTCCTCGTTGAGGATCTGGTTCTGCTTCAGATCGCTCTCGCCCGGATCGATGACCACGTAGCCCTCGAAATAGAGGATGCGTTCGAGATCGCGGAGCGAGATGTCGAGCAGGTGTCCGATGCGGCTCGGCAGCCCCTTGAAGAACCACACGTGGCTGACCGGCGTGGCGAGCGTGATGTGGCCGAGGCGCTCGCGGCGCACCTTCGCCTGAGTGACTTCGACGCCGCACTTGTCGCAGATCACGCCGCGGTGCTTCATCCGCTTGTATTTGCCGCAGAGGCATTCCCAGTCGGTGATCGGGCCGAAGATCTTCGCGCAGAACAACCCGTCACGTTCCGGTTTGAACGTCCGGTAGTTGATCGTCTCGGGCTTGGTGACCTCGCCAAATGACCACGAGAGGATCTTCTCGGGCGAGGCGAGCGAGATGCGGATCGCGTCGAAATCGGCGCGGAGCGTCGTCTTGCTATCGTGAAAGCTTGGTCTCATAGGTTCTCGTTCTGCCGGGTCCGAAAGGACCCGGCCTCCACTGGCCTATACCTGTTCCAATACCGGCTCACCGTCATTGACTGGGAGCGGCTCCATCGGCTTCTTCTTCGTCGAGATCAACTCAACGTCGAGACAGAGCGACTGCAGCTCGCGAATGAGCACGTTGAACGATTCGGGCAGCCCCGGTGTGAACGAGGCGTCGCCCTTGACGATCGCCTCGTAAATCTTGGCGCGTCCAGTGACGTCGTCCGATTTCGCCGTGAGCAGCTCCTGGAGGATGTGCGCCGAGCCGTAGGCCTCGAGCGCCCAGACCTCCATCTCGCCGAAGCGCTGACCGCCGAACTGCGCCTTGCCGCCCAGCGGCTGCTGGGTGATGAGCGAGTACGGCCCGATCGACCGCGCGTGGATCTTGTCGTCGACCAGGTGCGACAGCTTCAGCATGTAGATGTACCCGACGGTCACGTCCTGCTCGAACGACTGTCCCGTCATGCCGTCATAGAGCATCGTCTTGCCGCTCTTCGGCAGGCCGGCCTGTTCGAGCCAGTTCTTGATCTCGATCTCGGTGGCGCCGTCGAATACCGGCGTCGCGAAGTAGAGACCGAGCGCATGCGCGGCCCACCCGAGATGCGTCTCGAGAATCTGGCCGACGTTCATACGCGACGGAACGCCGAGCGGGTTCAGCACGATCTCCACCGGTGTGCCGTCGGGCAGATACGGCATGTCCTCCTCGGGGAGGATGCGCGCGATGACGCCCTTGTTGCCGTGACGGCCGGCCATCTTGTCGCCGACCGACAGCTTGCGCTTCATCGCGACGTACACCTTCACCAGCTTGATCACGCCCGGCGGCAGCTCGTCGCCGCGGCGGATCTTTTCCTTCTTCTCTTCGAAGAGCTGGCGGATGACTTCGACCTGCCGCTCGGTCCGCTCCTCGAGCAGGCGGAGGTCGCCTTCGAGCCGCGGATCGTCGCTCTGAATCTTCAACCGCACGAGCTGCTGATACGGGATGTTCTGCATGAGGTCCTGCGTCAGCACCGTCCCCTTGGTCAGCAGCCGCTCGCGGCCGTACTCGTCGAAGGCATCGGCGCGCAGCGATTGGTTCCCCAGCATCTGCATGACGCGCTTCTTCACTTCGTCGTGAAGAATGCGGATCTCGTCCTGCAGGTTCTTTTCCATCAGCTCGAGCTCTTCGGCCTCGATCGCCTTGGCGCGGTCGTCCTTCTCGATGCCTTTGCGCGAGAAGATCTTGACGCCGACGATGATGCCTTCGATGCCCGGCGGGCAGATGAGCGACGCATCGCGAACGTCACCGGCCTTCTCGCCGAAAATGGCGCGCAGCAGCTTCTCTTCCGGTGTGAGCTGCGTCTCTCCCTTCGGTGTCACCTTGCCGACCAGAATGTCGCCCGGCTTGACGTACGCGCCGATGCGGATGATGCCGCTGTCGTCGAGGTCACGCAGATACGTCTCGGAGACGTTCGGAATGTCGCGCGTGATCTCTTCGGGGCCGAGCTTCGTGTCGCGCGCCTCGATCTCGAACTCCTCGATGTGGATGGAGGTGTAGTAGTCCTCCTTCACCATCTTCTCGGAAACGAGGATCGCGTCCTCGAAGTTGTAGCCGCGCCACGGCATGAACGCGACGAGCACGTTGCGACCGAGCGCGAGCTCGCCAAGCTCAGTGCACGGACCGTCGGCGAGCACCTGACCCTTCGTCACCCGCTGTCCGACCCGAACGATCGGTTTCTGGTTGATACACGTGTTCTGGTTCGACCGCTTGAACTTCGTCATCGGGTAGATGTCGGCGCCCATCTCCTTGCTCAGGTCGTCGGCGCTTTCACTCTGGCCTTCCACGCGCACGACAATGCGCTGGCTGTCGACGTAGTCCACCGTTCCCGACCGCCGCGCGACGACGACCGCGCCCGAGTCGCGCGCGGTGATGTACTCCATGCCGGTGCCGACATACGGGCTGCGCGCGCGCAGCAGCGGCACCGCCTGCCGCTGCATGTTCGATCCCATCAGCGCGCGGTTCGCGTCATCGTTCTCGAGGAACGGGACGAGCGAGGCGGCGACCGAGACCAGCTGCTTCGGCGAGACGTCGATGAACTGCACTTCATTCCTCGGCGCGAGGATGAAGTCGCCGGCGCGGCGCGCGTTCACGCGGTCCTGAACGAAGCGGCCGCCGTCGTCGAGCGGCGCGTTGGCCTGCGCGACGATGTACTGGTCCTCTTCCCAGGCGGAGAGGTAGTAGGAGTACGGCTCGAACTCGACGCCCTTCTTCTTCGAACGCCCATCGGAGCCGACCAACTCGTCGGCCTCGACGATGTCGCCGACCTTGTACCGCGGGTTGCCGCCGGCGTTGGTAACGATCACGAAATCGACGACACGGCCGTCTTTCACCTTCCTGTACGGCGACTCGATGAAGCCGAACTCGTTGATCCGCGCGTAGCACGACAACGACGAGATCAGCCCGATGTTCGGCCCTTCCGGCGTTTCAATCGGGCAGATTCGTCCGTAATGCGTCGGATGCACGTCGCGGACTTCAAATCCCGCACGCTCGCGGGACAGCCCGCCTGGTCCGAGCGCCGAGAGACGCCGCTTGTGCGTAATCTCGGAAAGCGGATTGGTCTGGTCCATGAACTGCGACAGCTGGGACGACCCGAAGAACTCGCGAATCGCGGCCATGACCGGCTTCGCGTTGATGAGGTCGTGCGGCATGGCGGTCGCCATTTCCTGGTAGACCGACATCTTTTCCTTGATCGCGCGCTCCATGCGCACCAGGCCGATGCGGAACTGGTTCTCGAGCAGCTCGCCGACCGAGCGCACGCGCCGGTTGCCGAGGTGATCGATGTCGTCCACGTTCTGCGGATTCTTCCGCAGCTTCAGCTGGTACTTGATGACCTCGTAGAAATCCTGGGGGTGCAGGATCTTCTCGTCGAGCGGCGTCTTCAGCCCGAGCTTCGTGTTCAGCTTCAGCCGGCCGACCCGCGAGAAGTCGTACTTCTGCGGGTTGAAGAACATGTTCTCGAAGAGCGACCGCGAGCTGTCGAGCGTCGGCGGGTCGCCTGGACGCAGGCGGCGATAGATTTCAATGAGCGCTTCCTCGTGCGTGCGGATCGGATCCTTTTTCAGCGTCTGGCTGATGATCGGACCGACCTCGTCGCGTTCGGGGAAGAAGATCTCGATCTTCTCGACGCGCTTCTCCTGCGCCATCGAGATCACGCGCGGGGTCAGCTCCTCGTTCGCCTCGAGGATCACTTCGCCCGTCTCGGGGTCGACGACATCGGCGGCCGCGAACGCACCTTCGAGCGCTTCATCGGCGACCGCGATCGACTCGATGCCTGCCTTGCGCAGCGCGGCGATCGCATTCGTGCTGATCTTCTTGCCGCTCTGCACCGAGAAATCGCCGGTCTTCACTTCGGCTGCGGCGCGTAGCCCGACCAGGCTGTCGTTCACCGCCCACATCAGCGACTGGCCCTGGTTCAGGAACACGCGATCGACCGCATAGAACGTGCGGATGATCTCGTCGGCGCCGCGCAGTCCGAGTGCGCGCAGGAACACCGTCGCCAGGAATTTCCGCTTGCGATCGATGCGGACGTAGAGCAGGTTCTTCTGGTCGTACTCGAACTCCACCCACGAGCCGCGGTAGGGGATGATCTGCGCGACGTAGAGCGTCTTGTCTTCCGAATGGAAGAACGCGCCCGGCGAGCGGTGCAGCTGCGAGACGATGACCCGTTCGGTGCCGTTGATGATGAACGTGCCGTTGTCGGTCATCAACGGGATGTCGCCGAAGTAGACCTCCTGCTCCTTGATGTCGCGGATGGTCTTCACCCCGGTCTCGGGATCCTTGTTCCAGACGACGAGCCGGATAGTGACCTTGAGCGGCACCGCGTAGGTCATGCCGCGCTCCTGGCACTCGTCGACGTCGTACTTCAGCTTCATCGCGACGGTGTGGCCGCAGATGTCGCAGACGTCGCCGCGCGCCTGGTTCGCCACGCCGCAGCGCGGACACAGCACCTCGTGGTCGCCGTACGGATCGGCAACAAGCGTCGCGCCGCAGTTCTTACACGGCTTGCGCAGGTGGTGCAGGCCGGACAACTTGCCGCACTTGCACTCCCAGTTGCCGATTGAATACTCGATGAACTCGAGCGACGAGTTCTCACGGAAGTCGCTGATCGGGAACACGGACTTGAACACGGACTGCAGGCCCGCGTCCTCCCGTTCCGAGGGAAGGCGGTTCATCTGCAGGAACCGCTCGTACGACTTCCGCTGAATCTCGATGAGGTTCGGGATGGGAACCGTCGTCTTGATTTTCGAGAAGTCCTTGCGTTCGCGGTAGACGTTCTTGGGAAGGCTGTACATCGGTGACTGATCCTCGAGGACCGACGAATAAAAACGTGCGGGAACGGATCCCAGGCCTGAGACCCGTCCCTTAAGACGTCAAATAACAGACCCCGGTTTCCCGGGTAGGCCGGGTCTTTTTAGACCCGGCGGCCCTAGGAAACCGTGACCTTGGCGCCGACCTCGTCGAACTTCTTCTTGATCGCGGCCGCCTCGTCCTTGTTCACGCCTTCCTTGATTGGCTTCGGCGCGCTTTCGACGAGGTCCTTGGCTTCCTTCAGACCGAGGCTGGTGACCTCGCGGACGACCTTGATGACCTTGATCTTGTCGGCGCCCACTTCGGTGAGGGTGACGTTGAACTCGGTTTTTTCCTCGGCCGGTGCCGCCGCGCCGCCGCCGGCGCCCGGCATCGCCATGCCCGGCATCGCCATCGGCATCGCCGCCGCCGCGGACACGCCGAGTTCCTTCTCCAGCGTCTTGACGAGCTGCGAGAGCTCGAGGACGCTGATCCCCTTGATGTAGTCGACCACCTGCTGCTGATTCAGTTCTGCCATCGTCTTCTCCTGCGGGCGGGGCGGGTCTGAAGACCCGCCCCTACACTCTCTGGTTAATGTTCTGTAGGGGCGGCGCTATGCCGCGCCCGCTTCACTCTTCTTCTTCTCCACCTGCACGAGCACCGACATGAGATCGCGCGGTGCCGCGTTGAGCACCGACACGAGCTGCTGCATCGGCGCCTGCAGCAGGAAGAGCAGCTTCGCATATAGCTCCGGCCTGCCGGGCAGGCTGGCGAGATCAGCGACCGCCGCCGGCTGGATCGCTTCGCCCTGCAGCACCGCCGCCTTGATCTTCAGCGTCGGTGCGCCCTTCATGAACGTCGTCAGCGTCTTGGCCAGCGCGACCGCGTCATCACCCGTATAGGCAATCGCCGTCGTTCCCTCGAAGTGCGCTTCGAGCGACGCCAGCTTGGTGCCCTTGCTCGCGCGCTTGGCGAGCGTGTTCTTCACGACCTTGTACTTTGCCTTCGCGCCGCGCAGTTGACGGCGCAGCTCGGTGACCTGCGGCACGTTCAGACCCTTGTAGTCGACAAGGATTGCGGTGTTCGCCGCGCTGAACGCCGCGGTGAGGTCTTGAAGTTCCTGTTCTTTTTCAGCTCTGGAGACCGCCATCGTTCCTCCCTAACCCTTTCCCCGCTCGTCGATCTGTCCCGTGTCGATTGCGACGCCGGGCCCCATCGTGGAGGAGACGGTGACTGATTTCAGATACTTGCCCTTCGCAGCCGCCGGCTTGGCTTTGACCACGGATTCGACAAGCGCGTGCGCGTTGTCGATGAGATTCTTCGCCGGGAAGGACGTTTTGCCGAGCGGCGCGTGAATGATGCCGGTCTTGTCGACGCGGAATTCCACCTTGCCGGCTTTGATCTCCTTGATCGCCTGCGCGACGTTCGGCGTGACCGTGCCGGTTTTCGGATTCGGCATCAGCCCGCGCGGGCCGAGCACCTTTCCGAGACGGCCGACGGCGCGCATCATGTCGGGCGTCGCCACCACCGCGTCGAAGTCGACCCAGCCGCCGAGGATCTTCTCGACGACATCATCACCACCGACGAAGTCAGCACCGGCGTCCTGCGCTTCCTTCTGCTTGTCGGCGCCGGCAATCGCGAGCACGCGCTTGCTCTTGCCAAGGCCGTGCGGGAGGACGACCGTGCCGCGCACCATCTGGTCCGCGTGCTTCGGATCGACGCCGAGGCGCATCGCGACTTCGACCGTCTCGTCGAATTTGGCGTACTTCACCCTCTGGAGCAGGGGAATCGCGTCCTCGATCGAGTACTGCTTGACGCCGACTTGCGCAGCGGCGGCGGTAAATTTCTTGCCGTGTTTTGCCATGTGCCTCCTCGTGGTTCTAACGGGCGTGAGCCCTCCCACTGATGTGGCGGGTCCGAAAGGACCCGCCGTCC
>JACXTT010011327.1_pt1 | contig 11941 bp, 10 predicted proteins | sample 9270951 | NCBI WGS metagenome assembly JACXTT01 (sample SAMN15532306, study PRJNA645909) | rock metagenome | isolation source: weathered quartz diorite | place: Puerto Rico | collected 2017-06-21 | reverse complement strand
ACGGCTCCGGCATGTTGCCGCTCGAGCCGATCACGCAGCGCAATTCGCCGGTGTTCGCCTATCCTTACGAGCGCACCCGCACCGCGCTCGAGAACCTGCGCAAGGCCAACGACTGGGACGCCTGCCACGGGCTGAAGCTCAAGTTCGCCAATCCGGCGAACGGCGACTGGGTGATGCCGACCATCGCGACCTTTGCGCAATTGCTGCCCAAGGGCTTCAAGACCGCGCCCTACCGCTCGACCGAAGCCACCGTAGTGATGACCCAGGAGGGCACCGGCACGGCGACGGTCGGCGATCAAACCTACACGCTCGGCAAGAACGACATCTTTGTGGTGCCGAACTGGACTTGGTGGCAGGTCGAGGCCACCGACGATCTCGTGCTGCTCAGCTATTCGGATCGTGCGGCGCTCGAGAAGCTCGACCTCTGGCGCGAGCAGCGCGCCAACGAGCCGGCAAGGCTGTAAGGGACGTCATGATCGTCACCACGACCAACGATGTCGCGGGCTATCGCATCACCCGGCACCTCGGCGTGGTGCGCGGTCTCACGGTTCGCTCGCGCAGCGTGATCGGCAACATCGGCGCCGGCATCCAGTCGCTGTTCGGCGGCAACATCTCGATCTACACCAACCTCGCCGAGAAGGCGCGCGAGGAGGCGTTCAACCTGATGGTCGAGCACGCGACGGCAGCGGGCGCCAACGCCATCGTCGCCATGCGCTACGACGCCAACGAGATCACCGACGGCATCACCGAGGTGCTGGCCTATGGCTCGGCGGTGATCGTCGAGCCGGCGACCTAGTTCGCTGCGGGGAGAACGTAAGTTTTAGTCTGATTGCACGTGGTGCAGAGATACGTATGCCGGTGCATGTTGGCGGCAAGCGGATGCCGTGTGACCGCCGCCAGCTGCATGACGGTGCCGCACTTGGCGCAGGGCGTGGGGGCGTCGGCTTGCCGCGAACTCGATTCCAGATGAATCGCATCAGCCATGGTCTGCCCAGGGTAGGAACAGTGCCTTAACAAGCTACTGCAAAATGGTGGCTCGAGCCCGGCTTCGTTCCAAAGTCGGGCAAGTCCTGCAAAAATCAGGCGGTTTTCGATCGGAGATGACAGACGGCGGGCGGGCCATTATGGTCCGGCCGCCTGACCCGCAGGAGTGTAGCTCAATGGCTAGAGCACCGGTCTCCAAAACCGGGGGTTAGGGGTTCGAGTCCCTTCACTCCTGCCAGGCTAACCCATTAATGACAAAAGGATTTTTCTTTCGCGACGCGCTCCTTCGGATCGAGGTTGGCCGCCGCTTCCGTGGCTTGAAATCGTGGTCTATGGAGGGTCAACGAATCTCGCGGGGGCAGTTTCGAGCAGGCAGGCTAGGTTTAGTTCGGCGCCCTTTCGTCGAAAAACTCGACGAATAATTTGGAAAGCTCGCCTCTCAGGTACCACTCCCAAAGCGAATCGTGCGACTTGCAACCCATCAACGGCTTGCTCTCGCCCTTAGTGAGCTCCTGGACGGCAAGCGCGCTCGCCTGATCCCATTCATGGAATTGCGCATAATAGATTTGGATCCGCGGCTTTTGGGCCGAAGTTCCGTCGGAGGTGGGTCGGACCAGCAGCGGAAGCAGATGCTTCTGAAATTTCGGATAATCACATCCGACGGCGACCACCGAATCCCAGCGATTTGCAATTCCCGCGCATATCGCAGGCAGAGCTCCGGCGCTGGCGCCAAACCCGATAATTCGTCGATATCGCAGGTGTGAAACGATGTCTTGGAGCGATGTTGCGAGCTCGGGGAAATTGCTGCCCAGCTCAGGGGTGCCATCCCGATAATGGATACGCGCGGGATCCCAGAGAAACAGCACGTCGAATTTTTTGGCGTCGAGGTTCGACAGGAAAGTCCACATCGGCATCATCAAGCGTAGTTGCTTGCTGCCGAATCCGACGATGAGCGTTTTTTCCTCAACGTCAGCTCCCGAGCCCAGGTAATGGCGAACGAACCTCGCCAGAATCTGGCGGCGCCAATTTTGCTTCAATGCCAAAGGTGCTATTGAATTGGCTAAGAGCTTTTGGACAGAAAGGAATTTGTTTTTCGCCGGACGCAGTTGCTCGGCTGCAGTAAGAGAAGCTTGCGAGAGTGGCGCCAGCTCCGTCGGCGTCATTTCATTGTAGAATGACTCAAGCAGCGCGTCGAATTCGTGGTCTGTATCACATTTCAGAAGCGCAGCCTTGATGCTTTCGGCGGTGTCCGGCGTCGTGGAGGCGCCGCTTGAGCGTCCCGCAGCGATGTTGGACAGCAAATCTCGAATGCGGTTCTCCGCGAAGTCCGCTGTCTGATCCTGCTTGGCAATACGCTTCAGAACCTGATCATAATTCGGCAGCGACTCTATGAGTGCTGCCAACTGTCTCACCGTGAAAGCTTCAGCCAAACGCGCCGCATCGAGCTCGATGTCAAGCAGCGTTTCAATGGCCAGAGCGAGCCTGACGCTGGACAGGGAATCCCCGCCCAGCCTGAAGAAGTCATCGTCGATGCCCACCCTCTCTTCGTCCAACTCCTGGGCCCATATTTTGGCGAGAAACTCCTGCAGTTTTGTTTCTGCCGGCGCATAGGGAGCGGCATCCGAACCCGAATCCGCGAGGGCGGCAAGCGTGTCGCGCCTGACCTTTCCGATATTGGAGCGTGGCAGGCTTGGAAGGAATATGATTGTTTTTGGGACCTTGAATTCGCTGGGCTGGCTGGCAACGAAGCGGCGAACTGCGCCTGCGTCCAAAGAGCTATTTTCTCTCGTTACGATCGCGACCCCCACGTCCTCCCCAAGGGTCGGATGCTTGACGCTGAACGAAGCCGCCTGAGCAATTTCCGGGTGCGCGGCCAGAACGTCGTCGATTTCCTGCGGAATGATTTTCTCGCCGCCTCGATTGATCTGCTCCTTGATGCGGCCTTTGAGAAAAAGATAGCCGTCGGCATCGAGGTAACCGGTGTCTCCGGTGTGGAACCAGCCGTCGCGGAATGACTGGGCAGTGGCTTCCTCGTTGCCTTCGTAGCCCGTAACGACGTTTTCTCCTCTCACAACAACTTCTCCCGTCTCAAGGAGCGGGAGCGTCCGGCCATTTTCGTCGCGAATTGAAATCAACGGGCCACAGCTTGGGCCGGTAGATCCGGCTTTTCTAATTCCGGGAGGCAGGGGGTTGGTCGTGATCAGCGGACCGGCCTCGGTCATTCCGAATGTCTGTACGACGGGAACCTGGAAAAACTCCTCAATGCGCTCCATGAGTTGTGGAGACAAAGCCGAGGCCACTGAACGGATGAACCGCAGGGACGTTTTCGCGGAGGCGCGTCCGGGTTTGCTCGCCACAACCAGGATTTCGTGCAGGGTGGTCGGAACGCCCTGAAACCAAGTCGGCGATCGGGTCTCCAGAATGTCAAAGAAACTTTCCGCGTCAAAGCCTCGTGTCGAAATGATCCGTCCGCCACTCGCGAGCGGCACCAGCAGCAAATCGACCATCCCACCCACGTGGAACTGCTCCCACATGCTCAGGCAGATATCTCGATCGCCGAGGTTCAGCGAATGGCATATGTCGGCAACGGACACGCACAAATTTCGATGTGTCAACGGCACCTTCTTGGACCGGCCGGTCGAGCCTGAAGTCAGCAGGATGAGTGCGATGTCGTCTGCCCCCGGCTCGGTGGCGTCATTCGCCGGAGACGAATTGTCCCTGCCGGCAGGCAGAGCGGCTGTCGAAGGCGGGACCAGCGTAACGCCATCCGCAGCGAGCTCAATCAACGGGATGCCATTCTTCTGCGCAACAACGCGGACCGGAGACAGGCGATCATCTCCCTGCACTATGACGCAATCGGCGTGAATGTCGTTGAGGTAAGACTGAAATTCCGCCTCTCGATAGAAAGGGTTCAATGGTGCGGCAATTGATGTGGATGTAACGGCGAGCAGCATCACGGACATATTCAGCCCGTTCGGCAGCACAATGACCACCCGCGACCGCTTGCCGAGGCCCAGCGCCCTGAGCTGGCGCGAAATGCTGATGGCTCGTTGATGAAGGTCCCTGTAGCTCAGCTCCTCCGCGTCGGGAGTCTGAATCGCGCATGCGTGAGGGCGGCGCTCGGCCTGTGTGCTGAGCAAGGTTGGGATGGTCTCGAATCGGTAATGTGACTTGGAATTCATAACGCAGAGATTGTTGTTGCCTGAGAGAACGCCAAATCCTGACGAGGAGCCAGCTGCAAAAGTATGAACAAATTCATCTTCAACGAAAATGCCCTAAACAGGTAGGCTCGTTCCTGAAGCCAATTATCCCACCTTGTCGAGCCAGGCACGGTTGTAAGGAATGTTTCCCTGAGCGTCGCCCAGATGTGAAAGAGGCGCCTTCCAGCGTCCAATCTTGCTGTGAGAATGACCCAAATCGATTACGGTCTCCATGAGCTTAAAGGCCGCAAGCGTTGGATCAATGACCGGGATGCCCAGCTCCGTTTCCATGAGCTTGCCGTATCCGACCAGTGGCCCCCCGCCAAGCACGATCACTTCTGCGCCGTCCTCTTCGATGCACCGTTTGGCCACGTTCAACAGTCGTTGTTTCAATTCTTCGAAAGTGTCGTTGCCTTCCCATTCAGTGTAAGAGCGAAACGACGCGACTTTGCCCTCCACTCCGAGTGCCTTGACGTAGTCATGCTTTGGCGGCGTCCACTTCTCAGTACCCGTCAAAACTGAGAAGCGGTGACCCAGCAGCGCGGCGAGATGGTACGAAGATTCAGCAATACCGAGCACAGGAATTTCCAGAATCTCCTTCATCGCATCAACGCCGACGTCGGAAAATCCCGCTACGACTATTCCGTCGTAGTTCTTTCGGTTCTGCCAGGCGATCCTGATTGCCTCGAAAGCACATATCGTCAGATCAACATAGCTAAAGACCTTGTAACTTGAAAAATCCGGCCGGTCTTGGATGCACTTTCCATGGTCAGTGGTGCCTGCAGCCGCAATCTTGTTGCAGGCGTCCTCCATCTGCTTCGTCGTTGATTGGGACGTATTCGGATTAATAATCAGAATACGCTTGCTAGTCTTAGACATTCGCAGTCTCCTGAATGTTTATCGGACAGAGCCAGAGTTGTGTTTTTCAATTGCTCTGGCTACCTCGATTGCGTCCGCCATGAGATGAGATCTGACGCGATCACGTTGCGCGTCGTTGAGGCGAAGGCCCGCAGCGAGGCTCGCCAAAATATCCACGTCATAGTAGCGCAGTGCATTCGAGAGAACAAAAATTTCGTTGAGCAGGTCACACGTTCCCGCGGGTGAGGTGATGTCACAAATATTGTCCGACCCCAGGCGCACATGAATCCCCACTGCCAGCATTTCCAGCAGGCGAGCGATGGAATTATAGGTCGGCGTCGCGATCGGCCTCAGTTGGCGCATGCTCAGCGCCGCGGAGGGACAACAAATAACCCCCAAGTTGAGCTCGAGCAGCGCCGCAAGTGTCGCCTGGAAGCGCGATTCATCGTACGTTGAGGGCGAAATCACATGGACGAGCCAAATCATCGGCTCTTGCGCACGGTCAATCGAGACGCCGAGCTGATTCACCGCTTTGATAATGCGCTCGGTCCCGTCCTCGCGCGGGTCGTTGCGTTGATCGACATGGATGTGAATGCTCTTTTTGAGCTCCCGGCTCAACGCGATGATTTGCAGGCAGTGTTCATCAAATCCTATGTGGTCCGGATAGGTGATCCGGTCGTCCCGTTCGGGCAGGGAGCCGATGAAGTCGGCCTGGCGACATCCAGCCGCGAGCAAGTCCCATCGCGCGGGCTCGCTGGCCTTGAAACCAAGCGGGGAGTAAGCGCCGATCCGCAGATCCAGCTTGCCCGCGTATGCCTTCTTCAAACTTAGAAAAGCCTCGAGCGCGCTCAATCCCACTCGATCCGCGGTGACGTCCACCAGTGTTTCGGCCCGGCGGGTGCCTGCCAGGACCATCTGGTCCAAATAGAATTTGACTCGGGCCCTTAGTCTCTCAGGTTCATATTCCGGGCTTTCGTGAATCGCCGGAATGAGGCTGTGTTTGGCAGACAACGACAAACTGGAAATATCGGGCACGGCCGGCGCCTTCGAACTGCGCTCTGCGGCAAGCGTGTTGAGCGTGCCCGCTCGATCGAGATGCAGATGTGCGTTAACGAAACCACCTCTCGCGGCAACGGCCTGGCTCAATTCGACAAAAAATGGCGTGTGGTCCATCGCTGTTGAGCGTCGCTGCTGATCTTAAGTTGAAGATCAAATGAGTTCGTGCACGTTTGCTTTTCGAGGCGGCTGCAGAGTTTGATGGGAAGGGACGGGCGCAGAGTTACTTTTGTTTCGCTGTGATATGCCGATCAGATCCGGGTGCGCTGCCATTGCATGTCGCTGATCGCGGCCGTGACCAACGGGACAAGCTTGATTACTAAACACTGGCAGCCTCCGGAATTTACATGCCAGACGTGATCCGGCAGGTCAATGATCGTGCTCCGCGGGTCGCATCTGGAGGGCTGCGGTTGCCGATCCGCAGGCTGCACCAAGACATGGTCAAACCATCCTCCGCGGCCGTCTATTGAAACGGCCGCGGACCCGGTAGATTGTTTCTGTTTGGGAGATGACACGCGATCAGGCCGAGGAGCGTTACTTTGTTGTCGTTCGAAAGCGAATTCACCAGATTGATGGGTGACCTCTGGGCCCTCAGCCAATCTGTCGACGTTCCGTATCTGCGGCGCCAGCTTGGCAAGGCACTGACGGCAAACGTGCCGAAATTCGGCAACAGTGCCCTCAATCCATCGGGAAACCCACTGTGGTCGGAAGGAGTTTTTCCGCTTGGACCGTTGGCGCAAGGTTTGAACCTACCGGAGGTTCTCGCACAGCTCTCGAACTGCCGCCTCTATGATATCCAGGACCTGAATGATCCTGTGCCTCTGATCGACGAAGACGAGTTTCTGTTGAGCGAGCGGCCGGGCAACGTGTTCCTGGCCGCATTCAAGTTCGAAGACTTGGCCCGCTGCACCGCGCTCGTAAAGCTCGCCTGCGATCCCGCAATTGTTGACATAGTCCGCGCTTGTATTGGGTGCACGCCGACGATTTCGGGCTTCCAGGCTTGGTATACCTTCCCTGGCTGTCCGGCCGAGATGTTCCACCGCAATCTCGTCGACTTTCATTCCATCCGGTTGTTTGTCTATCTCACGGATGTGGGGCCGGAAGACGGGCCGCATCAATTCATTCCGTTCACTCATCGAATCGAGACGTTGGAGCAATATTTCCGGTCGACCGGCAAGACGGTCGACGTGCGGTCACTGTTTCAGGGAAATTCCAGGAATCTTGTCATGGCAGACGTTGAAGGCCATTTCGGCGAGGAGATCATGACAATCACGGGACCGGCCGGGTTTGCGTTTTTGGAGAATACTTATGGGCTCCATCGCGAAATGCGGCCAGGCAGTTCTCCCCGATTGATGTTTTCCGTCATTTACACTGGTCTGCCGCTGCGATACGCCAATGAAAATGTTCGAAGATACGAGATGAGCCGGCGCGTCTCGTTTGCCGAGGCTGGTCTCGACAGCGCGTCTGACGTTGAGCGCTACATGCTTCGCTATTACCTGCGCGAATGACCCGGCGTTTGCGATCTAGCGCTGTGCGTCCGCGGCTCGTCGGGTGGTGCGCGACTTCGGGCTATTCGTCGGCCGTCCTTCGGCATAGTCGGCGAGACGGTCGTAGGTATCGGCGACGCCAAAGATCATCTGCTTGGCTACTGGATCTTGAAGTCGCGTGGCCACCGCCCTGGCCTCCGCTGCGCGCGCGCGCCACTCGGTAGGGCCCGCCGCGGCCGCAATTGCGGGCGTTGCCGCGGCAATTGCGGGCGTTGCCGCCACAGGCACCACTTCGTCCGTAAAGCCGCGCGAGAACATGCAGTACTTGTACGTCTTCATATCTCGGCCGTAGCACCTGTCGTCATCGTATCGGAATTGTTGCTCCAATGCGGCGTTACCTTTGACTGGCGTTCCATCGTACCGGCTCCAGCCGGTAGGATCGGTCCCCTTGCTTGTTCCACACGCAGCCAACCCGACCGCCATCAAACCCAAAAACAGGACTATTCTCATGACCAGACACCTTGCGGCTAAGAGATACGCGGCCACAGATCGACGCGCCGTTTGTCGTCCATCACCCTCACTATAGCATGGGCTCCTCGACGCTAGCCAGTTTCGACGCTGTCTGCGGAGTCGGGCAAGAGCCGAGGAAAGTCACAGAGGCAGGCAGCGCGGCCATGATCAGCCGACTGCAAGGACCGGCGGGCATGCCGTTAACTTAAAAAAGAAATCGTTGGGCGGCCTTGGTCAGGCCAGCGACGGCCACTGAGGTGGCGCAGCACGCGGCGATCAACGAGGTTGCTTCTTGGTAACCTCACTATCTCGCATATCGGCCCACGGGTCGTTCTTATTCTTCTTTTCCTTATTGGGGATTCTATTGAGCGTGGATTTGTACTCCTGCTCAATGTCTTTTCGATACTGTTCAACGCGCGGGTCCACCTCCTTGTCACCGCCCATCTTAAACGTCGGCTTCAACTGCGAGTACGCAGGTTGGATCAGTAGCACGACAATCGCTGCAGTCAGAAGGACTCGCATTAGGTTTGCTCCACTTAGCGGTCGCGCAAGCGCAGAGTAGCATTTTACGAATGATAGAGGACGTCAGCTGCGCATTGCGTGACTCAAATCAATGCCGATTCTCGTAGGCTGTCACGCGAAAGCGGGTGTTGATCCAGTAGCATACACCCGGCTGACGCGCATACGAACTGCTCCACACGACGCCGAAGCCACGACCGGTCGGATCGAAACCGACGCGGAAATTCTGAAATCGTTCCGGCCCATTGTGCACGATCTTCTTGAGCCCAGAAACCAGGTTCCAGCTTTTTCCCTCTCCGCTCGTCGGGTCTTCTATCGAAAAGATAAACGGCCGCGAATCGATCGAGTACGAAGCGTTTTCTAGGCCTGACAGCGTCGCTTTCGAGGTCATCAGGTAGAATGTCGGGTACGTCTCGCTCTCCGGTCTCGTGGCTTGCGCCAAGGCCGTGATTGGCGCCACAGGTATGATCAGCAGATAGAGCTTGTCCGGGTTCTGCGCGGCTTCTTTGTCGCAATCCGCCATAGCCTTCTGAACGGGCTGCAGGTCCGATGTGCCCTGAGTGATTGCCTGCTCGGCAGGCTTCTCAGCTGGGGCAGGCGAGGCAGCTGGAGGAGACGAGGCAACTGGAGCAGAGGGTGCCGCGCGCACAGTACGCGGTGGCTCGATGTGAACTCCATATTTCGGAGTTCGGTAGAGAAACGTCGTGATGAGCCCCGCAACCAATGCGACACAAGAAAAGCTGAGAGCGACAAGCCACAGGCTCATACTCCCGGCAGGACGATGCGAAGCGGGAGTGGTGGAGGACGCGCCAGAGTACGCCGTCCGTTGGTCCCTTGCTGGAATGTCCGTTGCGGGAGTCGTGGGAAGAATCGCTGCCGGGACTGAAGGAGCGTCCGTTGCGAAAGCCGACGGAGGGCCTGCCGCGGAGGCGGGAGCAGCGTCAGTTGCGGGAGTCGAGGGAATGTTGGTTACGAGAGCGGAGGGAATGTCCGTAACAGGAATGCCTTTTTGGGCAACGTCTTTGATCCGCGCAAGTTCGCGCAGGAGCTTGAGCGACTGCTCGACTGTGTCCTTCGAGGCGGATTTGGGATCTGAAGGGGACGAGGGCAATTCATCGGCCTCCGGGCCAACACCGTGCGCGACCTGCTTCGACCCGTGCGGTTGTGGTTTGCGGCCATCATAGCGGGGATGGGGGCCGAAGTCTGTGCACGGCGCAACGTCGGCATATCCGTGGATCCGGAAGCGTTTTGTGGAAATGCTTCAACTGGTTGAAAGGACAGTGTTTTTTAACATTCTGCCGGCCGGTAAGCATGTTGCATTTCTCGCCGGCGACAGGAAGCGCCGGTTTTTTTGGCCGAGCTTCCTGCGCAGATCGCCTCGGGTCGAGCCACTTTCTAGGAATGGCTTGGCTTCTTGAAGGACAATCCGTAGAGAGCGCCAAACGAAGGCGGCGCCGGGCTCGACGGCGTGTGATCAATGTCGATCGCACAGTCGGCGCCGTATTCGAGGCCTTCGACCAAAATATCGGCGATGATCTCGGCCTTGTCATCACGATAGGTCAGCTTCGAGCCCTCCGGGAGGATGATCCAGCACGCGTGGGCCGGCCCTTTCGGAGGACACTCCAATCTGATGTTGATGAAGCCGAAGGCTTCGATGCGCCGCTCCGTCCTTCCAATCGGGCTCCAGATAATCCGCCGCGTCCAGACGTCCGCCCGAGACTTATCCAGGCTCATGCCCTGATCCAGTTGAACATTGATCGTTCCAAACTGGCTGCAATTTGCGATTTCGGGGATCTGTGCCGCAAGGAGCGGCATCAAAACGAAATGATTTTTGTTGGCATTGCCCTCGCCACGAATGACCTTTCCGGTAATCCTGATGGTCATACTTGTCTCTGACCCGATCCATTAGGCCGACCTGACCGTCAGTCGATTCCACCGGCCTGCAAAATCCGAAACATCTCGGTCTTGGGCGTCGTTCCGGTTGGCCGCTGCCGAAGAGCCGGATTATCGACCTATTCCGGCCGGCGAGCGACAGGCTACCAAAGCTGCGGGCCCGGAGCTTGGCTCCGGGCCCGCATAGTCCATTGCGGAATTTATCCGACGTTAGAACCGGTAATTGACGCCCACCCGGCCAACGATGACCTCGTGGTGGAACTCCGTACAGTAGCCAGTTCCACCAGTTCCACCATTCTGGCCCGGACCACAGCCCGTTTCACGTCCGAGATCGTAATACAGCGCCTCGGCCTTGAACGACCAGTTTCTGGTCCACCGATGCTCGACGCCGCCACCGATCACCCAACCGACCTTGGTCGTGCTGAGACCGCCGTAGTTGGAGGTCGACGATGTGGTGCAAGTGGCACACGTCGTTCCGACGCTCGACTTGAGATGACCCAGCGCGACACCGCCGGTCACATAAACCAACGTGTTATCGACCGCCAAGCCCATCCGGCCGCGGAACGAGGCCAGCCAATCGATCTTGGCCTGATGGGTATATGTCGTGGTGCCGCTGGTCCGCTGCTGGGTATGTTTGAGATCGGTCCAGGTCCAATCCGCTGCAACGCCATAGACGAAGTAGCGGTCCTGCCAGTCGTAGCCGACCTCGACGCCGCCAACCACGCCCGTCGCCGAAGCCACGCAGCCGGCATTGTACATGCAAGGCTCCCCTTGCTCCCGGAAAGGTCCGGTATGGGTAGCCGACTCACTCATCCGACCCGCACCGATGTGGGCGCCGATGTAGGGACCGGACCAATTGGAGACCGGTATCGCTGCCGGCGCTACTGCCTTCATCGGCAAGTCCGCCGCATTCGCAGTCCCTGCATAGACGACAGCGACCGCAGTCGTGGCTAAAAGTATGCTTTTCATTTAGTACTCCCGTGTGTTGGTGGGCCACGGGCAACCGAGATTTTGACTGACAGCTAACAATCACCGCACAGACAAAACTCGAGTACCGGCTTGCCCCCCCCGCAGTCGTTGATCAACATGCAGAGTTAATCAGACCTTGGGTGTCGAGTCTGTTGCTGAATAGCCACTGTGAATTGGATTCGTATCAGCCGAGCGCTATTTTCGCTCTGGCGACCTTGTTGGAATCATGTTGATACAACAACGGTTTAAGCCATTTCCTTTGGGATAGTGGCTGAAAGCTCGGTAGCGACGCGGCTCACAACGCCGTGCCAATCGCCGACCTTGGGCTGACGGAAGAGTCTTGCGGTCGGATACCACGGGCTGTCGCGGCGATCGACCATCCAGCGCCAGTCGTTGACGTGATCCAGCAGCACCCATACCGGCCGGCCCAAGGCCCCGGCCAGATGGACCGGCGCCGTGTCCGAG
>JACXTT010011326.1_pt1 | contig 11941 bp, 14 predicted proteins | sample 9270951 | NCBI WGS metagenome assembly JACXTT01 (sample SAMN15532306, study PRJNA645909) | rock metagenome | isolation source: weathered quartz diorite | place: Puerto Rico | collected 2017-06-21 | reverse complement strand
AAATCCTGAGGGGACAACGACGAAGGGGCTGGGCGTCGGGTCCTGCCAATGGGGGCCGATCGGCGGGTCGGGCATATTTGCCGCCGACACGCGGTGCATAAACGCCGGCGGGCCGAGTGCCGGTTCGCCCGGATAGCCTGCGTAAAGATAAAACGAGCGTTTATCGTCAAATTTGTGCGAGAACGAAACTGCCAGCTCGGAAAACAGGTCATGCGGATGCTGGCGGTCGTGGATGGCCGTGCCGTTGAATTGCTCGCCGGTCTGGTAAAGCAGCGGATAGCCATAGCCGCGCTCGATCAACGGATCGAGGCTGAGCATCCCCTTGAAACCGATCTGCGAACGCTCGCCGACGGGATGCGAATACATCACCATGAACATGGATGGCGCGTCGAAGCGGCTGCGGCTTCCCTTTCCGGCGACCGCAACATTTCGCGTCGAGCCGACGCTCGTGTAACGCACAAACACATTGCCCATCAGCATCAGCGTCCTGCCATTTGAGAGCATCTTCATATGTGCATACATCGGTGACGAATCGGGTGCCCAGGATGTGCCCGAACCCTCGCGGTTCATCGGATCGCCGATATTTGTGACCGATGACATTTTCATCTCACTCTGTGTTGCCTCTGTATCGTTCCCGCAATCCGGCATGCCTGGAATGCCGCACATAACGTCGGTTTTTTTGTCAGCCGGTTTCATTCCCGGCATACCCGCCATATCATCCGGTTTTGGCGTGGGCGTAGCTTTGGGCTTTGGCGACATATCCATGCCGGGCATATCGTCCATTTTGTCCTCATCGGGCGAATGGACGTGCTTTGTGACGGGCGGCAACTTCATGTTTTTATCGGGTTTGACGCCGACGGCGATGTTGCCCCACATCCCGCCTTTCGCATGGGAGCCGACCGAGCAGAAATATTTGTAAACACCGTCCTCTTTGGCCTTGAGGACAAGCTCCTCGGCCTGCATGGTTTCGTCTTCGGACTTTGCGGCAAGTTTATTCGACCCGGCAGTCTCGGCAATGCCCGGACTCGCAGCAAAATCCCCTACAACGTGGCCAAAGCGGATGTCGTGCTTCATATCGTCATCGACGTTTACGAAAAGTATCTTGAGCGTCGCGCCGGACGGCACGACAAGCGTCGGGTTTCGAATCCCCTGTATGCGGTACGAAAGCATATCGTCACCAGGGCCGGTCGTGACGATCAGGCGGATCTCGTTATCGGTAAAAGTCAGGGTTGTCTTGGCAACCTTTCCGATAGTCCGTCCCTTTTCCAATGCTGCCAGATCGGCGGCTTTTATCGTCTTTTTCTCGCTACTGACCAGCGTGAACGCTTCGTGAGCAAACGCTGCGGCGGTTAAAGTCAATACGATCGTCACTAATAAAATTATCTTTTTCACTAAATTATCTCCGTTTACGTAAAACAAATCTTTGCTAGGCGAGCTGCGATCCCAGCGTTAAAATTAAACACCGAGTGCGCTGAGCACCAGAGTGGCAAAGGCTGTTTAGCCCTGCCCATAGGTTAAGTTTGGTTCTGTTTTACAGGCGCGGAGGCGCGCGCGATGGCGCAAAGACGCGAAAGTGCCGGTCGTAAAAGGCACGTTCCGGATAAACGGGAGCGACGGCGGCAAAAAAGGATACATCGATCCGTGCAGTGTCAAAAATGACCGGCACGGACGCCGATACATCTTTTTGGAACCTGATCTTTTCGCCCGTCGATTTCGCGAGAAAGAGCGGACCGGCCGTGTGGGCGGCACATTCGCAATCGGTCTCAAACGCGTTGGCGTCGGAAGCGGCAACATCTTTTTCTGGAGCCATCTCCTCCGCCATTCCGTGGCATGAATGGACGGCGGGTTTGGCAGCAATGCTGTGATGAGAGCATGTGCAGGCCGAGACCGACGCCGCCAGCAGCGACGCAATGACGATAAACGCCGATCCGATCTGTTTTAGCCTGAAACTCAACATCTGATTTCTATCATACATAGATGCCGGCGAAAGTTAAAGAGTTTGCATCTATCCTGGCGGCAAAGTATCTTTGCATTGTCCAATGTGACTAACTTAGGAAGGAAATATGAAGAGAAATATTCTTTTTTTGGGGACTGTTTTGTCAATGTCGATCTTTTTCGGATCTGTATCGGCGCAGTCGAAGGACGAAAAGCAGGTCCGTGAGGTTTTGGCCCAAAACACCACCGCGTTCGCAAACAACGATATGCCTACGCTTGATAAGATCTGGGCACATGACGAGGCAGTTACAGTTTTTGAGAACGGCCACGCCAACTATGGCTGGCCGGATTATCGCAATAATCATCTCGCGCCCGAGATGAAGGAGATCACGAACACGAAATATGCTTCATCAGATATCAAAGTCAAGATCTCGGGCAAAACCGCATGGGCCACGTTCAAATACACAATCTCCGGCGACTCGGATGGGAAACATTTCGACAGCGGCGGGCTGGGAACAGCTATATTGGAGAAACGCAGCGGCCATTGGGTGATCGTTCACTGGCATTCGAGCGCACCGCGGCGACAGCCATCAACATAAATAGTGACTTGAAATAACCCGCGGCCTGCGCAGCATTTTTCGCACTTATTCAGGTTGAAAAACCAAACGATCTGTTACTTTCAGGCCTTTTCATTGGCATAAATGTTGCAAAACGATACTGTGGATGCATGCCGGTCACGATCCGATCCGATCCGATCCGATCCGATCCGATCCGATCCGTAAGATGGTTGAGAATTAATTGTTGCAAAATGCAATGTTGGTGCTAAGATAACAATTTAATGAGCATGTCGGCGGGAAAATATAAAAGGCTTGCACATAAGTCCCTCACCGGATCGATGGCTGTGTGGCTGAGCGGCATTGTGTTTTTGGTGCTTTGTCATGGGCAAACGGCGAACACGATGGATTCCTGTCCGCTAGTCAGGCTCGGAGCCCATTGCGATAAGGCCGACAAGGAAAAATATTCTGAAAAGGTCGAAAAACAGAGCAGCGAACAAGCTACGGATTGTTGTGCTTTCATACCTACATTCTTTGATAAGACCCGAACCGGCTACAGCAACCAGCAAGTTGCCCTCGCTGCCTCGACGACACCGGCCATAAAGCCGCGTATCGCGGGAGTTATTTCAAATTTCACCCCTGCATATCAGTATCTTTCAACTGTTTTGCCAAAGAACAACACCTTCCTCAAAAACCGCACATTTAGAATTTAAAAAGCACCTTTGCGCTCCTAATTATCATGCACCGGGCCTTTTTGCGCCCGTTTGCGCTGTTTTCTAAATTTTAATTATTGAGGTAATAACAAAATGAATAAGCGATCTATCCTTGCGATAGCTGTGATGCTTGTCTTCGGACTCAGTGTTGCGGCTTTCGCTTACCAACAAACCACCGGCACAGACAGAACAGCGATGTCCTGCTGTTGCTGCAACGGCGATTCCTGCCCGATGAAGAAAAAAGATGCTTCGACGGGTGAAAAGGCTTCATGCTGTGACGACTGTGACTGCTGCAAAGGCGACTCGTGCCCAATGAAAAAGAAGGGCAAGAAAACCGGCGCCGCGGAAATGCGCATTCACGGTATCGTTGTGGCAAGCAGCAGCGAAACCTGCAGTTGCTCGTGCTGTGATCATAAAAAGGACAACTAAATTTTAGTTGTATAAGCGGGAAGGGGCTGAAAAGCCTCTTCCCAAAGACAGCTTTCAAAGGGAAAGACATATGTCTAAGAAGTTAGTTATTGTCATCATCGTTGCAGCTTTTGCGGCCGTAACCGTCGCGGCTCAGACAAGACACAAACCCAAAACGCAAAGGGTCCGCATAAACCTTATGGAAAGCGGTTACCGCCCCGAAACCTTTCGGCTTCGACGAGGCATTCGTGCAAGGGTCACCTTTGTTCGCCGCACCGACGCAACATGCGGGCAAGTGATAGTGATACCTAAATACGGTATTCGTCGTGACTTGCCGCTCAATCAGCCGGTGACTGTTACGTTTACGCCACGGAGCAGCGGCACATTCAAATTCACATGCGGCATGGATATGCTGCGAGGAAAGATAATTGTTCGTTGAGGAAAATATCATGAAAAAGAAAAATGTCATTCTATCGACTGCTGCGTTTGCGATGATCCTGCTGACCGGCTTGACCGCATTCGCCCAAGTCAAGCGAGTGCAGATGCACATCGCCGGTTATCTCTGCGGCAACTGAGTGTTCAACATACAGAAGGCAGTTAGCCGTCTCGATTACGCCCCTAAACTAAGAGAGATCGAAGTCACGGACATCACGAAAGGCCTTGGCGTTTTTGCGCCAAAGCCCGACAAGGCCGTTTCTTTCGCATCGCTCAAGGATAATCTTAAGCAAGCCGGATACACTCTTTCCTCCGCTGACATCACTATCATCGGAAAGCTTTCGAATGAAGGCGGCAGATGGTCAATTACATCTGACACGTCGGGGCAAAAGTTCGCGCTTGAAGGTAAAGATGTTGATTCGATCGTCGCAAATATAGACAGATCAAAGACTGTTGAGATCACGGGACTCTGGTCGACGGCCGGTACGGGAGCGACGGCGCACGAAGCTGTCGATCCGGTAAGCGTCACGCCAAAGGTTGCTGCTCAAAGACAGAACAGCGATCTATCTTTCATTCGAACCAGCTTCGGCCCGAGACTATCGACGCCAGAAACAACAGAAAGCGAACCGGAAGCCAAGCCATCGGCCCCGATCCGCACGACCTCCCCGGGATTGACCGTTTTCAAGGGCGGCGCGTTCATTCCACGCGTTTATTTTGTCAAACAGCATCTCGGCAATCTACAGGTCAGGCGGCAGATGGTCGATCTGAGCGTTTCATATACGCCGTCGCCGCACGTTCAGCTTGAATTGGAAATGCCATTTTCCCGCGCGAGTTTTAACGACGGAACGAAGACAGGTTCGGGTTTCGGGCTTGGGAACATAATGTTCTGGGCAAAGTATCGTTTCTTTCGCGTCGTAAAGACATACGGCGACCGTCAGGCGTCGGTAAGATTCGGTCTTGAGCTGCCGACCGGCAAGTCATCCGCACCCACGGCTTTACAGGTGAGTGCCCCTGCTTTTGTCCGCCAACAGCTAACACCGATCAACGGTGGTTTTGCCCCGCATTTCGACGTTGCGTTCTCGCAGGCTGGCGGCAGGTTTATCTTTGGCGGCAATGCTGAGGGCATCTATCGCACGGAACGCAATGGGTTCCGCATGGGGCATGAGCTTCGCCTTAACACCGACCTTGAATACGTTCTCTTTCCCAGGCATTACAAAAAGCCCGGCGGAGAGATCTTCGCTATTCTCGAATCGTCATTCGTAACGCGCAGCAAAGGCCGTCTCAATTCCGCGACAGTTCCCGGCAGTTCGTCGAGTGAATACTATCTCTCGCCCGGACTGCAATACGCTGCGCGTCCGCAGTTTGTTATTGAGGGCAGCATTCAGCTTCCCGTATTTCGCAACGCCGGCTCGCAGGTTCTAAGGACTGATTACAACCTGTTGCTCGGCATCAGGTACTTATTTTGAGGATTAGATGAAACGGTTTCTCGCACTAACCACCCTCGCCTTAACGCTTGCGTTCGTCTCTAAAGCGCAAGACATCCAGACGGTCAAAGCTCCTGCCGTCATACTCAAAGACACTCACGGAAAAACCGTAAAGTTAAGTGATCTTAAAGGTAAGATCGTAATGCTAAATTTTTGGGCTACATGGTGCGTACCTTGCGCTGCCGAGATCCCCAGGCTTGTTAAATGGCAAGGTGAATACAAAGAAAAATTGCAGATAATCGGCGTTACATATCCGCCCACAAACACCGCGAAAGTTCGTCGCTTTGTTCGAAAGAACAAAATAAACTACCTGATCCTCTATGGCTCAAAAGCGACAAAGAAACTCTTCGAGCCAAGCGACGATCTTCCGATAACCTTCATAATAGACGCAAACGGAAACATCGTTGACCGCATCGACGGTGTTATCTTCGCAGACGAATTTGAGACAAAGATAAAACCGCTTCTCAAAACCCCTTGAACTCTCGATACACTAGAGAGATTTTACATACCCGGCGATCTGCGCGATCTCAGCGGTTTTGAGTCGACGCTTAAACGAGGGCATTTTACCTCTGCCGTTTGTGATCACGCGGGTTACCTTGGACAGGCTTGCGGTCGATGTGGTCAGGTCGTCAGCCTGTAGTTTGCGGCCAAGACGGGTTTGGGCCTTGCCGTTGGAGCCGTGACAACTGGCACAGTTACGTACATATAGCGAGCGCGGCGAGGCCATGTCATCAGATTTCGCCTCGCCGATCGGAGCTGACGTAGCCTCAGTCCCGCGCGTGGTAACCATAAATATCCCGGCCATCACGACGGCCGCTAAAACAACTAATTTCAAAATATTTCGCATACCGCCAATTATCCTCTTTTCCTGAATTAGCTCTTAAGGGGTGAGTATGTTCAGTTTAATGCGTAGAATAAATTATGTAAAGATGGTCAAGGGTAAGAAAATATGAGCAAACAAGACGATGTGATGGCGATCCTGAAGTTGTACGAGCTTCGCCGCGATGAAAAGATGAGGGCGGCACGGGCGTGGTATTTTACCGAATTTGCTCCGCAATCGGCGATGGACATCATCGGCCTTTATCGCGGAGGACAAGAGGCAAGCGCCAATTTCCGTATGGTCGCGTCGTATTGGGACACGGCCGCGTCGTTCGTTTTGAACGGCGGTATCGATGAAAAGATGTTTCAGGACGCTGGGACCGAGCACATATTTGTTTACGCCAAGGTCGAGCCCTTTCTCGCCGAGATCCGCGAGCTTTTTAGCGAGCCGGATTTTCTCATTCATCTCGAAACGCTCGCGCTTAGAACGCCCGGCATAGAAGCAAAACTGGAAAGCCGGCGTCGGCTGGCCGCTATTTGGAGCGCAAAAGCGGCTGATGCCGGCTAAGTCTCGGCGCAGTCTGATTTCACAAATAGCTGACAGCTATCAGTTGTCGGCTATTTGATCCACCGGTCCTGACCAACGCATTTTGTTTTCCCGCCAAAGCAACCAATCGAAAACCTCACTGCATCTAGGCAGATAAGACTAGTCTCGCAAGAAACTCTTCCCCGGAACATTCTTTATCAGGAGTTTTCTAATAAACGGACGCCGGAATTAACGGACACCGTTTGAGGAGGGTAAAACTATGTCTAAAAATAGCTTTGCAGATCAGATACGGGTCAATGACCCATGCACGCAGGATTGGGAAACGATGACCGGCAACGACCAGGTGCGTTTTTGCGACCATTGCTCAAAGCACGTCAACAACATCTCGGAAATGACGCAAAAACAGGCGGTGAGGCTGGTGACCGCGTCAAAGGGACAGCTGTGCATACGGTATCTCAAAAACCCCGAGACCAACGGGCCGTTCTTTGCCGAGCAGTTGACGCAAATAATGCGCCACGCTCCGCGTTTGACAGCGGGCGTGATGGCGGCTTCGCTGAGCCTTTCCTCGATGGCGTTGGCGCAAGGCAATGCGATTGTAACCGATCCCCTGGTAAAGGTCAGCCGTGATAAGAATAAAGAAAAGCAGCCCGACACTGGCGACGGCGTCAGCCGCATCAGCGGGACAGTAATGGACCAACAACAGGCCGTCATCCCCGGCGCTGAGGTGTCGCTCTTTGACAAGGACGACATTATGATCGACAAGACGACCACCAACGGCGATGGCAAGTATGAATTTAGCCGGGTTATGCCCGGCGTATATAAGGTAACGATCGATTCGCATGGATTCCGTAAATACACGGCTGGACTCTCCGTCGTGAACGATACCCCGCAACAATTGAATGCAACGCTTGGGACTGGTGAAGTCATGGGCGTCGTTATGGTGTCTCGTATCGAATACAGGAACCCGCTCACCGCGGCGGTGATCAGCGGCGAGATCGACGAGGTCCGCGAACAGATCGCAAAGGGCACCAGCGTCAACGAGAAAGAAGCGGACGGCAGGACGCCGCTAACATATGCGGTGGATTACGGCAATGTCGAGATCGTAAGGCTGCTGCTAGATCTCGGTGCCAAGGCCAACGCCCGCGACGCCGACAAGCGCACGCCGCTGATGCGAATGGACGACGACGCTACGCCCGAACTCGCCCAAATGCTCATCGATGCCGGGGCAAAGGTCGATACTGTGGATAAGGACGGAAATACCGCTCTTATCGCCACAGCAAGGGATGTAAAACCCGAGGTGTTAAAGGTGCTGATCGACGCCGGTGCCGATGTGAATCTCACCAATAGCGAGGGACAGACCGCCCTAATGAATGCCGCCGACGGCGAACAGCTAGAGAGCGTCCGGGCGCTGCTGATGGCCGGTGCCGAGGTCAACGCCCGGAACAAGGAAGGCAAATCCGCTTGGGACCTGACCGGCAACCACGATATCGAGAACCTGCTGGTCAGCTTTGGCGCAGAGACAAAAGAAACCCAGCCCGAAACACCCGGGACCGACCCGCCACAGTGACGGATCGATCCCGCTTTTACGAGGCCGCCAATGAGCGGCCTTTTTTTATTTTAAGGCCGTTACTAAAGCCCGGTAATCGTGATAACATTCGAACAAAGAACGTCAACTGAAAGAATATGTAGATCTATGAAGACCTGCCCGACATGCGGAAAGAGCTATGCTGACGACCTGAATTTTTGCCTCGAGGACGGTGCGAATTTACGATCAGGAGCGACCGCCGACTACACAGATCATCCAACCGAGATACTGCATGCTCAAACAAATGAGCGCGAGAGTGCTTCCATTGCAACGAGAGTAATTTCCGAACAGGACACAATTATTTCTGCTCCCAAGCCCTTTCAGTCACCCGCGGCCGTGCCGTCTAGAAATACGGGACGTGCTTTTACGATAGGTCTGGCCGCCGCAGGGTTATTAGTGTTTGTTGGTTTTGGGGCGGCAGGAATATTCTATACATTTCGCGGCAGCAATGACGCGGCGCTTCTCGAACCGATGTCCGTGAACAGATCGGTCAATAATTCGGCAGATAACCCGATGTCAGCAAATGCTACAGGTGTTTCGAATACTAATATCGTGCCGCAGAATTCGGCAATCGCGAACAAGCTGTCTACTCAAACGTCCGATCCAATGGAAAATGATAGGAATTCTTCAACGAATACTAGCAGCGGACAGCCAAACGCCACGCCAAGACCCGCTCCGAAAACTATCTCCGGCGGCGTTTTGAACGGCAAGGCGGTCAGCTTGCCGGCACCTGCATATCCGGCAGCAGCGAGAGCCGTACACGCCGGTGGCATAGTGAGTGTTCAGGTGCTCGTCGGCGAAAACGGCAGCGTCCTTACGGCCAGCGCTGTCAGCGGCCATCCGCTTCTTCAGGGATCGGCAGTGCAGGCGGCACGCTCGGCGAGATTCAGCCCAACGTTAGTCGGGGGCATGCCCGTAAAGGTTTCTGGAGTGATCACCTACAATTTTGTGCCTTAAACACCGTTGGCAAAACATTCCCGAGAAGTGTTAAAATTCGAAGGTATCATTTTTTGACCTCCCGCAACCCGATACAAACACCAAGTCTATGAAACATTGCCCGGTTTGCGACGCGAAATACGACGAAGATATCATCAGGTTCTGCACAAAGGACGGTTCGCCGCTCGTTGACGACGAACAGCCTAATTTTGTCGCGATGCCGAGCGAGAGCCTTGAGAAAGAAGAGGACGATCCAGGCGAGGTCACCGTCATTCGCCGCAAACCCACCGCCGCAGAAGCAGCCGCCGCCGAGGCCGAAAAGGCGGGCGAACGCATCGTGATACCGACTGCAGCCGAGCCTGAGCCGCCCGCGCAGCAGGTACGCCCGCGCAGCCAGGCATATTACGCCCCGCCGCCCCCACAGCAAAATATGATGAAGACCATTGTGCTGACGATCATTGGCACACTGGCTATACTCGGTTTCGGTGCAGGACTGTTCTGGCTGTTTCAGAAGGAGGCACCGGCCAATAAGAATGCTAATAACTCGAACCTGATGAACCAGAATACGAACCTCAACACCAATCTGCCGTTCAATTCGAGCTTTAATTTCAATACGAGCGGCAATTATAACTACAACTCGAATATCAGCACCAACCTAAAAACACCGACACCCAGCCCCACGCCGCGCCCGAGCCCTAGCGGCACGCCCAGCCCAAGCCCGACGCCCAGGCCCAGCCCGACGCCGCGTACGACGCCCAGCTCGCGTCCTACCCCGTCGCCCACTCCGCGAACGGGCCCCCGGTTCCCCGGCTCTATAGTGAATCATTGATCGGCGAGCGAGAGCGCCATTTCGACGGCGCGGCGGGGGTCGATGACGCCCCAGCCCTGGCGATCGACCTCGTAATGGGGAAGACGTTCGGCAGTGGAAATGAGTATTTTTTTAATTTCGGACGGAGTAAGATTGGGATTTGCCTCGATCATCTGGGCGGCAACGGATGAGACGATCGGCGCCGAGAACGACGTGCCGTCAACGTATTTGTAATGCTTTGTGATGACGTTCTCGCGGCGGATCTTGAGCAATATGATCTGTCTGATGCTGTGCACCGGGCGATCGAGAGCGGCGTCGAGCTCGGGGTCGATGCCGGGATTGTCGCGAATTATGGCGTGCAGCTCGCCGTCTGCGGCCTTATCGAGACGTTCGAGGAGTTCAGCCTGCGCGGCGGTCGGCGTATTTGGCAGTATCGGTGCCGGTATCCAGATCGAAGACGCGATGACCTCCGGCTTTTGCAGCCCGTCGATCGTCGGGCCATAGGACGAGCGGTACATGCCGCGTTTTGCCCGGTTGATCGAATTATTGTCGTCGAGGCCGCCAACAGCGATGCACGACGGGGCACTCGCGGGCGGCACGACCGGATGATCTGGCATGTGGCCCGAATTACCTGCCGCGCAAACGACTGTAATGCCCTCCGCGCTGCATTCCTCGACAGTAAGCGAGAGCGGATCGTGCAGGTAACTCGCCTCCTCGTCGCCGCCGGCCGAGATATTCACGATGCGTATGTTATACCGCTCGCGATTTTCGAGTACCCATTCCAGTCCGTCCTGAATATTCTGATCTGTGATGCGGCCTGTGCGGGCGAGCTTGACGAGGACGACATCGGCGTCCGGCGCGATGCCGCGATAAAAGCCATTCGACAGCGAGCCGTTTCCCGCCGCCACGACCGAGGTCATCATCCCGTGCCAGCTCGCCACATCTGGCTGAAAAAGCGACGCAAGGTCGCCGTCGCCATCCAAAAGATTGCGATACGCAACGATGCGGTTGACCGGCGTCGTCAGATCGACATGCGGGTAAAAACCCGAATCGAGAAAGGCGATCGTCACGCCACGGCCCATAAAGCGGTCGTCAGCGTCGAGCCGGAGCGGGGTTGAGAGCACGTGCGAGCCGTCCTTTTTCAGGGCGGCGTCGGTCGAGATCTGGTCACTGGCGCGTTCAAAGAGCCGCACGCACCGGGCGCATGCGGCCTGGAATTCACGCGAATCCGGTGCATTGGCACGTATCAGTGCGGCCAGCCCGGCGGGCAGCGACACGAGCGGCACGAATTCGTCCCTCGCCGAGCGCGAGCAGACCGGGCACGCCTCGTTACCGGCGGCGATGTCGGCGACGGTGCGTTCGCGTGGAAATGGCAACATTTCAGACGGGGTCATTGTCGGGATTTAAGTTTTTCATAACCTCCGGTTAAAATCAAAACCGGATATGCCCACGAATACACGAAACACACGACAGGCAGATCTTCGATCAGATGATCACGAGTCAACAATTTGCTGTAATTCTTATTTTAGCGTCTTTCGCATATTTCGTGGCTAATTCTTATGGTTCGTAAAAAGATCGGATTGGCATTATCTGGTGGCGGCGCGCGGGTCTTTGCAAATGTCGGCGTCATCAAGATACTACCCGAGATTGATACTCCACTCGTTATTATCCGAGCCCCCTCATCCGGCCCGGGCTACGATGCTGCCCCAGAGATGCG
>JACXTT010011325.1_pt1 | contig 11942 bp, 9 predicted proteins | sample 9270951 | NCBI WGS metagenome assembly JACXTT01 (sample SAMN15532306, study PRJNA645909) | rock metagenome | isolation source: weathered quartz diorite | place: Puerto Rico | collected 2017-06-21 | reverse complement strand
GGTGTGCGTTTTCTGGTTATTGTTGTCTCATGACAAACATCTTGGGGGTGCGCCGCATTACCTTTGCCCTGGCCGTGAACGGGGACATCCCTGCTATTTTCGCGGCGGTCCATCCCCGATTCAGGACGCCTTATGTTTCGATTCTTGCGTTTGCCCTTTTGAGCTGGCTGCTGGCACTGCTTGGCAGTTTCACATGGAATGCGACCCTCTCGGCGGTGGCACGCCTTCTTTACTACGGGCTAGTCTGCGCTGCCCTGCCCGTACTTCGGCGCAAAAAGCCCGGAGCCGCGCTGTTTCTGCTTCCGGGAGGAATTTTTTTCGGCGTGTTGGGCGCCGGGATTTGTCTGGCGCTGATCACGGGAGTGAACCTGAGCGGGTCGCTCATCCTGCTGGCGACAGCGGCGGTGGCTGCGCTGAACTGGGGGCTGGTACGGGCGCACGTCTCGTCATGAAGGCGAGGTTATGAACCCTGGGTGGCATCTTAAATTCACGAACCACAAAGGACACCAAGGTATAGAAGAAAGCCCTTAGAATTCGCACCTTCGCGCCCCTTCGTGTTCTTCGTGGTTTGCGAATTTGGAAGCCAGCCGAGTCTTGCGTCATGAATCCCCGGCTGATCCGCGCGTTATAATTCCCCGCCGCGGTATCGCGCCCGGAGGATCCTTGTTGCTCCGAAAACACGTTGTCCCGCTTGTGATTCTTCTTGCTTCCCTGCCCCTTTTCGCGCAACGTGAGCCGGTTCTCAAACAGATCGACCTGCCGCATTCGTACTACTACCGTGAAATGTATCTACCTCAGCTTACGACCGGGCCCAGTGCGGTGGCCTGGGCGCCGGATTCCCGCACCGTCGTGTACTCGATGGCGGGATCGCTGTGGCGGCAGAAGCTTGACTCGGCGGTGGCAGAGCAACTAACCGCAGGGCCCGGCTATGACTACCAGCCCGATTGCTCGTCCGACGGACGTTGGGTTGTCTACGCTTCCTACGCCAAAGACGCGGTGGAACTCTGGGCGTTGAATCTGGAGACCAAAAAGGCGCAGCAACTCACACATGGGAGCGCGGTCAACGTGGAACCGCGTTTTTCACCCGACGGCAGGCGAATCGCCTTCGTTTCTACGTCGTTTAACGGGCACTTCCACATTTTTGCCGGGCAATTCCGCAACGGCGAACTGATGGACGTGCATCGCTTGACGGGAGAAAACCACAGCAATCTGCCTCGCTACTACTACAGTGTTTTTGATCATGAGATTAGCCCGGCTTGGTCGCCGGATGGGACGGAAATTGTTTTCGTTACCAATCGCGGGCACATTTACGGCACGGGCGGTTTTTGGCGGATGAAGGCGGCCCCGGGCGCGGAAGCGCGCGAAATCCACTACGAAGAAACCACATGGAAGGCGCGGCCGGATTTTTCGCCTGACCGCAAGAGCATCGTATACGCGTCGTATCTCGGACAACAGTGGCACCAGCTATGGGTGATGCCTTCGCAGGGCGGTGACGCCTTTCCCATCTCTTACGGCGATTTTGACAATGTTGCGGCGCGCTGGTCGCCGGATGGAAGGCGCATTGCTTTTATTTCCAATCGCGGCGGTAACACTTCCTTGTGGACGCAAGAAATCCCTGGCGGCGCGCAGAAACAGTGGGTGGCCAAAGAAAAGCATTACCTCGCGCCCGTGGGTAAGCTGAGCATTACCGTGCTGGACCCAGCCGGGCATCCTACTCCGGCGCGCGTTTTCGTGACGGGGGGCGACGGCCGCGCCTACGCTCCGGACGATGCCTGGATGCGGGCCGACGACAACTTTGTCCGCGCCGAGCGGCCTTTTGAGGCGCACTACTTCCATACTTCAGGCAATGCCGAACTGACTCTGCCCGCCGGAAGCGCCGAGGTGGAAGTGATGAAGGGTTTCGAGTACGTCTTTGAGCGGGAAAGGGTCAGGGTTACGGCCGGGCAGCGATCCGCGCTGACCATTCGGTTGCGGGCGCTGAATGTGCCAACGGATGCGCACTCTCACTGGGTAAGCGGCGACGTTCACGTTCACATGAACTACGGGGGCGCCTATCGCGACACGCCGCCAAAACTGGTGGCGCAGGCGGCGGCGGAGAATCTTTCCATCGTCGAAGATCTGGTGGTCAACAAAGAGCAACGCATTCCTGACATTTCGTACTTCAGCACCAAGCCTGACCCGGCTTCAACCACGAACAATCTGTTGGTCCATGGGCAGGAATTTCACACCAGCTACTGGGGACATCTGGGTCTGTTGAGTCTTACGCAGAATTTTCTCTTGCCAGGTTACGCCGCCTATACCAATACCGCCGCAGCCAGCCTGGTTCCCACCAACGCGATGATTGCCGACATGACGCACGCGCAGCATGGGCTGGTGGGATACGTGCATCCCTACGATGCGGTCCCCGACCCTGCTATGGACGCATCGATCACGCATGAACTGCCAGTTGACCTGGCACTTGGCAAGGTGGACTACATCGAAGTCTTGGGCTTCAGTGATCACAAGTCCACGGCCGCGGTGTGGTACCGGCTGCTGAATTGTGGGTTCCACCTGCCCACGGCCGCGGGGACGGATGCCATGGCCAACTACGCGTCGCTGCGCGGACCGGTGGGCCTGAATCGGGTTTACGCCAAGGTACCCGCGGGCCCGCTCAACATTGGGACCTGGCTGGACGCGGTGAAGCGTGGCCGAACCTTGGCGACCAACGGGCCGCTTCTCGGTTTCTCGCTGGGGGGGAAGCAGGTGGGTGACGAACTGCGCCTGCCGGCGGGCGAGAACAAGGTGAAGGTCAGCGCGTGGCTGCGCTCTTTGGTCCCCATTGATCATCTGCAGGTGATCTGTAACGGACAGGTGGCGCGCGATTTGAGAGTGAATACGGGCGGCGGGACCGCCGACGTGGAAGACACAATTCCGATTTCGCGCAGCGGCTGGTGCCTGCTGCGGGCGTGGAGCGAGAAGCCGGAATATCCAATATTGGATTTGTATCCGTATGCGACGACCAGCCCGATCTATGTGACGGTCGAGGGCTCGACGCAGGGCCGCAATGAAGACGCTGCCTATTTTGTCGCCTGGATTGACCGGTTGATTGACGGAGCGAAGGCTAATAAGGATTGGAATACTGAGGGGGAGAAGACTGAGGTGCTGGAAATGCTCGGGTCGGCGAGCAAGATCTATGCGCAAATGGAGAAGTGAACGGGGCGAATCCTCTGTGCCCTCTGCGTCCTCTGTGGTTTAAAAACATTATGTCTAACCACAGAGGGCACGGAGGACACAGAGGGAATTGACTACCTCCGCGCAGCTGCTTGTTCGCGTTCCAGGTTCAACAGAGCTTGCTTGCGCTCCACTCCCCAGCGGTAGCCTCCCATATCGCCGTCGATACGGACGACGCGGTGGCAGGGGATAGCTACGGCGACCGGATTGGCGGCGCAGGCGCGAGCCACGGCGCGAGTGGCGGTGGGCTGGCCAATCGCCTTAGCCACCTGGCCGTAGGAGCGGGTTGCGCCGAAGGGGATGGATTGCAGGTAGGTCCACACACGGCGCTGGAAGGCTGTGGCCTGAATGTCGAGTGGAAACGATGAATTCAGGCGCTGGCCCTGAATCTGGCGGAGCAGGTTCTGTTTCCAGGTCTGCAGAGCAGCATCGTCGCGGCGCCGGAGAGCGAAGGGGAATTCGTGGCGGAGCCCGTGCTCCAGTTCGTCGTCGGAGCCGGCGAACTGGATGGCGCAGATGCCCTTTTCAGTGGCCGCAATCAGCATGCGGCCAAGGGGAGAATCGGCGCAAGTGTAGCGGATGGGGGCGGCGATGGCGCCGCGGCGATATTTGTCTGGGGTCATGCCGAGTTGCGAAGCCGTGCGTTCGTACAGCCGGCTGCTGGAGCTATAGCCGGCGTCATACATGGCACGGGTAACCGAGTGGCCGGCCTGGAGGTTGAGCTTGAGCTGGTTCAGCCGGCAGGAGTCGGCATAAGCGCGCGGGGAGATCCCAAGTACGGCTTTAAACGAGCGCTGCAGATGGAACGGGCTCTGGCGGAACTCCGATCCCAGGCGGGCTAACGTGATCGGCTCATCCAGGTGTTGCTCAATGTAACGGCACACTGCCTTCACTATCTCGGTCTGGCGATTGCCCCCAATCGCTTTCGGGCGGCAGCGTAAGCAGGCGCGGTAGCCGGATTTTTCGGCTTCCTCCGGGGTGCGGTAGAAAGTCACGTTTTCCCGGCGCGGACGCCGGGAAGGGCACGATGGCCGGCAATATACTCCGGTGGAAGAGACGGCAAAGACGAATTTGCCATCGTGGTTGGCGTCGCGAGCCAAGACGGCCTGCCACTGATGGTTGTCGCGAGTCGCCATGTCATCGGTTTCCGTGAAATTTAGTATCGCATTGGTTGTCATGATGCCCAAAGGGTAAGCTGAGGCGCAGGTGTGGACTATCCGGATCTTGCGGTCAAAGTGAATTAGGGCAGTCGTTGGTCGATTGTCATTAGGGTTGGGCCAACGACCAATAACCAACGACGAAGGAGTGCTATTTCATGGTGGGCTTTGCGGTTGTTATTCTGCTATCTTCTCTCCGCATGATGAGCCAGGATACGCCGTCTTCGCGGTGCGCTTCGCAGTCTTCCGAGATTGTCGCGGCCTATGTTGCGAGCGAGATCAGGGTGGATGCGGCGAATCCGGCGGCAGAGTGGGAAAAGGCCCGTCCGGCCGTTTTTTGCTCCGACTGGCAAGGCAAGAATCCCGACGAGCAGCGCGAAACCCAGGTGCGCGTGTTGTGGTCATCGCAAACCCTGTATTTGAGATTCGAATGCCGGTATCGCGAGCTGCACATGTTCGCGGACTCCGATCCCAACGGACGCCGCGACCATCTCTGGGACCGGGATGTGGCGGAGGCATTCCTGCAGCCTGACCCGGCGCGCGAACGCTATTACAAAGAATTCGAAGTGAGTCCCAATGGGATGTGGATTGATCTCGATATTTTTCCGGGGGGGCTGGCGGACCTGAAGAGCGGTTTGAAGAAGTCCGTCGTTCTGCACACAGACCAGCATCGCTGGGCGGCGGAGCTGGCCATTCCCATGAAAGCACTTACCCGGGAATTTGATCCGAAGGCGATTTGGCGGGCTAATTTCTATCGGGTTGAGGGGCTGCAGGAGCCGCGCGCATACATGGCCTGGCAGCCAACCGGTACGGCGGAGCCCAATTTCCATGTGCCCGCGGCGTTTGGGAGGCTGCGATTTTCGAAGGCGGGTTCCGACAGATAGTGAGGTAAAATCAGTTCCCGGTTCGCAGTTCTGAGTTCTCAGTTTGCCGGTGATGGAGGGATGAATGACGCGATGGCTGGGTGTGATCTTGATTTTCTCCGGTTTGGTGCTCTCGGCGCAGCAGCCGAAGGCAGGAGTACTCAGCGGCGATGATCTCAAGAAGGTGGTGCCCGCGGCTTATTTCTTCCGCGGACAATCGGCTTCAGTACAGTTGCGCAATTCGGCGGGCTTCAGCGCTCCAGATGGGAAGCTGGTCCTGGCTGGGCTGGTGGATACTTCAGGCTATGCCAGCGACGTGCAGGCCAAGTATCAGGGATTTCTGATCACGGAAGTGAAGCTGAATATCGAGGGATCGGAACTGGCGCCCGGTGAGTACGGGTTTGGATTTTCCAAGGAGGGGAAATTCCTGGTGATGGATGTGGGAGCCAACGATCTATTTAGCGTTGCGGGCAAAATAGACGACAAACTGCCGCATCCGGTGCCGCTGAAGATCGTCGCAGACGGCGGCGCTTACCGGCTGTATTCGGGCCGGAAATGGGTCAGCCTGAAAGCTGAGTAGCCCCTGTACCTCTAATGAGCCAGAGGTTGAAGCGGCCCCAACACTGCCGAAATGCCGGCACGTCTGCGCAATTCAACCAGAACGGCGTGGGCAGCGTTGTGATAGGTCTTGCTGGGATCTGAGGGATCGGACCATACGGCGTCGTAGACCACCTGGGTGGCTTCTTTCAAATCCATGTGCAGAGCGGCCTCCAGCAGGTCGACGCGCTGCTGCAGACGGGCATAGCAGCTCTGACATACCGTGGCGGGCTCAACTGGACCCTGGTGGTTCCCTTCCAAACTGCAATCCAGGCCTACAGGCTCATCGATTTGGTCGTCGCAGGCATAAACGTGGGCCTTGAATTCCCGCAGGAAACGCTCGCGTTCTTCTTCCAAAGCAGTATCGTCTGGTACGGGCGCAACGGATTCCGCCAGGCGAGGGCTGGAGTTGGCGGATACCACGGGGACGGGCAACACACGTTCCGCGGTCTTACAAACCGGACAGGCTGAAAGATCAGCGGCATAGTAAGTCTTGCACTTCACGCAGGGCAGACCATACCCGGAGCGCCTGGGACCGAGTTGCGTTGAGGCCGCAATACTCTGGCCGAATGGCGTGGCACCATGGAACCCAGTATCACTCGGAAGAACGGCCGATGGCAGGGATCCCGGAACAGCAGACTGCAACGATGGCGTGGAATTCATGAAATTACTCTCCGAAGCAAAACCGCATTTCGCGCGCTAGATCCAAAAACATTCTAGGTCGGACGGGCCGATTGACCGACACACGGTAGTACATGCAGGTGATTGCCCTATCGTGCAATAGCAGATGTGAGACCAAAATCGCTGCTGAATTGAAAAGGATTTAGATTCTGATCCGAAATGATTCCCGTTGTGGTACGTCTCAGGGGATTCAAACTGAGATTCCACATGCGATGGCTAGCGCAAGTTTGAGGCCTTCATTAGCTTCAGAAGTTCTTGTTTGCGAGTGCGATAGAGCTCTTCCGCGGGCTCGAGACGAGCAGCGGTCTCAAGTTCCGCCAGAGCCGCGTCGTAACGGCCCAGGCTCATGAGGCAGGCGGACAGATAGTAGTGATTGCCGGCTGTAGGCTGGAGGCGGAGGGCCTGACGAAATTCGATTTCCGCGGCTGCGAAATCCTTGCCATTGAAAAGAGCGGTGGCGAGATAGTGATGGGCTAAGGGAGAATCCGGGTCCAGCTGAACCGCCATGCGAAGCTCGCGCACTGCCTCCGGCTGGCGGTGCGCCAGGAGCAGGGCCTGCCCCAGGTAACGGTGCTCGTCGGGACTGATGGGATTCTGGAGAATGGCCTGCTTGAGTTCCACGATGGCGGATTCATAGTCGCGCTTAGACATCAGAGCCCGAGCCAGGCAGCTGTGACCGCTCTGCCAGCTGGAATCCATACGGAAGAGCTCACGAAATTCAATGATTGCGTTGTCGTAGTCGCCTTTGTCGCAATAGGTATTGCCGAGATTGTTGCGGACAACGGATTCCTGCGGAGCCAGGCGCTTGGCCTCGAGATATTCAGCAACGGCCCTATCGAAGCTTCTCAGGTCGTGCAGCAGCATTCCGAGGTTGTTGTGAGCTTCCCAGAAACGCGGGTTCAGGGCAATGGCTTTACGGTAGGCGGATGCGGCGGCATCCACGTCGCCTTTATCGCGGAGCGTAATACCCAGATCATAGTAAACGTCAGCGTTGTTGGGCTGGCGCGCCAGCGACTGCTGAAAGCATGGACCGCCGCCGGATACCTTCCGCTTGCGTATAAGCCAAGGCCAAGGAAGCGATATGCCTCACCGTTGCCGGGATCGATGCTGAGGGCGGTCCGCGCTTCTGCGATCGCATCGTCACCGTCGTCGGAGCGGTAGAGCAGGTAGGCCAGCCGGCTGTGAATGTCGGACAGGCCGGGCATCAGCGCCCGTGCAGCTTCGTAGGAATCGGAGGCTTCGTCCCAGTCGTCCTGCTGCTGGTGAACATAGCCCATGGCGAAGTGCAGGGCTGGGTTGCTGGGATCGGCGGCGATCAGCTTTTGCAAGATGGATTGGGCTTGGGGATATTTCTTCTGCCGAACCAGCGCACTGGCGCGGACAAGAGGCCCCGGACAGTCAGCGCGGTTCTCACTTTTTGGAGCTATGGCGCGAAGGCTTTGGAGTAAAGCGGGATCCATCCCTGCCGCTGACAAGGAATTGGAAGTGGCAGCATCCAGCGGGAATGCGAGGCCTCGTTGATGGGTGAGCCGGTCCAGCCGCTGGGTTGGCATTCCCCCGGCGGTCCAAGCGACGACTTGGGCGCAGGTCATTGGCGCGGAATCGTTCGGCTCCGCGAGCACAGGCACCGTGGAGAGAGTAAACAGTAGAAAAAACATGGCCTGAGGGCACACAGGACTCCTTCCGGAGAACAGACATCAGTAGCCGGTAGTTGGCAACATAGAACCGGAGGAGTCAGAGGAGGTAGGTCACGAAGGTAATGGGCCGTTGGCCTGCCTGGCGTGGCCGTTGGGAAAGTTGACGTAAGTCCGTAGTTTCGATAGTGTTGGGCTTGCTGCCTCGCACGCAGGCAGCGGAGGTTTTTATGTTTGAAGGCCTGTTTCAGCCGATGCATCTGCTGGTGATCTTCTTTATTGCTCTGCTAGTTTTTGGTCCGAAGAAGTTGCCTGAGCTGGGCAAGGGCATCGGCGAGGGTATTCGCGCCCTGAAGTCGGGCATGAAGGAAGCGTCCGAGGAGCCGGCAAAAGCCGCAACTGCTCCTGTCGAGACCAAGGCTGCAGACACTTCCAACCACGCCAGCTGACGCTCTCGCGTCTCTGCTTCCGTCTTTCCGCTTAATTATCCGGGGCGGCTTGCATGGTCAGGTTTTGATCTCGGCGCCCCATCTCTCACATAATTCCCCGGTCTTCGCAACCCAGGCGGAGAACTGTAAGAACGGGTGACTCAGGCAGTCAGTAACTTCAGCTGTTGATCTCTGTTCTTCTGCTTCTTCAGCGGTTGACAGTCCTGCAAACTATTCATGGCTAACCCTCGATTCTTAACTCACCCCGGAGGAAAGACGTGTCGAAGCTCCAGGTACTGGCAATGACTTTTGTTTTTGTATTTCCTATCGCGCTGTTCGCCGATCACATCGTGTTGAAGAATGGCGACCGATTAACCGGCAACATCGAAAAGTCCGACGACAAGACCCTGCAGTAGAGATGTAGCTTGCCGTTTTGGCTCGTGGCGGGAGACGTAGCGAGCTACGTCTCTACGGCGAACCGGATTGCCGCGTGGCGGAACGCGCAATTCGACGGGCCGCATTCCCATGACGGATATAACGTTTACGAAACTTTACCGTCGTTGACCAACTTTTTACCCCTTAAGCGCGGCCGTCAGTGTTGAATGTATTCATGGGTGTTGTAACGCATCGAAAAAGCCGCGCATGAAATACTGCGCCAAAATCGACTGTAATACGTCTTTCCATTCGAGGACGTGTGTCATGGCCGCACAAAGAATTGCCATTCTGCTGCTGGCGGTGAGTTCTTTGGCGCAGAACGCTCCTTCCTCGCAAACCTTCTCCATCTCCGGCGTGGTGAAATCGGGCAGCTCGCTCATTCCCGGAGCGACGGTTACGGCCAGCAATTCGTCGACGGGCGAGAAGACGGCAACCTCCACTGACATCCATGGCGCCTATGCGCTTCAGGTCGCCCGCCCAGGGAAGTATGAGGTGCGGGTCGAAATGCCGGCGTTTGCGCCCGGAACGCGAGAGGTTGTGGTGGTAGGAGCATCTGGTCGCGCGGATGTCGAGTTAACGCTGCTGTCGCGGACGCAACCGGCTGCGCGCACCCAGCAACGTCCAACCACCGCGCGGGCCAACCGGGGATTCCAGAGTCTATCGGTAATGCAAGGGATGGCGGCAGCGGAAGCGCCCAGTGGGAGCGCAGATCAGATCGTGCCCTCGGGAATGCCAGTGCCTGGGGTAGCGGCTGACGCGGCTACGGAGTCGGTATCAATTTCTGGCAACACCTCCGGCGTGGGCATGTTCGGCCTGAGCACGGACGAACTGGATCAGCGGATGCGGGAAGCCCGGGAACAACAAGGAGCCTTTGGCGGAGGCCAGGGAGGCCCCGGCATGGCCGGGCCAGGCGGTAGTGGTTTTGGTGGTCCGGGCGGCGGTGGGCCGCCGGGAGGAGGGTTTGGTGGGTTCGGAGGCGGAGGGGGGCGAGGCGGCCCCATGGTTCTTGGCCGCGGAGGTAGATTCGACATTAACCAGCCGCATGGTTCGGTGTACTACTCGGCCGCTGATTCTGCGCTGGATGCCGCGCCTTACGCTCTGACGGAAAGCCCAGTCGAAAAGGCCGCGTACATGAGGCAACGCGTCGGAGCATCGATTGGGGGGCCACTGAATATTCCGGGAATCTACAAGGGCGGAAGCAAGACCTTCTTCTTCGTGAACTACAACGGTTCGCGAGGAAACTCTCCCTTTACCGCATTTTCAACGGTGCCCACGCTGGCCAAGCGGAGCGGGGACTTTTCCGCCGTGGGAGTGCAACTTACCAATCCCAACGACGGGCAACCTATTCCCGGCAACAATTTTCAGAATGCGGGGCTGACGATTGATCCGATTGCGAAAGGGCTGTTGCAGTACATTCCGCTGCCCAATGTGACCCCAACCAGCAGCAATGCGCAGAACTTCCGATTCGTCACCTCGACACTCAATGAAAGCGATGATTTGAATGCGCACGTAATCCAGGCTCTGGGCGCCGCCAGCAGCGGGCGTCAGCGGGGCTGGCGCGGTCCGCGAAATAATTTGAATGTCGGGTTCCATTACCACGCGGCGAGCGCCAATGTGACCAATCCTTTCCCTAGCGTGGGTGGCAACACCAGCACGAGAAGCTTCGACGTGCCGATTGGCTACGTGCGAACCTTTGGCAAGCTCATCAACAACGCACGTCTGGACTTCAATCGTTCGCGCATTCGCTCGCAGAACCTCTACGCGTTCAACCAGGACATCACTGGCCAACTTGGCATAACCGGAGTCTCGACCAATCCGTTCGACTGGGGCTTGCCCAATCTTTCATTCACAAACTTCGGCAGCCTGAACGATACCAACCCGCAACTGCTGCGCAACCAGACCTGGACTTTTTCCGACAACATGATCTACAACCGCGGAAAGCACACCTGGCGCTGGGGCGGCGATTTCCGGCGGATTCAGATCAACACTGAAACCGACAGCAACGCTCGCGGGACGTTCACGTTTACAGGCATCAACAGCGGCTACGACTTCGCCGACTTCCTGCTTGGTCTTCCCCAATTGACTTCGGTGCAGTTCGGCAACAACAACTACCACTTTCGCGGCAATTCATGGGACCTGTTCGCGCAGGACGAATGGCGGCTGCGCGGCAACCTGACCCTGAATTTGGGCGTGCGCTACGAGTACATTTCGCCTTTTTCCGAGCTTAACGATCACATTGTGAACCTGGACCTGCCGGTGGGCTTCACTTCGCCGCCGGTGCCGGTGCAGGTCGGCCAGTCGGGGCCTTACAACGGGCAGTTCCCGGTGACCCTGGTCCGTCCCGATCGCAACAATATTGCTCCCCGACTGGGTCTGGCCTGGAAGCCTCTGCGCAACACCGTGGTCCGCGCCGGATACGGCATCAACTCCAACACCGCCGCATATCAGAGCATTGTGCAGAATATGGCGTTCCAGCCGCCCTTTTCGACCACTGCCACCAACACCCAGTCCGCGACGATGCAATTGACGCTGCAGGATGGATTCCCGCCAGTGTCGCCCGGCTCGATCACCAACAATTTTGGCGTGGATCCCAACTACCGGCTGGGCTATGTGCAGATATGGAATGTCGATGTGCAGCAGCAGATTCTGCCGACGCTGATTATGAACTTCGACTACACCGGCACCAAGGGCACGCGGCTCGACATTCTGGAAGCACCCAACCGCACTTCTACGGGAGTCCTCTTTCCCGTTGTGCAGCCGTTTTATTGGGAAGACTCGGTTGGAGATTCCACGGCTAACGTCGGCTCGATCCGCGTGCGCCAGCGTCTGCAGGGCCGTTTTTCCATTTGCGGCCGCCACCCCTTCCCCAAATGGCCGGTCAACCCCTTCGCCCACCGGAAAGGTGGAGACCTGGTTGGGCTGGGGAGAAGGCGCGGC
>JACXTT010011324.1_pt1 | contig 11943 bp, 1 predicted proteins | sample 9270951 | NCBI WGS metagenome assembly JACXTT01 (sample SAMN15532306, study PRJNA645909) | rock metagenome | isolation source: weathered quartz diorite | place: Puerto Rico | collected 2017-06-21 | reverse complement strand
ACCGAGCGTGCTGTGATGGCGCGCCTTGCCCGTTTCCGGGTTGGCCGGCGGACGCAGCGCGGACAGCAGCCGCGTCGGCGCCTCCAGCGTGCCCATGACCGTGCGCCAGTGGCGCTCGCCGGCCTGGGGGTCGCGCGCCGCCATCCAGGCGATGTAGTCGCGGTAGCGGCCGGGCACCGTCGCCATCGGCTGACCGTCGTAGCGGCGCAGCACTTCGGCCATCAGCTGCGCGGCGCTCCAGCCATCCAGCAGCAGGTGGTGGTGCGTCCAGATCAGGTGGTGGCGTCGTTCACCGGTGCGGGCCAGCAGCAGCCGCATCAGCGGCGGCCGGGCGAGGTCGAATCCTTGGGCCTGCTGCTCGCGGGCCAGAGCCTCCAGCGCCGCGCCGGGGTCGGCGCTCTCGCGCAGGTCCTGCTCTATCCAGGGCATCGTGGCGCTGGCGGCGACCCATTGCAGAGGCGCTTCGCCGTGCACGAGGAAGCCGCTGCGCAGGATCTCGCTGCGCTGCAGGGCCGCGTCCCATGCGGCGCGCAGGCGCGCCGGGTCCAAACACTCCACGTCCACCGCGAGCTGGTTGACGTAGCTGCCATCCTGCGGATCGAGCATGCCGTGGAACAGCATGCCCTGCTGCATGGGCGACAAGGGGTACAGGTCTTCCAGCTCGGCAAGCTGCAGCGGAAGGGCATCGAGCTGCGCCTGGCCGAGCCCGGCCAGCGGAAAATCGGATGGCGTCACGCCACGCGCGCCCGCGGTGGCATGCGCGATCAGCGCATCGAGTTCCTCCTCGAAGCGCCGCACCCATGCCTGCACCGTCTGCCGCTCGTGGCGGGCATGGCTGTAGCCCACCGTGAGGCGCAATTCGCCGTCGAACACCTGTCCGTTGACGATGAACTCGTGCACGAGCGGCGCGGCCTCGTCGATCGGCGCACCCGGGTTTTCATCGGCCGGGCGCCAGGGCGCGTGCGCATCGAAGCCGCTGTCGACCTGTCCCAGGTAGTTGAAGACGAGCTGCGGTTTCGGCAATGCCCGCAAGGCCTGCCGCTGGGCTTCGCTGCCCAGGTGTTTCAGCGTGCCATGACCCAGCCCCTTGAAGGGAATGCCGCGCAGGCTTTCCTTGACGCGCTTGAGCGCATCGCCCGGCGAGCCCAGCGGATCGAGCAGCACCGGGAACAGGCTGGTGAACCAGCCGGTGGTGCGCGACAGGTCGACGCCCTGCCGCTGGCGCAGGTCTTCGCGGCCGTGTCCTTCCAGCATGACCTGCAGCCGCTCGTGCCCGCTCCAGGCACACAAGGCCCGGCCGAGGGCCGTGAGCAGCACATCGTTGACCTGCGTGCGGTAGGCCGCCGGCACGTCCTTGAGCAGCGCGTGTGTCCTGGCGCGGTCGAGGCGCAGTTCGATGCTGGCGCGCTCGGCCTGCGTGTTCGCACCCTCCGGATGTTCGCAGGGCAGCGCGACCGGTACCTCGGCCAGCGTGCGCCAAAAGGCGAGTTCCTCGTCGCCGCGCGCTGCGGCATGGGCCTGCAGCGCCAGCGCCCAATCCTTGATGCTGCCGGTCCTGCCGGGCAGCGCCACGGCCTCGCCTGCGCGCAAGCTTGCATACGCATGTCCCAGGTCCTCCAGCAGGATGCGCCACGACACGCCGTCGATGACCAGATGATGGATCGCGAGCAGCAGGCGCCAGCTGCCGTCGCCCAGCTTGATCGCCAGCGGACGCAGCAGCGGCCCGCGCTCCAGGTCGAGGCTGCGCTGGGCTTCGTCGCACAGGGCCTCGACGCCCGCCACGTCCTTCGCCTCGCGCACCCACAGCAGTTCCTGGTGCCAGTTCGCGGGCAGCGGCTCGCAGGCCTGCCGCCACGCGCCCGCGCCGTCCTGGTGGAAACGCAGCCTGAAGGCGTCATGGTGTTCGACCACGGCCACCAGCGCGCCTTCGAGCGCGGGCAGGTCCAGCGGTTCGCGGCTGTGCAGCAGCAGGACCTGGTTCCAGTGATGGCGCTGCGGCATTCCGGTCTCGAAGAACTCGGCCTGGAACGGCAGCAGCGGCACCGCTCCCTCGACCACACGACCCTCGTGCGCCTGCGATGCTGCGGCATCCACGGCTTCGGCCACTTCCGCGAGCTCGGCGATGGTCTGGCGGTCGAACATCTGCCGCGGCGTCAGCTTCCATCCGGCCGTGCGCAGCCGCGCCACGATCTGCAGGCTCAGGATGGAGTCGCCGCCGAGCGCGAAGAAGTTGTCGCGCCGTCCCACCTGCGGCAGGCGCAGCAGGTCGGACCAGATCGCGGCCAGCGCCAGCTCCACCTCGGCGCATGGCGCCTCGTAGGCGTCATTCGAAGCGAGCGACTCGGGCTGCGGCAGCGCCTTGCGGTCGATCTTTCCGTTGGCGCTCAGCGGCAGCGTCTCCAGCACGAGCAGCGCGCCGGGCACCATGTAGTCCGGCAACGCTGCGGCCAGGCGTTCGCGCAGCAGCGCATCGCTCAGCGCGTGTCCCGGCTGCGCCGAAACATAGCCCACCAGGCGCGTGCCGCCGGGGCCGGCACTGGCCACCACCACCGCCTCGCGCACGCCCGGCTGCGCCAGCAACCGCGCCTCGATCTCCCCCAGCTCGATGCGAAAACCCCGGATCTTCACCTGATGGTCGATGCGCCCCAGGTATTCCAGCTCGCCGTCCTCGCGCCAGCGCACCAGGTCGCCCGTGCGGTACAGGCGCTCGCCCGCGTCGCTGAACGGATCGGCCACGAAACGCTCCGACGTGAGAGCGCTCTTGTCCAGATAGCCGCGCGCCAGCCCGATACCGCCCAGGTACAGCTCGCCCGGCAGGCCTTGCGCCGTGAGGTTCAGCCCGTCGTCCAGCACGTAGGTCTTCGTGCCCGCGATCGGACGGCCGATGGCCACGTGGTTGCGACCGTCCGCCCTGCAACGCCAGTGCGTCACGTCGATGGCCGCTTCGGTCGGGCCATAGAGGTTGTACAGGCCCGCGCCCGGCAGCCGCTCGAACACCCTGGCCTGTGCCTCCGCCGGCAACGCCTCGCCGCTGCACACGATGCGCTTCAGGCTCGTGCAGGCCTCGATGCCTTCATGGGCCACGAAGGCCTGCAGCATCGAGGGCACGAAGTGGATGGTGCTGACGCCGTGCCGGCGGATCAGCTCGACCAGCTTGCCCGGCTCGCGGTGATCGCCCGGCTGCGCCACCACCAGGCGCGCGCCCTGCATCAGCGGCCAGAAGAACTCCCACACCGACACGTCGAAGCTGAACGGGGTCTTCTGCAGAACGGTGTCCGCTTCGTTCAACGCATAGGCGTCCTGCATCCAGGCCAGCCGGTTGAACAGCGACAGGTGCCGGTTGGCCGCCCCCTTGGGCCGGCCCGTGGAGCCGGAGGTGTAGATGACGTAGGCCAGGTGCTCGCCATGCAGGGGAACGTCGGGGTCGACGCTCGGGCCGCTGTCCAGGTCCAGCAGGTCCAGCTCGATCGTCCGCACGCCCTCGCGCACCGGGATCGCCGGGGCGATGTGGCTCTGGGCGAGCAGCAACGAGACGCCGCTGTCCTCGAGCATGTAGGCGATGCGGTCTTGCGGGTACTCGGGGTCGATGGGCACGTAGGCGCCGCCGGCCTTCAGGATCGCCAGCAGGCCCACCACCATCTCGATGCTGCGCTCGCTCGCGATGCCCACCTTCGTGTCAGGCCGCACGCCCAGTGCGATCAGCCGGTGCGCCAGGCGGTTCGCGCGTGCTTCGAGCTGCGCATAGTTCAGCGACACATCGCCGAACACCAGCGCCACCGCTTCCGGCGTGCGCCGCGCCTGCTGGCCGATCAGACGGTGCACAGGGTCGGCGTACGCGCGATGCGGCAGGTTCTCGCTACGGCGCATCAGGTGCGCGCGCTCGTCCTCGCCGGTCAGCACGAGGTTGGCGAGCACGCTGTCGGCGTCGGTCGCTAGCGTTTCCAGCACGCGCAGATAGCGCGCCACCAGCTGCTGCGCGGTGCCCGCCTCGAACAGGTCGGTGTTGTATTCGAGTCGGCCGCGAACGCCTTGCGCGTCGATATAGAAGTCGAGCGACAGGTCAAACTTGGCGCCCGCGTCGTCGAACTCCTCGAGTTCGGCGCGCACACCCTCGAAATCGAGCGCCACCGCTTCGCCGGCCATCTGCACGCCGAACATCACCTGGAACAGCGGGCTGCGCGCGGGGTCGCGCCGGTCCTTGCGGCTCGCGAGCAGCACCTCGAAGGGCAGTTCGGCGTTGTCGAGCGCGGCCAGCGCGTCGGCGCGCACCTGGCGACAGACCTGGCGCAGGCTCTGGTGCGGCGACAAGCGCGCGCGGAACACCTGGGTGGTCACGAAGAAGCCGAGCAACTCGCTCACTTCCTCGTGGTGGCGTCCGGCGTTGGGCACGCCTATGGCAAAGTCGTTCTGGCCGCTGCAACGTGCAAGCAGCACCTGCCATGCCGCGAACAGAGCGACGAAAGGCGTGCATTTTTCGGCGCGGCAGAACTTCTGCACGGCGAGCGCCAGCGCCGGCGGCACGTCGAAGCCGAGCGCGGTTCCGGCGAAGCTCTTGCGCGAGGGCCGCGCATGGTCGGTCGGCAAGTCCAGCGCCGGAACCTCCGGTCCCAGATGCCGGTTCCAGTGCGCGAGCTGGCGCTCCAGCGCCCCGCCCTGCACGCTCGCGCGCTGCCACACCGCATAGTCGGCGTACTGCACGGCAAGCGGCGGCAACCTGACCGGGCCGGCGTTGTGCAAGGCAAGGCGGTAGGCCGCGGCCAGATCGCGCGCGAGGATCGGGTTCGACCATGCATCGGACACGATGTGATGCAGGCAAACCGCGAGCACATGCCGTTCATCGCCCAGCTTCACGAGGCATGCGACCAGCGCGGGCGCCGCGCCCAGGTCGAACACATGCCCGGCCGCGCGACGCACGGCCTCGTCAAGCGGCGCCTTTTGCGCTTCGGCATTCAGGCCCGACAGGTCGATGCGCTCCAGCGCGAACGGCGCGTCGGCCTGCACGCTCTGCATCGGCACGCCGTCCTGTTCGAAGAAGCGGGTACGCAGGACGGCATGGCGCGCGATCAGCGCCCGGAAGGCGCGCTCCAGCGCATCCGCGTCAAGCCGGCCGGCCAGCCGGAAGACGCGCGGCAGGTTGTAGGCCGTGAGCCCCGGTTCGAGCTTCTGCAGAAAGCACAGCTGCTCCTGCGCATAGGACAGGGCCACGGCGTCGCCCTCGGACACGGTGCGGGCGATGGTCGGCTGCATCAGGGGTTGGTTCATGCGGTCTCGCTCATGTCTTCTTCGGGCTGCCGGTGGGCCTGGGCACGCTGCTCGAGCTGCACGGCGTCGTCGCTGTCTTCGCGCAACGCGGCCGCCAGCGCGGCCGGCGTCGGGTGGTCGAACACCACGCCGGCCGCCACCTCGACCTGCAGCAGCTTGCGGATGCGCGCGACCAGCTTGATGACCTGCAGCGAGTGGCCGCCCAGTTCGAAGAAGTCGTCCTCCACGCCGATGGGGCCGCTGCCCAGCAGCGAAGCCATGCCGTCGGCGAGCACCGCTTCGAGCGCATCGCGCGGTTCGATGCGTGCCTTGTGTCCAGCGGCGGCAGGCACGATCACGGCCAGCGCCAGCCGGTCGATCTTTCCGTTGGGCAGGCGGGCGAAGGCATCGACGGCCGTGAAGCTCGCCGGCACCATGTGCGCCGGCAGCTGCGCGGCGAGTCGTTCGCGCAGGGCACGGCCATCGGCCAGCACCTCGTCGGCAATGAAGAATGCGGACAGCGCGCTCGCGCCCGCCGCATCCGGCACCGCAAGCACCGCCGCCTGACGCACGCCCGGCTGCGCCAGCAGCACCGCTTCGACCTCGGCCGGCTCCACGCGGAAGCCGTGGATCTTCACCTGGTGATCCGCACGCCCCGCAAGGCGGATACCGCCTTCGGCCAGCACATAGGCCAGATCGCCCGTGCGATACAGGCGCTGGCCCGGGTTGAAGGGGTCGGCCACGAAGGCGTCGGCCGCCTCACGGTTCAGGTAGCCGCGGCACAGCTGCGCGCCGCCGACGTAGACCTCGCCCAGCGCGCCCGCCGGCACGAGGCCCAGCGCCTCGTCGAGCACATGCACCCGGTTGTTGGCGAGCACCCGCGTCAGCGGCAGCTGCTCGGACACCTGCGCGCCGGCGGGCACCGCATGGACCATCACGCCGACCGTGGTCTCGGTCGGACCGTAGTGGTTGTAGACAGCGCACTGCGGCGCAAGCCGCGCGATGCGCTCGACCAGCGCGCGCGGCGCAGCCTCGCCGCCCAGCACCAGCGTGCGCGGCAGATGCGGCGACTCGCATTCGAGAAGCGCCTCCAGATGCGAGGGCACGATCTTGATCGCGTCGATCTCGCGCACGGCCATGAAGCGCGCGAAGGCGTCGGCATCTTTCACATCGTCTTCGGCCGCCACCACCAGGCAGGCACCGTTGAAGAAGGCGCCGAACAGCGCGGTGTTGCCCAGGTCCGCGACAACCGAACTGGTGAGCGCCCAGCGGCGGCAGGCATCGAGCTTCATCGCCGCGGAGGCGGCAGCCATGTAGTTCAGCAGATGGCCGTGCTCGATGGCAACGCCCTTGGGCTTTCCGGTGGAGCCGGAGGTGTAGAGCACGTACGCCAGGTCCTGCGGCGCGATGCGGTGTGCAGGCGACGCATCGTGCATGCCATCGAGCGCGGGCAGCATGGCGGCATCGAGCACGAGCGCCGGCTGTGCATCCGCGAGCACGGCCGCACGGCGTGCCTCGGGCCATTCGGGCTCCAGTGGCAGATAGGCGGCGCCCGCGCGCCACGTGGCGAAGATCGCCACCGGCAACTCGATGGATCGCGGCAGGTTCAGCGCGACGATGGAGCCCGGCGTCACGCCCTGTGCAGCGAGCCAATGCGCGAGCCGGTTGATGCGGTCGTCGAGTTCGCTGTAGCTCAGGCGTTGCGCACCGGCTTCGAGCGCGGGGGCATCGGGTGTCGCCTGCGCCCAGTGCGCGATGCGCTCGGCCACGGTCTGCGTTCCGTTGTCAATGCGTTGGTCGTTCAACGCCAGCAACAACGCCCGCTCTTTCGGGCCGACCAGCGAGAGCGTCCCAACGGACGCATCGGGCTGCGCGACAACGGCCTCGAGCAGCGTGACGAACTGCAGCAGCAGGCGCTCCACCGCAGCCTCGCTGTAGTGCGCTGCATCAGCATGCAACGACAGCTCCGGGCTCTGCGCCTGCCATGCGACCTGCATCGCGAGTTCGAAGCACGGCATGGGGCCGGGCAGGCCGGTCAGTCGCCACCGCGAATCGGTGCCGCGAGGCGGCGGCGTCTCATGCGAGGCAAAGCCGACGACGGTGTGCGCCGCAAGAGGCGGCGCATCGACGGCCCAGTATTCCTGCACATCGACATGAGCCGCCAGGGCGGCATCGAACCTGCCGATCCAGCCGGAGAAGGACTCTTGCGCCGACACATCGACCACCATCGGCAATACCTTGTCGAAGACACCGACCGCGCCCTGCATCGGTTCGTAGTCGCGCCGGCAGTCGTGCTGCCAGCCGCCAAGGAAGCGCCCCGTGCCGTCGAGCCGGGCCAACAGCAGCCACCAGACGGCGTGCAGCAGGGTCTCGGGCTGCGTTCCGAGCGCATCGGCGCGCGCGGCCACTCGGCCCGCGAGCGCCGCGTCGATGGCGCTGGTCGCACGATGCCGCCCCGCCTGCGGCAGAACGCTCTCCACCCGCCCTTGCAGGCACGGCGGCGCCAGCGCCTTGGCATCGGCAACGATGCGCTGCCAATAGGCGCGCCCTTCGTCCGCGTCGTCGCCTTCGAGCAGGTCCTGGCGCCACTCCACGAAACGCGCGTACTGGAAGATGTCCTCGGACTCGACACTGCCCTCGCCCAGGTACACCGCGGCGATCTGGTTGAAAAGGTTCTGCAGGCTTTCGCGGTCCGCTGCCAGCGCGTTCACCGAGAGCGCCAGCGTGTGCCGCGCATCGGCCGTGCGCACGAGGCCGACGCTCACGAGTTCGCCACGCTCCGCCGCCAGCGGCTCGCGATGGAACGCCTCGAGCCATGCGGCCAGCTCGGCTTCCGCCACGTCGGCCGATTGCCACTTCGGCGGCGGCATCCCGTCGAGGGGTTGCAGGCGTGGTCCACGGTAGCCCGGCACCTGCCGGATCGCCGCGCACAGCGCGCCGTGCGACTGCAGCACGCCCTCCACGGCAATGCGCAGGCGCGCGGTGTCCAGCATGCCTTCGATCCCGACCAGCAGCAGCTGACGCCCGGCGCCGGCAGGCACCATGCGTTGTTCAGGGCTCAGCGGGAAGCTCGTTTCCACGGCGTCGGTCATCACGCTCATGCCCCCTGCTCGTCGGCCAGCTTTGCCTCGTTCGCCGCGGGTGCCGCGCCTTCGAGTGCGGCACGGTCGAACATCGCCCCCATCGCCACCACGATCTTGCGCAGCCCCTCGTACGGGTCGCGCGCATGAGCCGCGAGCATGTTGTCGAGCATGACGATGTCGCCCTGCTGCCAGTCGAAGCGCACCGCGCATTCCTCGTACACGCGGCCGACCACGGCCATGGTCTCGTCGGCGATGGGCGAACCGTCGCCGTACATCACATTCCGCGGCATGCGCTCGATGCCGCCCATGGCAAGCAGGTCTTCGCGCACCTGCGCCTCCAGGCAGGCGACGTGGTGCAGCTGGATCTGGTTGAAGAACACCTTCTCGCCAGTCAGCGGATGGCGGATCACCGCCGGGCAGCGCGTGCGCGTCTGCAGCGTGTCGTGGTCGAGCCAGCGCCAGGCGATGCCGGCGGCGGCCAGACGGGCCTCCACGTCCTCGCGGCTGTCGGTCTTGTAGAAGTCGCACCAGCTCACGTCCAGGCCCGGCGTGAAGGTGCGCACGTACAGCAGTTCCTTGCGCTCGAACTCCGCCACCATGTCGGCAGGCAGTCGGCGCAACATCTCGCGGCAGTCGACGATGGGCGTGGCGCCACCCACGGGCGAGGGCAGCTCGCAGAAGAACCACTGCTTGCGCGGCCAGCGATCGAGGTGCGAACTCTCGTTGTGGTACAGGATCATCTGCCGCTCCGGGTACGGCGTGGAGCGGTAGGTCTTCTTGCCGCCCTCCTTCTTCGGCAGGTCACCGTAGCTGCCGTACAGCTCGGGCTCGATGGCCTCGGCGAAGGCCTCGAAGTCCTGCGGCGTCTTCAGGCCGAAATTGCGAAACAGGATGCCGCCGTGCCTTGCAACCAGCATCTCGATGTAGTCGGCCTGGCTCTTCGCCCAGGCCACGGTGTCGAGGTCGTCGGTGGTGGCCTGCAGCACGATGGGGAATTCGGCGCCGGCCCTGAGGAAAGAGGTCTGGACCACCGGTCGCGCGGCGGCTTTGCCGAGCTTTCCCAGTTTGTCCAGCTTGCCGAGCTTGTCCATCTTGCCGGCGGCGCCGGTGGTCTTGGCGGTGTTCATGGTGATTCGCTCCTGCGATTGCTTGGGGGCCGGTGCCTCGATGGTTTCGACGGCCTGGCCCGGTGTTGCGACGATCCGCTCCAGCAGCGCATGCCATGAAGCGGTGAACTTTTCGACGGTTTCCCGCCGGTACAGGTCTGTGGCGTACACCCACTCGACGGTGAGCGCGCCGGCCTGTTCCCTGGCGAACACCGCCAGGTCGAACTTGGATTCGTTCATCTGCTGGGGCAGCACCTCGACCTCGGCGCCTTCGATGGCGAACCGGATCTCGGGTGTGTTCTGCAGGACGAAGAGCACCTGGACCAGCGGGTTGCGGTCTCGCGCGCGCTGCGCGCCCGACAGCTCCACGATCTGGTCGAAGGGCACGTCCTGGTGATCCATGGCGACGAGCGTCTGCTGCTTCGTCCGTGCGAGCCATTGCCTGAAATCGGCCTGCCGCTCGCTCATGCGCGAGCGCACGGGCACGACGTTGACGAAGAAGCCCAGCAGCTGTTCGAGATCCGGGTGGCCGCGGCCGGCCACGTCGGTGCCGATCACGATGTCGTCTGCACCCGAGGCCTGATGGAAGAACAGGAAGAAGGACGACAGCAGCAGCGTGAACAGCGAGGTATCGCACTCTCGCGCGAGCGCGGCCAGCGCCTGCGACAAGTCCGGCGGCAGTTCAAGCACCACCGAGTTCCCGGCATGCGAGGCCGTGGCCGGGCGCTGGTGGTCGGACTGCAGGGTCGACACCTGCGGCGCGTTGCGCAGATAGCTGCGCCAGAACTCGGCCTTGGGCGCAAACGTCTCGGAGGCCAACGCGCGGTCGTACCACGCGGCGTAGTCCACGTACTGCACCGGCAACGGCGCGAGCGCCAGCGGCTGGCCGCGCAGCGCGCGTTCGTAGAACTCGCCCAGCTCGCGCGCGAACACCGCGATCGACCACCCGTCGAACACGATGTGGTGCACCACGAGCACCAGCACATGCTCGCGTTCGCCCAGGCGCACGACGGTCGCCTTGATGAGCGGGCCTTCGGCCAGCGCAAAGGGCATGCGCACGAGTTCGTCGAACAACATGGCGTAGCGGCGCTCGCGTGCGGGCTTGTCGGCCTCGTCGATCTCCACGAGCGGGATGTTCAGGCGCACGCTGTCGCGAATCACCGCCGCCGGCTCGCCTTCGTCGTCTTCGGCAAACACGGTGCGCAGCACTTCGTGCCGCGCGACGATGGCGTCGATGGCCGCGCGCAGCACGTCGACGTTCAGTTCGCCATACAGGGCCAGCCCCGCCGACATGTTGTAGGCCGCGCGGCCGGTCACGTTGCCGGCATCGGTGAGCCGGTCGACCAGCCAAAGGCGGCGCTGCATCGGCGACAGCGGCAGCGCGCCGGTTCGCGGCACAGGCGCCATCTCCATTGCCGCGGCCTGGCGCGCCTCGGCCGGCGCGCCGTTCGCGGGCATGCGCGCGATCAGCCCGGCGATGGTCGGTGCCTTGAAGAACTCGCTGGGATGCAGTTCGACCGCATAGGCCTTGCGGATGCGCGACAACAGCTGAATGGCCACCAGGGAATCGCCGCCGAGCTCGAACAGGTTGTCGTCCATGCCGATGGGCGCGATGCCCAGGCGCTCGGTCCACAGCGCGGCCAGGGCGTTGGCCAGTTCGCCTTCGGGCGCGACGAAGGGTGTCTGCAGCGCGGGGCGCGGATGGCTGCCGCCGCTTGCCGCGGGTTGCGCATCGTCGGTCTCGAACATGTCGAGCATGCCGCTATCCAGGGGGCCCAGACGCTGTGCGAGATCGGTGGTCGAGATCACGGTCTGCGGGCGCAGCGGCCCGTTGACGATGCGCTCGAAGGTGCGCGCGCCTTCGGGGCCGTCCATGCCGATGCCGTCCGGCACGTCCATGTTCTGCGCCATGCCCAGGCCCCGCCAGGCGTCCCAGTTGACCGAGAAGATCGGGTAGCTGCCTGCGCGCGCATGGGCGATGGCCACGGCGTCGAGGTACGCATTGGCGGCGGCGTAGTCGCCCATGCCCAGACCGCCGGCCACGCTGGAGATGGACGAGCAGAACTGCACGAAGTCCAGCGGCTGGCCGCGCACCGCATCCAGCAGGACGCGGGTGCCGCGCACCTTGGTCGCGAAGACCGTGTCGACCTGCGCGCGCGTGCGCTGGGCCAGCATGCCGCCGCCCGCATCGCCCGCCGCATGGACGATGCCGTGCAACGCACCGAAGCGCGCGTTCGCGAGCGCAAGGGCCGCCTGCAGTTGCGCGGCGTCGGACACATCGGCCGACAGGGCCATCACCTGCGCACCCAGCGCCTCGAGTTCGAGCAGCTGGCGCAGCCTTGCCTTTTGCGCCTCGGGCTGGCTCGCATCGCCGGCCAGCGCAGCCCAGCACGCGCGCTCCGGCATCGCGCTTCGGCCGAGCAGCACCAGGCGGGCCTGCCAGTGACGGGCCAGCTGCTTTGCGACGGCCAGGCCGACGCCGCCAAGACCTCCGGTGATCAGGTAGACGCCCT
>JACXTT010011323.1_pt1 | contig 11943 bp, 10 predicted proteins | sample 9270951 | NCBI WGS metagenome assembly JACXTT01 (sample SAMN15532306, study PRJNA645909) | rock metagenome | isolation source: weathered quartz diorite | place: Puerto Rico | collected 2017-06-21 | reverse complement strand
GGTGATCTCCACCATGGTCTGGCGGTAGCCCGGCATGGCGTCCTCCTCGCCATCCAGCAGGCGGCCAAAGGACTCGAGCTGCACCCGTTCGAGCTGCAGTGTCCCGTAGGAGAACAGCAACTCGCTGGGCGCCTCAGGCGAAGCCATTACGAATCCTTTTTAATCAATGGATTGCAGCCACTTCCTGATGTCACGCGAGCCGGCGGGCGACCCGGGGCTCACTCCCACTCGATGGTGGCGGGCGGTTTGCCGCTGATGTCATAAACGACACGAGAAACACCGCGCAACTCATTGATAATACGATTGGACACTTTGCCGAGAAACTCGTACGGCAAGTGCGCCCAATGGGCCGTCATGAAGTCGATGGTCTCCACCGCGCGCAGCGCAATCACCCACTCGTAGGCACGGGCATCGCCCACCACGCCGACCGACTTCACCGGCAGGAACACGGCGAAGGCCTGGCTGGTCTTGTCGTACAGGTCCCAGGCGCGCAGCTCTTCGATGAAGATGGCATCGGCGCGGGCCAGCAGTTCGGCGTACTCCGGCTTCACCTCGCCCAGGATGCGCACGCCCAGGCCCGGGCCCGGGAACGGGTGGCGGTAGACCATCTCGCGCGGCAGGCCGAGCTCCACGCCGATGCGGCGCACCTCGTCCTTGAACAGCTCGCGCAGCGGTTCCACCAGCTTGAGCTTCATGTGCTCGGGCAGGCCGCCCACGTTGTGGTGGCTCTTGATGACGTGCGCCTTGCCGGTCTTGCTGCCGGCCGACTCGATCACGTCGGGATAGATGGTGCCCTGCGCCAGCCACTTCACTTGGCCATGGCCGGCGTTGGTGACTTTGGCCGATTCCTCGTCGAAGATCTCAACGAACAGGCGGCCGATGATCTTGCGCTTGGCTTCCGGGTCCGCCACGCCTTCCAGCGCACTGAAGTAGCGCTCGGCGGCGTTCACGCGGATCACCTTCACGCCCATGTGCTCGGCCATGGTGGCCATCACCTGGTCGCCTTCCTGCCAGCGCAGCAGGCCCGTGTCGACGAACACGCAGGTCAACTGGTCGCCGATGGCCCGATGCAGCAGCGCGGCCACCACGGAGGAATCCACGCCACCGGAGAGGCCGAGCAGCACGTGGTCGTTGCCGACCTGCTCGCGCACGCGGGCGATCTGGTCCTCGATGATGTGCGCGGCGGTCCACAGCGTCTGGCAGCCGCAGATTTCCGTGACGAAACGCTTGAGCAGGTTGGTGCCCTGCTTGGTGTGGGTCACTTCCGGATGGAACTGCACGCCGTACCAGCGCTTGTCCTCGTTCTCCATCACGGCGACCGGGATGCGATCGGTGGAACCGGTGATCACGAAGCCCGGCGGCGCCTTGGACACGTGGTCGCCATGGCTCATCCAGACGTCCAGGCGATGCGTGCTGTCGTGGTCGCTGAGGTCTGCGAACAGGCGGCTCTTGGCCACGATGTCCACTTCCGCGTGGCCGAACTCGCGCGCGTCGGCAGCCTCGGTGGCACCGCCCAGCTGCGCGGCCAGGGTCTGCATGCCGTAGCAGATGCCGAGGATCGGCAGGCCCGCATCGAACACTTCCTGCGGCGCCGCGGGTGCGCCTGGCAGCGTGGTCGACTCCGGGCCGCCGGACAGGATGATGCCCTTGGCGCCGTACGCGGCGATCTCGGCCGGGTCGTGGTCCCACGCCCAGATCTCGCAGTACACGCCGATCTCGCGCACGCGGCGGGCGATCAGCTGGGTGTACTGCGCGCCGAAATCTAGGATGAGGATTTTGTCGCTATGGATATCGGTCATGGTCCGGCTCCGAGTGGGGCCAGGTGGCCTGCCCCACGTCTGAATCTCTGGAATGCGAAGCCAACGTCATGCGGGCGCACGGCGTTGGCTCCGATTGAAACGATGCGCCGGCCATGAGGCCGGCGCGGATCCGTTACGAATTCAGCCGATAGTTCGGCGCTTCCTTCGTGATCTGGATGTCGTGCGGGTGTGCTTCCGTGACGCCGGCGCTGGTCACCTTCACGAACTGCGCCTTCTGGCGCACGTCCTCGACGGTGGCCGCACCCAGGTAGCCCATCGAGGCACGCAGGCCGCCGATCAGCTGGTGGATGATGTTGCGCAGCGGACCACGGTACGGCACGCGACCTTCGATGCCTTCCGGCACCAGCTTGTCGGCGTCGGCCTCGTCCTGGAAGTAGCGGTCCTTGGAGCCCAGCGCCATCGCGCCCAGCGAACCCATGCCGCGGTAGCTCTTGTAGGAGCGCCCCTGGAACAGCTCGACCTCGCCCGGCGACTCTTCCGTGCCGGCGAACATCGAACCCAGCATCACGGTGGATGCACCGGCGGCCAGCGCCTTGGGGATATCGCCCGAGTAGCGGATGCCGCCATCGGCGATCAGCGGGATCTCGTCCTTCAGGGCGGTAGCGACCAGGTCGATCGCGGTGATCTGCGGCACGCCCACGCCGGCGACGACACGCGTGGTGCAGATCGAGCCCGGGCCCACGCCCACCTTCACGGCATCGACGCCCGCATGCAGCAGCGCACGCGCCGCTTCGCCGGTGACGATGTTGCCCGCGATGACTTCGACGTGCGGGTAGCGCTTCTTCACCCAGCCGGCGCGCTCGATGACGCCCTGCGAATGACCGTGCGCGGTATCGACCACGATCACGTCGACACCGGCATCGACCAGCGCTTCGACGCGCTGCTCGGTGTCGCCGCCCACGCCCACCGCGGCGCCGACGACCAGGCGCTCGAGGCGATCCTTGGCGGCGTTCGGGTTGTCACGGGCCTTCTGGATGTCCTTGACCGTGATCAGGCCACGCAGCTGGTAGTCGTCGTTGACGACCAGCACCTTCTCGATGCGGTGCTTGTGCAGCAGCTGCAGCACTTCGTCCTGGTCGGCGCCTTCGCGCACGGTCACGAGCTTGTCCTGGCGCGTCATGATGTTGCGCACCGGATCGTCGTGCTTGCGCTCGAAGCGCAGGTCGCGGCTGGTGACGATGCCGACCAGCTTCTCGCCTTCCACCACCGGCACGCCGGAGATGTTGGCGGCGCGGGTGAGCTGCAGCACTTCGCGGATCGAGGTGTTCGGACCGACGGTGATGGGGCTGCGGATGACGCCGGCCTCGAACTTCTTCACCAGGCGCACTTCGGCGGCCTGCTGCTCGGCGGTCATGTTCTTGTGGATGATGCCGATGCCGCCCTGCTGGGCCATGGTGATGGCGAGGCGGGCTTCGGTCACCGTGTCCATGGCAGCGGACACGATCGGAATGTTCAGGCGCAGGTTTCGGGTGAGCCGCGTGGAGGTGTCTACGTCACGTGGCAGAACGGCCGAATGGGCCGGAACGAGGTAAACGTCGTCGTAGGTGAGAGCCTCGGCGAGGATACGCATGCGATTTGTCCCGCTGCAAAGAGGAGATTATACGCGGAAGGTCGTAGGCCCGCTACTCATCGCATGAACGGAAGGTGCTGTGCCCTTCATTTTGTGGGAGCGCACCCTGTGCGCGACAGCAGCACCCAGGGAAAACTCCGGCTTTCAAGGGCGGGCCGAAGGTAGCCGGCCCGGCCGGTCGCGCACAGGGTACGCTCCCACAACCGGCGGCTACCGTTGCTTCATCAGCTCAGCCGCGACGCTCCACGTCCCGCGCTTCGGCCGCTTCCAGCGTGTTCTCCAGCAGCGTCGCCACGGTCATCGGGCCGACGCCGCCGGGCACCGGGGTGATCCAGCTGGCGCGCTCGGCGGCGGCGGCAAAGTCCACGTCGCCCACCAGGCGACCGTCCTCCAGGCGATTGATGCCGACGTCGACCACCACCGCACCCGGCTTGATCCACTCGCCCTTGACCAGGCCCGGCCGGCCCACGGCGACGATGACGATGTCGGCCTGGCGGATGAAGCTCTCGAGGTCGCGGGTGAACTTGTGGCAGCACGTGGTGGTGCAGCCGGCGATCAGCAGTTCCAGCGCGAGCGGACGGCCCACGTGGTTGGACACGCCTACCACCACCGCGTGCTGTCCGCGTACGGGACGATCGGTGTGGCCGAGCAGGGTCATCACGCCACGCGGCGTGCAGGGGCGCAGGCCGAAGCGGCGCAGCGCGAGGCGCCCCACGTTCACCGCCTGGAAACCATCCACGTCCTTGGCCGGATCGATGCGATCGACCAGCGCGTCCTCGTCGATGTGATCGGGCAGCGGCGACTGCACCAGGATGCCGTGAACGCTCGGATCGGCGTTGAGACGGTCGATCAGCGCGATCAGCTCTTCCTGCGTGGTGCTCGACGGCAGGTCGAAATCGAAGGAGCGGAAGCCGACCTGGTGGCAGGCCTTGCGCTTGTTGCGCACGTAGACCGACGAGGCGGCATCATCGCCGACCAGCACCACGGCAAGACCCGGTTCCGCGAGGCCCTTGCCCTTGCGCTCGGAGACGCGGCGCTCGATCCGCTCCATCAGTTCCTGCGCAATGCGCTTGCCGTCGAGGATGCGTGCGGTCATGGTCGGGCCTGGCTGCAAAGAACCGTATTATCCCGGCTCCCCCCGGCGCGCACAAACAAAACGCATGAACGACCTCGCGAAGCTGCCTGCCTCCCTGCAACTGACGGCCCCGGGCCTGCGGCTGTGCCTGTGGCAGCCATCGCATGCCGGGGCTTTGTACGAGGCCGCCCGGGAATCGGTCGACACGGTCGGGCGCTGGCTGCCCTGGTGCCACGCCGCTTATGCGCGCGAGGATGCACTCGCCTGGATCGAACACGGCCGGTCCGCCCCGGAAGGCGGCGAACCCTGCGCGTTCGGCGTATTCGATGATCAAGGCATGCTGCTGGGCGGCGTCGGGCTCAACCGGTTCGACCGGCAGCATCGCAGCGCCAATCTGGGCTATTGGGTGCGCGCACAGGCCCAGGGCCGGGGTGTGGCGCCACGGGCGGCTCGCCGGCTGGCGGCATTCGGTTTCGACGCGCTGGGGCTCGTCCGCATCGAGATCGTCGCGGCGATGGACAACGTGGCGAGCCGCCGCTGCGCGGAGAAGGCCGGCGCCCGCTTCGAAGGCATCGGCCGGCATCGGCTGGTGGTCGGTTCAGCCCCGGTGGATGCGGCCGTCTACGGGCTGCTGCCCGGCGACCTCGATCAGCCGGCGGAAGCGCAAAGCTCGGCGATGTCCTGATAGCCGGTGAAGGCGACATCGGCACCACAGCCCGGGCAACCCGGGTCGCGCGGCAGGCGCGTCTCGCGGAAGCGCATGCCCAGCGCATCGAATCCCAGCAGGCGCCCCACCAGCGGTTCGCCTATCCCCAGGACCAGCTTCAGCGCTTCGGTCGCCTGCAACAGGCCCACGATGCCCGGCAGCACGCCGAGCACGCCGGCCTCGCTGCAATTGGGTGCCTCGGCCGCCGACGGAGGCTCGGGGAACAGGCAGCGATAGCACGGTGAATCGGCGCGCCGCGGATCGAACACGCTGACCTGCCCCGTGAAGCGCTCGACCGCGCCATAGATCATCGGCAGCTGCAGCCGTTGCGAAGCGGCCGCCACCAGGTAACGCGCCGGGAAGTTGTCCGCGCCATCGATCACCAGGTCGTGACCGCCGAGCAGGCGCTCGACGTTGTCGGCCTGCAGGCGCTCGTTGCGCACCTCGACCTGCACGCGGGGGTTGAGCGCCGCCAGCGTGATGCGGGCGGATTCCGTCTTGGGCATGCCGACACGCGCGTCGGCATGGATGACCTGCCGGTGAAGATTCGAGCGCTCGACGCGATCGTCGTCGATCAGGGTGAGTTGGCCCACACCCGCAGCCGCCAGGTAGAGCGCCGCCGGTGCACCCAGGCCACCGGCGCCCAACAAGGCGACGCGCGCCGACGAAAGCTTCGCCTGCCCCGCTTCGCCAACCTGGGGCAACTGGAGTTGCCGTGCATAGCGTTCCGCCGCGTCGCCATCCAACGCCCCCAAGGCCACTGGCAAGCCTTCCGCCTTCCAGCGCTGGTAGCCACCCGACACCGATGCCACCTGGCTGTATCCCATGCGTTGCAACGCTTCGGAGGCAAGCAACGAACGCTGCCCGCTGCCGCACAACACAAGGATCGTCCGCTGCCGGTCGGCCTCGATCTGCTCGATGCGCAGCTCGAGGAAACCGCGTGAAAGTCCGACGGCGCCCATCGGCGTACCGCTGGCGCGCTCGCCATCCTCGCGAACATCGATCAGCAGGCCACCCTGCGCCTGCCGGGCCAGTGCTTCGGCGGGGGAAATCTCTGGAATGCTGGCGCGGAGGGACTCCAGCCAGCCATCACGATTGAGGCTTGTCATTGAACTAGCTTACGGCGGACACCACGCGCGTCCAAGCACATGCCATTCCCCGCGCCGTGTGGGAGCGCACCCTGTGCGCGACGTGTAGGCCACAGCAAGAGCGCGCCGCGTGGTTTCCGGCGTGGGCGCGGTTATGAAACGGCAAATCGCGAAGACCGCGGACAGGTATGACACTACGCCCCGCGGTCGCGCACAGGGTGCGCTCCTACAGTTGCTCGGGCCTTACTTGCGCTTCTTCATCTCGCGGATCATGCGCTGGCGCTTGCGCTTCTGGCTGTCGGTCAGCACGTTCTTCTTGCCGGCGAACGGATTTTCACCGTCGCGGAACGCAATGCGCACCGGCGTGCCTTCGAGCTTGTAGCGCTTGCGGAAGAAGTTTTCCAGGTAGCGCCGGTAGGCCGGAGCGATGTGCTTGGTGCGACTGCCGTGGATCACGATGGTCGGCGGGTTGGTCCCGCCCGGGTGCGCAAAGCGCAACTTGGGTGCGTGACCGCGTACCAGCGGAGGCTGGTAGCCCTCGTAGGCCATCTCCAGCGTCTTGGTGAGATCGGAGGAGCTCAGCTCCTTGGTCCCCGCGTGATGGGCACGCACGATGGCCTTCATCAGCTCGCGCAGGCCGGAGCCGTGCAGCGCGGAGATGAATACGGTCTTGGCCCAGTCGACGAACTGCAGGCGGCGAGTCAGCGCGCTCTGGCATTGCTCGCGCTGGTAGCTGTCCATGCCGTCCCACTTGTTGACGGCGATCACCAGCGCCCTGCCCTCGTCGACGGCATGGCCGATCAGGGTGAGGTCCTGGTCGGCAAGGTTCTCGCGGGCATCGACCATCACCACCACCACCTGGGCGGCCGCCATGGACTGCAGCGTCTTGATGACGCTGAACTTCTCCACCGCCTCTTCCACGCGAGCCTTGCGGCGCACGCCGGCGGTGTCGATCAGGGTGTACTTGCGGCCGTCACGTTCCAGCGAGACCTTGATCGGGTCGCGCGTGGTGCCGGCCACGCTGGAGACGATGAGGCGATCCTCGCCCAGCAGGCGATTGATCAGGGTGGACTTGCCCGCATTCGGACGGCCAACGATGGCGACGCGGACGCTGTCCGCATCACCCGGATCGACTTCCTCGTGCTCGTCTTCGGGCAGCATCGTGAGCGCCGCGGACACCAGGTCATCGGTACCACGGTTATGCGCCGCAGAGAGTGGCAAGGTGTTGGCGATGCCGAACGCGGCGAATTCCGCCATCGCGTTCTGCAGGTCCAGGCCATCGGTCTTGTTGACCGCGGCGATGATCGGCTTGCCGCTGCGGCGCAGCTCGTCGAGGATGGTGCGATCCTGCGGCAGCAGGCCATCGCGGGCATCGACCACGAACACCAGCACGTTCGCCTCTTCGATGGCGAAACGCACCTGCTGTGCGGTCAGGGCATCCAGGCCCTCCTCGACACCGGAGAGGCCTCCGGTATCCACCACCACGAACGGGCGTGCGCCGGTGCGGCACACGCCATAGTGGCGATCGCGGGTGACGCCCGGCATGTCGGCCACCAGGGCGTCGCGGCTGCGCGTCAGTGCATTGAAGAGGGTCGATTTACCGACATTGGGACGACCGACCAGGGCAACGACGGGCAGCATGGGACAACCTTATGACGCGATCAGCGCGCGCCGAGACGGTAAGCGCCGATGCGGCCCTTCACGTCCTCGACGTACACAGTGTCGCCCACCACCAGCGGCTGGGCACGGATGGCCTTCTTGGACAGGCGCTCGCGCGCCGCCACTGCGCCGTCGCCGGTCTGCAGGAAGTGCACGTAACCCTCCAGGTCGCCGACCACCACGTAGTCGCCGAGCACGGCCGGACCGGTGAGCCAGCGATACTTCAGCTGGTCGTTCTTCCACATGTCGGCGCCACCGTTCTTGTCGAACGCCCACACCTGGGAATCGTCATTCACGCCGTACAGCGCGTTGGTGCTGGCGTCGATCGAGGTGAAGGTGGAGAACGGGCGGCTCCACAGCGGACGGCCGCTGGGGCCATCCACCGCGGCGAGGTTGCCGTGGTAGGCCGCGCCGTACAGCGTATTGCCCTGCAACAGGATGGCGCCGTCGGCGTCGCTCAGGCGCTCGATCTCGGTACGGCCTTCGCCGCTCGAGAGCGACTGCTCCCACAGCTTCTCGCCGTTGTCCAGGCGCAGCGCCACCAGCTTGCCGGCATCGCTGCCATAGAAGACCACGCCGTTGGCGACCATCAGCGGGCCGTTGCCGCGCAGGCTCAGCAGCGGCACGGAGTCCTGGTCATAGACCCAGCGGCGCTCGCCGTTGCTGCTGTCGAAGCCGTACAGGCGGCCGTCCTGGGTGCGGGCGATCACGAGGTTGCCGGAGATGACCGGCGCCGAGATCACCTCGGAGTTGACCACCGACTCCCAGCGCGGGCTGCCGTCCTTCGCATTGATGCCGTAGATGTGGCCATCGAGCGTGCCGACCACCACCAGGTCGCCGGCCGCCGCCGGGCCACCGGCATAGAGCGCGTCGGCGCGCTTCTTGTCTCCCCAGCCGAACCAGCCCTGGGTACGCGAACTCTTGGACCACAGCGTCTTGCCGCTGGCCGCGTCGAACGCCGCGACCTTGCCGTCGGTGCTGGCCGCGTAGAGCACGCCATCGGCGAAGGCCGGGCGCAGGCGCACGCCGCTGTCGCCGGCGCCGTCGCCCACGCTGGTGGTCCACAGCTTGGTGACCTGCGTGGTCGGCTTGAAATCCTTGGCCAGCGGCGTCGGCGGCTGGACGTTTTCCTTCTTGAACGAGTGGCAGCCGGCAAGGACCACCAGCGAGGTCAACGCCACCAGCCAAACGCGCTTCATCGCACCGTGCTTCTTCACTTCAGGTTTCATGCACCCTGCTTCCCGGCCACGGCCAGATCATCGATTTTCATCTGCACGCTCTGAGGCGCGCTCTCGCCCAGCGCCGCCTTGGCGGCTTCGTACGCCTTGCGGGCTTCGTCCGGACGCCCAAGCTTGACCAGCACATCGCCGCGTAGTTCCTGCGCGACGCCTTCATAGCTCTTCGGCGGCATGCGATCGAGGGCAGCCAGGGCCTCGGCCCCCTTGCCCTGCGCCAGCAGCACCCGCGCCGTGCGCAGCTGCATGAGGGCCTTCAGGCCCGGATCGCTGGCATGGCTCTCGGCCTCGCCGAGCGAGACGAGCGCCTTGTCCAGCTGCTTGGCCTGCACCTGTCGCTGGGCCCGGTCGCCCACGGCGAACGTGGCATAGGAGGTATCGGCATAGTCCTTCAGCAGCTGCCCGGTCAGCGCTTCGGCACTGTCCGGCTTGCCGGCGGCGACGGCGTCCTGCACCTGCTGGTAAAGATTGGCGGCCTCACCCTGGTGATCGGCCTTGTGCTTGTTCCACTGCTGCCAGCCGAAGATGCCGACGAGACCGATGGCAATGCCGACGACGATGGACAGGCCATTCTGGCGCAACCACTGCTGTACGCGTTCGCTCTGTTCGTATTCGTCGTACGCTTCAAATGCCATGCAATCACCCTTGGGAACCGCGCGCCGGAAGCACTTGCGACGTGCCTGGCGTACGGGAAAAAGAAATCAGCCCATGGTCCGCACGCTGCCGGGCGGACAATGGGCAAGCATAACCGATTGCGCCGCCGGACCGCACAGGTCCGGCGCGAGCATCAGGCACCGGCCGGCGATGCCTTGCCGTCGCGCACTTCGACGCGGAAGTGGGCCACGTTGGAACGGCGGTAGCCGTCCAGCGCCATGGGCTGGCCGTCCAGCATCACCTGCGCGCCAGTGGCATTGCCGATGCGCACTTCCAGGGGCTGGTCGCTGTGATAGGTCTTGGAACTGCCGGCCGGCAGCAGACCGTACTCGAGGCGGGATCCGTCCTTGGCGGTGACTTCCACCCAGCTGGCGCCCTGCAGGCTCAGCACCAGGCTGTGCACGCCGTTGCCGACGGCCTCGGCGGCGGGAGCCGGCGGGGCCGGGGTGCGCGCGGTGTCGTTGCCCAGGCTCGGGAACGGCGCCATGGAGGCCATCAGCGGCTGCTGCTCCTGCGGGTCCTGCTGCGCCACGGGCGCCGGCGGCGCCGCCGGCTGGCTCGACGGTACCGTGGAGGCGACCGCATTGCCGGTTTCCGGGCTGCCGGCATCGGCGCCGGGGGGCGTCGCAGCCGTCGCCGTGGTGGCGGCGCTGGCCGGCGCATCGACCTGGGCGACCGGTGCGGCGTCGAGCGGTGCCAGGTGGCCCACGTCGCGATCGAGCGTGCCGCGCACGCCCAACCAGATGGTCGGCACCACGATCGCCGCCGTCAGCACCACGTAGGTGGCGGCGCGCGCGTAATGCTCAAGCAGGTAGCGTGAATGCGAGATGCCGCCCGTGGCCACCAGGGTCGGCTGGCTGGGGCTGATGCGCTCCAGCTCGGCCTTCACTTCCGCTTCGTCCACGCCGAGGTAGCGCGCGTACTTGGTCAGGTAGCCACCCAGGTAGACCTGGTAGTCGATGCCTTCGTATTCGTTGCTTTCAATCTGGCGCAGCACCCGCGCAGGAAGACGCAGGGCATGCGCGCAGGTCTCGACGTCCAGGCCGCGTGCTTCGCGCGCTGCGCGCAGGCGACTGCCCAGCCTGGCGTGGGTCGTTTCCAACGAAGAATGTTCCGTGTCCATGGTGGCTTCGGGTACTTCGGTAAAGTGGAAAGCTCGGTTGCCGCTGTTGGCCGTATTTGACTGCTGAGATGTCATTGGCGTGCAGTTGCGTCGAGGGCGCGAGCCTGTTCCGAATCCGGGAACTGGCTTTGCAGTCGCCTGCTGTAGTTGAGAGCAGCATCCTTGTTGCCCAACCGTGATTCGATGTCGTGGCCCAGCTTCAGCGCCGCCGCACTCGACTGCCCCAGCGCGTCGAAACGCTGGATGAAGGCACGGGCACGGAACGCATCGTTCTGAAGATAAAGCACGTTGGCGAGCTGGTACAACGCCTCGCCGTTCTGCGGGTCGATCTCGATGGCCTTGCGGAAGTCCACCTCCGCCCCGGCGAAGTCCCGGCCGCGCGACAGGCAGGTGCCCGCATTGGTCCAGGCCAGCGACGGCGTCTGGTAGAACGGATCGGCCACCGCCTTCTGGAAAAACGGCATGGCCTCGGCCGGCTTGCCCTGGCGATTGCACAGGAACCAGCCCAGGTTGTTGTTGGTGTCGCCCTTGGTGGGCGCCAGCGCCTGTGCCTTGCGGTAATGCAGCTCCGCGTTCGGCAGGTCGTTGATGCGCTCGTACACCACGGCGAGCACCGTGTGCGCCGGCACGTAGTTGGGATCGAACTCCAGCGCCTTGTTGAGCTTGACCATGGCGTCCTGGAGGTCACCGTTCTCCATGTACTGCTGGCCAAGCTGGGTGTGGATGCGCGCCCCGTCCTCGCGCTGCTCCGCCTTGGTCGTGCGCGGAATCTTCGTCGACACGCCACCGGCATCGGTGGTCGTGGTGGTAACGCAGCCCGCAAGTGCGGCGACCAGGCCGCCGCTCAGCAGGATTCGATCAAGCCGCATGACTCGCCCCCTCGTCCAGACGCTTGCGAAATTCGGCCTGGCGACGGGTGCGATCCAATACCTGCCCTTTGAGCTGGCCACATGCAGCATCGATGTCGTCACCGCGGGTGCGGCGCAGCATGGTCAGCACGTTGGCATTGAGCA
>JACXTT010011322.1_pt1 | contig 11944 bp, 14 predicted proteins | sample 9270951 | NCBI WGS metagenome assembly JACXTT01 (sample SAMN15532306, study PRJNA645909) | rock metagenome | isolation source: weathered quartz diorite | place: Puerto Rico | collected 2017-06-21 | reverse complement strand
TTGCCCTGGCACGATCCGTGAAACGCCGGCGGACATGGACGCTCGCACCTTTCACGACCGCCGTCGCTTCGTCGACACCCCGTCCGGGCGCATCGCCTACGTCGAGGAGGGACGGGGACCGGCGGCGGTGTTTCTCCACGGCGTGCCGCTGAACGGCTATCACTGGCGCCACGTGCTCGGCGGCGTGAGCGACCTCCGCCGCTGCATCGCGCTCGATCTGATGGGGCTCGGCTACACCGAGATCGCGCCCGACCAGGACGTCGCGTTCGCCGCGCAGGCGCGCATGGTGCGCGAGGTCTGCGATGCCCTCGATCTCCCCGAGATCGATCTGGTCGGCAACGACAGCGGCGGCGGGATCGCGCAGCTCTTCGCGGCAGCGCACCCCGAGCGGCTGCGCACGCTGACGCTCACCAACTGCGACACGCACGACAACTGGCCGCCGGCGGCGGTGCTGCCCATCATCGAGGCGGCGCGGAGCGGCGCGCTCACCGACGCGGCTCGCCTGATGCTCGCCGACCCGGGGTTCGCGCGCTCCGAGGCCGGCCTCGGCGTGGGCTACGCCGATCCGCGCGCGCTCGACGAGGATACCATACGCGTGTACCTGGAGCCGCTCGTCGCCACGCCGGAGCGGATCGAGAACGTCCGGCGTTACTGGCTGTCGTTCGACTGCGCGCAGACGGTGGCGATCGAGCCGGCGCTCCGCGCGCTGCGCGTGCCGACCCTGGTCGTGTGGGGGCTCGCGGATCCGTTCTTCGATGTCCGCTGGGCGCGCTGGCTCGGCGATACCATCCCGGGCGTCGTGCGCGTCGTCGAGGTACCCGAGGCGAAGCTCTTCTTCCCGGAGGACCGGCCGCAGGCGCTGATCGGGCCGCTCCGGGAGCTGTGGACCGACCAACCCGGAAGGAGGGAACCATGAACCTGAAGCAGCTAGGACTCCTGGCAGTGCTCGTCGACTTCGCGGCGCTCGAAGCCTGGGCCGTCTACCAGGTGGGCGTCATGGGCATCTTCGCGCAGGCGCTCGGCACCACGGGTGCCATGATCGCGTTCGTCGACCTGACGATCGCGCTCGGCCTGGTGATGATCTGGATGTGGCAGGACGCACGCGAGCGGGGCCTCGGCTTCGTGCCCTACGCCATCCTGACGCTCACCCTGGGCAGCGTCGGGCCGCTCCTCTACCTGATCCGCCGGGAGAGCACGGCGCCGGTGCGCGCGCTGGGTGCGGCGGCGCGGGCGGTGTAGCGCACGCGGATCCCGCTCGAAGGCATCGCGAGGGCTTGTGAACCGCGGGGCCCTCGCGTTGCCTCCGCGCGTGAGCATGTTTTACGTCCGCGCGACGGTCCGGAACCCGAAGAACGAGAACCTCGTCGCGGTGCCCATCGATGCCCTCGTCGACACGGGCGCCGAGCTCAGCTGGCTTCCCCGCGAGCGCCGAACCGGCATCGGCATCGTGCCGCGGCCGCACTACGCCGGGGTCGCGGCGTAGGCGCTCACGCCGGCTCCTGCTGCGTCATGCAATGGAGCGTCCCCAGGCCGAGCACCAGGTCGACGGCGTGGATGCCGACCACGCGGCGGTCGGGAAACAGCTCGGCGAGGGTCTCCAGCGCCAGCCGGTCCTTCGGGTCGTCGAAGGTGGGGACCAGGACCGCCGCGTTGCCGACGTAGAAGTTCGCGTAGCTGGCGGGCAGGTGCTGGCCGTCGAAGACGACGGGCGCGGGCATCGGAAGCTCGACGATCCGCAGCGGCGCCGCGTCCTGGTCGGTCATCCGCTCCAGGCGCTCGTGGTTCTCGCGCAGGATGTCGTAGTTCGCGTCGGTCGGGTCCTCCTCGCTGGCGACCACGACCGTGCGCGGATCGACGAAGCGCGCCAGATCGTCGACGTGCCCGTGGGTGTCGTCGCCGACGATGCCCCGATCGAGCCAGAGGATCTTTCGCACCCCGAGGTACTCGTGCAGCACGTGCTCCAGGTCCGCGCGCGCGACGCCCGGGTTCCGCGCCTGCACGGGCGAGAGGAGGCACTCCTCGGTGGTGAGCAGCGTGCCGCGGCCGTTCACGTCGATGCTCCCGCCCTCGAGGACCAGCCCGGGCGTGAACTGCTTCCGCCCGAGCGCCTTCGCCAGCCGGCCGGGAACGGCGGTGTCCCGCTTCCAGTTCGGGTACTTCGCCCAGCCGTTGAACTTCCAGCTGGTGAGCACCACGTCGCCGTCCTCGCGGCGCACGAAGAGCGGGCAGAAGTCGCGCGTCCACGAGCGGTCGGTCGGGATGCGGAAGAAGTCGACGCGCGCGGGGTCGACGCCGGCGCGCGCGAGCACCCGCCTGGCGCCCCGCTCGGCGGCGGCGTCGTCCACCAGGATGCGGACCCGCTCGCCCGGGACCAGGTGGCGGACGACCTCCGCGTACACCCACGGGATGGGCGCGAACTTCCCCGGCCAGTCGCTCCGCTCGTGGGGCCAGGCGAGCCAGGTGGCCGCATGCGGCTCCCACTCCGCCGGCATGCGGTAGCCGAGGGCGGCGGGCGTACTCACCCGTCGACGAGGCGCCGGGTGATCGCCGCGTAGGCGTCGATGCGACGATCGCGGAGGAAGGGCCAGTTGCGCCGTACCTCCTCCTGGTGAGCGAGGTCGCACTCGACGACGAGCAGCTCCTCGGCGCTGCGCGAGGCCTCCGCGAGCACGACGCCGAAGGGATCGCAGACGAACGAAGCGCCCCAGAACTCGAGGCCGCCGTCGGCGGGTCCCTCGTGCCCGACCCGGTTCACGGCGGCCACGTAGACGCCGTTGGCGATCGCGTGCGCGCGCTGCATGGTCTGCCAGGCGGCGACCTGCGCCTCGCCGTGCGCGGCCTTCTCGCTCGGGTGCCAGCCGATCGCGGTGGGGTAGAAGAGGACGTCGGCGCCGGCCAGCGCCGTCAGGCGCGCGGCCTCGGGATACCACTGGTCCCAGCAGACGAGGGTGCCGATCCGACCCGACGCGGTGTCGAAGGCGCGGAAGCCGAGGTCGCCGGGCGTGAAGTAGAACTTCTCGTAGTAGAGCGGGTCGTCGGGGATGTGCATCTTCCGGTAGACGCCGCGGAGGCTCCCGTCGGCGTCGAGCACGACCGCCGTGTTGTGGTAGACGCCGGCCGCGCGCCGCTCGAAGACCGAGCCGACCACGACCGCGCGCGTCTCCTGCGCGGCGCGGCCGAGCGCCTCGGTGGTCGGGCCGGGCACCGGCTCGGCCAGGTCGAAGCAGGCGTGGTCCTCGCGCTGGCAGAAGTACTGCGAGCGGAAGAGCTCTGGCAGGCAGACGATCCGCGCCCCGCGACCCGCGGCCTCGCGCACCCGGGCGATCGCGGTGGCGAGGTTCGCGTCCGGATCGGGCGTGCAGCGCATCTGCACGAGGCCGACGTGGAACTTGCCGGGTGCCGGCACGGCGCGAGGGTGCCGGGCCGGGGCGGTGCTGTCAATGATCCTAGGGCTTGTAGCGGATCAGCAGGTCGAGCAACCGCCGGTGCCGGGGCGTGTACGGCGGATAGAAGAGGTGGAGGAGCGAGAGCCGCGGGTTGGTGAACACCGGGCGGAGCTTGCTGAACTCGAGGAAGCCCTCGTAGCCGTGGTACTGCCCGATGCCGCTCGCGCCGGTGCCGCCGAACGGCAGGTCGTGCTGCGCCACGTGCAGCATGCAGTTGTTCACCGAGACGCCGCCCGAGATGGTCGACTGGAGGAGCTTCTCCTCCTTCGCCTTGTCGTTGGTGAACACGTAGAAGCCGAGCGGACGGTCCTTGCCGTTCACGTAGGCGATGACCTCGTCGAGCGTCCGGTAGGTCTTCACCGGCAGGAGCGGCCCGAAGATCTCGTCCCGCATGATGACCATGCCGTCGGTGACGTCGAGCACCAGGTGCGGAGGGATCTTCCGCAGCTCGTCGTTGAACGTCATGGCGGGGACCAGGGGGACGACCTGGGCGCCCTTCTGGCGCGCGTCCTCGAGCGTCGCGCGCAGGCGCCGGTAGGACTTGTCGTCGATCACCGAGGTGTAGCTCGGCTGGTTCGTGTCGGGATAGCGCTCGGGGAGGATGCGCCGGGCGGCGGCGACGAACGCGTCGCGCTTGCCCTCGGGCACGAAGAGGTAGTCGGGCGCGAGGCAGGTCTGCCCCGCGTTCAGGAACTTCGCGTAGAGGATGCGGGAGGCGGCCTCCTCGACGTCGAAATCGTCGCAGACGACGGTCGGCGACTTGCCGCCCAGCTCGAGCGTCACCGGGGTCAGGTTCTCCGCCGCCGAGCGCATGACGGTGCGCCCCGCGTCGGCCGAGCCGGTGAAGATGATGTGGTCGTAGGGGAGGGTCGAGAAGTCCTGCGCGCGGACGCCGGGCAGGATGGCGAGGATCTCCTCGGGGAACACCGCGCGGCACTTCTCGGCGAGCAGCCGGCAGAGGTGCTGCGAGTTGGACGCCATCTTCACCATGGCGCGGTTCCCCGCCGCGAGGATGCTGGTCAGCGGCCCGGCGGTGAGGAAGAGCGGGTAGTTCCAGGGCGAGACGACCCCGACCACGCCCTTCGGCTGCGGGATCACGCGGTTCGCGCCGGTGGCGAAGAGGAACGAGACGTGGCGGCGCTGCGGCCGCATCCATTTCCGGAGTCGCTTCCGCGCGTCGCGCAGCCCGTCGACGCTGGTGAACAGCTCCGCCATCATCGTCTCCTCGAAGGCGCGATGGCCGAAGTCGGCGCTGATCGCGTCGGCGATGGCGCTGGCGTTGCCGACCAGGATGCGCTCGAGCGTGTGCAGGTGGTCGCGGCGCTCCTCGTAGGTCGGATAGGGGTGTCGCAGGTACGCCTCGCGCTGCAGCTTGAAGACGCGCTGCGCCTCGTTCTCGGCCACGTCGATCCGTTGGAGCTGTGCCGTCTGTGCCATGGCGCCGATCTTCGCGCAGGCGAGCGCGCCAAGGCAAGGGCTGGCATTGGCCCGTGGCGCCCCGCTACAGTGCCCGGGCCGGAGGTCGCGACGATGGACCTGTCCTACACCGCCGAGGAGGAGGCCTTCCGCGGGCGCGTCCGCGGCTGGCTCGCCCACAACCTGCCCGCGCCGGGGTCGCTCAGGGCGCTCGACGACATGCGCGGCTGGCAGCGGAAGCTCCACGCGGCCGGCTACCTGGGCGCTGCCTGGCCGAAGGAGTACGGGGGCGCCGGGCTCTCGGAGATGGAGCAGGCGATCCTGAACGAGGAGCTCGCCCGCGCCCGGGCGCCGCAGGTGGTGAACGCGATGGCGATCTGGTGGGTGGGGCCCGCCATCATGCGCTACGGGACGGACGCGCAGAAGAAGCGCTTCATCCCTCCCATCCTCACCGCCGAGGAGATCTGGGCGACGGGCTACTCGGAGCCCACCTCGGGCTCGGACATGGCGGCCGCGCGGACTCGGGCGGTTCGCGACGGCGACGTCTACGTCGTCAACGGGCAGAAGATCTGGACCACCTACGCGCACATCTCGGACTGGTTCTTCGTCCTGGTGCGCACCTCGACCGAGGGGCCCAAGTGGGCCGGCCTGTCCCTCTTGCTGATGGACCTGCGCAGCCCCGGCATCGAGATCCGGCCCATCCGCCAGATCGACGGCAGCGCGGAGTTCAACGAGGTCTTCATGACCGACGTGCGCGTCCCGGTGACCAACCTGCTCGGCAAGGAAGGGCAGGGCTGGGAGGTGGTCTCGAGCGCGCTCATCAACGAGCGCACGGGGATCGCGGGGAGCGTGCGCTTCGATCTGGCCCTCGACTGGCTCGCCACGACGGCGCGCGGCCAGGGCAAGGAGAAGGACCCGCGCGTGCGCCAGCGCCTGGCCGAGCTCGCGACCAAGGCGGCCATCGTCCGCTACTCGGGGCTCCGCACCCTGACCGACTCGCTCCGCGGGCGGATGAACCCGCACCTCTCCGCGGCCATGAAGCTCAGCACGACCCAGCTCACGCAGGAGTTCTCCGAGACCGCGATGGAGGTGCTCGGCCCCTACGCGGCGCTCATGGACGACCCGCGCGCGCCGGCGACCGGACGCTGGGCGAAGCAGTACCTCGGCGACCGCTCGATGACGATCGCCGGCGGGACCAGCGAGGTGCAGCGCAACATCGTCGCGCAGCGCATCCTGGGCCTGCCGCGGGACCGGGGCGGAGAGCGCACCGCGAAGAGCTGACGCCGCTCAGGTCTCCTTGGTGAGCATGAAGGGGCCGGTGTGCACCCGGCCCTTCCGGACGGTGAGGTAGTGGCCGGTGATCGTCCCCAGGGTGGGATCGAGCTTCCCGTGGAGGATCGAGTTCCCCGCGGGGCAGGGCGCCACGCGGGCCTTCACCCGGTCATGGCGCTTGTGCTTCCCGCTGATCGGGCACTGGACGTCCGTGCCCTGGATCGTCAGGGTCACGGTGCCGGTGAAGGTGTTGGGAAGGCTGCCCGCGGCGAGGTCGGCCGTCACGGGGGTGACCTGCCCATGCCCCCCCGTGGCGCTCCCCGTCCAGACGCCGGTGAAGTCGTAGGGTGTGACCTGCGCCCGTGCGGCGAACGTCCCCGCCAGCAGCGCGACGGCGAGCGCCGCCATGATCCGTGTCCTCATCGAGCCTTTCGCTTTCTCCCCCCAGATCCCGTGTGCGGGCGGGTATAGACCGAGCACCGGGTCCAGCGCCAGCTCTGGCGAGAAAGACGGGATACATGGCTACTCCAGGAGCGCGCACCGGCTGTCGAAACTGCAGTTCACGAGCCGGATGGCCTTCATCTCGTCCGGTTCCACCTCGAGGAAGATCCCGATGCCCGAGGCGTAGTACTTGCTCGCGAAGATGCCGGGCTCGAGGAGCGAGAAGTTCTTCGTGACCATGCAGTCCCCGGCGCAGAAGATCGCGGCCAGCTCGGGCGGCACGAGCTCGTCGAGCTCGGCGGCGTCGGGCTCCTGGGGTCGTCGAAGCTCGCCGGGTCGACCACGGGATCATAACGCGCCTCGCCGAGGGACTTGCAGGTCGTGAGCCGCGTCTCGCGCTGGTCCCGGCAGAGCTGCAGCTCCTCCCGGCGGTCGGCTCGCGCCTGGTCGCCGCAGGTTCGTTGCTGCCCGGCGTCCGTGATGTTGAGACAGACGGCCTGCCTGACGAGCGCATCCTCCGCGACTCCGGCCTTGCAGGCCGCGAACAGGAGGCGCGCGGTGTCGGAGCAGAACTTCTGCCTCGCGTCCACCGACCCGATCGCCAGGAAGACCGTCGCCAGGGTGGTGCCGACCGCGAGCTGGATCGTCGTCATGGGGCCCTTCCCGAGCCAGAACGGTGCCACCCCGGGCGCCCGGGACGACGCGGGGCGCGACGGCGCCTCCGACGGGGAGGGTTGGATCCAATGCAAAATCTTGCGGGGTGCGAGGGGCCGAGAGAGCTAGGAGAGGCCGTGCTTGCGGAGCTTGTACCAGAGGCTCCGCTCGCTCACGCCGAGGAGGCGCGCCGCGCGCGCCTTCACCTGCTTGGTCTCCTCGAGGGCCTTCAGGATCATGTCCCGCTCCAGGCGATCGAGCGCGTCGTCGAGCCGCACGCCGGCTTGCTCGTCCTTGGGCGGCGTCCCGGGCGTGCGGAGGTCGAGGAGCCCCACGCCGACGGTATCCGTCCGGCAGAGCACCACGGCCCGCTCGATGACGTTCTCGAGCTCGCGCACGTTGCCCGGCCAGGCGTACTCCTCGAGCAGCCGGAGCGCCGCCTCGGTGATCCGCGGCGTGCCCGCGACCCGTCCCTGGCCGAACTTCCGCAGGAAGTGGCCGGTGAGATAGCGGATGTCCTCGCGCCGCTCGCGGAGCGGGGGCACGGTGATCTCCACCACCCGCAGGCGATAGTAGAGATCGCTCCGGAAGCGCTCCGCCGCCACCTCCGCCGCGAGATCGCGATGCGTGGCGGCGACGATGCGCACGTCCACCTCCCGCCGCTGGTTGCTGCCCACCCGCTCGACCACGCCGTCCTGCACCACGCGCAGGATCTTCGGCTGCAGGGCGAGTGGCAGGTCGCCGATCTCGTCCAGGAAGAGCGTCCCCCGGTCCGCGAGCTCGAACTTGCCGGTGCGCTCGGTGACCGCTCCGGTGAAGGCGCCGCGCGCGTGCCCGAAGAGCTCGAGCGCTTCTCGCGGATGATCCTCGGCCGCTCGACGCCGGAGCTGGTGAGCTACTGGAACGCCCGCTACTTCGAGGGGATCACGCCGCCGACCGTCCTCTCGTCACCGTCGGCGGTGCGCGCCTACCTCGCCGTCGAGCCGGGAGCGATCGGCGACCTCCCGGTGGCGGAGGTCGACGAGACCTGCCGCCTGCTCCTCACGCTGCGTCCCTAGAGGCCGAGCGCCGCGTTCACCGCCAGCCCGAGCACGAAGAGTCCGCCGGCGAGCTTGTTGTGGTGGAAGGCGAGCGACACGTACCAGAGCGGCCAGAGCCGGTAGCCCGCCGGCGGCGCCGCCGGCTTGGGCTGGGAGTAGGCGCGGAGCACCTGGCGCAGGCGCGGCAGGGCCGCGGCGACGATGAGGACGCCGACGCCCAGGTAGCCGCTCACCACGAGCCCGACGACGATCGCGTAGAAGGCGACCATGGCCACCTGGTTCAGGCGGAGCGAGAAGTCCTTCCCCAGGAGGACCGGCAGGGTGTGGATGCCGCGCGCCGAATCCTGCTCGTACTTGTCGATGTGCTTGCCGATCAGCACCGTGGTCACCGCGAGCGCGTAGGGGAGGCTCGCCGGCCACACCCACGCCGGGAGCGCGCCCGCGGTGACGTAGTACGTCCCGCCGATCATGAGCGGCCCCCAGACGAGGAACACACCCGGCTCGCCGAGCCCGTGATGCTTCAGCTTGAGCGGCGGCGCCACGTAGAAGACGCTCACGAAGAGCCCCGCGAGCGCGAAGGCGGCGACCGGCCAGCCGCGCGCGGCGACCAGCGTCAGCAGGATGGCCAGGTCGACGACGTTGCAGGCCGCGATCGCGGCGACCAGCCCGCGCTTGCTGATCAGGCCGGAGAGGATCGGGTGCGGTGCGTAGAGCGCGCGCGTGTACTCGGCCGTGTCGACCCCGCCCGAGAGGTCGAAGTAGTCGTTGATCATGTTGTTGGCGGCGTGGGCGACGACCAGTCCGAGGAGCGCCAGCGCGAAGAGCCCCCAGCGGGGCGCGTCCGCCGACGCGGCGGCGAGGAGCCCGCCGATCAGCCCCGAGGTTAGCGTCATGCTGAAGACGCAGGCGCGGGTGATGAGGAGCCAGCGCGACACGCCGTCCATGGCGCGCCCCTTCGGGAGGTTGCCGGTGCGGATGATCTGCCGCCAGCTGTCGAGGAGGGTGCCGAAGCCCGGCGTCGCGAGGGCGGGCTGGTCGGAAGCCACGCGCGTGTCGGCCATGACCCGCGTTTAGGTCGTCGCCCGGTCCGAATCAACCCCGCCGAGCGGCCGGTAGGCCTGCACCGGCTGGGCGCGTCCGCGGAGCTGCGCCGCGCCGGCCGGGCTGAAGCGGATGGCGTCGCCGGCCTGGCGGCGGGTCTCCTCGGAGACCAGGATGGGCGCGGCGAGCGTCTTGGTCAGCTCCTCGATGCGCGCCGCGACGTTCACCGTGTCCCCGATCGCGCACGCCGATGCCCATCCGGAGCGCCCGTTCTCCTCGCGCGACGCGTGCCCGGTTGAGCTCGCCGAGCGCCTCCTGCATGGCGAGCGCGCAGCGCACCGCGCGCGCGGCGTGATCCGCCTGCGGGACGGGGGCGCCGAAGTACGCCATGATCCCGTCGCCCATGTACTTGTCGAGAGTGCCGCCGTGGGCGAAGACCGTCTCCACCATGCGACCATGGTACTCGTTGAGCAGCGCCACCACCTGCTCGCTGCTGAGCGGCTCGCTGAGGCCGGTGAAGTCGCGCAGGTCGCTGAACAGGATGGTCGCCTCGCGGCGCTCGCCGACGACCGGCGCGTCGCCCAGCGCCTCCACCCGGGCTGCGATCTGCGGGGAGAAGTAGCGGCCGAGCCGCTCGCGCCGCCGCTGCTCCGTGGCAACGCCCTCGACCAGGCTGGTGGTCCGCCGGGTCATGTAGATGCACACCGCCGCGACGCCGGCGAGCACGGGAATGGACCATCCCGCGACCTGCGACGCTTCCCCGGTGAGCCTGGCGAGGCGGAGCTCCATGGCGGCGGCGACCGCCGCGGCGAGCACGATCCGCCAGGTCCGTAGCGAGAAGGCCGCCGCCATGACCAGCAGCATGTAGAACATGGTGCCGGTGAGCGGCGCGCCCGCGAGCCCCGGATTGCTGGTGATGGTGCTTCTCTGCATGAGGTAAAGGAACGGCATGTCGACGAGGCAGACGTCGACGCCCACGAGCGCGGCCATCCGCGGAGAGCGACGCGTCGCCCAGAAGAGGGCGGCGGAGGCCACCCAGTAGGCAGCGGACAGCCGGAGGTCCGACCGGTAGACCCGCGCCGCGGGAACGACGGCGGGCAGGAAGAGGTTCAGCAGGGCCGCGACGGAGACGCCAACGAAGCGGAAGACGCCGACGAAGCGGATGCTCCGCAGGCGCTCGGCGGCGAGCGCGCGCTCGAAGACGTCCGGCTCGAGGGGCGTGCTTCCCACGTGCGTGGGTTTTCCTCGCAGAGACCCGGCCTCGACGGCAAGCGACGTGGTTTGACCCTCGCCCGTCGAAGCGGTTATTTTCGTGCTCACGCCAGCACGGGGTGGTTGAGGGGTGGAGGAGGACGCGGTGGCATCGCGCATGGACTTCCCACGCATCAAGCGGCTCCCGCCGTACGTCTTCAACGTCGTCGGCGATCTCAAGCTCGCGGCGCGCCGCGCGGGCGAGGACATCGTCGACTTCTCGATGGGGAACCCGGACGGCGCGAGCCCGCCGCACGTGGTCGAGAAGCTGGTCGAGGCGGTGCGCAAGCCCGCCAACCATCGCTACTCGGTGTCGCGCGGCATCTACAAGCTCCGGGTGGCGATCTGCGACTGGTACCAGCGCCGCTTCGCGGTCGAGCTCGATCCCGACGCCGAGGCGATCGTCACCATGGGCTCGAAGGAAGGCCTCGGGCACCTGGCGCTCGCCATGCTCGGCCCCGGTGACGTCGTCTTCTGTCCCAGCCCGACCTATCCCATCCACCAGTACTCGGTGATCATCGCGGGCGGCGATCTGCGCACCATCCCGCTCCTCCCCGGCACCGACTTCCTCGCCAGCCTCCAGGACGCCATCCGCACCACCTGGCCGAAGCCGAAGGCCCTCATCCTCAACTTCCCGCACAACCCGACCACCGAGGTGGTCGAGCTCGACTTCTTCCGCGGCATCGTCGACTTCGCGCGCGAGCACGAGTGTCTGGTGGTGCACGACCTCGCCTACGCCGACCTCTGCTTCGACGGTTACGTCGCGCCCTCGTTCCTCCAGGTGCCGGGCGCGAAGGACGTCGGGGTCGAGTTTTTCACCCTCACCAAGAGCTACAACATGCCGGGCTGGCGGGTCGGCTTCATGGTCGGCAACCGGGAGATCGTGGCGGCGCTGGCGCGCGTCAAGAGCTACCTCGACTACGGCATCTTCCAGCCGGTGCAGATCGCCGCGACCCACGCGCTGAACGGCCCGCAGCACTACGTCGACGAGATCTGCGAGACGTACCGCAAGCGGCGCGACGTCCTCTGTGAAGGGCTCACCCGGATGGGCTGGCACGTGCCCAAGCCCAAGGCGACGATGTTCGTCTGGGCCGAGATCCCCGACGCCTTCAAGGCCATGGGCTCGCTCGAGTTCTCGAAGCTCCTCCTGAAGGAGGCGAAGGTGGCGGTCTCCCCCGGCATCGGCTTCGGCGAGCACGGCGACGCCTACGTGCGCTACGCGCTGATCGAGAACGAGCATCGCACCCGCCAGGCGCTGCGCGGCATCCGCCGCGCGCTGGGTGGCGGGCTCGCTCCCAAGGTGCGCGCCAGCGCGGGGTGAAGCGGCGCGGCGACAGGGGCCCGGCGCCGCTCAAGGTCGGGCTGATCGGCTGGGGCACCATC
>JACXTT010011321.1_pt1 | contig 11944 bp, 14 predicted proteins | sample 9270951 | NCBI WGS metagenome assembly JACXTT01 (sample SAMN15532306, study PRJNA645909) | rock metagenome | isolation source: weathered quartz diorite | place: Puerto Rico | collected 2017-06-21 | reverse complement strand
AGAGGGTCTGGCGCGGGAAGCAGCGGTTGCGCTCCAGGAGGCGGAGGCCGCCGTGGCCGCCGCCCGTACCGCGGCCGACCGCTCGCATGCCGCCGACGCGGTACTCGCGCAACGCGTGCCGCGACGTCCGGCAGCCGACTCCGACCTGCTCGAGAGACTCCGCGCAGTGACGGCGTCGGTGTGCTCAGCACTCGATCGCACGGCGCTCCTTGCCGAGCGGCTGCAGACACCGGTGCGCGCGCGTGCAGACGCGGGCTCGCAGCGCTCGGCGCAGCTGGGTGCGGAGCTCCGCCGGCTCGGGGCGTCGGAGGTCGAGCTCCGCCAGGCGGCAGAGCTCGCGGCCGAACGCGCAACAGAGGTGGAGGTCGGGCTGGCGAGGATCACGGCGGAGGCGGAGGAAGTGCGGCGCAGGCTCGACGCGGTCGCGTCCGACGAGGTCGCCGAAGGCGACGACCGTACGGAGCTGGCGGCTCGCGTGGAGAGGCTCGAGGCCCGCCGCGAGACACTCGGCAAGGTGAACCCGCTCGCCAAGGAGGAGTACGAGGCGGAGAAGGAGCGGCTCGACGAGCTCGCAGCGCAGCGCAGGGACCTCGAGGAGAGCCTTCACGAGGTCGCGAAGCTCCGCGACGAACTGGCCGAGACAGTGCGGCGCCGATTCGACGAGACCTTCGCCGCTGTCGCCGCCAACTTCGAGGACGTCGCGGCCACGCTGTTCCCGGGCGGCGAAGGTCGTCTTCGTCTGGTCGCGGACGACGACGGCGGCGACGACGGCATCGAGGTCGAGCTTCGCCCTGCAGGCAAGAAGATCACGCGACTTTCGCTCCTGTCCGGCGGCGAGAAGGCACTGGGCGCGATCTCGTTCCTCTTCGCCCTTTTTCTCGCCAAGCCGTGCCCTTTCTATCTCCTCGACGAGGTCGAGGCGGCACTCGATGACACGAACATCGCACGCTTCGTCGAGCTGCTGCGCCGCTACGCGGATCGCGCGCAGTTCGTCGTGATCACGCACCAGAAGCGAACGATGGAGGCGGCTGACATCTTGTACGGCGTCACGATGGGCACGAACGGCGTCTCCGAGATCGTCTCGCGGCGTCTCCCGCGGCACGAGCACCACGCCGTCGCCTCCTGACGGCTTGATACGGGTTAGCCGCGCGACATGTCCAACCCAGATCAAGCCTCTGGCCGGTCTCTCCGCCGCTAACGTCCGGCTGGATGTCGCGCACGTGGTCGGAGCTGCTCGGCGACGCCGAGCCCGGGGAAGGGGATGACGAGGAGCGCTCTGGCTTCTTCTCCCGTCTACGCGACTCTCTCGCCAAGAGCAGGCGGGCGCTGACGGAACAGCTCGTCGCAACTGCGTTCGATAAGAGCGACGACGAGGCGTGGGAGCGCCTCGAGGAGGCTTTGATCCGAGGCGACGTCGGAGTCCCCGCGACCGCGGAGCTCGTCCGCAGGCTCGAGGCCAGAGGAGAGATCGGCTCGCTCGCGGACGCGCTCGCGGACGAGGTCGAGGAGCTCTTCGGCGCCCCGGCGACGCTTGCGGTGAACGGCGCTCCGCCACGCGTGATCCTCGTCGTCGGCGTCAACGGAACAGGGAAGACGACGACGATCGGGAAGCTCGCGGCCAAGCTCGCCGAGCACGGGCGATCGGTGGTCGTGGGTGCGGCCGACACGTTTCGCGCGGCGGCGGAGGAGCAGCTCGAGATCTGGGCGGAGCGCGCAGGTGCGGACTTCGTGGGCGGCGGCAAGGGTGCGGATCCGGCGGCCGTCGCCTTCGACGCAGTCGAGGCGGCGCGGGCGCGTGCGAAGGACGTCGTCATCGTCGACACCGCCGGACGGCTCCACACGCAGACGAATCTGATGGACGAGCTCGCAAAGGTGACGAGGGTGCTCGCCGGCAGGATCGAGGGCGCACCCCACGAGACCCTGCTCGTCGTCGACGCGACGACGGGACAGAACGGCCTGCAACAGGCGCGTCTCTTCGGCGACGCCGCAGGCGTCACGGGCGTCGCGCTGACGAAACTCGACGGCTCCGCGCGTGGCGGTGTCGCCGTCGCGATCGCCCACGAGCTCGGGCTGCCGGTCAAGCTCGTGGGTGTCGGCGAAGGGCTCGACGACCTGCGCCCGTTCGACGCGCACGACTTTGCGCGCGCACTGATCGCCGGTTAGTGCCCCTTCACGCAATGCAATCCAGGTCCCTCGCGCGCGATGAGCGGCGCCAGCCGTCGTCCTCGGTCGCGCCAATACTCTCGAGTATTGGCGCTCCCTGCGTCCTCGTCTGGCTTGCTTCTCGCACACGAGGAACGAGGCAGCATTACGTGAAGGGGCACTAGACGAGCTGTTGTCGCGGGCTCCTGTGGAACGGTATTGTGGATCCACGCCGCCGCCGCAGTGGCGACTGTCGAAAGGAGGACGGAATGGCAGTCGCGATGTTCATGACGCTTCCCGTGTCCGCGCCCACGTACGACCGGCTGCTGCAGAGCCTGGAGTGGGACGTGACACCACCGATCGGCGAGATCGTCCATCTGGCTGCCGAGACCCCCGACGGCATCGAGGTCTGCGAGATCTGGCAGACGCGCCAGGCGGCGGAAGGCTTCCTCCACGAGGTGCTCGAGCCGACACTCAGGAAATTCGTGGCGGTCGAGTCCATCGACTACGCGATCTACCCTCTCCACAACCTCTACGCGCCTGATCTCGACACGATCGAGCGGATTGGAACCGTCTCGCTCCCGGGCGTCGCGGCCGGAGCGATCTTCCGCGTTTAGAACCTTGCCCGCCCGCTCGTCGCGGCCGGCGTAAGTCCCGTCCTTACAATGGGCGGCCGTGTTCGACACGCTCGCCGATCGCATGCAGACCGCCCTGGCCGGCCTCGGCCGCAAGGCGCGGCTGGACGAAGAGACCGTCTCGAAAGCCGTGCGCGAGGTTCGCCTCGCCTTCCTCGAGGCAGACGTCAACTTCGAAGTAGTCAAGGAGTTCGTCGCGGGCGTCAAGGCGCGCGCGCTCGGTGAGGACGTGCTGAAGGGCCTCGAGCCCGGACAGCAGGTCGTCAAGATCGTCCACGAGGAGCTCACCCGGCTGATGGGTGCCGGCGACTCGAAGCTGGTGTTCGGCCGCCCGCCCACGGTGATCCTGCTCGCCGGTCTCCAGGGCTCCGGCAAGACCACCGCCAGCGCCAAGCTGGCTCTCCTCCTTCGTCGTGACGGGAAGACCCCCGGGCTGGTTGCGGCGGACTTGCAGCGTCCCGCGGCGATCGACCAGCTCGAGCAGCTCGGCAAGCAAATCCAGATCCCGGTCTATCGCGTCGAGACGAAGGACCCGGTGGAGGCCGCGCGCACAGGTCTCGAACGAGCGAAGGCGGACGGCTGCGACGTGGTCGTCGTCGACACAGCGGGACGCCTTCACATCGACGAGGAGCTGATGGACGAGCTGGTTCGGGTTCGCGACGCCGTCAAGCCGCTCAACGTCCTGCTCGTGCTCGATGCGATGACCGGCCAGGAGGCAGTCGAGGTGGCCCGCGCCTTCCAGGAGCGCATCGAGTTCGACGGCCTCGTGATGACGAAGCTCGACGGCGACGCGCGCGGTGGGGCGGCGCTCTCCGTCAAGCACGTGACCGGGCGTCCGATCAAGCTCGTCTCGGTCGGCGAGAAGCTCGACCAGCTGGAGTGGTTCCACCCCGACCGCATGGCGTCGCGGATCCTCGGCATGGGCGACGTGCTGACTCTGATCGAGAAGGCCGAGGCGGCAGCCGACGCAGACGAGCAGGAAGAGATGGAGAAGCGCCTCCGCGCCGGTGAGTTCACGTTCGACGATTTCCTCGCCAGCTACCGGATGGTGCGCCGCATGGGCCCGCTCAAGGGCGTGCTCAAGATGATGCCGGGCGTGGGCACGCAGCTCGACGGGCTCGACATCGACGAACGGCAGATGGCGCGCGTCGAGGCGATCGTCCTCTCGATGACACCGCACGAGCGGCGGGTGCCGCACGTCATCAACGGGCCTCGGCGGCGGCGGATCGCCGCCGGCAGCGGTACGACCATCGACGAGGTCAACCGGTTGCTCCAGGCACGGAAGCAGATGGCGAAGATGGTGCGCCAGCTGGGAAAGGGCAAGCTGCCCACGCTTCCTCCCGAGCTGACGCGAGGACCGCGCCGCTAAGGTTACTGGTCAGGTCTCCTGACCTGAGCCCTTGCAAACGAAAGGAAATCGCAGCTGATGGCAGTTCGCATGAGACTCACGCGCATCGGATCGAAGAAGAACCCGATCTACCGCGTCGTGGTCGCCGATTCGCGCTCGCCGCGCGACGGCAGATTCATCGAGATCGTGGGCCGCTACAACCCCCAGACCGACCCGTCCACGATCGAGCTGGACGAGGCGAAGGTGAAGGAATGGCTGGCCAAGGGTGCGCAGCCGTCCAACCCCGTCGCCCGCCTGATCAAGGCCGCCGGGATCCACTAGATGAGCCTGGACGAGTTCGTCGCCTGGGTTGCGCGCGAGCTCGTCGACGCTCCCGACGAGGTGAGCGTCGAGCGGGTCGACCGCGACGATGCCGTGGTCCTGCGGCTCCACGTCGCGCCCGAGGACGTCGGCAAGGTGATCGGTCGCCAGGGCCGGATGGCACGCGCACTGCGGGCGCTCGTCCGCACCGCCTCGGCGCGATCCGACACAAGGCTGCTGCTCGAGATCGCCGAGTAGCCGGTCCGGTCCGATGCGCTCCGACGAGCTGGTCGAGATCGGCCGCGTCGGCAGGCCGCACGGGCTGGACGGCGCCTTCGTCGTCGAGCGGCCAAGCGACCAAGCCGGCCGGTTCGCCGTGGGAGAGACGGTCTGGGTGGGAGCGCAGCCGGCCAAGATCGTGCTCGCCCGGCGCGTCGGCGGCGGGAGGCTCGCGATCAAGCTCGATCGGGCTCCGGAGAGGGGGCAGGTGCTTGCGGTCTCTCGGGCCGATCTCCCCGCGCCGGATCGCGATCACTACTACGTGTTCCAGCTCGTCGGTCTAGAGGCTGTCGAGTCAGGGGGCAAGACCCTGGGCCGCGTGCGCGACGTCCTCCCGGGAACCGCGAACGACAACCTCGAGCTCGACGACGGCACTCTCGTGCCGATGATCGAGGACGCCGTCGAATCCGTCGATCTCGAGGCGGGCAGGATCGTTCTCAACCCCGGCTTCATTCTTTGACGGATACCCTCCCTCGACCTTGCGCCTCGACGTTTTCACGCAGCTGCCGCATGCCTTCGGGTGGTTGACGGAGCAGAAGCCGGTCGCGACCGTGCTCGGCGGATCGCTCGAGCTACGCCTTCTCAACTACCGCGAGACGACCCCTCTCCGGGCGGGTCAGGTCGACGACGAGCCGTACGGCGGCGGCGCCGGAATGGTGTTGCGGGTCGACGTCGTGGCGGCTGCTCTCGACGCGGTGTACGGCGACGATCGTCCTGCTCGCGTGATCGCACTCACGCCGCAGGGTCGGCAGCTCGACCAGGCGCTCGTCGAGGAGCTCGCCGCCGAGCCGTCGATCACGCTGCTCTCGTCGCGTTTCGAAGGCTTCGACGAGCGGATCGTCGAACATCTGTGCTCCGATGCGATCTCCATCGGCCCCTACGTACTTTCGGGCGGCGAGCTCCCCGCGATGATTCTCATCGACGCCGTCGCCCGGCGGCTTCCCGGCGCGCTGGCCGAGGGCTCCGGCGAGCACGAGAGCTTTTCGACCGAGCTCGACGGCGGTCTCGAGTACCCCCACTACACACGACCTGCATCCTTCCGCGAGTGGGACGTCCCGCAGGTGCTCCTTTCGGGAGACCACGCACGGATCGAACGGTGGCGGCGCGACCAGAGCCGTCTTCGGAGCGCTCGATGAGCGAGCCTCAGGATCCCTTCGAGCTCGGCTGGCCCGCCAGGTCGCTCGGTGATGCGGAGGTCGCATCCCGACCGTCGCTGGAGGACCCGGTGTCGCGCGAGTTGCGCGACGACGACGGCTGGGGCCAGCGCCCTGGTCCGCCGCAACCCGACGGCGCGCCTCCCGCCGCAGCGGACCAAACCCTTGGGGCGGTCGTCGCCGGCTTGCTCGCAGCGATCCTGCTAGGAGCGGTGTGGGGGTATGTGGCGAAGCTGACCGGGCGCGAGTTCGGCGTGCTCGCCTGGGGCGTCGGCGCGGCCGTCGCAACGGCGATCGCCCACGTCGCCGGGAGGAACGCGACGAATCAGGTGGTCGGGGTGACGTGCGCGCTCGTCGGCATCCTGATCGGCAAGTACCTCGCGTTTGCATTTCTCGTCCACGACCAGATGCAGACGGTGGGAACCGACGTCGGCGTCCTCTCCGGGCACATGGTGCACCTCTTCCGCGACGGCCTCGGTGACGTCTTCGGACGGTGGGACATCCTCTGGGCGGCGCTCGCGATCAGTACCGCCTGGCTGCTGCTGCGAGAGCAGCCCGCGGCCAAGAAGCAGGCTCCCGCCGAGCCCGTGTCGTTGCCGACTCCGACATCGTTCGGGGGTGCGGTGGGGCCGGGCGTCGAGTCACCGTGGCCGCCGCCGGCGCCCGTGGCCGAGCATCACTCGCACAACCCGGTCGACGTGCTGGCCCGTCGTTTGCCTCAACCCTGGCGGACGATCGTCGACTGGGTGGTGACGATCGCCGGGGCGGTGGCGATCGTCCTCCTGATCAAGGCGTATGTCGTCAACCCATACCGGATTCCGTCGTCCTCGATGGAGCCGACCCTGCACTGCGCGCGGCCGGCGCAGGGCTGCGAGGCGCGTTTCTCCGATCGGGTGCTCGCCAACCGCTTCATCTACCACTTCCGCAGCCCGTCGCGAGGTGAGATCGTCGTCTTCGAGACGCCGCCGGCGGCGCAGCAGAAATGCGGCGCCGGTGGAACGTTCGTGAAGCGGATCATCGGCCTCCCCGGCGATCGCCTCCAGGTTCGCGTCATCAAAGGCAACGGCTACGTCTTCATCGACGGCCGGAAGCTCAACGAGCCCTACATCCAGGCGATCCGGCGCGCTCCGGCGTCGCCCTATCCCGCCAACGGAGGCGCTTTCACCGTGCCCAAGGGGCAGTACTTCATGATGGGCGACAACCGCTCTCAGTCGTGTGACTCGCGCTTCTGGGGGACCGTGCCACGCAAGAACATCATCGGCAAGGTCTTCATGACCTACTGGCCCCCCAACCGCATCTCGTTCCACTGAGAGGACGGCTCTCAGGGTCGTCCAGACAGTTTCGCTAGCATTGCGGCTCGGCTTTCGTCCCCCTTCCCATGAGCACCGTCATCCAGAGCCTCGAGCAGCGTCAGCTGCGCACGGATATCCCTGTGTTCAAGGCAGGCGACACCGTCGCCGTGCATTTCAAGGTGATCGAGGGCGCCCGCCAGCGAATCCAGGTGTTCGAGGGCATCGTGATCAAGCGCCAGGGGTCGGGTCTGCGTGAGACCTTCACTGTTCGCAAGCAGTCGTCGGGTGTCGGTGTCGAGCGCACGTTCCCACTCCACTCGCCGAAGATCGACAAGATCGACGTCAAGGCCATCGGCGACGTCAACCGCGCCAAGCTGTACTACCTGCGTGAGCGGGTCGGCAAGAAGGCGCGCGTCCGCGAGATCCGGCAGGGCTGATCGTCGCCTCTTGCGGGGCCGTCGCGTGCTGGTCGCGGCGGTCTCGGTGTGGGCGCTCTCGCTCCTGACGGGCTGTGAGGAGGCGGGTCAGCGCGGCGCCCGCGAGGCGCTGCAGGCGCACCTCCGCGGACTTCCCGGTGACGGCGGATATCGCGTCTCGGACGTGCACTGCACCCACGGCGGCCGGTACGCCTACTTCGGCTCGGTGCGGACGACGCGGTACTTCTGCATCGCGCGTCTGGCCGAGGGCGGTGACTGCGACCTCTTCCGGGTCGACGCGCGCCCGGACGGCAGCGCGGCGGTGACGCGCGTCAGGCGTGGTGCCGGGTGCGTGCTGCCGGCGGGATGAGTTGCGGCGCGATCTCGGCACGATGCCGCGACGATCCGCGCCGGGCCCGCCGCTATCCTCGACAGGTGCCCGTGTCGACCGGCCAGCGGCTCCTTCGTTTCGATCGGCGCCTCGGCGCCAGGTTCGTCGCCGGGGCCGACGAGGCAGGACGAGGGCCGCTCGCCGGTCCTCTTGTCGTTGCGGGCGTTCTGCTCGACTACGCCGCGCTCCGCGGTCACCGTGTAAGGCCGCTGGCCGAGCTCAACGATTCCAAGCAGGTGGCGCCGGCCGACCGCGAGGAGCTCTTCCACGCCGTCGTCGGCTGCGCCCGGGCGATATCGGTGCGCGTCGTCCCGGCGCAGGAGATCGACAGATTCGGTTTGCACCGGTCGAACCTCGCGGGTCTGCGAGCGGTCCTCACCGACCTGCACCCGCCGGCGGACGCCTGCCTGGTCGACGGCTTCCGGCTTGGCCCCAGCGCACCGCCTCACCGGGCGGTCGTCGACGGCGACACGAAGAGCGCGGCCATCGCCGCCGCGTCGATCGTGGCGAAGGTGGTGCGCGACCGCCTGATGCGGCGGATCGACGCGCTCTATCCGCGATACGGCTTCTCGTCGCATGTGGGCTACATCACGCCGGGTCACACGCTCGCCGTGCAGGTGCACGGGCCATGCGATCAGCATCGCCGCTCGTTCAACGCAAGGGCCTACGCGGACGCCTTCGTCGACGAGCTCGATGAGAACAGCGAGCTCCTCGCAGCGGGGTGAATGGTGGCGAGCGTCGAGCCGCTCGCCACTACCGGCTCCGGGGGTGGCGTGTCGTGGCGGCGAACGTGCGCGTCGGCCGCGACGAGCTCGACCTGATCGTCCGGCGCGGACGGGCGCTCAGGATCGTCGAGGTGAAGGAGAAGACCGGCGACGGGTTCGGCCACCCACTCGAGATGATCGACCGCAGAAAGCTCGAGCACATACATCGCGCGTCCGCTCGCTGGCTCGCAGCGCACCCGGAGCTCGCGGCTCTCGATGTCGGCTTCGAGGCGGTGGGCGTGTCGCCCGGACGGCTCACCCGCGTCCCGCTGACGTTCGATCTCGATCCGTGAGCGGCGTCGAGAGTTCCGCTGACGCTACACTTCGGCGTGCCGGGGGGCACTATCCCCCAACGGGTGTACTCGTCAGAACGGCCCGCTCGTGCGGTGCCCGGGTACGCCGGCCGCGCGCCAACTGTCCCAGACAGCCGGGCGAGGCGGGAGAAACCTCCGGCTGACCAACGCAGCGAACGTCAGCCGGAAAGGATCGACACACGAATGAGCACGCGGTTGCGTACCTGGATTCTCGTCGCCGGGCTCAGCGCCCTGTTCGTGGGGCTCGGCGGCCTTGTCGGCGGCACTGGTGGCCTCGTGGCCTTCCTTCTGATCGCCGTCGTCTTCAACTTCGTCATGTTCTGGTTCTCCGACCGGATCGCCCTCAAGACGAGCCGGGCGCGGCCGGTCGAGGAGGGCGAGGCGCCCGATCTCTATGCAGACGTCCGCGACCTCTCCCAGCGGGCCGGTCTTCCGATGTCTCGCCTGTACCTGATCCCCTCCGAGCAACCGAACGCCTTTGCCACCGGCCGCAGCCATACGAAGGCGGCACTGGCCGTGACCGAGGGTCTGCTCAGGCACCTGCCCCGTGAGCAGGTGCGCGGCGTCCTGGCGCACGAGCTCGCGCACGTCAAGAACCGTGACGTCCTCGTCGTCACGATCGCGGCGATGATCGGCGCGGCAATCTCGGCGATCGCGAACTTTCTCCAGTTCTCGTGGCTCTTCGGCGGTGAGGACGACGACAACCCGCTGGGCGTGATCGGCTCGATCGCGGCCATCCTGGTCGCACCGATCGCGGCGATGCTGCTCCAGCTGGCTGTCTCCCGGCAGCGCGAGTTCCTCGCCGACGAGACCGGCGCGAAGATCCTCGGTGAGGGGCGCCCGCTGGCGGACGCGCTGACGACGCTCGAGCGCGGGGTGCAGGCGGTGCCGATGCGGGTCAACCCGGCGGTGGCGTCGCTCTACATCGCGAACCCGCTCTCGGGTCACGGCATGGCTGCGCTGTTCTCCACCCACCCGCCGATGGTGGCGCGGATCGAGCGCCTTCGGGCTCTGGACGCGCGGAACGGCATCCATTACTAGAGAAACGGGCCCGTCGGGCCCGTTTCTCTACAGTTGACGAATGGCCCCTCCAGCACGTCGACCAGCCATCTGGGCGAGAATCAGGCGCCTGCTGGGCCGGCGGCCGGAGCCGCCGACGCCTCCGCCCGAGCCGCCGGACGAGGATCCGGCACTTGTGCCGGTTGGGTCACCTCGAGCACCTCGGCCGGCCGGGAGCGTCGCCCTCGACCCGCCCGAAGAGCCCCAGGATCTGGATCTGCGGGGTCGTCCCTCGGAGTAGTGCGGCCTCTTGGGAGGCCGCACTAGGACACCACGAGTGCATGTAGAAGAAGGCGTCCATGGCGGCGACGCAGGAGGCGCTATACGGCGAGCTCGACCTCGCGCTCTCGTGGTCGGAGCGAGAGCTGCCCGAGCGGGAGCGCACGCGGCACGTGCATCGCCTGCATCCGTATCTCGGCAAGTTCATTCCCCAGCTCGTCGAAGCGATGCTCGAGCGCTACGTCCCAGCAGGCGGCCGCGTGCTCGACCCGTTCGCGGGCTCGGGGACGACGCTGGTGCAGGCGCTCGAATCCGGCTATGACGCCACGGGGGTCGACATCGCCGGCTTCAACGCGCTGCTGATGCGCGTCAAGACCCGCCCGTACAACCTCGACGCGCTGCGAGGCGACCTTCTCTTCGCCCACGAGCGCGCGGAGAAATTCACGCCGCGCGGCCGGTATCCGGCCGGTGCGACGCGTTACGTGCGTGACTGGTTCGCCCCTGCCGCGGCGGAGGAGCTGCTCCACTTTCGCTCGCTCGTCGACCGCGTCGGGCATCCCGACGTGCTGCGCGTCGTGCTCGCGCGCGCAGCGCGGTCCGCGCGACGCACGACCCACTTCGACCTCGACTTCCCGCGCGCGCCACAGTTGACCGAGTACTGGTGTCACAAGCACCGGAGGCTCTGCAGGCCCGTGGAGGACGCGCGGAAGTTCCTGCTCCGGTACACGCTCGACACGCTCCAGCGGATCGAGGAGTTCGCAGCAGTCCGCCCGGTCGGGCGGATCGCTCGGGTCCTCCACGGTGATGCTCGCGATCACGACCTGAGCGGGACGTACGACGGCGTCATCACGTCGCCCCCGTACACCGGGCTGATCGACTACCACGAGCAGCACCGCTACGCGTACGAGCTGCTCGGGCTGGACGAGCGGCGTGACGAAGAGCTCGGCCGGCCCGCGAGAGGCGCGAGCCGCACGGCGATCGCCGAATACGTCGACGGCATTGCCGCCGTGCTACGCAACGTCCGCGCGAGCCTCAACCCCGATGCGGTGATCTGCATCGTCGTCAACGACCGGCGCGATCTCTACCCCGAGATCTTGCGCCGGGCAGCGCTCAGGCTCGAGGACCGGCTCGAGCGCCATGTCAACCGCCGCACCGGTCGGCGGGCCGGCGAGTACTTCGAGTCGATCCTCATCGCTGCGGCGAACTGACACAGAGCCGTCACAGTGCAGTAGCGATTGAGCGCATAGCGTCGGGCGGGTGCATGCCCGCGCCTACACGCATGCCCTCGTCGGACTCGAGCCTCGCCGTGTCGAGGTCGAGGCGTACGTGCACGACGGCGTGCCGGGGGCGTTCTCGATCGTCGGACTCGTCGACCGTGCATGCCAGGAGGCGAAGCACCGCGTGCGCAGCGGCGTCGTCTCCGCCTCGCTCGACTGGCCGGGACCCCGCGTCACCGTGAACCTGGCGCCGGCGGCGCTCCGCAAGGAGGGCACCGGTTTCGACCTCTCGATTGCCCTGGCAGTGCTTGCAGCGTCGCACCAGTTGCCCGCGGACAGGCTCGCCGAGCACGCCGTGGTCGGCGAGCTGGCGCTCGACGGGCGCATCCGGCCGGTCGCCGGGGCAATCGCGTT
>JACXTT010011320.1_pt1 | contig 11945 bp, 17 predicted proteins | sample 9270951 | NCBI WGS metagenome assembly JACXTT01 (sample SAMN15532306, study PRJNA645909) | rock metagenome | isolation source: weathered quartz diorite | place: Puerto Rico | collected 2017-06-21 | reverse complement strand
CCGTCGGCTTCTTCCAGCGCATGGGCTGGACGCACGACCAGGCGGCCGGCATCGTGGCCAACCTGCGACACGAGAGCGAACTGAACCCGCGCACCGTGGGCGACAGCGGCCAGGCCTACGGCGTGGCGCAGTGGCATTCGGACCGCCAGGCTAACTTCGCACGCTGGTCGGGCAAGGACATCCGGGAATCGTCCCTGATGGAACAGCTGCAGTTCGTGAACTACGAGCTGACGCAGGGCGCTGAGCGGCGGGCCGGCCAGTTGCTGCGTGCGGCGCAGAACGCCCAACAGGCTGGCGAGATCGTGTCGCGGCACTACGAGCGGCCGGCCCGGGTTGAAGCCGAAGCAGCACGCCGCGGCCAATCGTCCATGGCGCTGTCCAATGACGTGAAGATCTACGTCACCGGCGCGCAGGACCCGGCGGCCACAGGCCGGGCTGTCGCCGGCGAGCAGGAGCGCCTAAACGGTGACCTGGTGCGTAACCTCCAAGGAGCTGTGTCGTGATTCTGGACATGATCACCCTGGTGCCCAAGCGCCTCGGCGAGATCACCATCCCTGTGATGTTCGAGGAGGCTCACCAGGACGAGCTGCAGATCACCGAGCATCCGGTCGAGAAGGGTGCGGAGATCAACGACCACGCCTTCAAGCGCCAGCCTGAGGTCGTTATCAAGTGCGGGTGGAGCAATTCTGACCTCAAGGCGCTGGCTGGCACGATCCAGGCGATCTTCACCGGTGGCGGGCTGCCGTCAGCCGACTACATCAGCACGGTGTACTCGCAGCTGCTTGCCCTGCAGGAGCTGCGCGAGCCTTTCGATGTCGTCACATCGCTGCGGATGTACGACAGCATGCTCTTCAAGAGCCTGGCCGTCCTGAAGGACCAGAAGACCGGCGCCGCGCTGTCGGTGACGGCAACTCTGAAGCAGCTGCGCATCGTTGACACGCAAGTGACGACCCTGCCGCCGCGGGAGAACCAGGCCGACCCCGCCGCCACGGCCGAAACCCAGAACACCGGCGTGAAGGCTGCGACGCCGGCCACGCCGGCGCCCGGAGGGTCAGTACCACCGACACAGTGGGGTTCCTGATGAATTACTTCGAGATCCCGCTGTCGCCGCAGCCGCAGCGCTTCACGATCACGCTGGGGGCGGTCGACTATCGCCTGACGGTCCAATATCGGAAGGCTGGCGGCGCGGGATGGGTGCTGGACATTGCCGATACCAACAACGCGCCGCTGGTGACTGGCATCCCGCTGGTGACGGGCGTCGATCTGCTGGCGCAGTACCGGCATCTCGGCTTCGCCGGCCGGCTCTGGGTTCAGGGCGCTGCCGACCCGGACAACGTGCCGACCTACGAAGACCTGGGCATCGGCTCGCATCTCTACTGGGTGACGGACACATGAGCACGCCGCAATTTGGCCGCAAGGTCTCGCTGATCATCGGGCAGGAGAGGGGTGACGCCCTGGACCTGTCCGAGCTGCGGTTCCGCTTCGACGTCCGCCGCGGCGACCTGCAGACCCCGAACTCGGCTCGGGTGCGGGTCTACAACGTGTCGGCGGACACCGCGCGCCGCGCGCAGAAGGAGTTCACACGCCTGGTGCTCCAGGCCGGATACCCGGGCAATTTGGGGATCATCTTCGACGGCACCATCAAGCAGGTGCGGCGCGGGCGCGAGAGCCAGACGGACACCTATCTGGACATAACCGCGGCAGACGGCGACTCGGCTTACAACTTCGCGGTGGTGAACACCACGCTGGCGGCGGGCTCGACACCGACGGACCACGTTGCGGCCGCCTGCACCGCCATGAATCCGTACGGGGTGACGCAGGGCTACCTGCCCAAGCTGCCAGAGAATCCGCTGCCGCGCGGGAAGGTGATGTTCGGCATGGCCCGGGACTTCATGCGCTGGACGGCGCGGACGTGCCAGACGGTCTGGAGCATCCAGGACGGCAAGGCGATCATGGTGCCGGAGACGTCCTACATGCCCGGCGAGATCCCGGTCATCACGGCCGAGACAGGCATGGTTGGCCTGCCCGAGCAGACTCAGAACGGCATCACGATCAAGATGCTGCTGAACCCCAGCGTCAAGATCGGTCGGTTGATCAAGATCGACAACGCCAGCGTGCAGCAATACGAATACAGCCTGAATACAGGGCAGCAGGCCCAGAACCAGCGGATCGAAGAGCAGGCAAAGCTGCAGGACGACGGCTTCTACTACGTGATGATCGCCGAGCACTACGGCGACACGCGGGGGAACGACTTCTACACGGATGTGATTTGCCTGGCGGCGGACGTGACGGTGCTACCTGACACCTTCCAGACCAAAGCTGCCGTGCCGCCGGACTTTGTGATCAAGAAATACGGCTAGCGCAGGGAGTCGTGATAAGAGCGCACATTCTTCATGAACTCTTCTTGTGACATGGCCGGCCTGACGTACAGCGCAGATCCGTCGCGTTGGATCTTGGCCTCGACGAAGGCTGTGAGGGAGTCTTGGCGAGCGTCACCGCATGTGGAAACGATGACGACCCTGTCCTTAGTCGGGCTAACCACATTGCCCCAGCATCCCGGCACCAGGGCGCGGCCATGAAGCGTCTCGGCCGCGCGCATGTCTTTGGCGTTGACGATCGGGAGCCGGCACGGCGTATCGCGATAGAGAACCGTCACCATTGATCCCCGGGATATGGTTTCGTCGACGGCTTTGCTGAAGATGAATGCGACCCGCCCGGCAGTGGCCGGATCGAAAGATTTCATCCTGATTCGGGCATCTTCTGCCTCCTGAGCCACCTTCCATTGGGGCTTCTCCGCCTGTTCAGCAGCGAAGGCCCGGTTCTTTTCCGTCAAGGTATCGACCGCCATCGCATAGCCAGCGGTCCCAAGCAGAAGCACTGCGACAAGCAATTTCATAGCGAACACCATGGATAGACGAGAGCGGGTTGACGACCCCGAGGTAGCGCTTCGGGAGGCGTTCGACGGGCTGCGCGCGGGCATCTGGACGGCGCTGCCGGGTGTCATCCAGTCGTTCGACGCCGGCGCCATGACGTGCGAGGTGCAACCGGCGATCAAGATCCCGGTGCGCCAGCTCGACGGCACCATCGAAAGCGTGGCGCTGCCGCTGCTGGTGGATTGCCCGGTCCAGTTCCCATCTGGCGGGAATTGTAGTCTGACCTTCCCGGTTGCTCCAGGCGACGAGTGCCTGGTGGTCTTCGCCAGCCGCTGCATCGACGGCTGGTGGCAATCCGGTGGCGTGCAGGAACAGGCTGAACTGCGCATGCACGACCTGTCCGATGGCTTCGTGTTGCTTGGGTTCCGGTCCAAGCCGCGCCCACTGAACGGGATCAGCACCAGCACCACGCAGCTTCGGAGCGACGTGGGGGACACCTACGTTGATCTGGACCCGGCTGGAAAGATTGTCAGAGTCGCTGCGCCGGGCGGGATGATCCTGGACACGCCAACGGTGACAGTCACCGGGGTGATGGCCGTGCAAAACGAGGGCAGCGAGCCGACCGCGTTCACCATCAGCGGCAAGACGCAGTTCGCCGGCGAGGTGTGGGCAAACGGCAAGCGCATCGACGAAACGCACCGGCACACAGCGCAGGGCGCGACGGCAATCACCACGCCGGTCAACTGAGGATTCCCATGCGGTACCGGAAATTGGACGCTGATGGCGACTACGTCTTCGGCGGGCAGCAGGTCGACTTCTACAAAGACAGCCCAGAGGCGGTCGGCCAGGCCGTGCTCACCCGGCTGCGGCTGCTGCGCGGCGAGTGGTTCCTCGACAAGACAGAGGGCATGCCATGGGCGACCGATGTGTTGGGGAAGTACACCGGCTCGACGTATGACGCGGCCATCCGGCAACGCATCCTGGGCACGCAGGGCGTCCTGTCACTGGCGTCCTACAGCCGCACGCTCAACAGCGAGCAGCGCGCGCTCAGCGTGACGGCAACGATCAACACCATCTACGGCACCACCACCGTGCAGGCGACGCTCTAATGGCCATCACCACGACCGCACCGACCATCGACGCCGCCGGCATCACGGCGCCGACCTATGCCGAGGTGCTGGAATACCTCAAGGCGCAGTACCGCTCGATCTACGGGCCCGACGTGTACCTGGAAGCGGACAGCCAGGACGGGCAGCTGCTCTCGGTGTTCGCGTCGTCGATCAACGATGCCAACGCCACTGCCATCGCCATCTACAACTCGTTCAGCCCAGCCACCGCACAGGGCGCCGCGCTGTCGAGCAACGTCAAGATCAACGGCATCGCGCGGCACGCGTCCTCCTATTCGACGGTGGACCTGCTGCTCGTCGGCCAGGCCGGCACCACCATCACGAACGGTATCGCCAAGGATGCCAATGGGATCAAGTGGGCGCTGCCGGCCAGTGTAGTCATCCCGCCCGCGGGCGAGATCACGGTTACGGCGACCTGCCGGACCATTGGTGCGGTGTCCGCGCCAGCCGGCAGCATCACCCAGATCGGCACGCCGACGCTGGGCTGGCAGACGGTGACGAACCCGTCCGACGCTGCCGATGGGGCGCCCGTGGAACTTGACGCGGCGCTGCGCCAACGCCAGGCGATCTCGACCGCGCTGCCATCCCTGACGGTTCTGGACGGCATCATCGGCGCCGTGGCGAGCCTGCCCGGCGTGACCCGGTGGGCAGCGTACGAAAACGACACGGATGCCACGGACGCCAATGGCATCCCGGCGCACTCAATCTCGTTGGTGGTGGAGGGCGGCGACGCGACGGCCATCGCCACGGCTATCGCGGCCAAGAAGACGCCAGGCTCTGGCACCTATGGCAGCACCTCTGTCGTGGTGCTGGACGTCTACGGCCGGCCCATCACCATTCGGTTCTACCGGCCGTCGAACGCGGCGATCACAGCAACCGTGAACATCAAGGCGCTGGCCGGCTACAGCACCCAGACCGGCGACGCAATCAAGCAGGCGATCTCCGACTACGTCAATGGCGTGGCCATCGGCGGCGGCCTTTCCGGCAGCGTGGAATGGGCGGATGCCATCACCGCGGCGAACAGCGTGGGCGGCGGCGTGACCTTCAAGCTGACCGGCCTGGCTATGAGCGGCCCGGGCGGCGCCGGCTCCCCCGATGTGGCGCTCGCCTTCAACCAGGCGGCGTCCTGCACGCCGGCCAGCATCACACTCAACGTGACCTGACATGGCAGAGCTGACTGATTACACCGGGCTGATCACGTCCGAGCACAACCAGCGGCCGAAGTTCATGGGCGTCGTCGCGGCGCTGGACCAGCCAATGGTCGACCTGATGAGCCTGCTCGGCGGCATGCCGGACAAGTTCGACCTAGATCAGGCTGTCGGTGTGCAACTGGACGACGTCGGGCGCTGGGTGGGGATCTCGCGGCGCGTGGCCACGCCGCTCACCGGCGTCTATTTCTCATTCGACACGGTTGGAGTCGGATTCGATCAGGGGAGTTGGAAGGGCCCCTTCGATCCCGACACGGGCCTGACGCGGCTCGACGATGACACTTACCGCCTCGTACTGCGCGCGAAGATCGGTGCGAACCACTGGGACGGCACGCTGGAGTCGTCGGCGGCCATCCTGAACAGCATTTTCAGCGGCGGCACCTATGTCTTCATCCAGGACAACCAGGACATGTCGATGACCATCGGCGTAGCCGGGAAGGTGCCGTCTGCGGTGTTCCTCGCGCTACTGGAGGGCGGCTACATCCCGCTCAAGCCAGAAGGCGTGCGGGTCAACTTCGTGATCGTCACCTCTGTCGACGGCGAGCCGCTGTTCGGCTTCGACGTCGAGAACCAATTCATTGCAGGCCTGGATGTCGGGGCCTGGGGCACACCACTGTAAGGACCATCAATGGCAACGAACGATTTTCTGGTGTTCGGCGGGGGCGCCGGCGCGAATGTCATCACGCAGGTGACCTACTCGGGTCTGGCGGCGCGCACGGCCGGCTTCTCGGCTGGCGTCGCGCAGTCCGCACAACTGAACAAGGTGTGGCGGCAGTCGAGCATCATGGCCGCTGTGCTGGCGCAGTTCATCAGCGATCGAACCGGCCAGGATGCGCTGGACGATGGCACGACGGCGGCGCTTCTATTGAATTTGAAAGCGTCGGCAGCAGCAGTGAATGGCGATTCGACCAAGACGTTCAGCGTCGCACCGGCCACGCAGAGCCAGCACGCGATGCAGTTGGGGCAGTTCCTCGGCTCGAATCAGTCATTCTCGGCATCCGGCTATCAGAAGCTGCCGGGAGGCCTGATCCTGCAATGGGTAAGCGGGTCAACCGCTTCTGGCACAGTTACGGTCACTCTGCCAATCGCATTCCCGAACGCTGCGCTGAACTATGTCGTCGGCGAATCGAATGCAATATCGTGGGGCACAAGTAACTTTACGGTCTATGGGGTCGCCAGCGTCTCCGTGAACCAAGCCACTATTAAATCCGTGCAATGGAATGGCACTTCATGGGTTAATAGCAGCGGCACATTCAAAGCTTTCTTCCTCGGATACTGACATGAAGATCTTCTATTCCAATGGCTGGTACAACACGGACATCCACGCAGACAATATCCCTATGGGGGCCGTTGAGGTCTCGCAGGATGACTACGAATCTCTGATGGCCGCGCAGAGCCTCGGTAGAACCATTCAGGCCGGCGAAAATGGCTACCCGGCTGCGGTTGAGTCCCCGGGGCCTACGGCAGACGAGTTGGCTGGCGAGCGAGTTGCTCGGTACAGGGAGGTTCGCGCTACTGCAGACCGCGCCATTGACCCGCTTCAGGACTTGCTGGACGGGTACGGAGCAGCGCCAGCTACGGACGCAGAGAAGGCGTTGTTGGGCGCGTGGAAGCGCTACCGAATTAATCTGAGTCGCCTCGATCTGGCGGCGGCAGAGCTGCAATGGCCGACCCCGCCGGACATCCTCACGGCATAGTCAGCTTGAAGTTCCATGGCACAGGGTTCAACGGGACTATGATCAGTGATTGGCTACTGCCGCGGATCTGGTCAACATATTTGTCCCACCCCAAGTCGTGCAGCGGCTGCCGACTGAAATAGTTCGGTTCCACGGCCATGCCGGTCACCAGAGCAATAGCAAGAGCCGCAATCGCTGGCCCTCTTGCCAAGGGAAGGCGCTCATTAAGAATGCGCCAGCCCACCCAGCACAAAACGACGCTGAGCATATAGAAGTAGTGGGAGCTGGTTGCGAGAGTATGTATCTCTTGCTGTTTCGCATAGGCGAGGATCGGCTGCGCCACACCAAGGATGACGAACAAGCAGCCAAGGCCAGCAGTAGTACTGGGTCGGCGAATCGCATCGACGATGCACGTTGTGACAACGACTGCCATGACCACCAGTTCGGCAATGTGCCACTGGGTGAATGGGTGATTCACCGTGTGGCTGTAGAACGAATCCAAGCCAAGGACGCCTAGGCTTGCTTGTTGATCTGAAGTCAAAATATACAGTTCGACTGGCGTGCGTACATCCGAAGTCAGCAGGACCAAGCCCTGGGCACATGCACATGCCGCTACGATCAGGATAGCCACCTTGGGCAACCTGCGGCCAGCTTCCGCCATCGCCATCACGATGTTCCATGCCACGCCGAGAGGTGGGCGTCCAGATGGCACCGGCAAAAGCGTCAGCAGCATTGCGCAAATGGCGGCCCCTGTAACAAGTACTGAGAATGGACCCGAGAGGCCAGCAAGTGCCAACGCGATATAGCCTGCGACGCGAAGGGCAATCGGAGTTTTAGCACCTTTCCTGTCAGGTACGAGGCACGCGGCGGCGAGCACGAACTGCATGAACCACTGGGCGTTGGTGATTGTCCCGAAAATGTCCCCGGCCGCAGGGACGATGAAGAAGGACAGAAACACCGCCCAATGCGGAAACCAATGCCGCAGACGCAACGAGACGTATGCGATGCATGCCGCGTCGATGAGGATGGCAGTTGAGTTGTAGATCAGAGGCGCCTTAGCGAAATCGAACCAATTCGCGGCCCAGGCCACTAGCCGTGGGACTACGTGCAAGTAGCCGGCGTAGGGGGTAAGCAGCTGTGGCAACGCGTGGTGGAACTGCGCTGCAAAAAAAATTGGGCCGTCTTCCGCCCAGAACTGAGGGTTCAGAATGGCATCCGGGCTCTTCAGGAATAGCAGGACGGCAGCAATCAGGAACAGCCCAACGGGCTTCTTGTAGTTCTCGGTGGGCGGCATGCCAGCTTGCAATGACGTGAATAGAGTCGAAAGTTTACCGCAGCTACCAGGGCCATTCGTACTCCGCACATCAAGCCGACCGTACAGTAATCACGGCTGGCGTACAGGTTCTAAACACTTCAGTAACACAAGCGTCTCCAACTTCGTTTTCGATTGCGGCGGCGGTTGTGCCACAAATCGTATTGCGATGTCACAGCCAACGGAGTGAATCATCCGGGCGACTTCTGGCATAAGATTTACGTGCAGACGATCATTCAGGCACTGTTTGGAAGTTAAGTCGATTTTCCGACCGTGCTTTAAGGGCCGCAATTTTCTCGGAAAAATATCGGTTTAAGGGGCGCTCAACGTACATGTGAACCAAAACGGATATGCCTAGAGCAATCGCCACGGAAACGAAAAAATAAACAGCCAGTGAGCCGTGTGGGAACCATCCCATGTGCCAAAATGCGAGCGGTATCAACGTCAAACAGAACCAATGTGTCAGGTAGATGCTATAGCTGGCGTCGCCAAGGAAAGTAAAAAATCGTCTTGGTACAAATATTCCTTCCAATGAGAGGAATATGAAAACCACGCAAAATGCTGCACCACCCCAAAATATCGTGCGCTTGTATTCAGTCGAGGTAAAAATGCTTTTGAAGTATGGGTCGCTCTCGCACAGCAAAAGGAGGCCGGCGATCATGGCGAGCGTGAAGGTAAACCATGCTTTTGAATTGAAGTTCCGTGTTCTATGGTAAATGCCATGCAGGAAAACACCCATTACAAATTCAAGCATCAATGGAGAAAGTAAAACATGGTACGGGCCGTTTCTTGTCACTCCAAAAAAAGTAGATGTGACTATCGCTCCCGCATACGCGGCAAAGAAAGCATAGAAATTTATTCTTGAGGCTATGCAAACAGCAAACAGTACGTAAAACCAAAATTCATAGATTAGTGTCCATCCAACCGTATACAGCGGAGTCGTTTCCCAGTTGGTGAAGGTAAGGCTTCGCAACAAGAACGACAAATCTCTTTTTGCGTCGCCGTAGTTCTGCTCTATAGAATAATTGTGCTCAATCGGGTGGTAGAAATAGGCATAAGCCATTGCCGCCATCAGCAGGGTAAAAATCGCATAGATTGGCAGTACCCTAGCGATGCGCTTCAAGAAAAATATTCCGGCGGAAAATAGGCGACTGCCCTGAATGTCTTGGGAGACGTGGACCATGATGAATCCGCTGATGACGAAGAATAGGTCGACACCAATTGCCCCAAGCTCGAACATTGATCCAGCAATATTCACGCTGCGGAATTCGTAGAGTTCGACATGCGCAAAGATCACGACGAACGATGCTAGAAAGCGAAGAAACTGAAGATTGTTCAGTGTCTTTTTATTATTTTCCATTTATATCTTTGTGGCAATTTCAGAGAAAGCCATTCCAGAGAGGTCGATGGTGGCGCCGGCCTGGCGCATTTGATCCAGCACGCGATTGATAGTTTTCTCGTCCAGTTCCAGGCGGGCCATTGCAAAGAATAGCATCTGTGGGCTCATCTCGCGTGGCTGCTCGCCGCCCGTGTACTTCCGCCACTGGTTGTTGCCTGCCAGCCCGAATATGGCCGCCATCTGATCCCCAGTGAATCCCAGCGCGTCCTTGAGGTCGCGAAGCTGCTGGGTAGTCGGCGCTTTGTAGTGAAGTGGCATGTTCTGGCGTGCGCAGGTAGCGCGCAAAGATTTATCTTCTCATGGCCGTCCTTAGGGGATGGCGGGCTGCGCAACTGCGCTACCCTGAATGAAAGTATCAGCCCCAATGGGGCTAATGTCAAATATCGATTCGGCCCGCCAGCGAGCGGGCTTTTCCATTTCTGGAGCCCGACATGCCATTCACCAACCCTGAGCAGCTCAGCGGGCAGAATGTCGCTGCGTTCCTGGACATGCTGGCCTTCAGTGAGGGAACGTCGACCGTGGCCGGCAGCGCCGATGGCTACAACGTCAACGTCGGCGGCCAACTGTTCGTCGGCTATTCCCAGCACCCTCGCATTGCGGTCATGACGCGCTGGGGCTGGAGCGACGCTGCCGGCCGCTACCAGGTCATGGCTGCTATCCCGGGGAAGATCAAGACGGACACTTGGGACTGGGCGAGCCGCGCGTGTGGTGTCTCGGACTTCAGCCCGTCTGCGCAGGACACGGTGGCCGTCTACCTGATCACCCGCCGCGGCGCGCTGGCCGACATCGAGGCGGGCCGGCTGGCCGATGCCATCGCGAAGTGCAGGAAGGAATGGGCGAGCCTGCCAGGCGCGGGGTACGGGCAACGCGAGCACAAATTCGAAGCCCTCAGGGCGCAGTACCTGCTGCACGGCGGGGTTGATAACGGGGTCTGACGATGAACGAAGAAGTCGTAGTGGTGGCGAAAGTCGGTGGCGCAGCTGCGCTGGGCTCGGCGATCGCATTGCGGTTCATTCCGGGGAATTGGTGGCAGCGCGGGCTTTCCTTTCTGGGGAGCCTGGGAATCGGCTGTCTTGTCGGCGGCTTTGCGGTGGAGCGGTTCGGCCTGGTGGCCGGCAGCTACACGCACATGCTCGCAGTTGCCGCGGCGGCGGTGTTCGGTCTGGCTATCGTGAACAACGGGATGCAGCAGATCCCGGAGATCTTCGCCGCGCTGCGCAGGAAAACCCTGGGGAGCTGACCCATGCTGATGATGATCAACCTGGTGGCCAACGCCATCATCTGGGGCGGCTCGATCTGGGCCGTTCTGACGCACAAGGTACCCAACCGGACTGGCGGTGCCATCGTGCTGTTGCTGGTCAACTTCGCTGCGCTGGGCAACATGGTCAGCCCCTGGGCATGCCACAGCGAGCCCGAGATCGGCTTGAACCTTGCTATTGCCCTCGGTGTTCTGTGGGGCGTCTGGCGGCTGGAGCTGCGGCACATCGTGAAGCGGAGGCTGGCTTGATCCCGATCCCGAGCAACATCCCGTGGCGCGCTATCGGATGGGCGCTCGTAGCTGCCGCGCTGGTGGCGTCCGGCTGGATCGTCAACGGCTGGCGCCTAGCCGGGCAGATCGAGCAGCTGCAGGGCGAACAGGCGAAGCAGAGGGAAGGGCAGGCCGCCGCCTTGGCCGCGGCGTCAGAAGCCGCGCGCACCGAAGAACAACGCAGGACCGCAGAACAGAGAGGAATCGCCAATGCTGCAGCGAAAGAACGTGATGAGGCCCTGGCTGATGCTCGCACCGCTGACGCTGTTGCTGAGCAGCTGCGCGTGCGAGTTGCCCAGCTTGCCGCTGCCGCCCGCGGCGCCGGCAATCCCCCTGCTGCCAGCGGAAGCCAGGCAGCCGGAGACCCCCTCGATGTGCTTACCGACGTGCTCGGCCGGGCTGACAAGCGAGCGGGGGATCTGGCTGAATATGCCGACCGCGCCCGCATCGCAGGACAGGCCTGCGAGCGAAGCTATGATGCGTTGATATCGACCGAGTAGCGGATTTGTGAACCACCAGCCCTCAATGTAGACGGATTGGGAACTGCAGTAGAGCTTCCAGTATCAGCCATCGTCCAACATGCCTACAGCGGCAGTTGGGCGTCGGCGGCGGCCGGCGGTTCCTTTGAGCGACGCACGATGGGCGCCGGCTCGGTAGCCATCTGTCCTTCCGGGTACAACGTCATGAAGCTGCGTTCCAGCTCCGGGTCACGGCATGTCATCCAGTCGTCCCACTGCAGCCGCGGCACGATCACCACCGAGCGCTTTTCCTTGCCTGGGGCGTGCATGCGTTTCATCAGCGGGTGCTGGTCGGCGTTCACCG
>JACXTT010011319.1_pt1 | contig 11945 bp, 22 predicted proteins | sample 9270951 | NCBI WGS metagenome assembly JACXTT01 (sample SAMN15532306, study PRJNA645909) | rock metagenome | isolation source: weathered quartz diorite | place: Puerto Rico | collected 2017-06-21 | reverse complement strand
GCGCAGCGCCAGCAGTACGCGAATCCGACCGTCGTGACGCTCGAGCCCTATATCGACATCGGGGGCCGGCTCGCGATCAGCGCGCACTGCGCGGATGCGGCCTCGCTCAAGATCGCCTCCTCGACGGCAGGCCTGCCGTCCGATGCCACCGTCCGGGCCGCGACGGCCCAGAACCTGGACGCGAACGGCAACCTGCAGTTCACGCTGCCGTCCGTCGCGCCCAACTCGACGGTGTACATCAAGTGCTTCGCCTACGAGGTCTCGAACGCCATCGGGGGAGAGTCCCGCCCGTCGATCGCGGTGTTGAGCTTTCAGGGCACGACGGTCTCGACCCTCTGGAACGGACAGGGTTCGCTGCTGCCCACCATTATTGGCACGACGTCGCTGCTCGCGTACAGCGCCGGCGGTGGCACATCGGGACACATGTGGGTGCGGTGGCAGTTGATCGCCGACCAGGTCATTCGCTACCCCGATGGCTCGACCAAGACCCTCGCGGCCACAGCAGGTACTACGTACGACATTCCAGCTGCGCCGACGCTCGCGACAGTAGCGGGCGGGTCGCTCGGGGCACGTAACCGCTGGGTCATGGTCTCCTATGTGCGCGATGGCATGGTATATCCGACGAGCACGGAATCGACCATTGCCATTGCGGCGAACAATCTGTTAAAGGTGACAGCGCCCGCCGCCAACGCCAACTACGATGGCTGGTGTGTCTGGGTCGGCTCGTCGAGCAGCGGCGAGGTCTTGCAGGGGTCGCTCAACGGCAGTACGAGCGGACTGTTGGCATTCGGAAGCGATTGGACCGAGCCCACGACCGGCGCGGCCACTTCGAGCACGACCAACACGCCGTGGAATGGGGCGATGACCCTCGGCATTACGGCGACCGATCTCACGCAGAGCCAGACGTACAAGTTCTACGCCTTCGCCGACCCCTCGATGATCGCCGTCGCAGCGAGCGGGAAGATTGGGATCCGATTCGCATCCCAAGGCGCCGCGTTCCCGACGACGGACCAGCCGGCCCTCGCCGGGATCGCTGCAGGGGACGGCCATATCCCCCTCATTTTCAGCGGGAGCAATACCGCCACGACGCCGGCGCAGGGCTTGTCGGGGAGTGGGGCGGGGTTTGGAGGGAGGCTGATCTGATGCGGCACTTCTACACGATTCTCACGGCCGATCTCTCGGCCAATCCACCAGCGGCCCGCGAATGGCACGCGCTCGTGTGTCCGGGTGCGCCGCAATGGTCGCTCGTCGTGCTGACTGACTGGAACAGTCACTCGGAGCAGGATACCTGGGAGGCGATCTCCAGTGTGGTGGAGCACCACATCGAGCAGTGGGGCCGACCCGTTCCCACATCCGTGGTGACGGCGTTCGGTCCCTGGGGAGTCGCGGCTACCGATACCCTGCGCCAAGCCATGCAGAAGGTGAGAGCGATGTGGCCGGCCGCTCGCCTCTAACAGGGAGCCGAGAGCAGCGTGCCCGCGTAGGGATTCTTCGACCAATCGAACCACCAGTACTCGGCCCCGTGCGGATACGCCGCCGTATCGCGCGTGATGCCGGTCGCGGGGTCGAACCACGGACTCCACTGCTTATACCAGGCCCCGCTCGCCCCGGTGGTGTCCCCCATGAAGAACTCGAACCGGACGCTGTCCGCCGGTGTGGTGGCGGTGAACTTGATACAGGCCGTGCCACCCCACGGGATGACGGTCTGCTGAACTTGTCCGCTCTGGTCCCACCAGATGAAGGTGAGGTCGGCGTTCAGGACCGGCGCATACTGGCCGGCATTGTGAAAGAGGATAGTCGGATCGAGCCCCGTCGGTGCCGTCGCAGCTTTGCAGGCGGCGACCAGGATGATCAGAACTGCGAGAATGCGCTGCATAGCGTCAACCCTCCGCACGTGAAAGGACAGTCACCCCCCTTTAGAGTCGGAGAGCTTGACAGGTTGCCGTGGATCCGACGGTCAAAGCGTAGAGTGTATCATAGACGGACTGGCCAGCGATCAGGCCCCAGGCAGCCGCCGTCGACAGGTCGTATCCGTTATATGCGTGCTGGTCGATGAGGCCACCGCTGACCGCAAATGTCGCCACGGGTTCGACATGATGCGGCGGCAAGTTCAGGCGCACCGAATCGCAAGTCAGGCCAGCCGCAAGCGCGATCGTCGTGTCGTGGATGGTGATTGTCGAACCCACGGTGTCCTCGCGTATATCACCGATCATGATGGACGCTGGCTGATCTGATGCTACAGCGTACCGCACGGTGGTGGCCATGCGGATGGCTGGTGCGGTCGAGGATCCGCCCGCGCAGGCCGCGATCACGGTCAATATCCAGAGCCGCTTCATTTCCCCTCCCAGCACTTGAGCGCCGCGGCGACCGGGCCCGGAATCTTCCGGTCGCCCGCGAGCCAGCGATAGACCGCCGCGCGACCCACGCCGAGCCGCTTCGCCGCCTGCGCCGGTGACCACTTCAGGCGCTTCAGGCTGGCGGCGAGCTGCGCGGGCGTCATGCGGGATGGTAGTCGCCAATGGCGACAGGCGCAAGCCCGAATGAAGGCCGACCGCCTAACCGCCATCGGCGCACGCTCTAGCTCGGCGCGGACGCGGGCCTTGACCCGGCGGCGGCCGGTTCCTATCCTGTAGGCAGCGGGCCGACGCGCCCCCACTCGAACCGAGTCGGGGGCGCGTTGCTCATGGCAGATCCCAAGCCCAACGGCGGGCACTGGAAGCTCGGTTACACGGGCGCCGGCGCCATCGGCCTCGGTCTCACCGTCTGGACCCTCCTCTCCGGCGCGCTCGAGAAAAAGGCGGACAAGTCGACGATCGACGTCCAGTTCAAGGGCGTCGAGCAGTCGATTCGCGACGTCAAGGAGCAGGTCACGGTCACCCAGCAGGACGTGCGCGAGATCCGCCGGCTCCTCGAGGCGCGGCGCGGGCCGTGAACGCCTGGCTGGCCGCGCTCCCCACCACGAACCTGCGGATCCTCGTCACGATCCTGCTGATCGCCGCGACCGGCGTCGTCTGCCTCGTGCGCTGGGCCGCGCCGCCCGTGGAATGGCTCTCGTTCCTGCTCCTCAGCGCCGGCCTCGATGTGGCACAATTCCATTCCAAGCGCCTGACCCAGTTCACGCCGGCCGGCGGGAAGACGAGCACCGAGGTCAGCACGTGATCACCGGGGACGATCTCCGGATGGGGCGCGATTACGTGGTCGCCTGCGTCGTCGCCACGGAGGTGCCGCCGGTCCCGTCCGACGACGGCGTCTTCACGGCCGAGATGATTCCGCTTGCGATCCGGGGCGTCTGCGACGTGATCCGCAACCGGATGCGCGACGCGCGCTTCCCGAGCAACGCGGTCGAGGTGGTGCTCGCGCCCGGACAGTTCTCCGCCGTCTGCAGCCACGACGGCACGGGGCTCTGGCGGCGCGCGATGGCCGGGCGGTGGTTCCCACCGCACGTGGCCGCCTGCCTCGCGGCGTGGCGCGACGTGATGGTCTCGGTGGCCGACGGCGCCACGCACTACTTCTCGGAAGTGAGCATGCGGCCGGCCGGTACGGTGCCGGGTTGGTCGTCGTCGATGACCGAGCTCGTGATCCCGAAGATCAGCCCCCGCTACTTCCGGTGGTTCCGATGAGGCGCTGGACCGTCCTCGCGGCGCTGCTCGCCAGTTGCGGCGGCGCCCTCGCACCGGCCTACGGCCAGGGCGTTGGGCTTTTTCTGCAGCACGACCGGCTCGCCGAATACAGCGCCGGCGCAGGGCTCAACCTCTTGAGCCGGGGCCCGTGGATTGCGAAGCCGTTCCGCGCGGCGCCGATTCGCTTTATCGGCGTGCAGCTCACGAGCTACGCCTACGAGCGTTTGTTTGATTATGGAGGTTTTAGTTGGAGCGACTACCGCCAGAGACTGTACGGATATCTCCTCACTGAGACCGCGGTCGAATTGGGGAGAATCGCCTTTCACAGGAAAGGAGCTGGCCATTAAGCTCGCTGGCGTCCGGTCCAGATCATAACTAGGGAGGGTCACGTATGTTCGGCATCGTCGCCGATTTCCTGAAGTCGATATTCGCGAATCCGATCCCGCTGATCGTGGCGGCGATCTTCGCCTACTGGACGGGCTTCAGCAACGGGAAGGCCGGGCGCGCCTTCTGGAAACCGAAATGGCCATGGGCGGCGATCGTCCTCCTCGCCCTCTTCGCCATGCCCTCGAGCGCGCAGACCGCGCACTATCGGTATCGCGCCGGCTGGGTCCTGCCCGACTCGAGCGTGACGCCCGGCGTCGTGCGCACGACCGACCGGCAGGCGATCTGCACCGGGACCACCAAGACCGTGCGGCACACGACGGCCGGCATGAAGGCGGCCGTCTACGCCGCGTACGGGATTCGCTCTCATCCGACCGGCGCATTCGAAATCGATCATCTGGTCCCCTTAGAGCTGGGCGGTGCGGATACCGTGGCGAATTTATGGCCCGAGCCTGCTAAGCCCGTTCCCGGTTTTCATCAAAAAGACCTGCTCGAGAATGCGCTGCACAAAGCGATCTGCACGGGCCGCCTCAGCCCCGACTCGGCCCAGCGGTGGATCGTGCACGACTTTCCGGGCGCCTACGCTGTCATGCTATCGCAGAAAGGGGACCGCTAATGGGACAGTTCCGGGTCACGGTCGTCGCGGTGGGGAACCACGGATGTCAACGCGACGAGCAGCGCAGGGATCCCAGCATGTTCGTCGTTGGGTGTGGACAGCCGAATTGCACCGACTGCATCACCCGCGAGTACGTCGCGAAGCTCAAGGCATCCGGTGGGTCAGTGACCGAGGCATCGATCCATCACTGGCCAGCGTCGGCCAGCGAGGTGCTCGACAACCTCCTCACGAAGAAACGGATCGGGCACTTCTGATCATGGATCGCGAGTCCAGGGGGCGTAGCGCCCTAAGCGCGGGAGCCTGGCCGGCCAATCCCCGGTCTCTCACAGGGACCCTCCGCGCGAACGCAGGCCACCGGGCCGCCGGCAAACCGTGCCGGACCTACACACCGTGCCCGCCCGTCAGTCGAGGGATTCCTGCGCTCTCTGGCTTGCGGCCATGACGGTCAAGCCCTGGCACCTTCTCTCGCTCGGGGCCAGCGCGATCGCGATCCTGATCGGGCTGCACCTGCTCGCCTCCCTCTCGGGGCCGAGCTCCTCCGATGCGGTGGACGCGATCGCGGCCGCGAAGACGTGGGTCGACGTCGCAAAGGGCTGGCACCAGACGCGGATTGCGCTCAAGGCCCGGGAGGACGCGCATGCCGACAGCGCCCGGGCGGCGGCCGCGCGCGCCGCGGCGCATCACGCCATCGACGTGGCGCTCGCCGGCGAGCTCGTGCATGCGAAAACCGCCGCCGATTCTAATCCGATTCTAATCCGATTGGTATCGGCCGCCCGGGCCGAGGCCTCAAGCTGGCACGATGCCTTCCTCGCGCTCGGGCGCGCGAAGGCCGCCAGCGATTCGGCGCTCGCGCAGGCGGACGCGCTCCTCGCCCGGGGACAGGCCGTCACGGCGGCTGTCACGAAGGTGGCCGACTGCCACCTGCTCGGGCTCGGCTTCCTGCCGCGCTGCCCGAGTCGGAATGCGTCCTTCGTCCTCGGCCTCGGCGTGGGCGCGATCGCCGTTCTGGCGGTGCATCGGTGAAGCGCCAGCCGGGAGGGCCCAGAGTGCGCTGGGATGAACGCCTGCTCGGCGCGATCCTGATCGCGATGGCCTTCTGCGGCGGCGGGGCGCACGCGCAGGCGGCCGAGGAGCCACCGATCTTCGTCTTCGACGACTCGGCGCTCTTCGCCGGGCTGGGCGCGATCGCGGACACCGCGACCGTCGAGCACGTGCGCTGCCTCCTCGCCTACGAGTCCCCCCGCTACGCCGTCCCGTTCCCCCGCGACATGCGCGAGTGGCATCTCGCCTGGGCGGTCGAGCCCTTCGGCGCGGCGAGCCTCGTCCTCGGCACCAACGGCTCGCCGCGCTCGAGCCAGGCCGCGGACTTTACGGCCTGTCCGATCGGGACGATCGCCGGCTGGCACAATCACGTGCTGGCCACGTTCCGGTCGATCCCGAAGGTGGACGCTCGGCAGGACGGGACGCCCGAGAGCGCCTGCGCGCTGAGCCAGACGGACGTCTGGACGGCGACGAAGCCCGACGCGCCCCCGGAGCAGTACGTCTCCGTCGATCGGGATACCTACTGCTGGTGGCGGAAGTCGGATCTGCAGGCGCTCCGGCAGCCGCTGCCGTGGATCATCTACCCGGAGCCCGCGCACGTGCATCGTCGGCCGCCGGCGCCCCCGCCGCCCCAGCGGACCGGGTCCTGACCTTCTCCCCGCTCGCCCGGGCGATCGCCGCGGCCGGGCTCTTCGCCGGCGCCATCGTTGCGGTGCTCCTCTGCCTGGCCGTCATTCGACTCGAGACGCAGGCCTGCCGCGCCGAGCTCGAGATCTATCGGGATTCGACGCGGTGGACGGATGGCTCGGGGATCGCCAACGCGCGGCGCCCGGACTTCGAGCCCGTCGATACGAGCGTCCGCGCGCGACCGGATACCGTGCGACAGCCACGTCGGATTACGTCGATCCGGTGAGTGGCTGTCCGCATTCCGGGCAGAACTTGGCGTTTGGGGGGACCGCGTGATTATTCGGACACCATCCATAACTCGGGAGCCCGACCGCGCGCGCCCACTCGTCGGTGAGGAGGAACATCTCTTCCATCCGGAAGCCCATGTGCGTAAGCTGGCGCGTTAGATCCTTCAGGGCCCAGATGATCGCCTGCTGCGCATCGGGGCGGCTCCAAGTGCCGAATTCATTAGCCTCGAGATCCTTCCGGAGAGCACCGAGCAGTTTACCGCGCAGCTGAGCCACGTCCCACCGATCCGTCAATAGCTGAGCCGCCTTTGGCGCATGCTCGATGCCTGCACCCCTAGAGCGTGCTGGCTCTGTTGTTGGAGTGGGAGTGTCACCCGCTGCATGTGGCGATTTGCCGGGCCTCGGGCGTTCTGGCGGTATGGAGGGGGCGGCCCCGCTCCGATCGTGGCTCCACGGGACTCCTAGGGGCGCAGCCGCGCCCTTCGGAAAGAGCCACGTCGGTTTGACGCCCAGAATAGCCGGCAAACGCACGGCAATGTCGCCACTTGGCATCGCCCGCCCCCGCGCCCATGAGGCCACAAGCTGGCGGCTCTTCTTGATCTCTCGTGCCAACCGGGCGGCCTTCCAGCCCTTGTTCGCCAACGCTAGGCGGAGCCTGGTCCCGAATAACTGTTTGTCTGTCAAGCGGTTAGCTCCGCACTTGACAATGGACGCATTTGCGCCCATTGTATACGGCGTCAGACAACGGCCCGCCATGGAGCGGGCATGAAACCGCGGAAGGTGCCCGCAATGCAGTCACTCGTCAAGAAGGCGCGCCTCACGGTCCGGCTGACCCGGGACCAGCTACGGCGGCTCAGCGAAGCCGCCGCGCGCGAATCCCGGCGCCGGGAGGAGCTCGTCGACGAGAGCGCCCTGCTCCGCGAGCTCGGGATGAAGGGTGTGGACGAGCTGCTGGCGCAGGTCGCCTGACCGCATGGCTCCCGACGGCCGTCGCTTCGTTATCTCCGGCTCGGTCACGCGCCCCGAGCGCGCCGAGATCGAGCGCGCACTGGCGCAGGCGGGCTTCCCGTCGACGTCGCAGGGCGTGCGCGACGTGCTGCTCGCCTTCGCCCGCGATGACTTCGTCCGCCAGGGTGTGAAGCGGTTCTGGGGGCGGTGGTTCAAGTGAACGCGAACGTGCCCCAGCGCGAGACCGACCGCAACGGCGCCTGGCGCACTCCCGCCCCAAAGATTTCCCGGGCGGCGCAACACGCCTCCCTGGCGTTGGGCGTCCGGCCGAAGACCGCGGCGCACCTGATCTCGGGCCGACAGGCGATCGCCGAGCGGTGCGCGATCATCGCACGATCGTATCGCGCCATCGGTGACGAGCGGGGCCTCGAGCGATTTCTTGCGCCGATCCGCGCGGCCGAAGCGGACGTCCAGCCGACGACGCTCACGAGCGCGCACTACCTCGCCATGCAGATCGGCTACATGCGCTACGCCCAGGCGGAAGTCGCCTATCGCCGGACCCCAAGCCCCACCGGTGCGCACGCCGTATTGCGCGTCCTGGACGAGCTGGGCGTCGCCACGCGACGGCTGCGCTGCGCCCTCACGCAGCGGCACGAGGCCGACGCATGACGGCGCTCCCGCTGCACACGATCACACCCCGCGAGGCTAATCCGCGACGGATCTGCTCCTATTGCGAGGCGGACCTGGGCCCGGCGGTCGGATGCACGGGACACAGCCACGGCATCTGCGGGGACTGCCTGCCGCTCTTCTTTCCCGCGCCAGCACAGCTCGAGCATCCGATGCTGCGCGCCCGGGCGCTCGCCCGGATCCGGCTCCTCGAGGCCGAGATTCAGGCGCTCGATCGCCGGCAGCTCACCCAGCGCGCGCTGCTCGATGGCCTGATGCAGGAGTGGGGCGCGCCATGACCGACGCCTGGACGCCCCTCATGGTGACGGGCGAGCCGCGGCTCGACGAACTGACGTTGCTGCGTTCCTTCATGGCCGCCCACGATCGCTACGAGCGGGAGCTCGATCGGGTCCGCGCCGCGGCGGTGGCCGGCGAGGCGGTCTCGCACACCGAGCTGCTCGAGCTCGAGCGCGAGCGGAACCTGCTCGGCCGCACTTGGCGCCAGTGCTTCCCGCGTGGCGCGGTGAAGCCCTCGTGATCTGGATTTCGCGTGTCGCCCTCGTCCTGGTCGTCGCGGGCCTCCTGTTAGTCCTCTGGCCGATCGGCCAGGTCGTGATCCACGTCTACAAGGCGGTGCGCGAATGACGGTCGCGAATCCCCCGATGGCGGACGGCGTCACGCTCGGCGATCGGCTGCTGCGGGACCAGGTCCGGCGCGTCCACGAAGCGCGGTTGGGCTCGCGGATCCTGCAGGAGCGGCTCGAGGCCGAGCGCCAGCTCTTCATGGAGCAGCATGCCGAGCTCGTGCGGCTCGCCGGCGCGGCGCTCAAGATGCTCGCCACGGAGGAGGAGAGCCTGCGCGTGCTCGCCGTCGCGCGCTTCAAGGCGACGGGCGAGAAACATCCGACGCCGGGCGTCGACATTCGGCTGATGAAGCAGGTCGAGTACGATGTCGGCGCGGCCTTCGCCTGGGCGAAGAGCACCGGCATGGCGCTCACGCTCGACAAGAAGGCGTTCGAGAAGATCGCGATCGCGGGGCGACTGACGGTGGCGACGATTGCGGAAGTGCCGCGGGCCACGATCGCGCAGGACCTGACGGAGGCCATCCAAGGATAGGGCCCCGATCCCGGCCGCCCGACGAGGGACGGCCTGTAGGACCGAGGGCACGCCGCGTGGGGTCGGGGCAGGCAGTGTGCAGCGCGTGCGGGCGGGCAGAGTTGTCGGTGGGGCGCTCCGGTGACGGCCTGATGCCGTCCCCCGACGTGAAGCAATGACGGCCGCTCCTCCGCTCTCGACACGCGCTGTGCAGGGGCCGGCGGGACGTTCGCGGTGAGACGCTTCCGTTCCGCCGGCGCGTTTTCGCTCACACCACTCGTTGGGAGAGACTCGATGACCGCGACCCTTGCGTCCGCTACCCCACCCCCCGCTCGCGACGCGGGCGACCACCTCGAGCGGATCCCGCTCGCCGTGCTGCACGAGTCCCCGCTCAATCCGCGCCAGCACTATGATCCCGTCGCGCTCGACGAGCTTGCGGGCTCGTTGCTGGCGAGCGGCCAGCTGACGGCGCTCATTGTGCGCCCGCGGAAGGCGGGCGGCTATGAGATCGCCGCCGGCCACCGCCGCTACCGGGCGGCGAAGATCGCGCGCGAGCGGAGCGCGAAGCGCGCCGCGTACCACGGGCTGGATCACCTGCTGGCCATCGTGCGGGATCTCGATGATCGGACCTTCATCGAGACCCTGAACATCGAGAACCTGCAGCGCGATGACCTCCATCCGCTCGAGGAGGCCCAGGGCTTCCGGGATCTGATGGAGAAGGCCGGCTACGACGTCGCCAAGATCGCGGCGCGGATCGGTCGCTCCATGCGGTATGTGTACGACAGCCTCACGCTGCTCAAACTAACGCCCGAGGCCAGAAAGCTGTTTCTCGAGGGCGGCTTCGAACGCGGCCACGCGATCGAGCTCGCCCGCCTGGGCCCCGACTGGCAGCGGAAGGCGCTCGATCGCCGGATTAATCGGTACTCGCCGCATGCCAAGGGCGGCCTGTGGGAAGCCGAGAACGTCGAGGACGAACCGGGAGAGCCCGAGCTCCGGCTCGACGACAAGGTGAAGGCGGTCAGCGTGCGCGAGTTTCGGACGTGGATCAACGACAAGGTGCGGGTGACGCCCGGGGGCATCGATCCGGTCCTGTTCCCCGATACCGCGCGCGAGCTCACGACGGCACTCAAGGACAAAGAGAAGGTCATCGAGATCACCTACGAGCACGTGATCTGGCACGAGGCGCGGAACGCAAAGGGCCCTCGCGTCTTTGGCGCGCAGAGCTGGTGCTCGGCGACGAAGGGGCGGCCGGATCCGGGCTACCCGGGGAAGAACGGCCGCCTGTGCGAGCACAGCGTCCTCGGCGTCGTGGTCATCGGCCCGGGCCGGGGCGAGGCGTTCCATGTGTGCATCGCGAAGGAGAAGTGCAAAGTCCATTGGGGCCAATGGCAGCGCGAGCGGGCAAAACGGAAGCGGCGGTACGGCGGCAGCGCGGCGTCACCACGGGACAACTATGCGGCTCAGGAGGCGCGCCGGCAGCGCGAAGAGGAAAAGCATGCAGCCGAACGGAAGCGGTGGGAGCAGGCGCGGCCGGCCATCTTGAAGGCTGTGGCTGAGAAGATCGCCGCGACGCCGGCGGGGCCCACGAGCAAGCTCGCGCAGCGCGTGCTCGACTACTGCACCGATCGTCGTCCGAACACCGGCGTCCCCCGGGGGCGTACCCTCGAGGATCTCATTCGGCATGCCGCGTTCCAGCTGTACGCGGATGACGTAGGCGACCTCGCGCCCGGCTGCTACCGGCACCACGACGCGGTGAAGAGCGTCAAGGCGCTCGGCGTCCATCCCGAGAAGATCGTCGACGAGGTCGCCCCGAAGCGAGCGAAGAAGACGGCTATGAAACCGCCACCCAAAAGGACAGATGCCGGCTGAGGCAGATGGCGCCCAGATGCCCGCGGTGTGGCGGCTTTCTCCAATTCGTGGTCGATCGCACAGGCCGCGTGCTCGAGACTTGCGACAGTTGCCCCACGAGACCGCGCAAACATGCGCCCGTACGGACCGCTGGCCGCCGTCGGTTCGCCCAGATCGGAGAGGGCAACTGCCTCAGCTGCGAACGCCCGCTCAGCTACGCAGGAAAAGGACCGCGCGATCGCTATTGCAACGATTGCCGCGCCAAAGTGGTGAAGGCGAAGAAGCGCGCCTACTTCCAGCGCCCGGACGTGAAGGCGAAGAAGCGCGCCTACTCCCAGCGCCCGGACGTGAAGGCGAAGAAGCGCGCCTACTTCCAGCGCCCGGACGTGAAGGCGAAGAAGCGCGCCTACTTCCAGCGCCCGGACGTGAAGGCGAAGAAGCGCGCCTACTTCCAGCGCCCGGACGTGAAGGCGAAGATGCGCGCCTACTTCCAGCGCCCGGACGTGAAGGCGAAGAAGCGCGCCTACCGGCAACGTCCCGGGCCCCGCTGTCATCGCTGCGACGTCGAGCTACCCCGCAAACGGGGCCGGCCGCCGCGGCTGTGTTCGCGATGCCGGAGGCGAGCATGACCGGGGTCCAGTCGTGAGCGCGCCCCTCAAGTGGTTCCCGTTTGAGATCGATGCCTGGGATACCGACGAGTGTGTCCGCAAGATGACGTGGGCTGAGCGGGGCGTGTTTGTCGCCCTCCTCTGCTGGCAGTGGCGGGAAGGATCAGTCCCCGATGACGCGAAAGCCGTTGCCCGCGCGTTGGGCG
>JACXTT010011318.1_pt1 | contig 11945 bp, 13 predicted proteins | sample 9270951 | NCBI WGS metagenome assembly JACXTT01 (sample SAMN15532306, study PRJNA645909) | rock metagenome | isolation source: weathered quartz diorite | place: Puerto Rico | collected 2017-06-21 | reverse complement strand
GAGCGGCAGCGCCACCGGCCGCGCGCCGCCGGCCCGTTCGATCTCGTCCTGCAAGGTCGCCAGGAGGCTCCCGCGGCGGGCGACCACGAGCGTGCGCGCGCCCTCGGCGGCCAGCACCCTCGCGATCTCGCGGCCGAGCCCGACGCTCGTGCCGGTGACGACGGCGATCCGGTCCTTCAGCTCGAGGTCCATCGTACTCTCCGGCGCAGGTCCAGCAGGCCGCCGACGATGCCCTTGGGCAGGAAGATGATGAAGAGGACCAGCAGGACGCCGTAGACGATGTTGTCCCAGCCGACCGCACGGGTGCCGAACCAGATCCTCAAGATCTCAGCGAGCAGGATCGTGATCACGGCGCCGACCGTCGGGCCGAGCGAGACGTAGATGCCCCCGACGACGACGGCGAAGACCATCTGTAGCGAGATCGAGATCCCGCTGACGGTGTCGGGCGAGATGAACATCTGGTACTGGCAGTAGAGCGCGCCCGCGAGCGCCGTCATGGTGGCGCTCAGCACGGTGATCTTGAGCTTCTCGGCGGTCACGTGCACGCCGGTGGCGGCCGCGGCGTCCTCGTCCTCGGAGATCGCCTCGAGCGCGTAGCGAAGCATGCTCCGGTCGACCCGGCTCCAGACGTAGAGCCCGACGGCCCACGCGGCCAGCGCGATCAGGTACCACGTCGTCTTGTCGCTGAACTGGAACGCCCACAGCGAGTGGCCGCCGCGGTAGCGCTCCGGCGTGTAGCCGAGCGAGCCGCCGGTGTAGTCGCGCGTGGCGGTGATCACCTGGAGCACGATGCCCGAGAGCGCCAGGGTGACCAGCGCGAAGTAGTGTCCGGTGATCCGGAACCGGAAGCACGGATACGCGACCAGCGCGGCCAGCGCCGCGGCCGCGACGATCGCCGCCGGCGCGCCGATCCAGGGGCTCACGTGACCGTAATTCCACGCCAGCGCCGTGACGTACGCGCCGACCCCCATGAAGCCGCCGTGGCCCAGCGAGACCAGACCGAAGCGCCCCATCATCGACCAGGAGGTGTACGCGAACGACCAGATCAGGATGACGATCAGGATGTGCATCGGGTACGGCTGGTGGTAGACGAACGGCAGCGCGACCAGTGCCAGCCCGCCGATCCAGGGCAGCGCGCGGCTCACGAGCGCCGCGCCATGAGGCCCGCGGGCCGCACGAACATCATCACGATGAAGAACGCGAACGCGAACACGTAGCCCCACTCGAGGTCGAGGTAGAGCCCGCCGACCGAGATGATCTCGGCGAACACGAAGGCGGCGACGAAGCCGCCCGCGAAGTTTCCGAGGCTTCCCAGCACGCAGATCAGGAACGTGATCGGCCCGAACGTGAGCCCCACGAACGGATGCACGTCGTACTGTAAGACCAGGAGGCACGCGGCGAGGCCGGCCAGCGCGCCGCCGAGCCCCGAGGTGATCAGGTAGATCCGGCTCGCGTCCACGCCCATGAGCGGCATGATCTGGCGGTCCTGGGCGATCGCGCGGATGGCGGTGCCCGTGTAGGTGTGGGTCAGGAGCAGGTAGACCAGCACCATCGCGATCAGCGCCGCGGCGAAGGCCAGCAGGCGCGAGTAGCTGACGAACATGCCCGCCACCTTCAGCACCGGCAGCCGCAACCCGAGGTTCTTGAACTCGATCCCGAACAGGACGGTCGCGGCGGACTGCAGGAAGAAGAGGACGCCGCCGGTGGCCAGGAGCTGGTTGATCGGCGCGGCGCCGAGGAGCGGGGCGATCACGAGAAGGTGAAGCAGGAGGCCGAGGACGCCGACGCCGACGATGCAGACGACGGCGGCCGCCGCGATCGGCGCGTGATAGACGGTGTAGAGGAAGTACATGCCGTACATCCCGAGCATGATCAGCTCGGCGTAGCAGATCCACACGACGTCGATCACGCCGAAGATCAGGTTGAGGCCGAGCGACAGGAGCGCCAGGACCCCGCCGAGCAGGAGGCCGTTGATCACCGCCTCGAGCAGGTAGATGTCGAAGATCCCCACCTCGCCGGGCCTCCTCAGACTCCGAGGTACGCTTCGCGGATGCTGTCGCTGGCCAAGAGGTCGGCGGCGCGCCCGGCGGTGTGGATGTGGCCGGTCTTCAGCAGATACGCGCGATCGACCACGCGCAGCACCTGCTGCACGTTCTGCTCGACGATCAGCACCGTGAGGCCGCTCGATCGGATGCGATGGACCAGCTCGAACACCTGCTCGACCAGGACCGGCGCCAGCCCGGCGGACGGCTCGTCCAGCAGGAGCAGCTTGGGCTCGGACATGAGGGCGCGCCCGATCGCGCACATCTGCTGCTCGCCGCCCGACATGCTGCCGGCCAGCTGGTGGCGGCGCTCGCGCAGACGCGGAAACAGCTCGAACACGACCTCGAGCTGGCGGCGGAACTTCGGGCGAGCGGCCGGCACGAAGCCGCCCATCTTCAGATTGTCCTCGACCGTCATGCGCGGGAACAGGCGGCGGCTCTCCGGCACGTGGGCGACGCCGAGCTCGACGATCCGGTGCGCCGGGGTGGCCGCGAGATCGACGCCCTCGATCACGAGCGAGCCCGACGTCGGCCGGATCAACCCGGAGACGACCCGCATCAAGGTCGTCTTGCCGGCGCCGTTGGGGCCGATGACGGCGACGGCCTCGCCGCGGCGTACCTCGAGGGACACGTCGAACAGCGCCTGGAAGGTCCCGTATCCGGCGCGGATGGATTTGAGCTCGAGCATGCGCGCGCCGCCCGTCAGGTTCGGGCGGCCGCCGCGGCCGCCGACACCGCCGCCGCGCGGGTGCCGAGATAGACCTCGATGACGCGCGGGTCGCTGGCGACGGCCGCCGGCAGCCCCTCGGCGATCTTCTCGCCGTGATCGAGCACCATCACGCGATCCACCACCCGCATCAGGACGCCCATGATGTGCTCGACCCAGATGATCGTCACGCCGAGCTCACGGCAGATCCGGCGCAGGAGCTCGGCGGCCTGGTCCATCTCGTGCTCGTCCAGGCCGCTCAGGCTTTCGTCCGCCAAGAGGAGCTTCGGCTCGGTGGCGAGGGCCTTGGCGAGCTCGAGCTTCTTGAGCGCGGCCGCTCCGAGGCCGTCGACCGTGGTCGCGCGATCGGTCGGCAGCCCGACCATCCCGAGGGCCCTCTCCGCCGCCGCGAACGCCTTCGCCCGCGAGTGGCGACCCTGTCCGAAATAGCCGGCGAGCACCACGTTGTCCAGGAGCGAGAGGCGGCGAAACGGGCGCGGGATCTGGAACGTGCGGCCGACGCCGAGATTGATGATCCGGTACGGCGGCTGGCCGGCGATCTCGCGGCTCTCGAAGCGGATCGAGCCGGCGTTCGGCGCGAGCGTGCCCGAGAGCATGTTGAAGATCGTGCTCTTGCCCGAGCCGTTCGGGCCGATCAGGCCGATGATCTCGCCCTTCTCGACTCCGAACGACACGTTGTTGACGGCGGTGAAGCCGCCGAACCGCTTGGTGAGGCCCTGGACGGCTAGCAAGTAGCTAGGTCGCCGGGCTCACTGCGCCGCGTACGGCGACGTGCCCGGCAGCGGCATCACCGGCTCGCGCTGCTGCTGGCTCTTGGGCCACACGAGGTAGGGCTTGTCGTCGACGTACTGGAGGATCACCGGGAACGCGCGGTCGTTCTGCCCGGCCATCGGCTCGCTCTCGCCTTCGAACTTCACGCCGAACCCGAGCATCGTGCCGCCCTCGGGCAGGTCGACCTCGAGCGCCGCTTTGCGAAGCGCGTCGGCGTCGATGCCGCCGTACTTCTTGATGGCGCGCGGCAGCACCTCGGTCATGAACACGTAGGTGTTGCTGGCCGCCATGCCCACGTGAGCCGAGCGCACCTGGGTGCCCGGGCGCGCCTTCTCGTACTCCTCGCCGATCATCTTGATCATCGGCGGCAGCGCCGGACGCAGCGACTTCTCGTTGGTGAGCCAGATCGAGATCGGGTCGACGTTGAAGAAGTAGTTGACGTCGCGGCCGAGCGCTTCCTTGAGCTTGTCGTAGACGCCGTAGCCGGCGCCGTGGCCGATGAGGGCGCTGAAGCGCAACCCCTGCTCGCGGGCCTGGCGCAGGAAGAGCGTGATGTCCGGGTTGTAGCCGGTGTGGAAGATCACGTCCGGGCGGCCGCGCTTGAGCTTGGTGACCAGAGCCGACAGGTCCGGCGCCGTCGCGGAATAGCCTTCCTTCAGCACCGTGGTGAAGCCGGCCTTCTTGGCGCCTTCCTCGTTGCCGCGCGAGACGTCGACGCCGTAGGCCCCGTCCTCGTGGATGATCGCGACGCGCAGGTCCTTGGGATCCTTCCCGAGCTTGCTCTTGGCGTTTTGAGCGAGAAAGTCCATCGACATCAGACCGAACTGCTTGCCGCTCGGCTGCGTCCGGAAGACGTACTTCAGGTGGCGACCCTCGAGGACCGCCGAGGAGATGCACGTGGTGATCCACATGAACTTCTTGAGCTGCTCGACCCGCGCCGCCGCCGGCACGCACTGCGCCGACGAGTAGAAGCCGAGCAGCATGTCGACCTTCTCCTGCTCGACCAGCCGCACGGCCTCGTTGATCGCGACGTCCGGCTTGCTCTGGGCGTCGGCGTACACGGCCTCGATCCCGTAGCCCTCGACGCCCTTCTTGGCGAAGTAGTCGATCATGATCTTGGCGCCGAGGGCGTGGAGCTCCGAGCCGCCGCCCGCGAGCGGGCCGGTGTAGTCGTAGATGACGCCGATCTTCAGCTTCTTGCCCTGCGCCGGCGCGTCGGACGTCAGGGCCAGACCCAGCAGCACCACCAGCGCGATCAGCCCGCACGCGACGCGCATCGGTCCATTCCGAAACATGAGAGCCTCCCAGGGAGCGAGATCGGCAACCGCTCTGCGCGGGCATTAGAAGTTGGCCGTCCGGCAAAGTCAAGGCCCGACACCCGGTGGCGAGACGTGGTACGGTTCGGGCTCATGAGCCAGATCCCCTCCGCTCGTGATGTCGCCGCCGGAAACTACCGCTTCTTGCCGGGCATCGCGCCGTTCTCGTCGGGTGCCGCGGCGGCGGCCGGCTATCAGGTCGTCCACGCCACCTTGCGGGCGCCGATCCCCTGGCGCGACGGCTTCGCTCTGATCGATCGTCACCTGCGCGCCGAGGGCCGGCCGCGCGCGGCCTTGTGCGCCATCGAGCTCAGGAGCCCGGCGCCGTTCACCTTCGACGGGTTCGACGCCTTCAACGCCCCCTATCAGGCACTCTTGAAGGAGTGGAGCCTCCTCGTGGACGGCGCGAACCCGATCGCCCGCACGAACGTGGCTCCTGTCACCGGCGCTCCCGGCGAGCCCTCGCTCTACGGCTTCGGCTACACCGTCCCCGGCGCCACGCAGCGGCCGACCTTCATCGTGGCCGGCTCGGGTGAGACGCGCCAGCGCGGCGTCGGCGTGGAGGGGATCGTTCGCCACGGCGAGACATCGGCGGCGGCGATGCGCGAGAAGGCCGGACACGTCATGGGGATCATGCAGGCGCGGCTCCAGGGGCTGGGCGTCTCCTGGGCCGACGTGACCGCGATCGACATCTACACGGCGCAGCCCATCGACAGCTTCCTCGCCGACGTCGTCCTGGCGCCGGCCGGCGCCGCCACGATCCACGGCGTGCGCTGGTTCCCGAGCCGTCCGCCGGTGGTCGGGCTCGAGTACGAGATGGACCTGCGCGGCGTCTCCCGAGAGATCCTGCTCTAGCCGCCGACCTTCACGCCCGCGAGGCGCTCGAGCACCTGGATGACGGCCGTGCCGTCCTGCTTGCCGAGCCCGGCCGCGCGCGCCATCTGGTAGACCTGCTGGCTCACGTTCGCCAGGAGGAGCGGCGCGCCGAGCTGCTTGGCGAACGCCGTCTCGAGCTCCTGGTCCTTGAACGAGATGTCGACGGTGCCGGCCGGCGAGAAATCGCGCGCGAGCATCCGCGCCGCACCACGCTCGAACGCCGAGCTGGTCCCGGTGCTCACGCGCACCACCTCGTAGATCGTCTTCGGGTCGAGCCCGGCCTTCACGCCCAGCACGAGGGCCTCGGCCACCGCGACCATGTTGACCTGGACCAGCATGTTGTTGACGAGCTTCATCGCGAGCCCCTGCCCGAGCCCGCCGACGTGGAAGATCTTCGTGCCCATCGCCTTGAAGAGATCGCGGCAGGCCTCGAAGGTCGCCGCCTCCCCGCCGACGATGACCGACAGCTCGCCGGTCTTCGCCCGCTCGGTGCCGCCGCTCACGGGCGCGTCGAGCATGGCGACTCCGCGCGCGGCCAGCGCGCCGGCCAGACGCCGCGCGGCCAGCGGGTCGATCGTGCTCATGCTGATCACGATGTGCCCGGACCGGGCGGCGTGGACGATCCCGCGCTCGCCGGCGATCACCGACTCGGCCTGCGCGGTCGTCTCCACCATCGAGATCGTGCGATCGGCGGCGGCGGCGACGCCGGCCGGCGATTCGACGACCGTGGCGCCGCGGGCCCGCAGGGGCTCGACCTTTTCCGGGTCGATGTCGTGGACGACCAGCGGGAATCCGTGCTTCGCGAGGTTCAGCGCCATCGGTTGCCCCATGTTGCCCAGTCCGATGAATCCGACCGCTCCAGCCATCGTGCCCTCCCTGCGCAGACGGTAGTCTTCGCGTCGCCGACAGTCAACCGCGCCGCGCGTTCTTACTCGATAACTACGAGGACGCCCTCCGGCGCGGCTACGCGCGCGGGCAGGGCCACTATCGGCGCCTGCAGGCCGACCGGCGGCCGGGTCGCGCGACGGTGCGTGAGCTCTAGGGGCTCGAGAAGATCCGCAGCTTGAGCCGCCGCGGGACCCAGGCGGCGAGGACCTTGGCCGACCGGGCGACGCGCTCGAGCGACTCCGGGCTTCCCGGCCAGTACTTCAGGACGAGGCCGCGGTTCACGTAGTTCAGCATCCCGTCGACCAGGATCGCCGCGACGAAGACGTCGTCCAGATAGCCCAGGCCGGGAATGAAGTCGGGGATCAGGTCGAGCGGCGAGATCAGATAGAGGACGGCGGCGGCGAGCGCGACCTTGGCGGCCTTGGGCAGCACCGGATCGAGAGCGAGACCGCCGATCGTGCGCACGATGTCGGGCAGCGCGCGCAGGAGCGCCCTCACGGCTCGAGGCTTTCGGCCACCAGCTCGCTGACGTCCTTGACGCCGAGCGTGTCCTCGGCGCCCTTCACCTTGCGCCCGAGATCGATCATCGCCAGACAGAACGGGCAGCCGGTGCCCACGAGGTCGACCTTGGCCTCGAGGGCCTCTTCCACGCGGATCAGGTTCACGCGCTTCTCGGCCTTCACTTCCATCCACATGTGGCCGCCGCCCCCGCCGCAGCAGAGACCGCGCTCGCGGTTGCGCGGCAGCTCGACGACGCGCAGGCCGGGCACCGACCTGGCGACGTTGCGCGGCGCCTCGGTGATGCCGTTGTAGCGGCCGATGTAGCACGAGTCGTGGAACGCGAGGGTGGCGTCGAGCGGCTTCGTGGGCTTGATGCGCCCCTGGGCGATCAGCTGCTCGATCACCTGCGAGTGGTGCAGGACCTCGTAGCTGCCGCCGAACTGCGGGAACTCGTTCTTGATCGTGTTGAAGCAGTGCGGGCAGTGCGTGATCACCTTGCGGAACTGGTATCGCTTGATCGCCTCGATGTTCTCCTGCGCGACCGTCTGGTAGAGATATTCCTCGCCCAGGCGCCGCCCGACCTCGGCGTGGCAGCGCTCCTCCTGCATCACGCCGAAGCTCACGCCGGCCGCTTTCAAGATCTTCACCACCGAGCGCGCGATCGCCTGGTTACGGCGGTCGTACGACGCCGAGCAGCCGACCCAGTAGAGGTACTCGACCTCGCGCTCCGGCTCCATCAGCGGGACGTCGAGCCCCTGCGCCCACGCGAGCCGCTCGCCGGCCGGCAGCCCCCACGGGTTGCCGGCGCGCTGGATGTTCTGGAGCGACTGCGGCGCCGTCGAGGGCAAGGCGCCCTCCGAGAGGGCCAGGTAGCGGCGCAGGTCGACGATCGTGTCGACGATGTCGATGAACGCCGGGCACTCCTGCACGCAGGCCATGCAGGTCGTGCACGCCCAGAGCTCGTCGGCCTTGATGAGCTCGCCGTGGATCGGGCCGGGCAGCTCGCCGTGCATGTGGCGCTTGAGCTTCACGATGATCTGCTTGGGCGAGAGCGCGCTGCCCGACATGTAGGCCGGGCACGCCGCCTGGCAGCGGCCGCACTCGACGCACGCGTCGAAGTCCAGCCGGCGCTTCCACGAGAACTCCTCGAGCTTCGACACGCCGAGCGACTCGGCCTCCTCGATGTTCTCGATCGGTACCAGCGCGCCGCGCGGCCCGAGCTTCGAGAAGAAGATGTTCAGCGGCGTCGTGAGCAGGTGCACGAAGTACGAGTACGGGATGACCGCGATGAAGCCGAGCGCCAGCACGGCGTGGAAGAGCCACGTCGCGACGTGGAGCGCGCGCAGCGCCCCGGGCGTGAGGCCCATCGCCACGAAGCCGCGGCCGAGGGCCCAGCCGACCGGCGACCACGACGCCCACCACGGCTCGACGACCGCGAGGCGGCAGGCCTCCATGACGAAGCCGCTCACGTTGATGACGAAGAGCAGGGCGAGCACCCACGCGAAGCGCGCGGTCGCGTCGACGCGCGCGGGACGCGTCACGAACCGCCGCCAGACGGCCATCCCGAGCCCGACGACGAAGAAGAGGCCGAACAGGTCGAGCACGGTTTCGTAGAAGAGGTAGAAGGGCCCTTTGAGGAGCTTGTAGCCGAAGAGCGGCAGGGTGATGTCCCAGTCGAGCGTGGCGAGCACCGTGCCCATGAAGAGCGCGAGGAATCCCCAGAACATGATCGCGTGCATGACGCCGGGATACGCCTGCGAGAGCGTGCGCACTTGGCCGAGCGCGTGGGTCAGCACGCGGCCGACACGCTCGGGAATCCGGTCCAGACGATTCTCGGGCAGGCCGCGGCGCCAGACCGTGATCCGCTGCCACATCCCGTACGCGAAGATCGCGAGCGCAACCACGGCGCCGACGTAGAGCGCGATCTGGGCCCAGCCGGGGACGTTCCAGAAGGTGTCGCGGAAGGGAACGGACGAGGTCATGAGCGACCCAACCTTAGCACAGGGCGAACGGCCGGGGAGGGCGCCGATGGCGCGCTCCCCGGCTCACCGAGACGCGATCAGCGCGGCCGGCTCAGGAGCGCGGCTGCGCCGGCTGCTGAGGCGGCGGGACCCGGAACGGCGTGTGGCACGCGCCGCACGCGTCGCGGCCGAAGGTGGCCACGGTCGCGTTCACCGCCGCGCCGTCCTTCGCCATCGCCTGGTCGCGGAGCGTCGCGGAGCGATTCTCCAGGTTCTTCGCGGCGGCCTGGAACTCCGGCCACTTCTGCCAGATGTCGGGCTTCGCCTTCGACTTGTCGGTGAGGGAGCCTTCGGGGAAGTAGCCCGGAATGCGCTGGGCGTGCAGCGACAGGGCCTCGGCATTCACCGCCACCGTCTCCGGCGCGCCCGCCTTCACCTTGGCCTGGATGTCGGCCCAGTTGGCGCCGACGTTCTTCATCAGCCGCTGCCGGGCCGCCACGTCCTGCTCGGGCGTCAGCTGCGTCGACTGCATGCCTGACGCGCAGCCGGCGACGGCCAGGGCGACGAGGCTACCGAGGATCACACCGCTCCTCACGAGTCGCTGCTCCATTTTCGGTCCTCCTTGACTGCGTTGGTTGATTGCTGTGGTGCGCTCACTTGCCGATCTTGTTCTTGATCGGGGGAATGGTCTTGAGGTATTGCGCGATCGCGAGCCGGTCGGCCCTGGTCAGGTCCTTGTAGCCGGCCAGCGTTCCCTCGATCACCTCGCCCATCAGCCCGCCCGCGACGTCGCCGTCGGGCTTGTTGCCGGTGCCGAGATAGTCGGCGATCTCCTCCTCCGTCCACGAGAGGCCCGTCGTCTTGTCGGGCGTGATGTTCGGCACCTCCGAGTCCTCGGGGCCCTTGGGATTGCCGGACAGGAAGCGCGTGTTGTCGGTGGCCATCGTCAGCGTGCGCGGCGTGTGGCATTCGCCGCAGTGGCCGACGGCGCGCACGAGATACTCGCCGCGCGTGACTCCCGACGCCGGGACCGCGGTCGGCGGACTCTCCTTCGGCGCGAACGCCGCGAGCCACGCCGGCAGGAAGACGCTCTCGAACATCGGCACCGAGATCTTCTTGGCCAGATTTGCCCGCTTCACCGGTGGCACCGAGCGGAGGAAGGCGACGAGCGCCATCAGGTCGTCGGCGGCCATGCCGTTGAAGACGGTATACGGGTGCACCGGGATCAGGCGCTCGCCGTTGGCGCGCCGGCCGAGCCGGATCGCCGTGATGATCTGCTCGTCGGTCCAGCCGCCGATGCCGGTCTCGCGATCGGGCGTGATGTTGCTCGAGTACACGGTGCCGAACGGGCCGTCGTAGCGGCGGCCGCCGGCGTTGGCGGCCTGCTTGGGCACGGTGTGGCACCCGCAGCCGCCGGTCGCGCCGAACACGTACTTGCCGCGCGCGAGCTCGGCTTGTGAGGGCGCCTGCGCACGCGCGGCCGCGGGCAGCACGGACAGCGAGAGCAGGAGCAGGACCGCGAGACGCCGGGCTCGTCGCGCCACGCGATCCACTATTGGCGGGCGAAGGTCAAGTCGGTCTCCAGCTGGATGTCGTTCGAGACCTTGTAGAAGAGGATCGCCGGGATCTTCAGCCCGTGATCGGTGAACGTCGTCGCGAACCGGGCGCGCACTTTGATGTTGTCGGCGGCGAAGCCGAAGCGCTTCTGGGCTTCGAGCTCCTCCGGCATGAGCCTGATCCAGGTGACGGTGGCGTCGGCGACGCGCTCGACCGCCTTCTGCTTCACGGTCAGGATCCCCGTCACCTTCGCCGGCGTCGTCTTGCCCGGCTCGAGCGCTCCGGCGATGTCGATGCTCTTGAGCTCGAAGGTGACCCAGCGGTTGGCCTCGACTTCGGTATCGAGGTAGCTCTTGCTTCGCATGTCGGCGTCGCGCTTCTCGATGCCGGTCTTGACCAGGTTCATGTCAACCTTGACCGAGCCGGTCGCGGCCTGCGGCCGGGCCGGGTCGAGGTTCAGGGTGCCGTCGATCCCGGCGGCGGCGGTGTTGCCGACGAAGGTCTCGAGCGGCGCGTCGCTCTTGAACGTGGCGCGCGAGTAGTTCGCCAGGAGCTTGAACGACAGCGCGTCGGCGCGGGCCTGGCCCGTCGCGAGGGCGATGACGAGCGCAAGGGTCGCGTAGGTAGCCGATCGGGGCACTATGAGTCTCCTGTCTGAGAGTCGGGCGGCGGTGGGGCGACGCCTTAATACCACGAACGAAGAACGCTAGGCACGGGTTCCCGGATGGGCGGTCTGGAGGTCCGCCTCCATGACGAGGGCGTCCTCGCCGGTGTCGTAGTAGTAGCCGCGCCGGCGGCCCACCACGCGGAAACCGAAGGATTCGTAGAGCGTTCGCGCCTCGGTGTTGCTCGGACGCACCTCGAGGACGACGAGCTTGATCCGCCGCTGTCGCGCGTCGTCGAGGATGCCGCCGAGCAAGGCGCGGGCAAGGCCCCGCCGCCGGCACTCGGGCCGGACCGCGATGTTGGTGATGTGGACTTCGTCGGCGACCTCCCAGAGACAGAGGTAGCCCACGACCCGGCCCTCGTCGCGCGTGACCCAGCAGCGCGCCACGCGGTTCTGCTGGATCTCGTACAGAAAGGCGCCCCGCGACCAGGGCATCGAGAACGACGCGCGCTCGATGCCGAGGACCTCGTCGAGATCCTCGGGGCGCATACGGTCAGCTGACGGTGGCACCGCGTCGCTTCAGCTCGGCCTCGGACGGCCGGAGATAGATCGGAACGAGATCGGCGGCCGGCACCGTTTCGCCGAGCGCGAGCCGCGCGCGCCCGAGCGCGCCGACCACCGCCGGCGCCGGCCCCCGGC
>JACXTT010011317.1_pt1 | contig 11947 bp, 10 predicted proteins | sample 9270951 | NCBI WGS metagenome assembly JACXTT01 (sample SAMN15532306, study PRJNA645909) | rock metagenome | isolation source: weathered quartz diorite | place: Puerto Rico | collected 2017-06-21 | reverse complement strand
ATTGGGTTTGCCATTTGGTGGTATGCCGTCGTAGGTCTTGTCCTGCTGATGTACTTTGGAATGCAGTCTTACCAAAATTTTGTGAACAACGCGTATTTGTGGCTGTTCATCGGGGTATTGTATCGCCTGCCTAAACTCGCCCAAATGCCGCAGCCGGTTCCGATCCCCAGGCATTTGCGCGCGGTGCCCCGCTGGCGGCTTGCGCTGGTTGGGAAGTAGGCAGCGTGTGCGGCATCGCCGGGATTGCAACGATCCACCCAGTCACCGCGCTACGCCCTGCGGTCGAGCGCATGGCCGTTGCCATGAAGCACCGCGGCCCTGATAGCCAAGGGGTCGAGGACCTCGGATCGTGCCTGCTAGCGAACACCCGCCTCTCGATTATTGACTTGAACGACCGCGGGCGCATGCCGATGGCAAGTCCGGATGGTCAGACCTGGATCACGTATAACGGAGAAAGCTACAACGCAGCTGAGCTGCGCTCTGAGCTCAAAGGGCGTGGCCATACTTTCCGTACAACGACCGACACAGAGGTTGTTCTTCACCTCTATCTGGAATATGGCGAGCGATTCGTCGAGAAACTGCGGGGCATGTTCGCTTTTGCAATATGGGATGAGCGCGAACGGAAATTGGTGCTTGGGCGCGACCGCCTCGGCATTAAGCCCCTCTACGTGTACCAAGCTGGCGATCAGCTCATATTTGCGTCAGAACTGAAAACGCTCCTTGCCTCTGGCTTGATACCTCGCCGGCTGGGCCCCGAGGGTCTGCGTGCGTTCCTTCAGCTTGGGCATATTCCACCGCCGTGGTCTGCCGTCTCCGGTGTGACCCCGCTACCGCCGGGGCAAGTCGGAATTTGGAAGGACGGGGACTGGCGAACGGAGGAGTATTGGTCGCTGACCCCTCGTACATCCACGTCCGCGACTGACAAGCTCGCGACCGACCTTGCGGGAGTACTCTTTGACGCGACACGGAACCACCTAGTCTCGGACGTTCCCGTTCTGATCTTCCTGAGTGGAGGCGCCGATTCCGCCTGCTTGGCGGCACTGGCGCGAGCAGCCGGGGCTTACGATCTCTCGGCGATGACAGTTGGTTTTGGCGAGCCCGAGTTCGATGAGAGTGCACTGACGCGCCGCACCGCGGAAGCACTGGGCGTTCCACTCGAGGTGGTGACGCTCGAGCCGGGCCGCGTCGCGGCGGACCTCGATCACGCCATCTGGGCTCTCGACCAACCGACTGTCGACGGACTGAATTCCTATTGGATTTCAAAGCTGGGGGCGGAGGCGGGATTTAAGGTCGCTCTTTCGGGTCAGGGTGGAGACGAGCTGTTTGGCGGCTACGATTCTCTTGCTTGGTTTGAGCGATTCAATACCGTCGCTCGTTTGGCCCGGCCGCTGCCTGCCAACCCGGTCGGGCGGCTGTTTGACCGCAAGACACTCCCATTTCGCTGGAGAAAGCTTTCGTATCTGATTGGCGCCGACGATCCGTTTGTGGCGGCGCAGCTCGCCGTGAAGGTGTTGTTTCTCGACCGCGACGTAGGCGAGCTTGTGGCGCATGGCCTTCCGTCGAACGGCCACCACGCGGAGGCCAAGGAACATTTGAAGTACTGGTCGAAGCAAGTCGAGAAAGAAGACCTCCTGGAGCGGCTCGCGTTCATGGACATTCACACGCATCTCGAGCCGCGCTTGTTGCGTGACCTTGATGCCATGAGCATGGCCCACAGCATCGAGGTGCGGCCGGTATTTCTCGATCACCGGGTAGTGGAATTCTTGCTTCCCGTGCCATCGAACATTCGCATGCGGCAGAAGCGGCTTTTGCTCGACGCCGCGAAGGCCTTCCTGCCTCCCAACCTGTATGGTGATTTGCGGGCCCGCCGGAAACGCACGTTTACGTTTCCCTTCCAGCGATGGCTTTCACGTGATTTACGCGGGGTTTTGAAGGAGGCGTTTTCTCCCGAGCGGCTGCGACAGACCGGAATTCTGGACCCCAGTGCCGTGAACCGCCTCTGGAACCGATATGAACAATCGGAAAGCGCCGTGGGCTGGTCGCGCATTTGGGATCTTTTTGTTCTCCAGCGCTGGTGCGAACTCATGCAGGTGACTCCATAGGGGAGCGCCCCATACGTATGCCACCTGCCCGGATTGCGGTTGTTTCTCCCTTCATTGACAAGCGCCACGGAACCGAGCGCCGAATCGCCGAGTGGATTGCTCGCTTGCCCGAGGAATATGAAATTCACATCTACAGCCAGCGCGTGGAGGATGTCGACCTCACCCAAATGCGCTGGCATCGCATCCCTCGTATCCCCGGACCTCACTTTGTGAACTTCCTCTGGTGGCTGGCAGCTAATCACTTTTGGCGCTGGTGGGACGCGCACCTTCATGGTCTTCGCTATGATTTGGTGTACACCGCCGGTACGAATTGTTGGGACGCGGACCTGATCTCGGTGCACATTGTGTTTGCCGAGTTTATTCGCCAGGCCGCTGCCGAACTGGGATTGAGGCAAAACCCTCTCGGATTTTGGCCCCGGCTGATCCACAGAAGGCTCTACTACCGCCTGATCACCTTCCTGGAACGGCGCATGTACACGAATCCGAGGACGGGCCTGATCCTGATCGCCAGGAAGACTGCGGAGGATTTGAGGCGGCATTACGGAATCAATCGGGCGCTCCCTGTCGTCTACATCGGCCTCGATCACAAGATTTTCAACCGTGAGCTCCGGCTTCGCAACCGGCCGGATTCTCGCAAACAGATTGGCGTCGAAGAGACTGCCTTCGTGCTCCTGCTTGTGGGAAATGATTGGAAAAAAAAAGGGCTCGTCGCTTTGATTGACGCCCTCGCGCGGCTGAAGGACCTTCCACTTGTGCTGGTCGTCGCCGGCAAGGACGATCCGGTCCCCTATCGGAGCCAGATCGAGAAACTGGGGCTTGAAGGGCGAGTGTTCTTTCGTCCCTCCCGGGCGGATGTGCAATGGTATTACGCGGCAGCCGATGCGTACGTAGGCCCCTCTCTCGAAGACACGTTCGCGCAGCCTCCTGCCGAAGCGATGGCTTGCGGCTTGCCAGTGATCACTACCGCCACCAATGGAACTGCGGAGATCATCACGGATGGCGTGGACGGGCTTGTCCTCGAGGACCCGAACGATGCGGCCGGGTTAGCTGCGCGCATCCGAATGCTGTACGAGACTCCTGAATTCCGGGAACGAATGGCCCGGGAGGGCGTCGAAACCGCCAGCCGATACACGTGGGAACGAAACGGCCGGGAGATGTGCGCAATTTTCGCCGATGCCTTGGAACGCAAGAGAGCGACTCCTCCCGAAATGATCGCGAACCGCGCGACTTCACGCGGGCCAGCGGGGAAATAGTGACCAGATTGTCGATGCGCGACCGAGTGCGCTTGTGGGTGAAGAGATTGCTCTTCCCGGGAATGGACGTGCATACGCGGTCGCGGTACCGCTTCCTGACCAGGCATTTCAAGGAAGGCGCGATCGACACGCTGGACGCAGGTTGCGGCAACGGGGCGCTTTCCTATGCGGCCTATCAGCGCGGAAATCGCGTCCTGGGCGTGACCATGGAGCCGAGCCAGGTCCAGAAGGACCAAGAATATTTTTCATTTTTGGGAACGGACCCGGACAGGCTGAAGTTCCAGGTATGCAATCTCTATGATCTGCCTCGAGTCCAGCAGAAGTTTGACCAAATCATTTGTTCTGAAACGCTGGAGCACATTACACGAGACAAACTTGTAGTTCAGCATTTTTACGGCGTTCTGCGTGAAGGCGGCACTTTGCATCTGTGTTGCCCATTTTCAGAGCATCCTGGCAACAAGGGGCGGGTCTGTACCGATGAATCCGTGGGATGGCATGTGCGCGACGGATACACTTTGGACAGCTACAGGGCGCTTCTTGAACCGCTCGGGTTTCAGATCGTCAAGACTGGAGGGTTTGGATCACCATTGCTAGTTGCCATTGCGAGTGTCATACAGCCACTTCTCAGCAGGAATCTTTTCTTCGTTGTCTTGCCTCTGTTTCTTCTGAGCTGGCCCTTGCAACTTCTTGATTACGAAAATCCCCGTGTGCCGATTTCGCTGTACGTCCAATGCGTGAAGAAGCGGCAAAACGGAGTGGCGTCTGGATCGGAGAAGTAAGTTCTAAAGATCATTCTATGCGCGCTGGACAGGATCGGCGGCCCGATACCACTCGACAAATTTCTTGAGGCCATCCTCGATCGTAGTTTGCGGCCGGTAACCCAGCAGTCTTCTTGCTTTGGAAGTGTCGGCCCAAGTGAGAGGCACGTCCCCTTGTTGCATAGGTTCCTCGTGACGGATCGCCTTCTTCCCGGTCGCGCATTCGATCAGCCGAACCAATTCCGAGAGCTTCACGGGCTGGGAATTGCCGAGGTTAAAGATCTCAAAGAGCGATCCGTCTGTCGAGCAGGGGGCGTATTCGAGTGCACTTAGAACGCCCGCGACGATATCATCTATGTACGTGTAATCCCGTCCCGTCTCTCCCTGCCCGAAAATGGGCAATGGCTTGCCGGCTTCCATGCGGGCTACGAACTTGTGAATGGCGAGGTCGGGCCGTTGGCGCGGTCCGTAGACGGTGAAGAACCGGAGCACGGCCACGGGCAGCATGTAGAGGTGGGCGTACGTATGGCAAAACAATTCCGCGGCGAGTTTCGAGGCGGCATACGGCGAGATTGGGCGCAGGTCGGGCTGGCTTTCGGAAAAGGGCGCTTGGCTGCTAGCGCCATAGACCGAACTGGAGGAACCAAAGATCAGCCTCGAGACTTGGAATTCCCTGCAAAGCTCTAGAATGTTGATCGTTCCATCGACGTTTACGCGCTCGTAGAGTCGTGGCTGCTCAATCGAAGGGCGAACCCCGGCCCGCGCCGCAAGGTGAATGACCGCTTCCGGGCGAACGTGGGCGACGGTTTCGCGCATTCGCTCGGCGGAACAAATGTCCTGTTCGAAGAACTCGAAGGAACCGCCTCGCCGGATTGCATCGAGATTGGCCCTCTTCCACGCGGGGGGATAAAAATCGTCGAGACTGTCGACGATGCTGAGTTCGGCGCCTTTGCGAAGCAAAGCCTCTGCCACATGCGAACCGATGAATCCGGCTCCGCCCGTCAGCAAAATGCGGCTGAGCTTTTCCGCCACGCTTCAATCCCCCTCTTGTCCCGACAGGAACGGGCCAGCGTAACAGCAAATCGAGCACCGGCATAGAGAGCCTTGTTGTCTTTTAGGCTGATCCTGCGCGAGAGGTGGAACTGCCAAATGCCGGTCTCGCATGTGGTGAGGTAGACTCTGGTCAATGCGCGCGCAAAAATATCGAGGCCGGAGACCATTAGGTATGCGTGCAGGCTGCACTTGTAGCCCGCCTTCAAATTGGCCGATAGACCTCACGCTTACCCGGCGTCCCAACGAGCGAGACGCTTGATCAAGATGATCTCCATCGTCGGATTGTTGCCGGACGTCTTTCCGTCCGGAGGTATTCAGCGCGCCAGTCGCCACGTGGCTGCGGTGAGCGCTAAATTCGCTGCCGACCACAACATTACGGTTCGGTTCCTCAGCATGAACGACCCGCAAGGCTTACATACCGTGCGGGTCGGCTCTCTCGAATTTGCAGTTTCAGGCCACGCCGGCAGCAAGGCGCAATTCATTCTGGCTGCAATGCAAGCCGCGCGCCGCAAGCCGGCGCTGGTCATCGCCCTTCACCCTCACCTGGCCCCTCTTGCGTGGGCCATGAAGGCGCGCAGCGGAAAACTTCGTTCGATGGTGTTTGCGCACGGCGTCGAGGTATGGCAGCCGATGGGTTGGCCGCGCGGCCCCGCTCTCCGCCGCATGGACCTAGCCGTTGGCCCGAGCGCAGACACGGTACAGCGCTTGACTTCCGTGCAAGGCGTCCGCGCCGAGAAGGCCCGGCGGCTCGCTTGGGGCCTCGATCCTGATTTTGAGGCGCGGCTCGCCGCTCGTGATCACTCATTGCCTCCGCCGGATTTCCCGCGGGACGGCCGAGTCATCCTATCCGTCGGGAGGTGGGACATCACCGAGCAGTACAAAGGAGCGGACACGCTAATCATGGCGCTGCCGCGTCTTCTGAAAGCAAGGCCGGATGTCTCTCTTGTGCTCGTCGGTGATGGGAATGACCGGCCCAGACTCGAGCAGCTTGCTCGAGATTGCGGCGTCACCGAGCACACCTACTTTCTGCACGGTCTGACGGCCGAACAGCTTTCCGTGTGTTACGCAAACTGTGATGTGTTCGCGCTGCCGAGCAAGGGGGAAGGGTTCGGCCTCGTGTTTCTAGAGGCTATGGCATATTCCAAGCCGGTGGTCGGGGGCGCGCACGGCGGCATTCCTGACGTCGTGGAGGACGGCGTCACGGGTTTGCTCGTGCCCCACGGAGACACAGATCGCCTTGGGCACGCGCTCGAATCACTTCTGGGCCATCCGGATGAAGCACGGAAAATGGGGGAGCGAGGCAGAGAGCGCGTATTGAGAGAATTTTCTTTTGAGCGGTTTCAGGGGGCCCTAATGGACCTTCTCCGGGACGTTCTTCTTTAGCAACCACGATCCAGCAAGCCTTCCATATGGACTCCGCTCGCCCGGTATAATTTGCCGCGGGGGGAATCCTCCTGAGCCGCGTTTCAGGTTACGTGGGACGCGCTTGGACTGCGTATGCGCCTGTTGCACGTATCGCAATCCTACTTTCCATTTCTCGATAAGGGCGGTCCTACGGTCAAAATACGGTCGATTGCTCGCGGCATGGCGTCGTATGGTCACGCGGTAACGGTTCTAACGGCTGATCTCGGCTTCGACTCGGCCAAGCTGAAAATCGCGGGCGGGTCTCCTGGACGCTGGGGATTCGAGGCCCGTGAAAGCGGCGTGGAAGCGATCTATTTGCGCACCCACGGGCGGTATCGATCGTTGACTTGGAATCCGGGCATCGCCGCATTTTGCAGGGAACGATTGCCCGACTATGACCTCACCCACATTTTTGGGCTCTACGATTTGGTCGGGCCGCGCACGGCACGCGCCTGCAGGCGGCTGGCTCGCCCCTATGTTGTCGAACCCATGGGAATGTTTCGTCCCATTGTGCGCAACATTTGGATGAAGTCCGTCTATCACGACTTGCTGGGGGGCCGTCTTCTTAGAGGCGCAAGCCGAGTTATCGCCACGTCTGAACAAGAACGCCAAGAATTGCTCGACGGAGGAATTGAGGGTTCAAGGATTGTAGTTCGCAGAAATGGGATCGAGGTTCCGAGCCAACTCCCGGCTCCCGGAACATTCCGCCACGACTGGCACATACCCAACGACACAAAACTCATCCTGTTCCTAGGGCGTCTCGTATCGAAGAAAAGCCCCGACCTTATGCTGGAAGTATTTGGCCAATGGAACCGCCGGGGAAATGGATCTCGAAAGTCCGTACTGATCATGGCGGGACCGGATGAAGGGGACGGCCTCCGCCAACGCCTAGAAGCGTCCGCAGCACAAATGGGAATGAGCGGCAGGGTATTGTTCACCGGACCGCTCTATGACAGTGCAAAGTGGGCAGCGTATAGGGACGCCGATGTGTTCGTCCTACCCTCACAAAACGAGAATTTCGGGAATACAGCCGCAGAAGCGATCGCCTGCGGCACTCCAGTCCTCGTGACGGATCGCTGTGGGATCGCGCCCATTGTCGATCGGCGCGCCGGGCTTGTGGTATCGCACGATTGTTCCGCCCTGGAGGCGGGTCTTGCTCAAATTTTAGAAGATTCCGCGCTGGCCGCCCGCTTGCGCATGGGGTGCAAAGACGTTGCCAATTCGCTCGGCTGGGCTGAACCCCTTGCTCAAATGGAGTCCCTATATTCAGAGCTGACCCAGGAGCGGCGCGGCTGATGAAGAGATATCCATTCATTCGCGCATGCTGGCTGGCTGTCGACCTGCTGCTGGCCGTCTCGGTGATCGCGGTTGTCTACAGCGTGGGTTGGGAATTTTCAACGCGGAGCTACTTGAAAGGATTTTCCGACGCGATTGTCCCCGCCTCCGACGATCCAGTGCAAAAAACCGATGCCATCCTGCAATGGATGGCCCACGGCCCGGCACGCCGAAGCGCGACAGACGCCGGCATCCTCGCGAACCGCAACCCTGAGGACACACTCAATATCGAGCAGCTTCTCGAGGTGTGCGGCACGGCGACAAATGCCTTCGTGAATCTCGCGCAGAGCAGCGGCCTGCACGCGCGGCGGCTCCTCTTATTGGACGAGCGCAGTCAGAGCAAACACGTCGTCGTCGAAACCTTGATCGCGGATCGCTGGGTCATCGTGGATCCTTCTTGGCATGTCCTGCTTCGTCTTCCGGACGGACATTTGCTGACCCAGGCAGAATTGAAGGATCCCGCGATTTTCAGGGCCGCAGCTCAATTGATTCCAAACTATCCGCCGTCGTACACGTATGAAAGTACCGTGCATGTGCGCCTCCGGCGAATCCCGCTAATCGGCAGTTTCCTTCGACGAATTCTCGATTTCGCCTGGCCGGCCTGGGAAGAGTCCATCAATTGGACACTGCTGGTTGAGCGGGAATCCTTCGCGATGCTGACGATGTCGGTTCTCATGTTTGGTTTCGCGCTCGCTGCGCGGCTGCTCCTGGGCTGGTATTGCGCGAGAAAGCTAGGGCTGGCTCGTGTGCGCCTCCGCGATCAAATCGTTCGGGCAGGGCACGTTCTGGTCGGGAGCTCCCGTTAGCTGTCAGCTTGTCTGGCGGATTTTGCGGCCGAGAATCTGATACTGCGTCCCCAATGGAACCCGATACACAAGATCCTCGATCCTGCGCAAGGCACGCAGCGCCCGCGGAAAGATAAATCGAAAATCGGTTCGCAGGACCTCGAAACCGCCGTGGCGCAGCAGCCGCCGCGCCTCGGGCGGCGACAGCGGAATCGCGTCCCGATCGAACGAGCAGCGCGACATCACATAACGCGTCGCGAGACTCCACGGATTGTTCTCCCACAATGAAAAAAGGCCGCCTACGCGCAACGCGCGATGGACGATGGCCAGCGCCGCTCCGCGCTGTGCCGGGAGGATATGGTGAAAGACTCCGTTGCAATAGGCGAGGTCTATGCGGCCCGAACCCTGAAACTCGCCAATTGTCTCGTATCGAATTTGTTCGGTGGCATAACGCTGGCGCGCCACTTCAAGAGACTTGGCGGAAACATCCACACCAACGGCGGAGTCCGCATTCAGCTCCCTAACCAGCGTGGGAGCTGTTGCGCCGTCGCCGCAACCAAAATCCAGGACACTCTTGGGCGATTCCTCGAGTTCCGCGACACATCGCCTGATCCACGCGACGCGGCCCGCAGCAAAATATTCGCGGCTTTCCCCGGAAGGCGCGAGGGCCGTTGAGAGCGCCTCCTCGTAAGCGGTGGCGTACCGGTCGAAAAGATCCCGCGCGTCATTCATCGTCGTGGCCTAGGCGGAGCCCTGGGAGGGGAAGCGGCGCAAGACGGGTCGGCCTCCCAGGGTGGACATTAACACACCCAAGATAAGCCCGATAAGAATGATCAACTCGCGATGAGTTTAGAGCGGCTTACGCTCGGCGTATTGAGTATCATCAAGAGCCCTCAACGATTCCACACGGGAAGTATAGTGCGCCGTCGAGAAGCAAGTCGACAGCAAAGGAGCGGAGGAAAGAATTGAAGTACGCCGTGCTGGAGCTGCCATATTCAGCAGGTACAGCAGCAATTTTGCTGCTTCGCGGCGCCACCCCTTCTATGCGTGGCTCGGTCTGCGGCCCGTTCTAGGGCAGCATACAGCTGCAGAACACGCGGCTCTTGAGAAATGGGCGGAGGGCCGTTCGACAATCGTCGAAATTGGCGTCGCGGAAGGAGTGTCCGCTATCGCCTTGCGGAATCGAATGGCAGCGGACGGAACATTGCATTTGATCGATCCATTCCATTTTAGTCGAATCCGTGCGCTGAATTTTACGAGGCGCGCGGCTCATCGACTTGTCGGTAGTGTTTCTCGAGGACGTGTCATCTGGGTCGAACGCTTCAGTTTTAAGGCTGTTCGAGAATGGAGTCGCCCTATCGATCTGCTATTCATCGACGGAGATCATACTGAGGCGGCTGTTCGCCGTGACTGGATAGACTGGAATCGATTCGTAGTGCCAGGCGGGACTGTGATATTCCATGACGCGCGAGCCTTCGATGGCGGCTGGACGAGTCCGGAATACGGTCCGGTAAGACTTGTCGACGACCTTTTTGAACGCCAAAGAATTCCTGGGTGGCGTGTCGTCGAAGGAATTCACTCCCTCCTTGTCGTAGAACGCCTCGCATGACGCGCTACTTCGACCCGCTCTTCTTCGGTGGCAAGCTCGAATAAGGTTTCTAACTGCTCGGCCACGTGTGCCCACGTGCGCCGCTTCATTGACTCCCGTGCGGCACGGCCAAGCCTCGAACAAAGCTCGGGTGAATGAATCAATCGCTCCATGGCGGCCACAAAGGCGTCTGTGTCAGCGGGTTTCACGAGGAGTCCGTTGTATTCGTTCTCCACCATATCCTTCATGCCACAAGTCTCGGTGGTTACAACTGGCATACCGGCTGCCATGGCTTCCAGCAGCACGATCGGCAGGCCCTCGAACAATGACGGGAACACGAAAATATCATGTCGTGCATAGAGTGCGGGCATGTCTTTTCGCGCCACAAACGGAAGAACCTCCACCTGGTCCCGAACCGGAGGCGAAAAAAAATTCTTTACGTCCACGGCGCTGGCCGAACAGCCCGCAATCGTTAGCCGCAGGTGTGGAATGCGCTTGGCGAGCGCCTCGAAGCCGTCGCGGAGATAATAGACGCCTTTATGGTCAAGCCAGCTTCCTACAAACAGAAGCCGCAATGCATCTCCGGCCGGATATTCACGTTCAGAGAAGTAGTGGCACTCGACGGCATTGGGAACGTACCAGACCTTGCCGATTTCTCGATTGTATTTTAGCTGGAGGATGCTCCAGGTCTCCCAATTAATAACGACAGCCTGATCCGCCGTCACGATGGCCGCACGATAGAGCGGCATGTGATAGATCCGCTGCCAAATGCGATTCTTCCAGCGGAAATACCAGGCGCGCCCTTTCTTTGCTTCGCGGCTCATGGCATGGATGCGCCGCTCTTCGATCCCGTGCAGCATCATGACGTAAGGGGGTAAACCTGCTGATCTGAAAAACCTGCGCAGAAGGCCGTAGGCGAACCCATTTGGCGCATGAATTTCAACAACGTCAAATTCATTTCTTCGTTGCCACAAGATTCGCGCCAGACGAATGCCAAAATGAACCGATAAAAAGCGGGGATTGACTCGAGAGTCTGCGAGGACGTCCTCCATGAAAAGGCAAGTTACTTCATGACCGCGTCGGCGCAGCCCTTCGGCCGTGTTGTAGACGACGTTGGCTACCCCGCCTTCGGGCTTGCTCGAGGTACAAGCGGCAATCGCGATCCTCATTTATGTGACGTTCCCTTTCGCGCAATCACGAAGTAGTGGTACGCAAAGGGGCTCAGAAGGCGGCGGATCGTGCGATTCGATTCGAGTTCGGGAAACTGGACTGGGTCATGGCGCGGGATGAACGGGAATTGGTGGACAGTTCCGTCCGTGCGAATGATTTTCCAACCGCCGCGAGTCACAAAATGCCTGATTTGAGGGAAGAGATAGCGTTCATCAAGTGGCTGAGAAGACCTCAGGCCAGGATGCCGCACCGCGGCATAAATCAAATATAGACCCATGAAGTTCAGATAATTCGGAGTGGTGAGAAAAAGCTTTCCTCCCGGTTTGCATACGCGATGCATTTCGCGGGCGGCCGCCTGCGGGTCCGGGACATGCTCGATCGTCTCGCAGGATATGACGATATCGAATGAGTTTTCCTCAAACGGCATGTTCTGCGCGTCGGCCTGAACATAGGTCACATGATCCGCCAACGATGGATGGCGGAGAAGCCTTTCCTTCGC
>JACXTT010011316.1_pt1 | contig 11948 bp, 11 predicted proteins | sample 9270951 | NCBI WGS metagenome assembly JACXTT01 (sample SAMN15532306, study PRJNA645909) | rock metagenome | isolation source: weathered quartz diorite | place: Puerto Rico | collected 2017-06-21 | reverse complement strand
GCGCGGGCCCGTGCACCCGGAGCGACTTCAGCCCCTCGGACGCCGCGAGCTGGATGGCCTGCGGCGCGCCGGAATCGACGTTGGCCTTGAACTGTACCAGAGCCTCGATCAGGGGAGCGGCACCGGCCGCGAAACCGATCCTCCAGCCGGTCATGTTAAATGTCTTCGAGAAGGAGTGGAACTCGATCGCGCGGGCTTTGGCCCCCGGGCTCGAGAGGATGCTCGGAGGCGCTTCATTGTAATAGAGCTCGGAGTACGCCGCATCGCTGACGATGAGGAGATCCTTCTTCGCCGCCCACGCGACCAGCTCCTCGTAGAAGGACCGGGGCGCGGTCGCGCCGGTGGGATTGTTGGGATAGTTCACGAACACGAGCCGGGTGCGCGCGGTCACCTGGGACTCGAGGTCCCGGATTTCGGGAACGAATCCGGAGCCTTCGCGAAGGGGAAACCGCACCGGTTTCGCGCCCGCGAACACGGTCCCGGCCATGTACACCGGGTAGCCGGGATCGGGCACCAGCCCCTCGTCCCCGGGATTGAGAATCGCGAGCGGGAAATGCCCGATTCCCTCTTTCGATCCCAGGAGCATGGCCATCTCGGAGACGGGATCGAGCGCGACCCCGAATCGCTCCTCGATCCAGCGCGCGATCTCCGCGCGCGCCTCGCGAAGACCGGCGCTCGTGGGATAGCGATGATTCCGCGGATCGCGCGCATGCTCAGCCAGGCGGTCGAGAATGAAGGATGGGGTCGGGAGGTCGGGATCTCCGATCGAGAGATCGAGCACTTCCTTCCCGGCCCTCTCCGCGTCGTGGCGCTTTCGCTCCAGCTCGGCGAAGAGGTACCGCGGCAAGGACTGGAGCCGCATGCTTTTTTCGAGGGTGCCCATGGGGCGACGTTATCGGGGGGGCGAGGGGGAGTCAAGGGCGCTGGGAGGCCCAGGTCGGGGCAGTCGAGTGAGCCTATTGCGCCATCAAATTCTCAAAACGTACCTTCCCGTCCCGCAGGAACACGGCGCTCCGGTGATCGGGCCCTACCGTTCCGGCAAGCCAAAATTCCCTGCCGCTTGATCGGTACGGAGCGGCCCCTTGACCTCAGAGTTAGAGTCGTCTATCTTTGATTCTAGCCATGTCAATCTACACCATGTCCGTCGAGGACTACCTCAAGGCCATCTACGAGCTGTCGCGCGCCACCGGCTCCGCGGTCACGACGGAGGTGGCGTCCCGGCTCGCCGTGGCTTCTGCGTCGGTGAGCGCGATGGTCCGCAAGCTGAGCGGACAGGGCCTGGTCGCGCACGAGCGCTACGGCGCCCTCAAGCTGACCAAGAAGGGCAAGTCGGTCGCGCTCCAGCTGGTCCGCCGGCACCGCGTCATCGAGGCCTACCTCGTGACCGCGCTCGGCTATTCTTGGGACGAGGTCCACAGCGAGGCGGAGCGGCTCGAGCACGCCGCCTCCCCTGGGCTGATCAACCGCATGGCCGCAGCCATCGGCGAGCCCGCCGTCGATCCGCACGGCGCGCCCATCCCCACGGCTCACGGAACGCTGGAGGAGCCCAGGTACCGGACGCTGGGAGACCTCGCGATCGGGGAGAAGGCCAGGATCGTTCGCGTGGAGGACGAGGATCCGGAGCTTCTCCGCTACCTCGCTTCTCTGCGCTTCGTCCCCGGGGCCATGGTGAGCCTGGTGAAGAAGGAGCCCTTCGAAGGTCCGCTCACGATCCGGGTCGGATCGAGGACGCACGTCATCGGCCTGCCTCTCGCCGGACGCGTGTTCGTGAACGCCACATGAGAAGCCCATGAGAAGTCTGCCCCGAGACGAACCCACGCCGGACCAGCCGGAGCGCGCGGGACATCCCTCTCTCGAGGGCATCCACCGCACCGTTCCGGTCCCCCACCCCTCGGAGGGATTCTTCCGCCAGTGGAGGGCCTTCGTAGGTCCGGCGATTCTCGTCAGCGTCGGCTACATGGACCCAGGGAACTGGGGCACCGACCTCCAGGCCGGCGCCCAGTTCAAGTACGGCCTCCTCTGGGTTGTGGCCCTCGCGAGCCTGATGGCCATGTTCATGCAGGTTCTCTCGGCGCGGCTGGGGGTCGTCGCCGGGAAGGATCTCGCGCAGGCGTGCCGCGACTGGTACCCGCGATGGACCCGCTGGCCCAACTGGTTCCTCTGCGAGGTGGCGATCGCGGCGTGCGACCTCGCGGAGGTCCTGGGGAGCGCCGTGGCCCTCAACCTGCTCTTCCACATCCCCCTGCTGTGGGCGGTCATCATCACGGGTCTGGACGTGCTCCTGCTCCTCGCGCTCCAGCGCTACGGGATGCGCACGATCGAGGCGATGGTCCTGCTCCTCGTCATCACGATCGGAGTCTGCTACTTCATCGAGATCTTCGTCCTGCCGCAGACGCGACCCCACTTCTCCGAGCTGGCGGGCGCGCTCCTCACGCCCGGCTTCCGCGAGAAGGGCATGCTCTACGTGGCGATCGGGATCATCGGGGCCACCGTGATGCCTCACAACCTCTACCTCCACTCGGCGCTGGTCCAATCCCGGAGCTTCCAGCGGGACGAGCCCTCCATGAAGAGCGCGATCCGGTTCAACACGATCGATTCGGTGGCCGCGCTCGTGGTCGCGTTCCTCGTGAACGCGGCGATCCTCGTGCTCGCGGCCCTGGTCTTCTACGGGAAGACGAGTGTGGCGCTTCCGGGCGGGCAGGTCGTGCACTTCAGCCACCACAGCGACTGGATCCGCATCGCCTACCTGACGCTGGCTCCTCTCCTGGGCACCGCACTTGCCAGCACGCTCTTCGTGGTCGCGCTGCTCGCGAGCGGCCAGAGCAGCACGATCACGGGGACGCTGGCGGGCCAGGTCGTCATGGAAGGGTTCATGCACTGGCGCATACGGCCGTGGGTACGCCGGCTCATAACACGTCTGATTGCCATTCTGCCGGCCATCTTCATCATCGGACTTCGCGGCGAGGGGAGCGTCACCGATCTCCTCACGCTGAGCCAGGTGGTCCTTGCGCTCCAGCTACCACTCGCGATGTTTCCCCTGCTACAGTTCACCAGCTCGCGGAAGCTCATGGGGAAATGGCGCCCTGGACTGGCGCTCCTCATCGCGGGGTGGACGAGCGCGATCCTCATCACGTCGATGGATCTCGCGGGGCTGCCGGAGTCCTTACGAGAGGCATGGCAGGTAATCCTGGCGCGGTAACAGGAGGAGATGCGGGGACGTCTTCGACCGCTCGTCTGGTCGCGGAGCTCGATATTCAGGGAGGGGGCGGAATGTACCGCAAGATCCTGATCCCACTCGACGCCAGTCCCACGGATCGGGCGATCGTGACGCACATTCGCCCCTTCGCGAAGCTCATGCAGAGCCGGGTCGTGCTGCTCCACGTTGCGACCGGTTGGGCGGCCCAGTGGTTCGGCGGCAACGCCGTGAGCCGCGAGATCGACGAGGACAAGGCATACCTCGAAACGGTGCGGGCCGAGTTCGCGGCGGACGGGATTCCCGCGGAGACCGAGCTGGCATTCGGGGATCCGGCCCGGGAGATCGTGCGCTGGGTGAGGGAGCACGGCTGCGACCTCGTGGCCATGAGCACCCACGGCCATCGCGCGATTGCGGATATTTTCCTGGGAACGACTGCGATTCGAGTGCAGCACCGGGTGAACGTGCCGGTACTCTTGCTGCGGGCGAGGTAAGCCCCGGCTGAAGTTCGCGGCCAGCCTGAGTGGCGGGCTACACCGCCCCTTCCCGCACGGGATCCATCACCACCATCACCTCTTCCTCGAGCGTGATGCCGGCCGATTCCTCGACGCGGCGCTTCATCTCGCGGGCGACGCGGAGCACCTCGGTGGCCGAAGCGCCTCCGTGATTCACGATGTAGTTGGCGTGGTAGGCATGGACGCCCGCCCCGCCTTCGCGGATCTCCTTCGCTCCGGCCGCCTCGAGCAGCTGCCCGGCGGCCACCTTCTGCCCGTCCGCGAGGATGGGGTTCTTGAAGAAGCACCCCGCCGTGTGGAGGCCTTTCTCCTTCCGGCGCGCGCGCTGGGCGGCGTGCTGCCCCATGATGCGGTCCATCTCGGCGCGGTCACCGGGCCGGAGCTGGAATTCCGTCTCGACGACGATATGGTCGTTCGTCTTGAGGCTGCTGTGGCGATAGGCAAAGCCCAGCTCCACGGGGGTGCGGTCCACGAGCTCCTTGCCCTCGAGGAGCCGGATCCGGATCGCGATGTCGCCCACGGAGGAGCCGAAGGCGCCGGCGTTGCCGCGAATCGCCCCGCCGACGGTACCGGGGATGTCGATCGCGAACTCGATTCCCGAGAGCGAATGCTCCCGGGCCGCCTCGACGACCTCGCCCAGATCGGCGCCCGCGCCGGCGACGATCCGTGTGCCGTTCACGGACAGATGTTCGATTCGGTTCACGATGACGAGGCCGCGAAAACCGGTATCCCCGACGAGGAGATTGCTACCACCGCCGATGAGGAGCCAGCGCGTGCGGGTCGAAATTGCTTCCCGCACGACCTGCTGCAGAGCGCGCTCGGTGTAGACCTCCACGAGGACGTCCGCGGGGCCGCCGATGCCGAAGGTCGTGTACGGGGCGATCGGCTCTGCTCGTTTCAGCACAAGCTCTTGCCGGTCGAGTGTCAGTGTATCGAAGGCCAAGCGCGCCCCCCAGTTTCACAACATTGGTACGGGTGATGATTATCGTCCGAAGTAGGGCAATTTCCATACCAGCATCGAGGTAGCCGGACCGACCCCCAAGAGAAAGGCCCCGGGAAGGACATTCCAGGGGCCCGATCCATCCGCGCCCACGCCTTGGATGCGCCGGCGCCTCTCGGCGAATGCAGGCTAGTCCATGCCTCCCATGCCGCCAGGCATGCTCGGCTTCTCTTCCTCGGGAGCGTCCGCGATCACCGCCTCCGTGGTGAGCACCAGCGAAGCGATCGAAACAGCATTCTGGAGCGCCGACCGCGTGACCTTGGTCGGATCCACGATGCCGGCCTGGAGGAGATCCTCGTACTGGCCGGAGGCCGCGTTGTAGCCCATCGCCCCCTTCTGGGTGCGCAGACGCTCCACCACGATCGAGCCCTCGGCGCCGGCATTCGACGCGATCGTCTTCACCGGAGTCTCGAGCGCCTGGGCCACGATATCGATTCCGGACCGCTCGTCCCCCTTCGCCTCGAGCGAGGCCAGGGCCGGCTGCGCCCGGAGCAACGCCACGCCACCACCCGGAACGATGCCCTCCTCGACCGCCGACTTGGTCGCGGCGAGCGCGTCCTCCACGCGCGCCTTCTTCTCCTTCATCTCGATCTCGGTCGCGGCTCCGACGTGGACGACCGCCACGCCACCCGCGAGCTTCGCGAGCCTTTCTTGCAGCTTCTCCTTGTCGTAGTCCGAGGTGGAATCCTCGATCTCCTTCCGGATCTGGTCGATGCGCGCCTTGATATCCGACTTCTTGCCCGCCCCCTCGATGATGGTGGTGTTGTCCTTGTCCACCACCATGCGCTTGGCGCGTCCGAGATCGGTCAGGATGGCGTTCTCCAGCTTGAGCCCGGCCTCCTCGGTGATCAGCCTCCCGCCCGTCAGGATCGCGATGTCCTCCAGCATGGCCCGGCGTCGGTCGCCGAAGCCGGGAGCCTTCACGGCGCAGATGTTGAGCACGCCGCGAAGCTTGTTCACGACCAGGGTCGCCAGCGCTTCCCCCTCCATGTCTTCCGCGATGACGAGGAGCGGCTTCCCGACCTGGGACACCTTCTCCAGAATGGGGATGATGTCCTTGATGGAGGCGATCTTCTTGTCGTGGATCAGAATGTAGGAGTCTTCCAGCACGGCCTCCATGCGCTCGGGATCGGTGACGAAGTAGGGGGAAAGATAGCCGCGGTCGAATTGCAGCCCCTCCACCGTTTCGAGCGAGGTGTCGAGGCTCTTGGCCTCCTCCACCGTGATCACGCCGTCTTTCCCCACCTTCTCCATCGCCTCGGAGATGAGCTTCCCGATCTCCGGATCGTTGTTCGCGGAAATCGTGGCGACCTGGGCGATCTCGGCCGGAGTCTTGATGGGCTTGGACTGCTTCTTCAGCTCCGCAATCACCGACTGCACCGCGCGGTCCATGCCGCGCTTGAGGAACATGGGGTTGGCGCCGGCGGTCACGAGCCTGAGGCCCGAGTGCACCATGGACTGCGCGAGCACCGTCGCGGTGGTCGTTCCGTCTCCCGCGACGTCCTGCGTCTTCGTGGCGACTTCCTTCAGGAGCTGGGCTCCCATGTTCTCGTAGGGATTCTCCAGCTCGATCTCTTTCGCGATCGTGACGCCGTCGTTCGTGATCGTCGGCGCCCCGAATTTCTTGTCCAGGACGACGTTCCTGCCACGGGGTCCGAGGGTCACCCGAACGGTGTTCGCCAGTTTGTCCACGCCGCGTTGAAGCGCGTCACGCGCGGCGGAATCGAACTGCAGCTGCTTTGCCATAAATCTCTGTTCCTCCTTGCCTGGTAGGCGACGCGGCGCGTCGCCGGACCCTCCGAAGCCCGCGTTGGCACTATACCCAACCGAGTGCTAATCCTGCTGAATCTACCTGAACCGAGACCGGGTGCGCAACCCTCTTCCTGGAAGGGGCGCGAGGCCTTACTCGCGACTTTTCTTGGGCTTCCGAGGCTTCCCGCCCCGGTTTCTCTCGTGGATGATCCGGAGCCCGTGCAGAGTCAGGTCCGGGTCCACTTTCTCGATCGTCTCCGAGTGCTCGGCGATCATCGAGGCGAGCCCGCCGGTCGCGATCACCCGAGGCTTGATGCGCTCTTCGGCCGCGATGCGGCGCACGATCGCGTCCACCTGGCCGACGGCGCCGTAGTAGACACCCGACTGAAGACTCTCTTCCGTGCTCCGCCCCACGACTTGCGGCGGGGGCTTGAGCTCGAAGGCGGAGAGCCTGGCCGCCCGGCGGATCAGGTGCTCGGCGCCGGTCACGATTCCGGGCGCGATCACTCCGCCCAGGTACCGGCGCTCCTTGACGATCACGTCGAAGGTCGTGGCGGTGCCGAAATCCACCACGATGACCGGCGCGCCGTGGAGCTCGATGGCGGCGGCGGCGTTCGCGATTCGGTCCGCGCCCATCGACCCCGGGTCCCGGTACTCGATCGTGACGCCCCCGTCGATCGACGCGGAGACCTCGAGCGGCTCCCCGCCACATAGCTTCCGCGCCGCCTCGAGATACCCCCCGGTGGCGGTCGGTACGACAGATGCGATGACGGCCGCGTGGGAATTGCCGGGGCCCCGCTCCAGCTCCGGGAAGATCTGGCTCAGCGTCAGGACCAGCTCGTCCGTGGTGCGGCGGGTCTCGCTGCTCAGCCGGAAGGAGCGCGCGAGGCGGCGCCCGTCGAATAGGCCCAGCGTCACCTCGGTATTCCCCACGTCGATCGCGAGCAGCACGGACGCTATCCCCAGAGGCCCGGTTCGCGCCGGTCCTTCCAGCGGCTTCGCCAGATGGCCCAGGCAAAGATCAGGCTGATGAAATAGAGGAGCACGAGCGGAGCCGAGAGCACGAGCATGGAAGGTCCATCACCGGGCGTGACGATCGCCGCGGCGAGCGCGATGAAAAAGACCGCGTGGCGCCACCGCCGCGCGAGCACCCTGGGAGAAACGATTCCGAACCAGGCCAGGAGGCAGAGCACGAGGGGAAGCTGGAACAAGAGCCCGCATCCCGCCGACATCTTGACGGAGAAGTGGAGCAGCGAAAGGAGCGACATGCGGGACTCGATCTGCCCGGTGGCAAAGGACTGGAGCATCCGCACGATCATCGGGAGCAGGAGCTCGATGGAGAACGCGATCCCAAGATAGAGGAGGACGGCGGACGCGACCATCCAGGGTACCGCGAAATGCCGCTCCTTCTTCTTGAGCCCGGGCGCCACGAAACGCCACAGCTCGAACATGACGTAGGGGAGCGCCACCACACCGCCGGTCCACAGCGCCACCTCGATCCGCGCCGAGAAGGCCTCGGTCGGGGAGAGGGCGAGTGCCTTCTGCCCCCGGAGGAGATAGAGAATGAGGGCGTCGAGGATCCGATCCGAGAAGAACCAGGCCACGACGATCAGGATCACCGCCACAGCGACGCTCCGCCACACGGCGAGGCGAAGCTCCTCGAGGTGCTCCAGGAACGTCATGGCGCGTTCCTTCGGGGCGGGCGGGTCCGGCCGCTGGCCGTACCCCGGCTCCGTGCGCGCCTGTGGCCGCTCTCCAGCCTCCGTCCGACGTTCGGACTCTGAGATCACTTGAGGAGGGATCGTAGCTCTTCCAGGAACTGGTTCAGGTCCTTGAAGTGACGGTACACGGAAGCGAATCGCACGTAGGCAACCTCGTCCAGCTGGTGCAGCGCGGCCATGACACGCTCGCCGATCTCGCTCGAGTGAACCTCATCCTGGCCTTTCTGCAACAACTCGGCCTCCAGCGTGTCCACAATGGCATGGATCCGCTCTGCGGGGATCGGCCGCTTTTCCGTCGCCCGAAGGAGGCCGTTCAGGATCTTCTCGCGGCTGAAGGGCTCGCGCCTGCCGTCTTTCTTGATCACGAGGAGCGGCGTCGTCTCGACCGTCTCGTACGTGGTGAAGCGCCGCTGGCAGGCGAGGCACTCGCGGCGGCGGCGGATGGCCTGCCCCTCCTTCGCGGAGCGCGAGTCGATCACCTTGTCCTCGAGATGGCCGCAGGCCGGACATTTCACTGCATGACCCCTGCGGTCAGGGTCTCCACGGCGCCCGTGCTCGCATTTCGCATCTTGAGGGCTCCCGTCACCGTGAGCGATACGTACTCCCCTTCCACGACACGGTCGGGCAAGACAACCCTCACCGGGGAGCCCGGCCTGGGCATGCGCGACTCCAAGAACTTCAAGAGGTCGATCATGCCGCGTTCCTCGAGCATCGCGAGCTCGTGACCGAAGTGCCCGAGGATCTTGGAAAGCAGCCACCCCGGGTCCGGGCGTTCTCCGTCGCGGGTCGTCAGAGACGTGGCGGTCGCTCGGAACTCGGGCGGGAAGTCCTCCTCCTTGTAGCTCAGGTTGATCCCCGCGCCCAGAACGAGCACGGGGAGATCGGCGGAGCGGAGGGCGCGGGACTCGGCCAGCACCCCACAAAACTTCTTCCCGCTCTGGAGGACGTCGTTCGGCCACTTGATCGTGATGGCCGAGGCGGTGATCGACGCCGTAAGCGCGATGCTGTTGGCAAGCGTGAGCGAGAGGAGTGGATACGACGCCAGCGGAATCGTGGGCTTGAGGAGGATGGAGAACATCAAGGAGCGGTCGGGATGGTCGAACCAGGTTCTCCCAAGCCGGCCCTTGCCCGCGGTCTGGTGGCGGGCGAGCACGACCAGCCCTTCGGGAGCGCCTTCCTCGGCGCGGCGAAAGGCTTCGTCGTTCGTGGACCCGAGGCTCTCGTGGATCTCGACGGGGACGCCCCGAAAGCGCATCCCGCGCGTCGCGCCGATCAGGTCGGAATCCATGACCGTCTAGATGACATCGACCACCAGGAGCGTGAGATCCAGGGCGGGGGCGGAGTGCGTGAGCGCCCCGACCGAGATGTACTTCACCCCGGGAATCGCGAACTCCCGCACGTTCTCGAGGCGGATGCCGCCCGAGACCTCGATCTCGGGTAGGCCCGAGCCTTCCGGCGGGGCCACGGCCGTGCCTCCACCCGTCTTTGCCGAACCTCCTTTGCGCGCGCTCGACGCGGCGCGAGGCCCGGGCTCGAGCTTCCCCGCCTTGGCCAGGGCGCGAATGCGACGCACCGCCATCGCCACCTGGGCGGGAGTGAAATTGTCGAGAAGAATGCGATCCACGCCAAGGGTCGCCAGCACCTCAGCGTCCTCGACCGTGCGCGCTTCCGCCATGACCGGAAGGCCCAGGGACCGTGACCGGGCCTTTTCGACGGCGCGGGTCAGGCCGCCCGCCACCTTGGCGTGATTCTCCTTGATGAGCATGCCGTCGAAGAGACCGAACCGGTGATTGAGCGCTCCCCCGACCGCGGTCGCGTGCTTCTCGAGCATGCGAAGGCTGGGCGTCGTCTTTCGCGTGTCAATGATGTGGACGCCCGTTCCCTCGACCGCGCGCACGAACGCGCGGGTCACGGTGGCGACACCGGACAGACGCTGGAGGAAATTCAGGGCGACCCGCTCCGCGCTCAGGATCGCGCGCGCGCGGCCTCGGATCTCCGCGATCCGAACGCCCGACTTGATCTCCGCGCCCTCGGGTTGGGCCCAGTCGATCTCCACCTCGGGGTCCAGCTCCGCGAAGCAAAGCTGAGCGACCCCGTTCCCCGCCAGAACCCCCTTGCCCCGCGATTCGATGTGCGCGCGAACGCGGGCCTTGGGGTCAACGACGACTTCGGTGGTGGCGTCCCCGCCGCCGATGTCCTCGGTCAACGCGATCCGAACCAGAGGCGCGGCGATCGATTCGAGGCGCATCCGAACGCTCCTTTCCGGCTTCCAGCCGGAGTTCGTCGAGGCGGTCCCGCAGCGAGGTGGCGGCCTCGAACTCTTCGCGAGCCGCCGCGGCGAGCATCTCCCGCTCGAGCAGCTCGATCAGGGATTCACGATCCAGGCGAAGGGCATCGCTCGGGAGGAGATCTTCGGGCGTGACCGGCTGGGCGGCATCCGCCACGGCGGTGCTCCGAAGCACTTCGTCGAGCGATTTGACGATGGTCTGCGGCGTGATTCCATGCTCCTCGTTGTAGCGAACCTGAGCGTCGCGCCGCCGGTTCATCTCGTCGATCGCGCGCCGCATCGAGCTGGTCATCTGATCCGCGTACAGGATCACCTCGCCGTGAATGTGGCGCGCCGCGCGTCCGGAGGTCTGGATGAGGGAGGTTTCCGAGCGCAGGAACCCTTCCTTGTCCGCGTCCAGGATCGCGACCAGGGAAACCTCGGGCAGATCCAATCCTTCCCGCAGCAGATTGATTCCAACGAGAACGTCGACCTTCTGGAGCCGCAGCGCGCGCAGGATCTCGACGCGCCGGATGGCGTCGATGTCGGAATGGATGTAGCGCACGTTCACGCCCGCCTGGAACAGGTACTCCGTGAGATCTTCCGCCATGCGCTTCGTCAGGGTGGTCACGAGCACGCGCTCGCCGCGCTCCACCCGCTTCTTGATCTCCTCCAGGAGATCGTCGATCTGGCCTTTCGTGGGCCGGATCGCGATCCGGGGATCGACGAGGCCCGTGGGGCGGATGATCTGCTCCACGATCACCCCTTTCGATTTCTTGAGCTCGTATTCGCTGGGTGTGGCCGAGACATGGATGGCCTGCCCCGTGAGCCGCTCGAACTCGTCGAACCGAAGGGGCCTGTTGTCCAGTGCCGAGGGCAGCCGGAATCCGTAGTCCACGAGCACCTGCTTCCGGGAGCGATCCCCTTCGTACATGCCGCCGATCTGAGGAACGGTGACGTGGGACTCGTCGACGATCAGGAGAAAATCCTCTGGGAAATAGTCGATGAGGCACTGCGGCCGTTCCCCGGGCTTTCGTCCCGAAAGCGGACGCGAGTAGTTCTCGATCCCGGCGCAGTAGCCGATCTCGTTCAGCATCTCGATGTCGTATTCCGTCCGCATCTTGAGCCGCTGCGCCTCGAGGAGCTTTCCTTCCGCGCGGAAGCGGGCCAGGCGCTCCTCCAGCTCCTCGCGAATGAGGCGAATCCCCTCCTTGAGCCGGATCGGGGTTGTGACGAAGTGCTTCGCCGGGTAGATCGCGGCGCGTGGAATCTGCTTCAGGGTCCGTCCGGTCAAGGGGTCGAAGACCGCCACCCGCTCCACCTCGTCGCCGAAAAGCTCGATCCGGACCGCGGTTTCCTCGTACGCGGGATGCACCTCGATGACGTCACCGCGGGCGCGGAACGTGCCGGGTCTAAAGTCCATTTCCTTCCGCTTTGAAAGGTTTGCCCCCAGCTGGGTCAACTAGTTCTCGCGCTGGATTTTGTCCGCCACCCCCCCTCC
>JACXTT010011315.1_pt1 | contig 11948 bp, 12 predicted proteins | sample 9270951 | NCBI WGS metagenome assembly JACXTT01 (sample SAMN15532306, study PRJNA645909) | rock metagenome | isolation source: weathered quartz diorite | place: Puerto Rico | collected 2017-06-21 | reverse complement strand
CCACCGGCCCGTGGAGGTCGTTAGGGCGGTAGTCGCAGCCCGGGTGGCCCGTTCCTAAGCTGCTTCCGTAGCGCGCGAAAGCGGTGCGAATGCCTAGCTTCGCGGCGCCCACCACGTCACGCTCCGGCCCGTCCCCCACCATGATGGCCTCGGAGGGCGTTACTTGCAGGAGGTCGAGCGCGCGCGCAAAGGGCTTGGGGCTCGGCTTTCGCTCCCCCGTGTCCTCGAACGCGACGACGGGGTCGAAGAGATGCTGAAGCTGGAGCTGCGCGAGCCGCATCCAGGCCTGGAGGCGAGGCGCATCGGACACGACCGCCAGCTTGAGCCCCCGTTTCAGTATTTCCATCAGGGTCAGATTCACATGCGGATAGAGCACGAGGTAGGAATCGCGTGCGCGCCGGTAGGCGACGATCGCGCTCGTGAGGAGCTTGTAGTCGATGCCGCCGAACTCCTCCTTGAGGAAGAGATCGAATACTTGCTGGTACTCGATCCCCTCACGCTCGTAGACGCGATAGATCTTCTGCGACGCCTCGGCGCGCGTGAGCTTGAGCCCCGCGTCAATCATGCCGTCCACGGCGGCGTCGATGGCGGCGCGCTTCATTTTCATGAAGTCGGTGAGCGTGTTGTCGAGATCGAAGATGACGGCTCGGATCATGCTCAGGCTCCTGAAACGATCGACGCCGAAAGGGAGCCGTGCTGCATGGGCTCGCCCATCGGCGTCGAGGACCCGATTCGGGCGTTATCGTTCACGCATCGAACACGGTGGCTCCGTGGTCGCGCCTATTTCTGCGATTGACCCACCATCTTGCCGAGGCTGATCTCGCCGTTATCGATGCGCACGTTGAAGCCGCATGATGGATTCGTACAGACCCAGGCTTTGAAGGTGATCGGGGCGCCTTCCCTTCCGTAGTCCGAGAGCGGGATCAAGACGCCGTTGCTGCATTTCCGGCAGTCGGGAAGCTTCACTTCCATGCCCAACTCCTCCCCCCACACAGGTCTCGCATCGCGGGACATTCTTCATCCCGGCGTGCGTCTCCCGATAGTCCGACCCCCTCAAACCGGGTGTCAAGTCAAATCACGATCTATCAATAGCCTGGGTGAGCTATGATGCGCCCGAAGTCCCGCCGCTCAGGCCGCGGCACCCCCAGAGCTCACTCCCGGACGCGTGATGGGCACCGACTCCGCCACATATCTCGAACGTCTGCAAACGCTTCTCTCCCTGCCGCGCGAGACGGTTCCCCGGCTCACGGCGGAGGAGACGCGGAAGACGCTGCGCTGGGCCGCGGAGGGCTTGCGCCTGGAACTCGTGGAAATAGAACAAGTTGCCCCCACCTTTCTCCTGCTTCCGCCTGCGGGCGAGAGCCCGGCCGCGACCCTGTTCGCGGCCTGGCACGCGGAGGTTCTTCCTGTTCAGCCTGCGGCCGTCGAAGGCGCAGAGCGACTCGCGCTCGCGGCCGCGCTCGCCTCTGTCGGCGCCATGACGCGTGAAGGCACCGCGGTCGCTTTCGTGGTCGTCCCGGGAACCACCCAGGGCTCCCTCGTGCTGGCGGACGCTCTGCGCGGCCATCGCGACCGTCTTCGCGCGGCCGTTGCCTTCTGGCCGCGGATCACGCCGCGCTCACCCCGACGAAGACGCGTCTTCCTCGGATCGCGCGGGAGGGTCGTGATGGGAATCTGGGGAGCGGGGGTGAACGCGTACCGGATGCGCGACGCTATCCTGGAGGAGCTCAGAAACGAAGCCTACGGGCCGCGTCCGCTCGATTTCGAGCTTCTCCGCAAGGTGGCCCGGAGCCGGGACGCGATGGAGTTCCTCGAAGAATCCCTGGACGAGCCCGCCTCGGGCGAGGAAGGATTGAGGCGCGCGCTCTTCGAGCCCCGCGGCCAGGTGGTTCTACCTCAAGTCAAACATCCGGATCGGCCTCATGCGTGGCTGATTCTGGGAATCACCGAGAACGCGGAGCCTCTGGATCTGCTGGAGCGCGCGCGCCGTCAAGCGCCGGACGCGCGAATCGAAATGGCGGAGGGCTTCCCCTGGGACCGGATCAGCATCCACCATCCCTCCATTCAGGCCGAGATCAAGCTCTCGAAAGAGGTCTCGGAAGGTCCGGAGATCTGGCCGTCCGCGCCGTGGACGAGCGCGAGCGGGATCTTCAGTCGGGCGCTCGGCACGCCGCTCGGAGAGTGGGGAATTCCAATCGACGCGTCGGTCGCGGTTCGGTTTCCGAAAGCCGAGCAGTTCGAGCGGTTGGCCGCCGAGGCCTCGGGACTGCTTCGTCACGCGCTCGCGGCGCGGTCCGTTTGAGCCGGCGTACCTCACGGTACGAAGCTGACCCCACGCGAGCATTTCGTTGAGCAACATACGAATACGAGGGAAATTCCTCCGCCCTCTATCTGCCTTCGGGGCACGACTTGGAGCCTTCCTGGGCCTCGCGGGAAAGGTTGGCATGTCGTGTGCGTGGTTTCGCGATCGACACCGCGCATCGTTTCAGCCCTGACCCCCCATGGTGCGCGGCGAGAGCCCCTGAAGCAAAAGCTTCAGGGGTTTCTTTTTTTGCCGGCATCTAGCCGGGTGCCAGGCACCCGCAGAGACATCTCACCAGACGCGCCCCCGTTTCAGCTCGGAGAGCGGATAGAACGTCCCGCGCCACACGACTCCTCCCCTAGCCAGGGTCACCGCCATCGAGCGGAAGAAGGCATAGAGAAAGAGCGTCACGCCAAGTGGCATCGTGATCGCATGCCACGTCTTGATGCCGACGGTGCGAGCCACCTCGCGGTAGCAGAGGATCGCGCCGCACCACGCCCCGAGCGATAGGACCCGCGGCAGGAGCCCGCCTGGAAAAAGTCCGAAGACCGGCGCCCAGGACACCAGAAGAAGGCCCCACGGCGCGATCATCCCCAGCAGAAGGTTGTAGTGAAGGCCGGGGAAGGCGTTCTTCTCCACCCCGCGAATCAACCCGCGCACTCCCGGATGCCAGTGCACCGAGACGAGACCGTCGTGCCTCGCGTAGGTCTGCAGCGCGCCGCTGGACTTGAGGATCTTCCCCAGGGCCATGTCGTCGATCAGCTCGTAGCGGATCGCCTCGTGTCCACCGGCTCTCCGATACGCCTCGCGTCTGACCAGATTGAACGCGCCGATTCCGATCGATTTCTTCCGGCGCGGATTGGAGGCGAGCCACGGCCTCTGGCTCGTGTTGAATAGGACCATGAACGCGGAGATGAAGATCTCCTCCCCCACGCTCTCGAGCTTCATGTCGGGACCCACCGCGATGTGGTCCCACCCCTGACGCAGGGCGAGCGACACGGCGTGCGTTGCGGCCCCGGGCGCGAGCAGGACGTCCGCGTCCACGAAGAGGATCCACTCGGAATCCGTGGCCTCGGCACCGCGCCGAAGCGCATGACACTTCCCCACCCATCCGTCGGGCAGGGATTCGACGCGCACGACGCGGAGGCGCGGATCCTCCCTCGCCAGGCGGTCCAGGATCGCTCCCGTACCGTCCGCCGAGCGGTCGTCCACGATGACCAGGGAGAGTCGTGGGTAGTCCTGTGCCAGCAAGGATCGCGCGGCGGCTTCGACGCGCTCGGCCTCGTCCTTCGCCGTCGCCACGATGGCGAGCGTGGGAAGGGAGGCGTCGGGAAGGGCATCGACACTCCACAGCCCGGGGACGCGGCGATACCCCAGAAACGCGCTGATCCCCGATTCGAGCCAATAGAGGGCCGAGACCCCCAGGACGACGGAGGCGAGCTCGAGCGCGCTCACGCGGGCTAGTCGGTGTGGAGCGTCACCGAGGGCGGGATCCGGTCCGGATCGTCACGCCAGACGACGTACGAGTAGAAGATGATCCCGAAGATGCACACCGCCAGGGCGGCGATCACGACGACGAGGGCCGCGACCGAGCGGAGGAGTCCCGACACGATAAGCCCCAGCCCGAGAAGGGTGAACACCCACCGCGCCACCCGATGCGTCTTCGTCCAGGAGAGCTTGCTCGAGAGGGTCCAGGGGGTGCGGATTCCCACGAACCAGTTCGGGCGCACTCTTCCCAGGACGCCTCCCAGGACGACGAAAAAGATCCCGACGAGCATCGGGGCGATCATGTTGATGGGCACTTGGTAGCCGCGGATCCAGAGATGGACCAGGAGATACATCAGAGCCATGAAGAGGAGAATCGAGAACCGGAACGTCGTGTACGCCCCCGAGAAGCGCGCGTAGTTCGCGTGCAGGGGGTCGAGCCTCGGGAGCACGAGGAAGAGTAGGTAGAGGATGAACGCGACAAGCGGGATGAGGAGCAGCCCTTCGAGCTTTCCTCCGTAGCCGTTCACCCGGCCGTCCGCGCCCCAGTGCGTCGGAATCCGGTCGGGAGCGCTCTGCCACGTGATCGCCGCGAGGAGGAACATCCCCACGAGGAGGGTCCAGAGGGGCCACTCCCTGCGCCAGGTGAATTTCATCGCGCTTCTCCTCTCTTGGCTCCTTCGCCCGTCGTCCCGGGAACCGCGCCAGAAGCGCCGCGTGATCGCCATGGCGGGTGCGACGAATCTAACACGCCCCCTCATTTGACACGGGCGCATTGCGCACCTACGCTCCGCGCATGGAAATTCCGCGCGGCACGATCCGGAGCGAGCGCATCGTGAGCCGCGCCCTCGAGGGAAATCTGCCGGGCGACCCGCCGGTCCGCGAGCTTCTCCTCTACCTCCCGCCGGGCTACGGCCAGGGCTCGGAGCGCTACCCCGTCGCGTGGTGCCTGAGCGGATTCACGGGGCGCGGGCGGATGCTCCTGAACGACAACGCGTGGACGCCGGGGCTTGGCGACCGGATGGATCTGCTCCTCTCCAAGGGGCTCGCCAGACCGATGATCCTGGCGCTGCCGGACTGCTTCACCCATCTCGGCGGAAGCCAGTACGTGAATTCCCCGGCGCTCGGAAACTACGAGGACCACCTGGTCCAGGAGCTGGTGCCCTTCGTCGACTCCCGCTACCGCACGCTGGCCGACCGGGAGCATCGCGGCGTGATCGGGAAATCGAGCGGGGGCTACGGCGCGCTCATGATGGGGATGCGACACCCCGAAGTCTTCGGCGCGGCGGTGTGCCACAGCGGCGACATCCTGTTCGAGCAATGTTACGGTCGCGACTTCGCCCCGACCCTCAGAACGATCCAGAAGGGAGGAGGGGTCGCGGCATGGCTGAGCAAGTTCCGCGCGTCCCCGCAAAAGCGCCACGCGGACATCGCGGCACTCAACATCGTCGCCATGTCCGCGGCCTATTCCCCTAATGTCAAGGCACCCCCGGCCTACTGCGATCTGCCCTTCGACCTCGAGACGGGGGAGTTGATTCTCGAAGTGTGGGAGCGGTGGCTGGAATGGGATCCGCTTCGGATCGTGGATCGCTTCGCGCCCAATCTCAAGAGGCTCCGCCTCCTCTTCCTGGACTGCGGCCTGGAGGACGAGTTCTATCTCGAGCTGGGAGCGCGCGCGCTCGTGAAGCGGCTGAAGGCTCTGGGCGTGCGCCACGAATACGAGGAGTTCGAGGACGGGCACATGAACACCTCCTATCGGATGGACGTCTCCCTTCCGAAGCTCTCACACGCTCTTGGCCGCTGACCGGAGGAAGGGCCGGGATCGCCGCGCGGACGGCGACCCCAGGCACGGAGACGCGACGCTTTCCAAAGCGGAGGCCCGGCTGGTCGCACTCTCCGCGGCGATCGCGGCCGGGGACCCCGGCTCGATCGCGACTTCTGCGGAGCATGCGCTCCGCGACGGCGCGACGCCCGAAGAGACCCGTGAGGTTCTCCTCCAGTCCTATCTCTTTCTGGGATTCCCGCGCGCGATCGAGGCCTTCTTCGCCGCGGGACCGGTGCTGCATCGTCACGGGGCCGCGCCGCCCCCGGCGGCCCGGGTCGAGCCCGGGATCTGGCTCGAAGCCGGCGAGGATCTCTGTCATCGCGTCTACGGAAGGAACTACGTCAAGCTGGTGGAGACGATGCGCGCCCTGAGCCCCGACCTCGCCTCCTGGATGGTCCTCGAGGGATACGGAAAGGTGCTCTCGCGGCGAGGTCTGAGCGCGACCGTCCGCGAGTACTGCGTGATCGCGATCCTGACCGCAACGCGCATGTGGCGCCAGCTCCGCTCGCACGCCCTCGGGGCCGTGAACGTGGGCGGAACGCGCGCCGGCGTGCGGGAGTGCATCCTTCTCTGTGCTCCCGCGGCGGGAGCCGCCGCGGTCGCGGAGGCGCTGCGCGTCGCGGGCCTGGAGCCACAGGATGCTCGCGGCTGACTTCGTGAAGGGGCACGGCCTCGGAAACGACTACCTCGTCCTGGACGGAGAGCGCTTCGGCATCGCCCTCACCCCCGAGCGCGTGCGGCTCCTCTGCCACCGTAATCTCGGCCTGGGCTCGGACGGCGTGCTGGAGATGGGAAGGCGAGGAGGTCGTTTCTTCGCGCGCATCTGGAACCCCGACGGCTCGGAGGCGGAGCGGAGCGGCAACGGGCTCCGCATCGCGGCAAAATTCCTGAGCGACCACGGCTACACGAACGAGCGCACCTTCGTGATCGAGACCGTGGCTGGCCCCGTCCAGGCCGAGGTGTACCGCCGCGCGGGGCGCGTGCACGCGGTCCGCCTCGAGATGGGTCGCGCGCGAATCGACCGCTCGATCTCCTCGCTCCCGGTGGATGGCCGCGCGCTGGACGTCACCTTGGTCTCCGTAGGCAATCCTCACTGCGTTGTCTTCGGCGAGCCCCTGACGCGTGAGCGCCTCTTCGAGGTGGGGCCGCTCGTGGAGCGGCATCCCAGATTCCCAGAGCGCACCAACGTGCAGCTCGCGGCCGCGGAATCACGGAGCCGTGCGCGGATGCTCGTCTGGGAGCGCGGAGCGGGTCACACCCTGGCCTCGGGCACGAGCGCCTGCGCCGTGGCCACGGCGTGCTTCGACCGGGGGCTGATCGAACGGAAGGTCTCCGTGCTGATGGAGGGGGGCCAGCTCGAGGTGGAGATCGGACCCGATCTCGACCTCATCATGACTGGGCCCGCGGAAGAGGTCTACGAGGGGACGCTCAGCCCCGACTTGAAGCAGCGGCTGCTCGAGATGCAGTAGCTCCGGGACGTCCCTCGAGGTAGCGGCCGTACGCCTGCCGGACGAACCAGGTCGCGACCGCGGTCGGGAACACGCCCGCGAATCCCCAGGCGAGAAAGAGCGCGCCGAACAAGAGACCTAGCGTGAACAGCACGAACGAGCCCAGGACCTCCTGCCTCGAGGCGAAGGTGGTCGACCAGACGTGGCACGCGGGAAGCTTCTGGTCGAGCGACACGACTCCCGTGACGAGCCACGTGTTGAGGAGGAAGTACGTCGTGGCCGAGAGCAGGAGCGCGCCGACGTTCAAAGGCGAAAGCAGGTTCTCGAGTCCGTCCCGCCCCTGGCAGATCGTGGTGAACACGCGTGAGGCCGCAAACACCGAGATGCAACACACGGCCGCGTTGAAGAGCACCTGGTACCAGCGCCGGCGTCGAACTCCCAGATCCACCAGGGCGCCGGCCAGGGCCGTCACCGTGACCGCGAGCGAGACCGGAAGAATGAGAAGCGTCGCGAAATTCGCGGCGGTCGCCATGCTGAGATAGCCGCGCTGCTTGGGCGCCGGAAGCCAGAGCAGCTCGCCCAGCATGTTCGCCAGCACCCAGAAGAGCAGGGTGAGCGGCTGCGATCCTGCCTGACCCGGAGACCACGCCTCCCAGGCGAGCACCAGCCCGCCCAGGATGACGAGTGCGACATATTCGATCAGCGCCATAGTCCTACCATCCCACCTTGCCGGCGGCGTATTTCGAGAAGTGGTCCAAGTGAGTCGTGACCTTGCATCCGCTTACCCGTGATTTCGCGAACAGGTTCACCCACCGCGCGTCCATCGTGTCGTACCAGTACATCGTGAACCCGCTCGCGTCGGTGAGGCCCGAGGACGTCAGGTCCGCCGTCAGCTCCACGGGGACCTGGAAGTGATTCGCGGTGGCCGGAGCAATCTCGAGATCGCAGATCATCACCGTGCTGTCGGGCATGGTGACCGTCACCACGGCGGCACCGCTGAAAGCGCCCGGAGGAATCTTCACGCTGAAGCGTCCGGCGCGAACCTCTCCTCCCACCGCTCCATCGACGAGCGCACCCGATCCATTCAGGCACGGATGGGGGCCGCTGTCGGGCAGAGCCTCCCCGGCCTTCGCCGCGACCGGGGCCCACACGTAGCTGACGGTCCCGTCCGTCTCAATGTGCGCGACGGGAGGGGGCGTGGACATGCCGACCAGGCCGGCGGCACTTCCAGGCGATAGTGGCGACTTGCCGCAGCCGGCAAACACGAGCGCTGCCGCAACGAGAAGCCCGACCGTCGATGCCTGCGTCCGGATACGCATGCTGCCTCCTGGGGACATGACCCTCGTCCGCCCCATCAGGCGGACTGACCTCGTCCCTTCGGGAGCGCATCGATTGTGCCCCGGAGCCGGGGTGGGCTTTCGTGAAGCTAGGGCGCGGGTTGCGGGGGCAGGGGAGGGCCCCCGTGCGCGGCGGGTGGGGTAATTGGCGCAGGCGGGGGGCTGGAATGAGCCATGATCGACCCTGGGGGAAGCGGAGCCCCCAGGCGCCGGAACGCGCGCACGACCGCGGGCACGCCCTCTTCAATCGTGCGGTACCGAGGCGCCCATCCCAGCTGCTGGCGCGCCTTCGTGGAATCCACCTTGGGACAGGTCGTGTACGCTTCCACGGCCCAGGCGCCCAGCTTGGGAATCAGCTCCTCCTCGGGAATCGAGACGGGGGGAGGAGCGCCCATCTCCCTCGCGACGAGCGCCGTGAATTCGCCCAGCGTCACCGGACGATCGTCCGCGAGGAGATAATCCTGACCCGGGATGCCCTTCTCGATCGCGAGCCGGTATCCGGCGGCCGCGTCCAAAGCTTCGATGTAGTGCATCGTCTGCGACCCGTCCCCGATGAAGTAGGACTCGCCTCGGCTCATGGGCTGGAGCACGCCGCTCTCGAACCAGCCTCCCTGGCCGTACACGAAGGAGGGGTTCACGCTCATGGCGCGGAGCCCGCGTTTCCGATGCCGCTCGAAGACCGGAACGACCACCCGGTGACGGATGCCGAATCCGCGGCCGCTCGAAAGCTCCGAGGTCTCGCGCACCCAGCCGTCCGGATCGGGCTCGTACATGAGCGCGCCGAAGGTATGGATCATGAGCTTCCTGTGCCTGCGGCAAAGGGTCGCGATGCGGTCCAGGACCTCCGCCATCCGGCGGGCGTCCTCTTCCGCCTCGGCGCGCTCCTTCGGACCCGGCCTTTCTGGTACATGGAGCCCGAGATGAAGGACGATGTCCGCCTGCTCGATCGAGTGCTCCCAACCTCCCGGATCGCGAATGTCGCCGAGCGCGGGAATGACCGCGTAGGGAAGCCGGTTCTTCGCCTCGAGATTCCGCACGAGGCCGATGACGAGATAGCCGTGCGTGACCAGCTCGCGGCAGACGGCTCGCCCGATCGCGCCGGTGGCGCCCGTGACGAGAACCGTGGGCTTCAGGAAATGATTGAGGACCGCCATCGGCTCAGCGCGTTCGCAGGCGGGCGATGAGCTTCCACCCGAGCGGAAGAATCACAGCGGCCACCGCGATCTTGACCGCGTCTCCGGGAAGGAAGGGGATGAGGCCCATGGCGAGCACGCGCTCCGGGCCCACGAAGCGCTCGAGCCAGAGGAGGCCGGGCAGGAGGATCGCGAGGTTTCCAAGCGCCATGCTGAGCGCCGTGGCGCGGACCCGCCGATCCCACCCACGCTCCGCGAGGACGCCGCAGAGCCATGCCCCCGCGAGGAAACCGACGAGATATCCGCCCGTCGGTCCCGCGAGCACGTGCGCCCCTCCGCTCCCGCCGGCGAACACCGGAAGTCCCAGCGAGCCCTCGCCGAGATAGGCCAGAGCCGCGGCGGCGCCGCGCCTCGAGCCGAGGACCGAGCCGACGAGGAGCACGGCGAAGGTCTGCGCGGTGACCGGAACGGGTGAGAAGGGAAGAGGAACCGCGATCCATGCGGAGGCGGCGATGAGCGCGCTTCCCGCCAGGATGAGAATGACTTCCTTCGCGATCCGGCTTCCGACGGCGTCGCGGGCCTGGGGGAGAACTCCGCTTTCCCTAGGGCCCGCTGGAGCGTACCCGCGTCTCCACGGGAGCCGAAACGCATCCACCATCGGAATCATAGGCGGAGGAGTGTATCGGCGGGGCCGGCCCCCGACAATCCTAAGTTTTCTTTTCTTTCTTCTCGGCCGCCGGGAAGAGGATGTTGTTCAGGATGAGCCGGTAACCCGGTGAATTCTTGTGGAGGGAGAGATCGGTCGGCGGATCTCCGACCGCGTGCTGGTAATCCTCGGGGTCGTGTCCGCCGTAGAACGTAAACGTGCCCTTTCCATAGTGCCCGTGGATGTACTTCGCCTCATCCACTCCCGGCACCTCCGCGAGCACCGTGATCCCCGGCTTCAGGAGACGCTTCTCGAATCCCGTCGTCTGACCCATGAACCCCGGAACGTTCGCCGTGTGGTCCTGCACCAGCATGCTCGGAACCGGGTCCTGCTTCGCCGAGAAATCGAAGAGGGTGAAGTAGTCGTTCCGCTGGCCCCGGAGCATGTCCTTCGCGCTCGTGTCGATGTTCGAGTACTCGTACACCAGAGGGTTCGGCTCCAGCTCGAAATTCTGGAAGGCGAGGCATTTCCCGAAATCCAGCTTCTGCTGCGCGCGCGGATCCATCCCATCGCCGTCGTATTCGGGGCCCACGATGTCCACGCCCTCGGCCGCGAGCGCGATGTCGAAGGTGTCGGTCGCCGAGCACATGGCGAAGAGAAACCCGCCCGCGCCGACGTAGGCTTTGATCGCGCGGACGATCGCCTTCTTCAGCTCCGAGACCTTGGAGAATCCAAGCTTCTTCGCCATGACCTCGTTCTCCGCGACCTGCTTCCGGTACCAGTCCGTTCCCGCGAATGCCGCGTAGAACTTGCCGTACTCCCCCGTGAAATCCTCATGGTGGAGGTGGAGCCAGTCGTATTCGGAGAGACGCCCCTGCAGCACCTCGGCATCCCAGAGCTTCGTGTAGGGGATCTGCGCGTATTCGAGCGCCAGCTGCACGGCGTCATCCCACGGGGGTGCCGTGGGCGGAACGTACACCGCGATCTTGGGGGCGGTCTCGAGCTTCACCGACTCCATGTTGTTGTCCGCGATCTCCGCGCGGATCTGCGCCACCTGCGCGCCGGTCACCTGCTCGAGGGTCACGCCGCGGACCGCGGCCTCGCTCGTGATCCGCCGCTCGTCGGGCAGGAGGAAGGAACCGCCCCGGTAATTGAGAAGCCATTCTCCCCGGAGCCCCTGCTGGAGCGTCCAGTAGGTGAGTCCATAGGCGCGAAGGTGGTCGGTCTGGCTCGCGTCCATGGGAACGAGCAGCTCCGCGCGGGCCGGAAGGGCCCCGTCGAGAAGGACGCAAAGAAGCGCGCCGCAGGCGATCAGGATTGGAGATGTACGGGTCACAGCTGGAGTCTCTTCCTGATTTCCAGAACCTGGGCCCGGACCGGCGGGGCGAGAGGGGACGTGGGATAGCGTTCGAGAAGCGCCTGGTAGAGACGGAGCGCTTTCTGGGGATCGTCTCCCATGAGCACGATCTCGTCTCCCGCGAGCTTGAGCGCGTAGGGAGCGAGACGGCTCGTCGACGTGGAATCCCCGACCAGAAGCGCATACCGGAGCACCGTGGGGTGATCCCCGCGCTCGTGAGCAATCTCGGCCAGGAGGTACTCCCAGTGGTATCGGATGCGCGCGTTCGGGAACCGCTCCAGCCCCTCCCGCGCGGTGGCGGCGGCGGAATCTGCGGCGCCCGATTCGCGAAGAGAGAGCGTGCGGGCGTAGAGACGGGAGGTTTCGTCTCTGGGCCGCCGGGTTGTACGGTTGAACAGGGCGCCCCCAGTGTCGC
>JACXTT010011314.1_pt1 | contig 11948 bp, 13 predicted proteins | sample 9270951 | NCBI WGS metagenome assembly JACXTT01 (sample SAMN15532306, study PRJNA645909) | rock metagenome | isolation source: weathered quartz diorite | place: Puerto Rico | collected 2017-06-21 | reverse complement strand
CGGCGTGTCCGCGCTCGGCGGCGTGCTCGGCGACGGCGCGGCGCCGCCTCCCGAGGATCCGCCGCCGGACGTCGAGCCCGGAGCCTTGCTGCCATCGCCATGATACTGCGCCAGCACGGCGGCAGGGATGTAGCTGAGCGCCATCAGCAGAGCGACGAGCGCCAAAGTCTTCATCGCGATGCCATCTGCGACTGGATACCTTCGATCGTCTTCAGGTGGTCTTCGAGCGTCGGGAGCGTCTTGTCGACCCACGCCTTCAGATTGGGATCGACGGCGCCGGAATGCATCTTGCGGAACTCGGCGACGTCTTCCTTGTGGTCCTTCACCATGGCCTTCACGTACTCGCGGTCGAAGTCCGCGCCTTGCAGCTTCGCCAACCGGTCTGGCATCTTCGTGTGCTTGCCGGGCTTGGGCTCGATCTGGACGCCCTTGCTCTGAGCCAGCTGCATCAACTCCTGATTGGCCGCGCCGTGGTCCTGGACCATGCGCTGTGCGAACTGCTTGACCGCGTCACTCGAGGCCTTCCCCTGGGCCAGCCGCTCGAGCTCCACCTCGGCCTGGCCGCCCTCGGCCGCCTTCTGGATGAAGTTGCGGTCGGTGCGCTGAAGGGTCGTCGTGCTCGTCGAGCTGCGCTGCGCGCTCACCACCGATGTGAACGCCAGCAGCCCTGCTGCCGCCACTACTGCCATCGCGGTCCGTGTCGCTTTCATGAACTGCTCTCCCCCTGCGATTTTTGCTAAAGGCCCAACTGCCTGGCCCACAAACGAGCAAGGGATCTGCCAGACACGAAAATGATGGAAAACGCCAGCGAGAGCGGTCCACTCGCGAAGATGGCCATCAAGAATACTCGGCTAAACTTACACGCCGCCGTCGTGTGTCACGGGTATGCAGTGTCGCGGGCCAGAGCGACAGTTACGAGGGCCGTTTCGGAGCTTCAGGTATTTACCTGCCGCCAAATACAGGAAGTTTGGACTAGAAGTACAAATCCACAGCGGGCAAATTGACGTCCGGCCATGGAAGCGGAGTCACGGCGGCAGTTGATTCGCCGCCGATTGATCGAGCGCCTGCTGCCCCGGGTTCACGCGGTCGATGTCTGGGATGGTGTCGGCGACGGAAGACTGTGTGATGCGTGCGAGGCGCCGATCACGGCGAACCAGCATGCGATACAAGCTATCGCATCGCTGTGGTCGTCCCTTTATCTGCACGCGGACTGCTTCGAGCTCTGGCGTGCCGAGCGCCTCGCCGTTCTAGACATCGCCCCCGTCGCCTGATCCGTACTCAAGCTTCCCCTCGCCTCGTGTAGTCAAGCGCGAGCGCCGCACACGCGGCCACCAGCTGCCGAGCCGGGTTTACCGCCAATCGCGAACGTCCGGCCGCTCGACGTGCACGCGAGCGACCGCGCGCTCCTGCCGACGTCGTCAGGGTGACCCCTTAGTATTCGCCTGGTGTCTACCTTAGGACGGGAGTATTCTCTGCCCGCCTTCCATCGGGGCCCGCGGGTTGACGCCGACCGAGCGTCGGGCCCTGTGGCATCTGGCGTTAATCGCCGGGCTGGTCGTCCCGCCGTCGGGTTGGAGTTGCCGATGAACCGCCTACAGTGCACCCGATGCCTTCTGATGGTCCTGCCTGGGGACACCGTCGAGGTGATCGGCGATCGAGTCGCCCATCTCGACTGCCGAAAGCCGCGGGATCTGAATCATGAGGAACGTGCGTTGCTGTTCACGTACTGCTTCGATCACGTGGTGGCCACCTGCGCGACATGCGAGCAGGGGTTCAGGCAGTACGAGCTTGCCTCGGATCTTGTTGGCACCCGGACGCACCTGTGCCCGCGCTGTCGCGTCGATCTGACCGAATGCCTGCGTGACCACGTCTACAGCTGTCCGATGCTTCCGGGCGAAATCCGGCGGCGAGCGCGGGTGGCACGCGTCACGTCGCAGCTACTGGTGAAGCAGAGTCAGCAGTTGTTCGACCACGCCGACGTGCTGATGCGAGAGACCGAGGCCGCTGTCACCGCGCTGCGGGAGACGATGCGGCGTGTCGCAGCCCGATAGCTCACTGAGCGCGGCCCGCCCGAACGTCTGAGCGTAGCGAGCCCGGCGGTGGTCCCTCACGCCGCGTTCGGCTCGTCCGGCCGGGAGCTCGAGCTCGGCCTTGGTAGAACCCGCCGAGCTCGGAGCTTCTCGAAATCGCTCGCCAGAGTTCTAAGATCCTCGTCGGACAGTTCTTCGAGCCGTACGAGTCCGGTCCGTGCTCCCTGGACTGCACGGATGAGCTCGTCGAGCTTGAGCTGAATCGCTCTCGCGTCACGATTCTGGGTGTTCTGGATGACGAACACCATCAGGAACGTGACGATGGTGGTGGCGGTGTTGATGACGAGCTGCCAGGTGTCCGAGTACGCATAGTGGGGGCCGAGGGCGGCCCACACCATGATCAGCGCGACCGCCCCCGTGAAGACCTCTGCCGAGCCCACGCTCTCCGCGCAGCGTTTGGCGAACCGACGAAACGTTTCGTGCACTGGCTCGGCCTACAACGACTCCTTGCGCGCCATCTTAGCCCGCGCTGCGCCGATCGCGGTCTTCACTTCCTTTTCCTCCTCGGGCGGAGGCAGAACGGCCGGCATGCCCAGCGACTTGATCCAGAGCTCGCGCCCCCAGCCGGTCGTGTGGTAGAGGTGCTCGTCTTCCTCTTCCTCGACCTCTTCGTAGGCGGCTTTCAAGGCTTCGCGCGTCTGGCCCTTCGCCTTTTCGGCGACCTCGTGGATCAGCTCCCAGTTCAGATGATCCTTCGTTTCGGCCAGGACGACGCACTCGCACGCGACCAGCTCGGCGGCCTCTCGTTCGGCGGCCTCGGCGAGCGCCATCTCCATTGCCGCGACCAGCGATTCGCCGATATGGCGGACGACTTCACGGCCCGGCGTCTCTTTCTCCGGATCGATTCCGAGCTTTTCCATCAGCTCCCGGACGATCCGCTCGTGATTCTGGGTCTGCTCGTGATACTCCTGCCACTCCTTCCTGAGATCGTCGTTGACAACACACTTGAGCGCGGCCTCATAGATCTTGATACCGCCTTTCTCGGTCTCCAGCGCCTGGTAGAGCAACTCGGTGATGTGTTCGGTATTCACAGGATCTCCTCGCGGCCGTAGTTAGAGCGTGGTGTCTTTGATGGGGCAAGGTTCGTGCCGGGGCAATCGCAGATGCGACCTTGCGCTTTTTCGTGCGGATGCCGAAGGCTCGGATTCACGGCCCTGGACGGGGCGAAGAGGAATTACTGAGTAAGGTCGAACGAATATTCCATGGCTCAGCGAGGCATGCCCACTGCACGCAGCATCTCGGGTGTGAAGCGGGCGTAATACTGGGAGCCCAGAAGGGAGTCCGATCCTTTTTTCAAGAGCTCACGGCTCAACACCTGAAAGCTCGGCAGCGGCGATCGTCGCGTGTAGACGTTGCCGACGCGAAACTGGCTGTCGGGGTGGGCCTCGAACACCTGAAAGTCGCGCAGCGGGCCGCTCACCATGCGGGCATTCAGTCGCTCGACAAAGGCTACGAGCTCTCGCAGCGGCTGTGCTCGGTCGGGGTGGATCACGAAGAGTGTCTCGAGGCCGTCACGCGCGGTTTGCCCAGCGAATTCCGTGACGAGCGACAAGAGCTCGCCGCCTGCGTCCAGGGGGTCGTCCACAGCGAACGGTCGGACTTCGAATCGAATCGTTTCCTTGAGGCGAGCGGCCCTCGCAAACGGGCAGATCGGGAGCCCGCCGAAGATTTCGTGAGGGTGCTCGATGAAGGTCTCCGACCACTTCACCACAGCCGCGATCGCCGCTTCACGGCATTCGGGGGTGACGAGGTGCGCCGCTGGGCTCACGATCGCGTGTGATGCCAGGCTCAATGGAGACTCCAGTTGCGTAGGTGTCGGCAAAGCTCATGCCGTTTGAAGGTCGCGAGCGGCTGTGTGGCTTTTCGTAGACATAGGAAAGCCAACCCGGCCACCGGGTCGGCGGCACAACCCGAATTACCGAGTAAGCACTACTGCCGGCGCCCGAAGGCCTTCGGGGCAGGTGATACGCTAGGCGTAGCGATGCGCATTTCAGTGGCGGAACGCCGATCATTGCTGGCTCGCGCGTACGGGCTCGAGGGTGCGTATCCGGCCGCGCTCAGACTGAGTGGCGTCCGGTTGCGAAGAAGCCTCGACCGTTCGATCGCCACGATGGACCGTCTCCGACGCAGCCGCGCCATGATTGCTCGCAGCCGCGCGTGTCTAGCGAAGGTCGCGCACGCACATGCGAGCTGGAGCGCTTGGGCAAACGGCCTGGCTCGAGGCCAGAAACAGGACATGCTGTAGCATCCGGCTCGGCTTGTGGCCGCCGGCCACGAGTGGCTATTCCGACGACACCAGATCGACCACGCCGCCCTGTCGAATCGAAATCCCGGGACCGTACAGGACCGGGTCGACTAAGCTATGGTTCAACCAAAGGAGACCGATCATGCGCGAGAGGAATCGCCGGAAGACCGCGCGCCGACGCGCCGCCTTCAAGAAGAAGCAGAAGAAGCGCCGTCTGCGCGCCGCCGGCCGCCTACGCTGAACGACGATCGAGGCCGATAGTCGCCCTCGGCGGCGTCCGCGCTAGGCCTGGCGCGCCGGCTGAAACAATTCGATCGGGTTACCGGAGGGGTCGTCGAGGACGATTTGGAGACCCCCGGGTCCACTCACGATGTCGTTACGGAAATGCACTCCCGCGGCGCGCAGTCGATCGACCTCTGGCGCGAGGCGTTCGACGATGAGGTGAATACGGTTCCAGCCGCCCGGCGCCGGCCGGCGACCATCGGGCATCGGACGTCCAGCGGAGCTCGCCGGTCCGCTCAACAACAACCGGAGATCACCGCGGGCGACGTCGGCAAACGCCGGGAGCGTCTTGGAGATGAGCGTGAAGCCCAGGTGCGTCGTATAAAACGCAACGGCGGCTTCGACGTCGTCGACCATGTAGCGGATATTGACGGTGGTCATAGCACGTCGCCCTCTCGCGCCGGTGGCGGCCGGAGCGGTATTCCCGCTACGGGCCTCCCGGCAAACCGAAGGCCAGGGGCTCCGGGAGCGGCGGGCCGGTCCGGCTGGCCTCGGCGAGACAATCTTTGATCTCGTCTCGGCCTCCCGGTCTGTTGAACCTGAACGTTATGCGTCCGTCCAGATCGACCCGTTCGAGCTGACCGGCGGCCGAGCTGCACTTCGCCCACCTCGCATAGGCCAGTTCCTGCTGCGGCGTGTTCGCGACGGCGCACGCGCCAAGCAGGAGCGCGAGGGCTCCACAACACCCGAGAGCGACGCTCCTGTTCACGCCGGCCGCGAGACCGACGCCGGCGCCGGTACGCGCGGTAGCCCGAAGTGGTCACGCAAGGTCGTTCCTTCGTACTCACGCCGAAACAACCCGCGCGCTTGAAGCTCCGGCACGACCTGGTCGACGAACTCGACCAGCGCGCCGGGGAAGTACGGAGGAAGGACGTTGAACCCATCCGCGGCTTCCTCGACGAACCACTCCTCGAGCGTGTCGGCGATGCGCTTGGGGGTCCCGCAGAGGACCCAGTGGCCGCGAGCCGCCGCGGTCAGGTTGTAGAGATCGCGCAAGGTCATGTTCTCGCGTCGCGCCGTCTCGTAGAGCACGCGTGAGAACGTCTGGCTGCTCGCATCGGGCGGCGGCGCCGGGACGGGCGCGTCGAGGGGAAAGCCGGTCACGTCGTACCCGATCCGGCTGGTCACCAGGGTGAGGGCGTTGGTCGGCGTGAGCCAGCTCTGCAGCCGCGAGAGCTTGTCGCGCGCCTCGGCCTCGGTGCTGCCGATGACCGGCATCACGCCCGGCAGCACGGTGATCTGATCCGGCGTGCGGCCGTACTTGGCCATGCGCGCCTTCAGATCGCGATAGGCACGCTTCGCCGCCGAGAGCTCCTGGACGACGGAGAACACGACGTCGGCCGTCCGCGCGGCGAGCTCGAGCCCGGCCTCCGAGCCGCCGGCTTGAATGATGATCGGGTGGCCCTGAGGGCAACGGGACATGTTGATCGGGCCCTTCACCTGGAAGAATCGGCCGCGATGGTCGAGCGGGCGCACCTTCGACGGGTCGAGGTAGGTCCCGGTCGCCTTATCCGCGACGATCGCGCCGTCGTCCCAGCAGTCCCACAAGCCCTTCACGACATCGACGAACTCCTGTGCGACTTCGTAGCGCAGGTCGTGCGCCATGTGGGCTTCGCGGCTGAAGTTGAGCGCGGCCTTACCGGCCGAGCTGGTCACCACGTTCCAGGCGGCCCGGCCCCTGGTGATGTGGTCGATCGAGCCGAAGGTTCGGGCGACGTGGTAGGGCTCGCCGAAGCTCGTCGACACCGTGGCGCCGAGGCCGATGCGCGAGGTCGAGGCGCTCAGCACCGAGATCAAAGTGGTCGGCTCGAATCGACACAGAAAGGACGGATGGTCCCCGGGATCCATCACGAGGCCGTCGGACACGAACAGGAGGTCGAACTTGCCGCGCTCGGCCTGCCGGGCGATCTCCTGGATGACGGACAGGTCGTTGTTACTGGTCGCCGCGCCGTCGTAGCGCCATCCGGCGGAGTGATTGCCGGTGCCGAGCACGAACACGCCGAAGTGCATCTCACGCCGCTTGGCACACATGACTCGCTCCTGTCCGGGGTGGTCGCCTTTCACCCTCGAGGGACAAAGCTACCACTTGCCGCCCATCTGTCGTCGGGTCGATTCTGCGATTTGACCGTGCCGGGAGACTTTGACAGGATCTCTGACCGATGGCCGAACCCTCTACCGACATCGTGATCGTGGGCGGCGGCATCGTGGGCATGGCCACCGCCTACTATCTCGCGAAGTCCGGCGTGCCAAGCGTGGTCGTCGAGCGCGACGCGATCGGCAGTCACGCCTCCGGCTTCGCGTACGGCGGGCTGAGCCCGCTGAGCGGCTTTGGGATCCCCGGGCCCCAGGCCGAGATCGCCATGACCGGGATGCGGCTGCATCGTGAGCTGGCGAAGACCCTCCTCGAAGAGACTGGCATCGACGTGGACTTCCGCATGCGCTCGTCGCTGGCGCTGGCGTTCACCGAGGCGGAAGTTCAGAAGCTCCGCGCCGCGCTGTCCTGGCAGCAGCAGCAGCCGGGCTACACCGTGCGCTGGCTCGACCCCGCGGAGGCGCGGCGCGTGGAGCCGCGCATCGCGGACGAGACGCTCGGGGCAACCTTGACCGAGGGCGGCGGCGCCGTCGAGCCCTATCGTCTCGTGCTGGCGCTCACACGGGCGGCCGAGAGGCTCGGCGTGAGGGTGCGGCACGGTCGGGTGATCGGCCTGAGGCGCGACGGCCGGCGCGTGACCGGTGTCGTGCTTGAGCGGGAAGTGTTGAGCTGCGCCGCCGCGGTGCTCGCGCTTGGCCCGTGGAGCGCCGAAGCATCGAGCTGGATCGGTGTGCCGATCGATGTCCGTCCGCTCAAGGGCCAGATCATTCGCTTACAGGCTCCGGGACCGCCGGTCGTCTGCTCGGTCGGCTGGGGCCACAACTACGCGACGACCAAGACCGACGGCCTGCTGTGGGCGGGAACGACCGAGGAGGAGGCCGGCTTCGACGAGGACTCCACGCTCGCGGCCCGTGACGAGATCGGGTCCGCGCTCCTGAAGATGTTGCCGGCGATGGCCGACGCGCAGCTTGCGCAGCAGACCGCCTGCTTGCGTCCGGTCGCTTCCGACGGGCTCCTGGTCCTCGGCCGTGTGCCCGGGCTCGATCACGTCTACGTGGCGACCGGCGGTGCCCGCAAGGGCATCCTCTATGGGCCGGCCATGGGGCAGGCGATCGCCGATCTCGTGCTCGCTCGGGACCCACAGGTCGCGCTCGGCGCCTTCGCGCCCGGCCGTTTCGTCGGCGCTCGCTGAACATCGCGGCGCCACCATCACCTGGATCTCGACGTTCGGCTGCCGTATGGTTCCGAGTGCCGCGATCGCGGCGCGGAGGGGGAGGTCATCGAGCATGGCGCGACTGAGCGGGAAGGTGGCGGCGGTGACCGGTGGAGCCTCGGGGATCGGCGAGGCCACCGTGCGGCGGTTCGTGAAGGAAGGGGCGAAGGTAGCCTTCGCGGACCGCGACGTCGAGCGGGGCAAACGAGTGGCGGCGGAGATCGCGGCGAGCGGCGCCGAGGTCGTGTTCGTGGAAGCGCACGTAGAGCGCGAGCTCGAGGCCACCGACTTCATCCGGCAGGCGGCGCAGCGCTTCGGCCCGCTCGACATCCTCGTGAACAATGCGGGGGTCCGGCTGTATCACACGGTGGAAGAAGCGAGCGCCGAGAGCTGGGACGAGATCCTCGGCGTGAATCTCCAGGGGTATGCGTTCTGCGCAAAAGCGGCGATTCCGCTCCTCCGAAGGGCTGCGCCCGGCAGCATCGTCAACGTCGCCTCGGTGCGGTCGGTGACGAGCATCGGCAAGACGACGCAGTACGACACCACCAAGGCGGCGGTCGCCGGGCTGACACGCGGCATGGCGGCCGATCACGCCGCGGACGGCATCCGCGTGAACGCGGTGTGCCCCGGGCCGATCTACACGCCCTTTCACGAGAAACGCAATCAAGCGATCGGCCGGACGTTCGAGCAGTACCAGGATGATGCCGCCAAGGGCACCTTGCTCCGGCGACACGGGACGCCCGATGAAGTCGCCGCCTGCATCCTGTTTCTCGCCTCCGACGACGCCTCGTACGTGACCGGTACTTTGCTGTTCGTCGACGGCGGCTACACCGCGATGTGACCGGCGGCGTCGCCCGCGCGATACCGACCGAGTCCTTCATGCCCGAATCTCCGTACGCGTGGGCCCGGCTCTTTGCCGCGCTGCTGCTCTCCGCCATCGGCGGTGTCGGCATGTGGTCGGTCATCGTGATCTTGCCGGCCGTGCAGGCGGAGTTCGGCGTCGCGCGCTCCGCCGCGTCGCTGCCCTACACGGCGACGATGATCTGCTTCGGGGTCGGCGGCATCTTGATGGGACGGCTGTCCGATCGCTTCGGCATCTTCGTGCCGATCGTCTCCGGCACGCTCGCTCTCACGCTCGGGTACCTCGCGTCCAGCCAGGCCACGAGTCTGTGGCAGTTCGTGCTCGCCCACGGCCTGCTGGTGGGCGTCGCCAGCTCGATCGCGTTCGCGCCGATCATCGCCGACACCTCGCTCTGGTTCACGCGGCGCCGCGGGATGGCGGTGGCGATCATCGCCTGCGGCAGTTATCTCGCCGGTACGGTGTGGCCACCCGTCGTGCAGCACTTCGTGGAGCGCGCCGGGTGGCGCTCGACCTATCTCGGCATCGCCGCGCTCTGCGTGACCACGATGGCGCCACTGTCGCTGGCGCTTCGCCGGCGCTCGCCGCTGGGCGCGGCGACGTCCCCGGTGGGGCCGACGGCGTGGACGGCGCAGCCGCTCGGGATGTCGCGGGCCGGACTACAAATTGTGCTCGTGGTGGCGGGACTCAGCTGCTGCGTGGCGATGTCGATGCCGCAAGTGCACATCGTCGCCTATGCTCACGATCTCGGCCACGGGGCCGCGCGCGGCGCGCAAATGCTCTCGCTTATGCTCGGGTTCGGCGTGGTGAGCCGGCTGGCGTCCGGGTGGATCTGCGATCGTATCGGCGGGCGGCGCACGCTGCTGCTGGGCTCGAGTCTTCAGGCGGTCGCACTCCTCCTGTTCCTGCCGTTCGACGGCCTCGTTCCGCTCTACGTCGTCTCGGCGCTGTTCGGCCTGTTCCAGGGCGGGATCGTGCCCGCGTACGCCGTCATCGTCCGCGAGTGCTTCCCGCCCGAGGAAGCGGGGGTGCGCGTGGGCACGGTGCTGATGGCGACCGTCTTCGGGATGGCGCTCGGCGGATGGATGTCCGGGGTGATGTACGACCTGACCGGCTCGTACCAGGCAGCGTTCGTGAACGGCGTGCTGTGGAACGTGCTCAACATCGCGATCGCCGTGATGCTGCTGCGCCGGCCGCTGCGCGCGGCGCCGGCCGGCCTTTCGGCTTGACCGCGCGCCGCGGACAAACGGACCGCCCGGATCAGTTGTGCGGAGGCGGCAGCTGCAGCAGGAGCGTCGCCACTCCGTCCTTCACCTCCGAGAACGGCATCGGGTAGATGATCTGCTGGCCGATGCCGTAGTAATCCTTGCCGCCGAAGTGGGCCTTGCCCCAGAGGTTGTCGAACTCGACGGTGCGCATGGCCTCGCCGATCTTCTTCGAGTCGAGACTCTGCGCCTTACGGACGGCCGCCACGAAGGCGAACGCGGGATTGGTGAAGTCGATGCTGGTCGCGTTCCATTCGCCGAACTTCTTCGTGTACCGCTGCTGCCAGCTCTTCAGCTTGTCGGGGAGCGGCGTCTGGACGTAACCGTGGACCCACATGCCCTCGGTGTTTTCACGGCCGGCGATGCCCGCCACCACCGAGCTGTCGATCTGGTGGAGCGCGACGAAGCGGCCCTTGAACCCGAGCTCACGCGCCTGCTTGACGATCAAGCCGACGCTGCCCGCCGGCGAGGCCATCACGCTGATCGCGTCCGGCTTCTGGGCCAGCAGGCGCAGCAGGATGGGATTGAAGTCGGTCATGACGCGCTCGAAGAACTCTTTGGCGACGACGTCGTATCCGAGCTTCTGCACGTACGCCGTCTCCACCTTCACCGACCACCAGCCGGTATCGTCGTTGGGCGCGATCGAGGCCACGCGCTTGATCTGCGGGTGCTTCTCCTTGATCCACTTCCAGAACGTCGTCGTCTCCGGCGGCGCCGGGAAGCACTGGAAGGTGAGAGAGTTCTTCGGGCTCACGAGGCCCTCGGCGTAGGCGAGGGTCAAGCCGAGACTCCCGGACTCGTTGACGGCTTCCTCGTTGGCCTTCGCGACCGCGCCGCCGAGGATGGAGATGTACTTCACGCCATCCTTGGCGATGAGCCGGTTGACGGTGGCGACGCCCTCCGCGATCACGTACTTGTGGTCGTAGGCGACGACCTCGAGCTTGTATTTCTTGCCGCCCACGTCCAGCCCGCCCTGCGCGTTGATCTCATCGAAGATCAGCTCGGTCGCGTTCTTGTGCGGGATACCCCACGGCGCCGCCGGCCCCGACAGCGGCGTCGAGATACCGAATTTGATGACGTCGGCCGCGTGGGAAGGCCCCGCGCCGACGACCACGAGCGACACCGCGGCGAAGAGCGTGACGAGGACCAGCGGAATGCGTTCTCTCATGGCGATCCTCCTCGTGTCGATCGAATCTTCCGATCGGTCAAAGTCCCAGGTAGGCCTTCTTCACACCCTCGTCGCGGAGCAGGTCGTGCGCCTTGCCCTGCATCACGAGCTGACCCGTCTCCAGCACATAGCCGTACTGCGCGAGCGTCAGCGCGAGCATCGCGTTCTGCTCGACGAGGATGATCGAGACGTCTAGCGCGTTGATCTGTCGGATGATCTTGCCGACCTCCGCGGTCATGATGGGCGACAGGCCCATCGAGGGCTCGTCCAGCAGCAAGAGCCGGGGACGGCTCATGAGCGCGCGCGCGATGGCCAGCATTTGCTGCTCCCCGCCACTCATGGAGCCGGCGAGCTGGCGACCGCGCTCTTTCAAGATGGGGAAGTGCTCGTAGATCATCGCCAGGGTAGACGCCACATCCGCGCGCGAGCGCAGGTAGGCGCCCATCGTGAGGTTCTCGAGCACGGTCATCTTGGGAAACAGCCGGCGACCCTCGGGCACGTGCGCGATTCCGCGGCCCACCACCTGGTGCGGGGCGAGCCCGACCAGCGACGTGCTCTCGAACCGTAGCTCGCCGGCGTCCGGCCTGACGAGCCCAGTCAGCGCCCGGAGGCTCGTCGTCTTGCCTGCTCCGTTGGCGCCGATCAGGCTGACGATCGCCCCCGCCGGGACGCTGAACGACACGCCCTTGACCGCGGCGACCGTTCCGTAGCGCACCCAGAGGTTCTCGACCTCA
>JACXTT010011313.1_pt1 | contig 11948 bp, 13 predicted proteins | sample 9270951 | NCBI WGS metagenome assembly JACXTT01 (sample SAMN15532306, study PRJNA645909) | rock metagenome | isolation source: weathered quartz diorite | place: Puerto Rico | collected 2017-06-21 | reverse complement strand
GAATCCGCCAGCCATCGTCCCGCGTCACGAGACCCATCGTCTACCTCCCTCGTCGGATGACAAGAGAAGGCTTCGCCGTCACACGTCGGGTCCCTACCAACCGGGATAGGCTCTTAGCTTCGACGCCCATGATCTCACGTTTGTTGCTGGATCGGCTGTGCCACTCGACGCTGTGCGAGCCGACATCGCGGGCTGGGCAAGCCGGCTCGACGAGCGCGTGCGCGGCCGCGGGCTCGAGTTCCCAGATGTTGGGCGTGGGCTGACTACGAGACGATGGCGCCGAACCCGGACCCTGCCGAGCCCCAGCACGGCTTGTCGCTCTTCGAGGACATGCTCGAGCTGACAGTCCGACTTGGGGCGCCTGGGTTGACAATGGTCCCGGGCATCGACTGGCTGCATGAGACCCATGAGGAGTCGCTGATGCGCGCCGCAGCTGAGCTCGGCCGCCGTGCCTCAGCGGCTCGTGAGTGGGGGGTGCGGTTCTCGGTCGAGCCGCACGTCGGTTCCGTCTGCCGGACGCCCGAGGATATCGCGCGCCTCTGCGAGCTGGCGCCGGACCTGGAGTTGACGCTCGATTACACGCACTGCGCTTCGCAGGGCTTTACCGAACAGGAGATCAAGCCGCTCCTCGCCCACGCGAGACACGCGCATGTTCGGGGTGGCGCCGACGGCAGGCTTCAGACGGCGCTCAGAGAGAACACAATCGACTATGAGCGGGTCATCGACGAGCTTCGTAAGCACGGCATGAGGGCTATCTGCAACTCGAGTACGTATGGGTGGAATGGGGAGGGCTCAACCAGATCGACGTCATTTCAGAGACCATCCTGCTGTGTGATCGACTCAGAGCGACACTTGCCGGCGAGCCGTGGGCCCACCCTCAGTTCGGGTGGCCGATCAAGACGGTCGACGCGTCAGCGGAGTTCGAGCCGGCTGCCGCGGAATAGGTACTCGAGACGAGACCGGCTAGATCCACGAGTGATCGGAGGAGACAGATGAGAGCACAGGTTGACCCCGACAAGTGCCAAGGCCATGCGCGGTGTTTCTTGATTGCACCTCAAGTGTTTAATCAGGACGAGCAGGGTCATGCCTACACATCGGACGAAGATATTCCGTCCAATTTGCACGAGCAGGTGCGAGAGGCTGAGCGCAACTGCCCTGAGACGGCCATAAGCGTGAGTGAGTGATCTGACGTAGCCTGGTCAGTCGTAGTACTCAGGCGCTTTCTTGAAGGTCGGCCACTGCTCGGGGTCGTGGCCCGCGACGACGACCGCCTGCGAGCGCCACGCGATTCGCTGGAGTTTCTTGACAGACCGGACGGTATCGGTCGCTGAGATAAGAAATCCCGGAAGAACCTCTCCTCGGTAGTGCGCCATGGAGTTGGCGGCATCTGCCGTCAACAGATACGTCGTCCCGCTGGAAAGGCCGATCTCGATGGACATATGGCCAGGTGTGTGTCCGGGCGTGTGCCAGCAGACGATCGTCCCGTCACCAAAGAGGTCCCATCCATCCTCGGTGTCTTCGAGCAGAACCCAGTCGATCCCGGGCTTGACGTAATCGGCTTTGCAAAAGCCCTGAGCATCGAAGGCAGTGGGGTCATGCGCCCACTCGAATTGCGTGCGCGAGACGAGGACTTGCGCATTCGGAAAATGGTGGATAACGGCCACGGCGCCCGTGTGATCGAGGTGAAGGTGGGACTGGACGATCCAGCGAATGCTGGTCGGGTCGACGCCGATCCGCTCAAGGCCCGGCAACGCAGCCTGGTCCGGGGTCATGAGCGCTGTCGAATGCTCGGTCAATGCTCCCCAGTGGGCTTTTGCGTCGATCGCCACCTCGGGGGCGTTGCCGCCATCGATGATCACATTGCCGCGATCGTGCGTCACGAGGAACCACGGCACAGGAGTCGTGATTGTCTCGCCGTCGTTTCCGCGGCCGAAAACGGAGTTTCGCAGAGGAAGCCGGATGGCGCCCCCGTCGAACATGTAGAGCCTGCTGCTACCCGTCATTACGTTTCCTCCTCAGTCTCGACAGATCGAATGCGCGCTCGTTGCGCCGGCACACGGGAATCGTGTTCGCTCGCGTCTGCCGACACCTGCACCATGCAAGCGACGGTGCCGGCGAGCGGGACCGGGGCTTCGGGTTGTGCGTCCTCTATCGCCCCTTGGGCTCGGCACGTTCGTCGATCGGGACGCAGTCCCATGTCGCGAAGGGAACGTTTTTGAACCATTCGGGCAGAACGATGTCACGTCGGGCAACTCTGTCGGCGAGATCGGACCGGACGTCTTTGATGTCACCTTCGAACTCGAAGACGGCGAGGTGGTTGTAAGGGATCGGCAGCAGTTTCGGATCGACTGTGGCCCGCGACGGCCCGACCCCACTACCGATGACTATGGGGTTGACGGCATATCGCTGAACGCCTCTGAAACCGCGGCTCTCGACGTTCTCGCGAGCATGATGTTCATACCACCGATTGTACTCTTCCCAAGAGACGCCCTCGGGCGGCTTGCTGAATACGACGTACAAATTATCGAGCACGGGTCTCCCTTCTCGTGTGATCAGTTTCGTGTTTCGATGACAGACCTCGTATCAAACCTTGTTTATAGAGCAGCTAACTTCGCGCGGACCCGATCACGCAACATGATCGTCTCGGAAAGAATATCAACTGGATCAAGGCGCGCGTCGTATTCCGACCAGAGATATTCGATCAAAATATAGCCATCATACCCGCTGGTTTTTAGAACATCGATGGCTCGCTCGAAATCGATGGCGTTCTCCCGGATCGATGTCTGGAGGTGGCCCGACGAGGCTCCGCGTAAGTGAAAATGACGGGCGAGGCCGTGGAGCGGCTCGAGATCCGCATTTGTGTAGCCGGCCGCAAAATAGTGCGAGTAGTCGAGCGCAAGCTCGAGTCCGGGGGCCATCTCGCACAGCTTCAAAGTGTCCTCAGGGGCAATGCACAGGGAGCCGAGGTGGGGTTCGATCGAGAACCGCAACCCCCGTGACTGGGCCTCGTCGGCGCGAAGCTTCATCTCCTTAGCGGAACGGGCGAGCGATTCGTCGTGCGACTCGCCAGGCCAATCGATCCCGGGGATCGATGACACGCCGGGTGCGCCCATGCGGGCGGCGAGCTCCAAAGCGTCGTTGAAGACCTCACGGCCCGCTTCAACCTGGCGCGGGTCAGGGTTATTCGGTGACATCGTCTGGAAGTCGTTCCAGGGCATTACGAACAGGTCGGACCACTCGAGGTTGTGCCGTTGGGCGAGGGATCCAAACGTCTCGGCCCATCCAGGGATGTCGTTGCGAACCTCCTCCAATGGGATTCCCGGCGCGTTGCCGATGAGAATGAGCTCCGTCGCCTCGAAGCCGAGCTCCGCGATCAGCTCGACTGCGGTCTTGTGCGGGAGCAACGGGAAGGAGTCGTTTCGGCAGGTCAACCGCATGTCGACTCTCCATCCGGATGTGGTGGGTGCATACCGATGTTCCTTTCTTCAGGAGGACGATGGGCGTTCCCCGACTCTCAGGACGTGTGGACGCGAATGAAACACGGCTGCCGCTTGCACGAGAACGGGGGGTGCGCCCGGCGCCGCTCATGACACTGAGGCGGCTGCCGCCGCGCCGGCCCAGCTGCCGAAGACCAGCGCGGGCCCGATTGTCGATCCTGGACCGGGATAGGCCATGCCAAACGGACTTGCGGCGGCGTTCCCGGCGGCGTAGAGCCCCTCGATCACGCCTCGGCCATCAGCCCGAAGCACCCGGCCGTCCGCATCGATCCGCAAGCCACCCTTGGTGCCAAGGCAGCCGGGCAAGATGCGAAGCGCGTAGAAGGGAGGCTGGCGCACCGGGCCCAACGCTCCGGTCCCGGCGCTGAAGTGGTCGAAGACGAACGATCCCCGACCGTAGTCGCGGTCGACGCCCTCGTCGGCATCTCGATTGAAGCGGTCCACCGTCTCGCCCAGCCGGGCGGGCGGGATCTCGAGCCGATGGGCGAGCTCCTCGAGGGTCGGCGCCACCTCCAGCCAGGCGGGGTTCGGCTCTCCGGGCATGAGCGGGCCGAGCGGCGACTCTCGGCGGCCTGCGTCGAGAACGAGCCAGGCCGGGACGCGCGCATATGTGAGCGTCGCGGGGTCGACGTCGTGGAGCGCCCGCCCGAAATCGTTGTAGTTCGACGCCTCGTTGGCGAACCGGCGGCCGCTCTGGTCGACGACGACGCCGCCGGGCTTCGCCGAGTCCAGGAACAGCATCCGGTAGAAGGGCGCTCCGTCGATCGTCTCGCCGGGGACGCTCAGTGCCGCGCACCACCACGCTTCGCTCATGTTCCCGAGCGCAGCCCCGACCGACATACCCATCCGCAGCCCGTCTCCCTGGTTCGTCGGTGGGCCTGCTGGGCCGAGCACGGGCCCGCGCAGGAACACCCGAGTGAGCTCCGGATTGCGCTCGAAGCCACCCGTCGTGACGATCACCTGCCCTTCGAACCGCTCTCCACCTGCTTCGACCCCGACAACGGCACCGCAGGCCATGGTCAGGCGGTCGACGCGGACACCGGTCACCACCCGCCCTCCGGCGTCCAGGAACGCTGCGCACAGGGCTGCGACGAGACCGCGCCCGCGCGCGATCAGTCCTTCCCGCTCGCGTCGCTGTCGCTCGGCGTCGTCCGGGATTTGACCGGAACGCTCCTCGTTCACGGTCATCGGTGCGACCCTGTACGGGTCGACGCGAACGCGCGCGATCACATCCATCGGAACCTGCGTCAGACCGATCTCGAGCGCACGGCCTTCTCGCTTGCCACCCTCCCGCTCGGCGTGATAGTCAGGCCAGCCGGGCTGCAATTCCCAGCGGAGGGACGTGTGCTGCTCGAGCCCCTGGATCGCGCCGGCGGCCCGGTGAGCGTATGCCTCCGTCAGCGCGGCGTCCGTATCGCCGAGATCCAGGCCTTGCAAGTACTGGAGTGCCTCGGCAGGAGTGTCGGCCACACCTTCAGCCGCAGCCCACGGGTTCGCCGGTACCCAGATGGCGCCGCCCGAGAGCGTCGTCGTGCCGCCGATGACATCCGACGCCTCGATGACCGTCACGTCGCCACCGGCAACCGCTGCGCTGAGAGCCGCCGCCATCCCGGCGGCCCCGGAGCCCAAGACGATGATGCGCTTGTGCGTCGACGCTCCGCTGCCGTCGCCTCCCGTCACGGCTCCTGCCGCTCTGGCGGTACGCCAACCGCCTCCTGGAAGACCTGTGGTCCCGACACGAGCCTGAGCCCTCCGTCTACGAGCAAGCTGGCACCGGTCAGATAGCTCGCCTCGGGCGACGCGAGGAACGCCACCGCTGCTGCCACCTCGAAAGGATCTGCAGGTCGCCGCAGCGGGATGATGGGCTGCTCGAACGTATACGCGTCGGGAACGGACTCTCCGAAGCTCGCACGTGTGGCGACGTTTCCTGGCGAAACGGCGTTCACGAGGATGCCGTGCGGTGCCAGCTCGAGCGCCAGGACGCGGTTGAGGGCCTCGAGTCCGGCCTTCGCCGCGCAGTAGGCGCCGGCGCCCATCTGCGGTTCGGTCGCAAGTATCGAGGTGATGTTGACGATTCGCCCACCGCCCGCCGTGACCATGTGCGGTACAGCAGCTTTAGCGAGGAGCCACGGTGCCGTCGTGTGCACGATGAACATCTCCGCCCAGTCATCCGACGACGTGACCTGGCGATATCTTCCTGCGTTGTTGACGAGGACGTCGAGCTTTCCCAGTGCGCCGGCAAGCCTGTCAACGACCGGGCCGATCGAGTCCGTGTCGCGCACATCGAGGTGCTCGACGACGGCACGACTCCCGGACGATTCGATCTCGCCGGCCAGCACACGTGCCGCGTCGGCGCCCGTCTGGTAGGTAATGCCGACGTCGTAACCACGCTGGGCGAGCAGCAATGCCGTTGCGCGGCCGATACCCGAGCTTGCGCCGGTGACGATCGCCGAGCGGCGTTCGGGATGGCTCATTGATCGAAGCCCACGGGCTCGGGGTTGAGCCCCGGGAGGAGGCTGTGGCCGGCGTCGACGTAGAGCTCGATGCCGGTGATGTGCTCGGCCTCATCGGAGGCCAGCCACGTCATTGCGTCCGTGATCGCTTTCACCGGCAGTGCCGTGCGCCCGCGAAGTGCGAAGAACGGCCGCATCGCCTGCAGGTAGTCCTCGCGTGTGGCGCCCTCCCGTCCGGTGATGTGGCTTCGGGTCGTCGGGTTGTCGAGCATCGGAGTGTCGATGGGGCCGGGGAGGACCGCGTTGACGCGCACCCCGAAGGGTGCGAGCTCCAGCCCTGCGCATTTCATGAAGCCGACCACCCCGTGCTTCGTCGACGCGTAGGCCGCCACATTCACGCCACCCTCGATCCCGTTCATCGACGAGGTAACGAGAATACTTCCCGACCGGTTCTCGATCATGTGGGGCGCAACGGCCTTCACTGTGCGCCATACGCCTGCCATGTTGATGTCAAAGGTGCGGTTCCACTCGCAGTCGTCGACCTCCCAGAACCGCATCAGAGGCCCGGTGATTCCAGCGTTTGCCACGACGATGTCGATCTTGCCGAGGGAAGCGATTCCCTCGACGACCACATCGTCGAGCGACTGCTGGTCACGAACATCCGCGATTCGGCCGACGCATCTGCGACCGGCGGCCTCGACCGCCGCTGCCGTCTCACGAAGCGTCTCCGGCGCGCCGATGTCGCAGAACACGATGTCGGCGCCTTCGCGCGCGAACCTAGACGCGATCGCGTGGCCCTGACCTCCGGCACCGCCGGTGATGAATGCGACCTTGTCTCGCAGCCTTGGCATCTTCTCAGCCTCCACTCCCTACGCCGATCTAAGGGGTGGCGACGGTGTCGATCGGCCAGTCGAAGTGGGGGTAGCTCCACGCTTCCCCCGCGAGCTTGGCCCGGAGTCGATCCCGCAACATGACCGTTTCGGCGAGCACGTCCACCTCGTTCATCCGTCCCCAGCTGATCCAGACATACTCAACAGCGACGAATCCCTCGTAGCCCTGAGCGATCAGCAGATCGACGACGCGCTCGTGACCGATCGTGTTGTCCTCCATGGAGGTCTGGAGCCGGCCGTTCGCGCCGCCGCGCATATGTACGTGCGCTGCGTACGGGACCAGGGGCTCGAGATCCTCGTCAGTGAAGCCCTGGCTAATGTAATGGCTGTAGTCGAGTGTCAGCCGGAGGTCCGGCGCCATCTCACACAGCCGCAGGACGTCGGCCGGCGACTGGCACACCGAACCGACGTGAGGCTCGATCGAGAAGCGCAAGCCCTCGGCGGCCGCCTCGGCAGCTCTGCGTTGCATCTCCGCCCCGGCGCGCGCGAGCGACGCCTCGTGCGTCTCGCCGGGCCAGTCGGTTCCCGGGACCATCGTGATTCCTGGCACGCGAAGTCTTGTTGCGAACTTCACGACGTCCTGGAACAGCCTAAGGCCCTCTTCGCGCTGTTCGCGGTCTGGGTGGTTCGGCGACATCCGATCGTAGTCGGCCCATGCTGCGACGTCGGCTATCTCGAGGCCGCGACCGCGTACGCGTTCGTCGAGTCGTCCCGCCCAGCCGTCGATGTCCTGGCGGACTGTGTCGAGAGAGAGCACACCGTGATCGCCCTGGACGAGTGCGATGTCATGACCTTCGAAGCCAAGTGAGGAGATGAGATCGAGCATCACTTCGTGCGGGATCATCGGAAATGAGTCCGTTCCACACGAAAGGCGCACTGGGGTCCCTCTAGATGATTGATCGGTAATTCACGGCTGCCGCCGTGGTACCGAATTGCAGGGACCGAAGCTGAGGGGCGGTGTCAATGCTCCGTCGACCAGGAGGCCTACGTGCGCGCCGACCTCGACACCCTCGTGATCGTGCTTTATTGCGCTGCTTGCGGATTGTTTCCTTCCCAGCGAACGCCTCGCCGCGGCCGCCCAGAACTGATCAGCGATAACGAGCTCTTGGTGCTGATGGTCGCGCAGATGCTGTTGCAGTGCCCCAGCGACCGGCTCTTCCTGCGCCGCCGCCTCGGTCACCTCTTTCCCTATCTGCCCTCGCAGCCGCGCTACAACGAGCGCTGCCGCGCGTTGGCGCCGAAGCTGCTGCTGCTCTGGAAGACGCTCGCGGCCGAGACGCCGGGCGCCGCCGACGAGCTGCGCCTGCTGGACACGACACCGCTTCCCTGCGGCCAGTCGATCGAGACGAGCCGCCGCAGCCAACTCGCGCCCTGGGCCGGCTTCGGCTACTGCCCCGCCCACTCGCGCCGCCACTGGGGCTTCAAGCTGGTGCTGCTCTGCGCCCCCGACGGCACCATCGTCGAGTTCGACCTCGTCGCCGCCAACACGCCCGAGCGCGAATCCGCGCTCGCGCTGCTCGAGCACAACCCGATCGAGGGCGCGACCATCGTCCGGGACAAAGGCTTCGCCGGCGCTGACTTCGACGCAGCCGTCCGCGACCTGCAAGCGCTGCTGCTGCGACCGAGCAGAAGCGACGAGCCCGACCGGCCCAACCCGCCAATCGGCTGGATCCGGCAACGGATCGAATCGATCATCAACAGCATCAAAGACCAACTCCATCTCGAACGCCACGGCGGCCGCACCCCGGCGGGCCCGCTCACCCGCATCACCGCACGCATCCTCGCCCTCTGCGCCGCCATCAACCTCAACCAACGACTCGGCCGACCCAGCCGCGAACTCACCGCCTACGCCGATTACCCGATCAACCATCTAGTCGGGAGTAACGTGCTCTAGGTAAGAGGCGGGAGTCACGGCATTGGACTGTAGAATAGATATGTTATGGTATATTATCGCGCTTTGTCAAGCATAAGCTCTCAGGGCGCATCCGTCTGAAGATCCGCCGCGAGCGCAAGGGTTGACGGTCGAAGGGGGTACTTGTGCATCGCCCGCAGCGAGCTCGTCCCGCCGTCCGTTTGTTCCGCTGGTCTCTTCTTACCGGTTCCGCTCGGACCCGTGATGGAAGGTTCCGCGACCCTGAGCGTCCGCAAAATCCTAGCGTGAGGTGATGCCATGCCAGCGTACCTTGTCCTAGCCAGGCCTCCTGAAGGCGTCTCGGCTGCTGAGTTCAACGAATGGTTCGACGGACACGTCGAGGAGCTCCTTGCGTTGCCGGGCTGGGTTGCGGCTGAACGGCTCGAAATGCACTACATGCGGGGCTCCGTGGATGAACCACCACCGTTTACGTACTACGTCCTCTATGAAATCGAGGGCGACTTCGGCGTGGCAATGCAGGCACTGCGCGGCGCGGTTGACTCGGGCAAACTGCATTTCGAAGCGTGGTTCCCGCGCATGACGAGCGCCGGATGGGAATGTCGCCCGCTCGGCGGTCGCAAGACAGCCGCCGGCCACGTCCCGTCAAGTGGTGTACGTGGCTGAGCGCGCCATCCTCGGCTGACGACTACGCGGCTGCCTCGATGGCGATCACCTCCTCGGGCTCGTCGACGGGGTCGGCGAGGGCTTTGGTGATCGACTCGGCGCTCATGTAGCGGCGGGTGACCTGCCATTCGACGTTCTGCTCGATCACGATGCAGGCGGCGAGGCGGATCAAGGCGCGGTCGGGGCGCCGCTATGTCAAGGCGGGGTTGTTCATGTCGGCGATGAGAGCGCGGTAGACGATGTTGGCGAGGTGGCGTTTGAGGCAGCGTCTGGCCTCTGCGGTGCTCTTGCCTTCTGCGAGCTTGCGGTCGAGGTACGTGCGTGCTGCGGGCTCCCAGCGGGCCTGGACCATCGCGATCGTGTAGAGCGCTCGGTTGAGCTGGCGGTTGCCGCCCCGGTTGAGCCGGTGCCGCTGGGTCCGTCCGCTGGAGGCGGGCACGGGCGCGGTGCCGGCGTGGGCGGCGAAGGCAGCCGCGCTGCGGAAGCGGCCAATGCCGCGTGTCTCTCCGAGGATCGTGGCCGCCACGATCGGGCCGACGCCACGGATCGCGAGCAGGTGGGTGCAGCCGCGGATGCGCAGCAGCTCGCGGATCTCTCGTTCGAGCTTGCCGGCGTCGCGCTCGAGCGCGGTGAGACGGTCGAGCGCTTGCACCGCCAGGCGGCCGCGGAGCGGGTCCTGGGCGAAGGAGCGCTTCGCAATCGCACGAGCTCGACGGACGCTGCCGGCAGAAGCGAGCGCCCCCGTCTTGGACTGGTAGCCAGGAGAGGCCACACGGAGGAGTGCGTGGGCTCGGTTGCGCCAGCGGCCGGCTTCGACGATCAGCTGGTCACGAGTGTCTGCGAGCAGCTTCAGCTCGTCGTCGAGCACGGTCGCATCCAGGCGCGGGAGTCGGTCTTTGTCGCGCAGCCCGATCCTGGCGACGGTGAGCGCGTCGCCCTTGTCGGTCTTGCCACGCTGTCCGCTAGTGCGGCGCCCGTCGCCGGTCAGCGTCGCGGGCACATCGACGAGCTCCTCGCCCTGCGCCAGCAGTAGGCGCACGAGTGCAAGCCCGTAGCCACGAGCGTTCTCGATCGCGATCAGCCGCGGCTGCGGCAGACGTTCGATCCATGCCTGCAGCCGTGCGAGCTCGGATGGACTCGCGCCCACCTCGATTCCGTCCAGCAGCCGTCCCTGCTCGTCGACCGCCGCTGCAGCGTGCACGCGCGAGTGCGGGTCGATCCCGACAACGATCACCTCGCTCCTCCTTCCGAAGCCGCTTACGATGCGTCGGGGCGTCTTGGACAGACCTACCGTCCGGTTTCCACGCCGCTATCAGGTCACAAGGCGCCCCAGCCGGAGCCGCAGGGACTGGCCCCAACAAAGTCAGAGCCGCAACGGCTCGACAGAAAGATGCCGGGTCACCCACAGCTCCGAACGCGGCCACCACGACCACGCAAGGAAGAAGAAATCACGTAGGAAGATGCCGACAACGTCGGTGCGGCGGCGGATCTCCTTGTTGAGCCGCTCAAGCGAGTTGTTGCTCCACAGTTGCCGCCAGTGCTCCTTCGGGAAGCCGGTGAAGGCGAGCAGGTCCGGCTCCGCCTCCGCAAGCAGGGCCGCCGCCTCGGGGAAGCGCTGCTCGAGCTGAGCGACGACGCGGGCGTGCTGCTCGTGCACCTGCTCGGCATCGGGCTGGGCGAAGATCGAGCGCACCATCGTCGCGACGAACGACTGCGCGCTCTTGGGGACGCGCGTCAAGAGGTTGCGCATAAAGTGGGTGCGACAGCGCTGCCAACAGGCTCCCGGGAGCGTCGCGGCGATCGCGTCGACGAGGCCAGGATGCGCGTCGGAGCTGACGAGCTTGACGCCGGCGAGGCCGCGGGCGACGAGCGAGCGCAGGAAGGCGAGCCAGGCGGCGCCGTCTTCGCTGGTGACCACGTCGAGCCCGAGCGACTCGCGGAAGCCGTCCCGGTTGACGCCGACCGCGTGCACGACGCAGACGTTGACAGTGCGGCCGCCCTCGCGACACTTGACCTCGCGCGCGTCGAGGACGAGGTACGGATAGGCACCGTCGAGCGGGCGGGTGCGGAAGTCCTCGACAATCGCATCGAGCGACTTGGCCAGACGCGAGACCTGGCTTACCTGAAGCAGGGCCGTTGTCAAGCGGCGGCGAGTGGTTGCGCGGGTTGGGGCGGGGAGCGGTCCGATCGCTTGGCGGATGCCCGGGCTTACCTGGGTGCGCGACGGTGGTGTCGGCGACGTGATGGTGGATGGGGTCGATCCGCACGGGTCGACTCCGGCCGCTCGGTCTCTTGTGGACAGCCGCGCGCGGGCGGTGGTCGTCAGGTCTTCGGGAGCAGGCCGGATGAAGAGGCGCCATCTCGAGCTGGGTGGGCTGTACGGCTGCGATCGGGCGGGGGTCGCATCGCTCAGTCACTGACCGGTTCGAGCGCTGAGGGGCCGAGCGCGCGCAGGGTGTGGAAGCAGCGGCGGGTCAGGCTGCGCGCGATCCTCAGCGAGGCCTGGGGGTGGGGTGGGCCCGCCGCGCTAAGCGCCGGGTACGTGTCGGGGTCGGGGGTGCGGGCGCGGGAC